>Ga0123337_10005375_pt1 | contig 12624 bp, 11 predicted proteins | sample frozenSSSSmetaG_FD_89792 | JGI IMG/M metagenome (GOLD analysis project Ga0123337, IMG submission 89792) | Glacier valley bacterial and archeal communities from Borup Fiord, Nunavut, Canada, to study Microbial Dark Matter (Phase II) -... | ecosystem: Environmental > Aquatic > Freshwater > Ice >...
CCTCGACGAGGCCGGACAGATTCCCCAGGCCATCCTCGCCTACCAGGACGCCCTGCGCTCCACCGGCCAGCTCACTCCCGTTGCGCTGATCACCGCCCGTCTGGCCGATTTCAAAGCCAAGCAACCCGCCGCGTTTGACACCGCCGCCAGCCTGCCACGCGTGGTTTTTGTGCCCGCGCGTCCAAGCATGCCCGACAGATTCAACCGGCAACAACCCGAGGCGCCGAACACCTATCTGGTTCCCCGCGCCGAGCGCCCGTTCACTCCTTGAACGCCGCGCCACCGTCGGCGCGCAGCGCGCTCGGCGGCCGTCCCCACGCCCGGCGGCAGACCCTTGAAAAATGAAACGGGTTGGCGAAGCCCAGCGCCTCGCTCACCTCGCTCACCCGGCGCCCCTGATGCCGCAGCATCGCCGCCGCCTCGCCCAACTTCAGTTCCAGTAGCAACCTCGCCGGCGGCGCCCCCAGCAACGCCCGGCACTGCTCGGTAAACTGCCGCGGACTCACCGCCAGCGCCCGCGCCAATTCCGCCACCGTGGGATTGCCCGCCACATGTCGCGCCAGCAACGCCGCGATCTCCTCCCTCCGCGCCTCCGCCGCCGGTAGCGCCAGCCATTCCCGGCTCAGCCCGCCCTCTGGCAATCCCCTCGCCCACCGCCAAAAAAGCGCCGCCAGCAACCCGTCCTGCACCGCCGCCGCATGGCCCTCGCCCGCCTCGGCCTCCGCCTGGATTTCGCGCAGCAACCGCGCATCCCGCGCAAAAACCCCGCGCGACACCTGCTGCCCCGCCTTCACCCCCGCCATGAACAACTGCGGCACCCGCGCCCCCTCCGCCGCCTCCAGCGTGAAATGCAGCACGAAATGCCGCTGTCCCGCCCGCAGATGATCCGCGTGCCAGTCTCCCGGCTTCACGATCAGCACCTCGCCCGCGCCCAGCCGCAGCTCCACTCCGTTCAGCTCGCAAAGATAGGGTCCGCGTTCCACCAAGATCGCCTCGTATCCCGTATGCCGATGGCGCGGATACTCGTGATCCTCGTTCATGAACAGCCGGTGAAAATCGGCGAATACCGGTTGAACTCCCGCCCGGCGATGCCGGGCGTGCACCCGGTGGTAACGTTGTTTTTTGAGCATGGCGGGTGGTGGTCTTCTCGCATTCATCCTGTCTTTTCCGGCTCAATTGGCAACCGCCTAAAAAGATATGCCTATGCCCGCGCAGGCATGGCCCCCGCGCCCTCCGTCTGCTATGCTTTCCACCCTCAACTCCTTCTCCCATGACCCAACCCACCCTCACGCAACTCGCCAAGATGATTGATCACTCCCTTCTCCACCCGACCATGTCGGATGCCGAGATCAAGGCCGGTTGCGAACTCTCCCGGGACTACAACGTCGCGACCGCCTGCGTGAAACCCTACAGCATCCGCCAGGCGCTCGATATCTTCGCCGGCACCGACGTCATGGCCTGCGCCGTCATTGGCTTCCCTCACGGCAACAGCACCACCGGCATCAAGATCATCGAAGCCGAGTCCGCCGCCCTCGCCGGCGCCAAGGAGATCGATATGGTCGTCAACAACGGCAAGGTGAAGAGCGGCGAATGGGACTACGTGAAACGCGAGATCGACCTCATCAACCAGGCCGTCGTCGCGGCCGGTTCCATCCTCAAGGTCATCTTCGAAAACGACTATCTCACCACTGCCGAGATCATCAAACTCTGCGAAATCTGCTCCGAGGTGAACGTCGCCTTCGTCAAGACCTCCACCGGCTACGGCTTCGTCAAACAGGCCGACGGACAATACAAATACAAGGGCGCCACCATGGAGCACCTCAAGCTCATGCGCCAACACACCGCCGCCCACATCCAGATCAAGGCCGCCGGCGGCGTCCGCACCCTCGACGATCTCCTCGCCGTGCGCGCGCTCGGCGTGACGCGCATCGGTGCAACCGCCACCAGGGTCATGCTCAACGAAGCCATCAAGCGCGGCTTCGCCGGCTCCCTGCCCAGGCCCCACCTCGACGGCGTCCCCGCCGCGCCCGCCGGATACTAAGTTCAGCCGTCAGTCTTTTATTTCAGAAGCACGGTCACGATCGCCGTCCACTCGGCCTCAAGCCCGCCCGCCGGCATCGGCCGCCCGGCCCTCGAATACCAATAGCCCGCGTTGCCCTCGTCGCCCTCCTTGCGGTGCAGGTAGGCGTGAACCCAGTCGCCGTCGCGGCTCTTCGCCTCCTGGCAAAGCCCATGCGCGCGCTCCCAGTCTCCGTGCGCGTCCTGCCAAAGCGCCTGCAACGGCAGGTTCGCAACCGGACAACTCTCCGCCATCTTGAATTCTTCCGCAGTCATCAGCCACACCATGACCGGGCGCCCTGAAAACTCCAGATTCACTTGAGCCCCGAACTGGCCGCCAACATTGCCGGACATGAAAAAACATTACCGGACAGCCAAAAACAATGTCTGCCCGCGCAAAATAATCCCACCCACTCCTCCAACCTGGCTCGATAGCATATAAACAATGCCGGACAATCCTCCGACATTGCCCGACAACCCGGCAACATTGGCCGACAAGGCCCCAACATTACCAGATAAGCCATCTCCCTTGACGGACAAGACGCCCATATTGGCGGACAAGCCGGCTTTATTGCCCGACGCCACGCCTACATTGTTCGACAACGCGTCTGCATTGCCCGACAGACCGTCTATAAGCGTTCTCCCAACAGGAATTTCCCATACCCCACCGATCACAGGGCGTAACCCCACTTGAACGTTGAACGGCGCGTCCCGAACGTAGAACGTCCCTCCGACAACCATGCCGCCTGTCGCAGACACCCTCCTCAAACGCCTCTCGTGGGACGACCTTGATGTCGCCCACCTCCGCCGCTTCGTCGAGATGGCCCGCGACGAAGACCTCGCCGGACTCGGCCTGCGCGAAAAACCCCGCGCTACCGGCGACCGCTCCACCGCCAGTCTCGCCACCGCCCCGCGCCAAGGCTCAGCCGATCTCGTCGCCCGCGAATCGCTCACGACCTGCGGCCTGCCGCTCATCCCGCTCATCCTCTCCGTTTACGGCGGCAACGCCACCGCCCAGCTCCGTGTGAAGGACGGCCGCGCCGTCAAAAAAGGCGATGTCATCGCCACGCTCAACGGTGACCCGCGCACCCTCCTCGCCGCCGAACGCGTCATCCTGAACTTCGTCCAGCGCCTCTCCGGCATCGCCACGCAAACACGCCGCTACGCCGACGCCCTCGGCGAGGGCCGCACCCGCCTGCTCGACACGCGCAAAACCACCCCCGGCTGGCGCATGCTCGAAAAATACGCCGTCGCCTGCGGCGGCGGCTGGAACCACCGCCTCGGCCTCTTCGACCGCGTGATGCTCAAGGACAACCATCTCGCCCTGCTGGGCTTCGATGGAACGCCCAACGCTCAACATCCAACTTCCAACTCCCAACTCCCCAACCTCGCCGCCGCCGTCACCCGCGCCAAGAAAGCCGCGCCCGACCTGCCCGTCGAAGTCGAGGTGGACCACATGGATCAAATCCCGCCCGTGCTCGCCGCCGGCGCCGACGTCATTCTCTTGGACAACTTCACACCCGCTCAGATCAAGCGCGCCGTCGCGCTCATCGCCGGACGTGCCTTCACCGAGGCGAGCGGCGGCATCACGTTGAAAACGTTGCCCCGCTTCGCCGGACTCGGACTCGATTTCGTCTCCACCGGCGCGCTCGTCCACCAAAGCGTGTGGGTTGATATCGGCCTCGATTGGCGCGCATGAAATCCCCCGCCGTCTCCCCCGAAGCCGTCATCCTCGAGGAACTCCTCGCCGCCGAGCCCGGCCATGTCTCCGGCACCGCCCTCGCCAAAAAACTCGGCATGAGCCGCGTCGCCGTCTGGCAATACATGGAAAAACTCCGCGAGCAGGGCTTCGCCTTCGAGGCCGTCCGCGCACGCGGCTACCGGCTCACCTCCAAGCCCATCGGCCTCAACGCCGCGCTCATCCAAGCCTACCGTCACAGCCTCAAGGGCGACTTCACCCTCCAGCTATTCGACGAGATCGACAGCACCAACGACGAGGCCGCCCGCCAGCTCGCCGCCGGCCGCACCGCGCCCTTTGCTATCATCGCGCGCCGCCAGACCAAGGGCCGCGGACGCTTCGGCCGCGTCTGGCACAGCGAGTCCAACGGCAACCTCTACATCAGCTTCGCCTTCCGCCCGCGCCTCGAACCCGCGCGCATGCAGATGTTCACCCTCTGGATGGGCGCCAACATCTGTGAGCTCACCGCCAACTTCTGCCGCACCGCCCCCGGCCTCAAGTGGCCCAACGATCTCCTCTTCGACGGACGCAAGGCCGGCGGCATGCTCACCGAGGCCCGCATGGACGCCGACCACATCCGCGACCTCGTCTTCGGCCTCGGCCTCAATGTGAACAGCCCCGCCGGCGGCTGGCCGCAGGATCTCGCCGACAAGGCCGTCTCCCTCGCCGAGCAAACCCGCCAGCCGCTCGACCTCAACCGCTTCACCGCCGCGCTCATCGGCCGCGTGCTCACCGCCTACGACCGCTTCGTGGACGGCAGTTATCAAAAGACATTTGCAGACCTCTGGAACCGTTACGACGTGCTGCGTGGCCAGCCGGTCGCCGTGCTCACGGGCACCGACCGCATCCCCGGCACCGCCTTGGGCATCGACGACACGGGCGCCTTCATGATCCGCACCGAGAAGGGCCGCACCGAGCGTTTCAACGCCGGCGAAGTGACGCTGGAAAAAAAGCCCAGAAGTTGAGGGCTGAAGGTTGAGAGTTGAGAGACCGAAAAAAGTTTCCGTTCTACTTCTCGGCTCTGGACTCTCAACTCTCAGCTCTCAACTCTTAACCTTTCCGTCATGGACCTCCTCTGCATCGACATCGGCAACACCCACACGCACTACGGCGTGGTCGGTCCCGCCGGCACCGCCATTCATGGCACCGTCATCACTCCGTTGCTCGACGATCCGCAAGAAGGCCTTACCTCCCGGCTGATCTCGCTCTTCGAAGCCCATCCCAAGATCGCCGGCATCGCGTTTTGCTCCGTCGTCCCCGCGATCAACTGGCGTCTGCGCGAGGTTCTTGAATCCGTTTCCAAGCGGCCCGTTTTCCAGCTCACCCACCAGCACAAGCTCGGCGTGCCCATCACCTACCCGCAGCCCGCCGAGATCGGCCAGGACCGGCTCGCCAACGCCGCCGCCGCCCACGCCCTCGGCGGCAGTCCCGCCGTCGTGATCGACTCCGGCACCGCCGTGACCTTCGACATCATCACCACCAAAGGCGGCTACGAGGGCGGCATCATCGCCCCGGGCCTGGAGCTCACCCGCCGCTACCTCCACGAACGCACCGCCCAGCTTCCCCTGCTCGACGACTCTCTCGAAATCAAATCGGTGATCGGCAAATCCACCATGGAAGCCATGCGCATCGGCACCGTCATCGGCTTCCCCGGACTCATCCAGTCCCTGCTCGACGCCGTCCTCGCCGACCTCAAGGCCCGTGGCGAACCGGCCGCCCACCTCTTCGTCACCGGCGGCAACGCCGCCTTCCTGAAAAGCCGCCTGACTCACAACGTCCAATTCGTGCCCGACCTCACCCTGCGCGGCCTCGCCGCCGCCTACCGGCTGAACCAGCTGTAAACCGTTTGCGTCCGCGCTTGGTTTCAGGAAAAAGCATTACCCCATGAAACGCCTGCTGCTCTTATTGGTCGCCCTCGCCACCGCCGGAATCGTTCACGCTGAATCCTATCGGATTTATTACATCACGACGAAACCGCATGATATTGATGACGCTATTTTTTGGGGCTTCTTCAAAGATGAAGCCAGTTTTGGCGCCGCGATCAACAAGGGTCACTTGATCGTCAAACAGATGGTTTCCGTTCAGCTCGATTCCAAGGGCTTAGGTGCGACGGATCAGACCTATTCACTCACCTACCCGCAAAGCTACGATAAGCTCGGAAAGCCGCAGGAGTTTACCAAACGAAAAATAGGAGCAACGGCTCGTATCGAAAAGCTGCCGGATGGACGATTTGATATTACGTATGAATTTACGGCGCTGGAAACCTGGATTTTTTACGGACCTGGAACACAGTTTTCACAGCCAGTTTTTAAAACCATGGCAACCACCACTAAGACGTCCTTGAACCGTGGATTTTCCCCGCAACCACTGGGTGGCGTGCTTGGTGTATCCAACAGCACTTCAAAAGATCCATCCGGCCTCACCACCAATGACTCATCTGCCTATCTCTTCGTGATCCAGCAGATCCCCGACTCCGCGTTTTTCACGCAGTGATTCGACAGCTCCGACCAACCATATAAGACCGCTTTACTGGGGCGACGGCGGCGGCACGACGGGATTCCCCCTCGCCTCGTTCCAAGCCAGCGCGTTTCTGACCGTATCGGTGAAGAAGGCATCGGTCCATCCTCCCGACTTCACCAATTTATATTTAGGGTCTTTTCGATTCGGACAAAATTCGTCCTTTATATGGAGCAACCATCCAAGCTTGCAGGCGGTGGAGTAGCCACCACGCCAATCTTTTTCCGGCATCGCCTTCAGTATCTCGAAACCGGCCGAAACAAGACGATCACGGCTTTCTTGGCTCAAAGGAGCATTCCCACGAACACCATCGGTGGCAATCCAGTTAAAAGCTTGGCACCGCATCCCGCCAATCGGGTGGGCGCGGACGATTTCTATGGCCATCGGCATGTGTCGATTGATGTCGTCGTGACGGAGCAGCGTGTTGATCGCACAACTGCGCGTGCCCAACGTTTCATGCGGATCGTCGGCGATGGCAATCAACAGAGGCACAGCCTTGGACGTCCAGATGCTGTTCTGCAGCGCAAGACTCAGTATGGTTTTCTCATCAGAGCGTGTGCTTGCCCGGAGCAAATCAACCAAAACATCCGCCTTCGCAGGATCGACCGGTCTGGCGAGATGGGTGCTCCAAAGCATCTCCGCCAGCACGTAATTTTTGTCTCGGTTGGTATATCGTTTTTCATCCCAAGGGGTCTTTCCGTAGATATTGATCGCATAAGAAACGGGCCGGAGTTCAACGACCGCCCTCAAAAGAACCGGCGCCACCTGCGCAAAAGGTTCATCCTTCACCGCCTTGAAGATTAGATTTCGCTCGCTCAGGGTCAGGAAGCTCTGCGGCCAATTCCCACTGTCAACGAGGACCTTCGCTCGTATGACCTGCATCATAAGAATTGCCCCCCAGACCGCGCACAACAAGGCGAGGCATATCCCGAGCATTTTGAGTTTTTTCGAGGGCATGAATGACGGCGCACAGGCCGGGTTTGGGCGGTTTGGCTTCTGCGGTCCGCGGCACGAAGTTTCATCGGCAGACTGAATGTCAGGCGAGACCCAAACTCATGACGGAACTCTCCGCACCGCAGGCTTTCATTATGGGCGGCAACTGTTCATGTTGTCCCCTCATTTGTCATCCATGCCCGCCGATTCCCCCGCCATCGAAGTCCGCGACCTCGTAAAAACCTACGCCGGCGTCACTGCCGTCAACAAGGTGGGCTTCACCGTGGCGCGCGGCGAGATCCTCGGCTTCCTCGGGCCCAACGGCGCCGGCAAGAGCACCACCATGCGCATCCTCACGGGCTACCTGCCCGCGACCTCCGGCGTGGTCAACGTCTGCGGCCTCTCCGTCGCCACCCACGGCGACGAGATAAAAAAGTTCATCGGCTACATGCCCGAGAACAACCCGCTCCCGGACGACATGCGCGTCTCCGAATATCTCCACTACCGCGGGCGCCTCAAAGGCCTCGCCCGCGCCAAGCTCTCCGTCCGCCTCGACGAGGTGCTCGAGCTCTGTGACCTCAAACGCGTCCGCCATCGCATCATCGGAAAACTCTCCAAGGGCTTCCGCCAGCGCGTGGGCATCGCCGAGGCCATCCTCGCCGAGCCGCCCGTCATCATCATGGACGAGCCCACCATCGGCCTCGACCCGCATCAGATCCTCATCGTCCGCGACCTCATCGCCAGCCTGCGCGGACGCATGACGGTCATCATTTCCTCGCACATCCTGCCCGAGATCGAGATGACCTGCGACCGCGTGCTCATCATCAACCAGGGCCGCGTCGTCGCCCAAGGCACGCCCGCCGATCTCCGCCGCGAAGTCTTCGGCCACTCCAGCTACTCCCTCGAAATCTCCGGCGACCTCGACATCGCCCTCCCCGAAGTGCTCGCCCGCGTAGAGCCGACGCTCGTTGTCGCCGAAACCGGCACACCTGACACCACCGGCTTCCGCAAGCTCACCCTCACGACCGCCCGCGAGGACGACCTCGGCGAAACCCTCTTGCGCGCCCTCTCCGCCGATTCCCGCCTGCGCCTGCGCGCGCTCACCCGCGTGCATCCCACGCTCGAAGACGTATTCCTCGCCGCCACCAAACGCGGGTGGGAAGCCGTCGACGCGCCCGCCTCCACCTCGAAGAAGTAAGTCACCCCATGAAACACTTCCTCACCATCCTCAGCCACGAGCTCCGCATGCTGCTGGTCAACGCCAGCACCTACGTGGCTGCCGTCCTGTTCCTTGCGCTGATGGGTTTCATCTTTTCCGGCGTCCTCGACAACTACAGCAAAGCCGCGCAGGAGACCTCGCCTGCCACGGTGTTTTTCCAACTCTTCTGGATTCCCGTCCTCTTCATGGTCCCGCTGCTCACCATGAAATGCATCTCCGAGGAACGCCGCCTCGGCACCCTCGAAACCCTGCTCACCGCGCCCGTCACCACCACCGAGGTCGTCCTCGGCAAATATGCCGCGTCCTACCTCCTCTATCTGTTTCTCTGGGCCTGCACCGGCGGTTTTTTCTACATCCTCCACCACTTCGCGCAGGACCCGCGACTGCTCGACTTCGGGCCGATGGCGGGCGGCTACCTCTTCGTGGCCATCTCCGGCCTGTTCTACGTCGCCGTCGGCGTGTTCGCCAGTTCCCTCTCCCGCAACCAGGCCGTCGCCGGCATCCTCGCGTTCACCATTCTCTTCACCCTCATCATCGGCCTCAACTACGCCGCCACCTTGGAAATGATGAACCTCGAGTCGATGAAGCCGGTTCACGCGCTGCTGGAATACGTGCGGACGTTCCGCCATCTCGACGACTTCAGCCAGGGCATCGTGGACACCCGTCAGGTGCTCTTCTACCTGAGCGGCACCGTGCTCATGCTCATTTTCAGCATCCTCGGCGTTGAAGTGAAACTCCTGCACAGCTGACCATGAGCGCCCCCACAAGCTTCCGCACCGTCCGCTGGGTCCGCACCCTCAACCTGCTCGCGCAGGCCATCCTCTTCATCACGCTTTTCGCCGGGCTCAACTACCTCGCCGTCCACTACGCGTGGCGCTTCGACCTCACGAAAACCCACCGCCACTCGCTCTCGCCCGAGACCCTCGCCTACCTCAAGAAACTCGACGTCCCCGTGCGCATCGTCGTCACCCTCACCGAGAATGACGACAACGAGCAGGTCACCCAGGCCTACCGCGACGTCAGCGCCCTCCTGCGTGAATACGGCTACGCCACCGAGAACAACGACAAGGGCCGCGTCACCACCGAGTTCATCGACGTTTTCCAGCGACGCCGCGACGCCGAGGCCCTTGGCATCGACCAATCCAACATAGTCCTCGTGATGTGCGGCGACAAACGCCGCATCGTGAAGCTCGACGAGCTCTACGACGTCAAAGACCAGGAAAAGAAGGCCTTCCTCGGTGAGAAAATATTCACCGCCGCCATCCTCGACGTCTCCAGCCCCCTCCGCAAAAAAATTTATTTTCTCCAGGGTCATGGCGAGATGCTGCTCGACGACGTCAGCCCCGATCGCGGCCTGTCCTCGCTCAAAAGCGAGCTGATCTCACGCAACTTCGACGTCGCCCAGCTGGACCTCTCCACCACCCGCAAAATCCCCGACGACGCCTCCGCGCTCGTGATTGCCGGTCCCCAGGGCCGCTACACCCCCGAGGAGCAGGACAAGCTGCGCCAGTATCTTTCCACCCGCGCCGGCCGCCTGCTCGCCCTGCTCCCTCCCATGTATCCGCACGGTTTGGACGACCTGCTCTACGAATGGGGCCTGCTCGCCGATGATGTCGTCATCCACGACAACGGCTCCGCCGGCCAAAACGACAACGGCGACCTCATCCTCTTCCCCTCCACTGCCGGCGCTGATCACCCCGTCACCCAAAAACTGGCCAACTATCACATCCCATTGCGCTTCGGGGTATCGCGTTCCATCCGCCCCGATCTGGGCCGCCCCAACGACAGCAACCTGCTCGTCTCCCCCCTCGTGGTCCCAGACAAGGCCACCTCGTGGGGTGAGCGCAACTACCGGGACCGCGGGACCGCCGCCTATGACGCCAATATAGATCTCAAGGGCGACGCCCTCGCCGTCGTCACCGCCTCCGAACGCGTAACCCCCGGAGGCGACCTCAAGTTCAGCGTGCCCGGCGGGCGCGTCATTGCCTTCGGCAGCGCCGATTGGATCGCCAACGCCCGCCTCAGCGTCATCGGCAACCTCACGCTCTTCATGTCCGCTATCGATTGGGCCACCGACCGTGACGTCGATCTCAGCGTCCCCATCCGCCCGATCAGCAAATTCCAGCTCTCCCTCAACGCAGACCAATTGAGGCACCTCCGCTACAGCCTCTTCTTGCTCCTTCCCGGTGCCGCCGCCTTGCTCGGCACACTCGTCTACTGGACCCGCCGCAGCTGACCATCCGGCAACCCATCCCTTCCATCCATGCGCACCAAAATCACGCTCATCCTCGTTCTCCTGAACGTAGTGTTGCTGGCTGTCATTATCTACACCCGCCACGAGTGGAACACCGAGCGCGCCCACGATGCCGCCCGCCGGAAGATCCTTGGCGACGAGGTCGTCGGCCTCACCACCATCGAGATCAAAAACACCGTCAGCGGCGACGTGCTCCGCCTCGGTCGCGACAAGACCACCGACCCTTGGTCCATCACCGCCCCCATCAACTGGCCCGCCAATGAATTCGCGGTCAAACGCATCATCCACGAACTCGAATTCCTCGAAAACGAAACCAGTTTCCGCGTGAAGGACCTCGCCAAAAACGGCCAGAGCCTCGCCGAATACGGACTCAAGCCCCCGAGCCTGACCCTCACCTTCACCCGCGCTCCGGCAGGCCCCGGCGACGTCCCCGCCACCACCACGCTCGGCATCGGCGACACCTCCAAGGTCGGCAACCACCTCTACCTGCTCTCCCCCGACAAGCAGAGCGTCGAGGTCGTCGGCTACAGTCTCGCCAAAAGCCTCAAGCAGGGCCTTGAACAGCTCCGCTCCGACGTGCTGTTCACCATCCCCGTCTACGAGGTGCGCTCGCTCGGCCTGCAGATCCCCGCGCCCGACGGCAAGAGCGTGCGCGTGCGCGTGCGGCGCGATGTGGGCCGCTGGTCTTTCGAGGCGCCCATCGTCACCCGTGCCTTCAAGCCAGCCGTCGAGACCTCCGTCGTCGGCCTCAACGCCCTGCGCGTCGGCCGCTTTTTAAACAAGGCCGAGGCTCCGTCCGAACGCACCGGCCTGGATAACTCCACCCTCCGCGTAACCCTCGAAGGCACCAACCGCCGTGAAACCCTCATCGTGGGCCAGCCCGTCGGCACGCCCGGCCCCGAAGCCACCGAATTCTATGCGCAGCTCGAGGGACGCGATCAGGTGTTTACCACCTCGATTCCCAACCGGCTCGCCGAGTCCCTCCACAAGGCGCAGGAGACGCTTCGCGACACCCACATCCTCGATTTCGATCCGACCGCCGTCACCGCGATCTCTCTCGCCCCGGACTTCAGCCTGCAGCGGCTGGACGCCCCGGCGGGCGGCGCCGCGTCATGGCAGATCGTCCTCCGCACCGGCGACCAAGGCTCGCAGACGCTTCCAGCCGACACCGACCGCGTAAATCACCTGCTCCAGCGCCTCGCCATCCTTCAGGCTACTCCGCACATCGGCAAAGATGACAAAGTTGAGTCTGGTTTCCTGAGCGATGCGCCCTCCAGTGCCGACCTTGAGAACTGGGGCTTCAACCTCCCCGCGCGCAAAATCACCCTCTCCTTCGCGCAACCGGCGCCGACCGCCGGCATCGTATCCACAATCCCACCCGTCACCCTGCTGCTCGCCATCAGCGGCAGCTCCACCGGCTTTCTCCAAGCCCGCGTCGACGGCCAGTCCTTTGTCTACGCCGTGCCCGAAGACACGCTCAGCGAACTCCCCGTGGCCCCGCGCCTCTACCGTGAACGCACCCTGCGCACCCTGCCCGAAGGCGCGCAGATCACCGGCCTCAACCTGACCGCCACCGATGGCTCCGCTCCCGCTTACTCCCGCCAGCTCGCCGCCGGTGAGACGTGGACCACCGTCCTCGCCACCGAACCCGCCGCCAAGCGCACAGCATTGGAAACCCTGCTGGTTCAACTGCGCACACTGCGCGCCAAGCAGTTCGTGAGCGACACCTTCACCCCGACCACCCTCGTCGACGGCCAGCCCAGACCGTGGAAATATAAACTCGAAACGATCATATCCCTCGGCGGTGGCGCGAGCGGACAAACCACCGTCAGCACCCTCTCCCTGAGCGAACGCGTCGGCGGCGGCACCCAACTCGCGGGCTCCCCCGAGTTCAACGTCGTCTTC
>Ga0123337_10005379_pt1 | contig 12617 bp, 13 predicted proteins | sample frozenSSSSmetaG_FD_89792 | JGI IMG/M metagenome (GOLD analysis project Ga0123337, IMG submission 89792) | Glacier valley bacterial and archeal communities from Borup Fiord, Nunavut, Canada, to study Microbial Dark Matter (Phase II) -... | ecosystem: Environmental > Aquatic > Freshwater > Ice >...
CCGTCGCGTCGCGCCGTCATGCGGATGCCCTGCAGGTCGGTGCCGGCATCGGGCTCGGTCAGCGCCAGGCCGCCGCGCACCTCGCCCGAGGCCAGCTTCGGCAGCCAGGCGTCGCGCTGCGCCGGGGTGCCGTACTTCTCGATCGCCAGCGCGAGCATCAGGTGCGAGTTGAAGATGCCGGTGATCGCCATCCAGTACGAGGAGATCTTCATCACGATCTGCGCGTAGGTCGAGGCGGGCAGGCCGAGGCCGCCGTACTCCTGGCCGATCGTCGCGCCGAACAGGCCGAGCGACTTCATCTCCTCGACGATCTGCGTCGGGTAGAGGTCGCCGTGGTCGTGGTGCTTGACCGCGGGAACGACCGACTTCTGGACCCAGCGGTCGATGGCGTCGAAGAGCGCCTGCTCTTCGCCCGCAGGCAACGTTCTCTTGGCTTGATCCATGGTCGACTCTCGTGTGTGTGGGATGCAGGCTCAGGCCGGCCGCGGCGACATGCCGGCGAGCAGCTCCGCGTTGTCGGCTCCGAGCGCGTGGCAGACCTGCTGCGTCAGCCGCTGGCCGTCGATCTTGATCGGATTGGCCAGCGCCCGCATGTCTGGCCTGGCCGGATGCGGCACGTTGGCGACCATGCCGGTGGTCCGCAGGAACGGGTTGTCGAGCGCCTGCGCGAGATCGAGCACGGGTGCGATCGGCAGCACGCCGTTCAGCCTGGCGAGCCAGTGGCTGTTCGGCTGCTTGCGGAATTCGCCGTCGATCTCGGCGGTGAGCGCGTCGCGGTTGGTCTGGCGCAGCGCCGGTGTGCAGAAGCGCGCGTCGTCGACGAGCTCCGGACGTTCGAGCGCCTTCGTCAGCGCGACGAAGAACTTGTCGGTCATGCACATCACGAAGATCCAGCCGTCGGCGGTCGGGAAGGTCTGCACCGGCGCCACCGAGAAGTGGGCGCTGCGATGCTGGCGCGTGGCTGTGTGGCCTTCGTTGAGATACCAGCTCGCGGCGTAGCCGAGCTGATGGAGCGCGACGTCGAGCAGGCAGGTGTCGACGTCGCAGCCGACGCCGGTCGAGCGGGCCTGGATGATCGCCGCGAGCAGTCCGACCGTCGCCGTGAGGCCGGTGCACTGATCGATGATCGACGGCGCGCCGAGCCGCGACGGCGGCCCGTCGGGCTCGCCGGTCAGATGCATCAGGCCGGACTCGGCCTGCATCAGGTAGTCGTAGCCGGGCCACGACGCGCGCTCGTTGTCGCGACCGTAGGCCGAGACATGGACGCAGACGATCGATGGCTTGATCGCGCCGAGGGCCTCGTAGTCGAGCCCCATCGGCGTCGCCAGGTCTCCGCGCAGGTTGTTGACGACCGCGTCGGCGTCGGCGATGAGGTGGTGCAGGCCGGCGCGGCCTTCGTCGCTGCGCAGGTCGAGCGCGACGCTCTTCTTGCTCATGTTGAAGACCTGGAAGTACTCGCTGTCGGCCGGGCCGAGCAGGTAGGGGCCGGTGTAGCGCGCCGGGTCGCCGCCGACGCCCGCGTTCTCGACCTTGATCACCTCCGCGCCGAGGTCGGCGAGCAGCATCGTGCCGTACGGCGCGGCTCCGAATTGCTCGACCGAAACGATGCGCAGACCGTGGAGAGGCTTCATGGAAAAGAACGCATTGCAGGACCGGAAGTTGTCCCTACAAAGTTTGGCGATCTTGCCTCGTATTGTCAATCTCCCTAGTTGAACACTCAAAAATCGGGTGGTACATTGGTCCGGACAAGTTTTACTTTCGATGCCGCACCGCAGCATGAGCACGATGGAAGTCATCGCCGACGAGATCCAATTCCTGCGCACGCTGGTGGCGCTCGAAGGGGCGCGCGTCGTCGACCTCGGCTGCGGCAACGGCGACTTCGCGAGGAAGCTCTTGAGCCAGGGCCGCGCCGCCTCCGTCGATGCCTTCGAGGTCGACGCGATCCAGCACGCGAACAACCTCCAGGCGCCCGCCGCGCCGGGCCTGCGCTTTCGCGCCGGCGGCGCCGAGCGGATCGCGCTCGCCGACGCGTCCTGCAACCTGGTCGTGATGATGAAGTCGCTGCACCACGTGCCCGGCGATCTGATGGACGGCGCCTTCGCCGAGATCCGTCGCGTGCTGGCCCCCGGCGGCCACCTGTACATCTCGGAGCCCGTCTACGACGGCCCGTTCAACGACATCGTCAAGCTCTTCCACGACGAAGGCGTGGTGCGCGCTGCCGCCTATGCCGCCGTGAAGCGCGCCGACGGCGCCAAGGTGCTCGCCCTCGTCAGCGAGCACGAGTTCATGGCGCCGCTCTTCTTCCGCGACTTCGCCGATTTCGAGCGCCGCATCGTCCAGGCGACTCATTCGGAGCACGTCCTGACCGACGCGCTGAGGCAGGACGTTCGCGAGCGCCTCGACGCCCACATGACGCCAGAAGGCGCCCGCTTCGTCCGCCCCATGCGCATCGACCTGATGCGCAAGGCAGCCTAGCCGTCGGCTCGCTGCGCGGAATGAAGACGTCGAGCCCATGCCGCTGACCGAGTTGCTCGTCGGAGGCATCCTGCTCGGCGGCATCTACGCGCTGATCGCGTGCGGCCTCAACCTCATCTTCGGCGTCATGCGGGTGATCAACTTCGCCCATGGCGACATCATGGCCGTCGCCGCGCTGAGTTCGGTCTCGATCGTGATGGTGGCGAAGCTTCCGTTCTGGGTCGCGGTGTTGGTCGTCCCGCTCGCGGCGGCGCTGTTCGGCCTGCTGGTACAGCAGCTCATTCTGCGTCGCATCGAAGGCGCGCCGGTCATCATGTCGCTGCTCGCGACCTACGCGCTCTCGACGATCCTGGTCAACATCTCGATCCTGCTCTGGGGCGGCGGCTACACCGGCATGCCGGGCGTGCTGAGCGGCTCGGTCAAGCTGCTCGGCGTCAACGTCTCGCTCTCGCGCGTCGTGTCGTTTGCGGTGGCGGTGGGCGCGAGTCTGGGCATCTGGTGGCTGCTCGCGCGCACGCGCTTCGGGCGCGCCGTGCGCACCGTCTCGCAGGCGCCCGAGCTGGCAGAGATCTCGGGCATCTCGGTCGGCCGCGTCCGCCTCGCGACCTTCGCTCTCGGCACAGCGATGGCGGGTCTGGCGGGCGTGCTGATCGCGCCGACCTTCGCGATCGATCCGCAGCTCGGCTCGCGCTTCATCGTCAAGGCCTTCGCGGTGATCATCGTCGGCGGCATGGGCAGCTACCCGGGCGCCTTCGCCGCCGCGCTGCTGCTCGGCCTGATCGAGGTCTTCGGCGGCTACTTCGCCGGCGCGGTGATCGGCTCGGCGCTGCTCTATCTGCTGATGCTCGGCGTGCTGCTGGTCAAGCCGCGCGGTCTGCTCGGCGCCGGAGTGCGGGTGTGAGGCGAAGCCCGCTCGCCATCGCCATCGTCGGCGCCGCGGCCGTGATGGCACTCGCGGTGCCCGTGCTGGGGTCGGCCTATGCCGTCTCGTTCACGATCCAGCTGCTCGTCTTCCTGATCCTCGCCTACTCGTGGAACCTGATCGGCGGCTACGCCGGCTACACCCACTTCGGCCAGGTCAGCTTCTTCGGCGTCGGCGCCTACGTCGGCACGCTGCTGATGTTCCACTGGGGCGTGCCCTGGTACCTGGCGGCGATCGTCGCCGGGCTCTCGGGCATCGTCCTGGCCATCCCGCTCGGCGGCGCGATGCTGCGGCTGAAGGGCCCGTACTTCGCGATCGGCATGTTCGGCCTGGCACGCGTGCTCGAGGCCTTCGCGCTCGGCTTCGATTCGGTCACCCAGGGCGGCACCGGCATCTACCTGAAGCCGATGACCGACCTGCGGCCGCTCTACTTCGTGATGCTGGCGATCGGCGCGGTGATGCTGGTCGCCACCTGGCGGCTCGACAACTCGCGCCTCGGCCTGAAGCTGCTGGCGATCCGCGAGGACGAAGGCGCGGCCGAATCGCTCGGCATCCGCACGACGCGTATCAAGGTCGGCGCCTTCGTGGTCTCGGCGATCGCGCCGGCGGCCGTCGGCAGCCTGTATGCGGCCTACCTGGGCTTCATCGATCCGCCGACCGCCTTCGCGCCCAACCTCGAGCTCACGACCATCGCCGTCGTGCTGCTGGGCGGCATGGGCACGGTGCTCGGGCCGCTGGTCGGCGCGATCGTGCTCTCGGTGGTCAACGAGCTGCTGTGGGCCAGCTATCCGCAGCTCTACCTGGCGATCATCGGCGTGATCATCCTCGGCACGGTGCTGTTCGCGCCGCGCGGACTCGTCGGCGTGGCGATGAAGCACGCCTGGCTGCCGGCCGGGCGCGCGCTGTTCCGGCGCCTCGCGCTGCGCTGCGCGAAAGCGGCGTGACCATGGCCGAGCCGATCCTGCGCGTCGAAGGCATCAGCAAGCGCTTTGCGGGCCGGGTGGCCCTGAGCGCGGTGAGCATGCAGGTCGCGCGCGCCACCATCACCGGCGTGATCGGGCCCAACGGCTCCGGCAAGTCGACGCTCTTCAACATCATCGCCGGCACGCTGCGGCCGGACGAAGGACGCGTCTTCGTCGACTCGCGCGAGATCACCGGCGCCTCGGCCGCCGAGATCTGCAGCCGCGGCGTGGCGCGCACCTTCCAGATCAGCCGGCTCTTCGCCGAGATGACGGTGCTCGAGAACCTGGTCGCGGTCGCGACCTCGAAGGACGATCGCGCGGCGATCGCGCAGGCGCAGGAGCTGCTCGAGTTCCTCGAGATCGGCGCGATCGCCGGCAAGTGGGGCGCCGAGCTCTCCTACGGCCAGCGCAAGCTGGTCGAGATCGCGCGTGCGCTGATGCTCGACCCGAAGATCCTGCTTCTCGACGAGCCCTTCGCCGGCATCAATCCGCGCCTGCAGAACCGGATCGTCGAGCATCTGAAGTCACTGTGCGACAAGGGCATCACGGTGTTCTTCATCGACCACGAGATGCGCATCGTCCTCGCCGAGTGCGACCTCGTCTACGTGTTGGCCGAAGGCTGCGTCGTCGCTCACGGCGACACCGAGTCCGTGCGCCAGGATCCGAAGGTCCTCGACGCCTATTTCTGATCGATTCCAACGAAGGAGACACGCATGAGAAAAGCACTCGCGATCACGGCGCTCGCCCTCTCGGCCGCGGCATTCGCCCTGCCGGCGGCGGCGCAGGGCGTCGTCAAGATCGGCGTCGCGCTCTCGCAGACCGGCAACCTCGCCGAATCGGCCGACCCGTACTTCAAGGGCCTCGACCTCTGGCGCGAGCAGGCCAACGCGCGCGGCGGCCTGGCCGGCAACAAGATCGAATTCGTCGTCTACGACGATCGCTCCGACCCGGCGACCTCGGCGCGGCTCTACGAGCGGCTGATCACCAACGACAACGTCAACTTCGTCGCCTCGTCGCTCGGCTCGGCGACCGCGGCGGCCGGCTCGGCGATCGCCGAGAAGCACAAGATCGTGATGATCAACGGCGGTGGCGCTGCCGAGGCGATCCAGCAGCGCGGCTTCAAGTACGTGTTCCAGACGGCGGCGCGCATCTCGTCATACGCGGACGGCGTGCTGCCGCTGATCAAGAAGTACAACGTCAAGACCATGGCCCTGGTCTCGCGCGACTACGCCGCCGGCCGCGACATCGACAAGGTGCTGAAGGCAACCGCCGAGAAGAACGGCGTCCAGGTCGTGCTCGCCGAATTCTTTCCGGCCGGCACTGCCGATTTCTCGTCGCAGATCGCCAAGGGACGACAGCTCCAGCCCGATCTCTGGGTCGGCCTGCTCTACCCGAACGAGGCGATCGAGACCGTCAAGCAGTTCCACGCCGCCAACTACAGCCCGAAGTTTTTCATCGCCAACGGCGTCTCGCAGGACGACTTCATCAAGTCGGCCGGCAAGGAAGCCGAGTACGCGCTCGGCATGTCGCTCTACGAGTCCTCGCTGCGCACGGCCGGCAACGCGGAGTTCGTCCGCACCTACCAGGCCAAGCACGGCGCCGCGCCCGGCTACTACGCGGCCTTCGGCTTCGTCGCCGGCACGGTGCTCGAGGCAGCCGTGAAGAAGGCGGGCTCGATCGACACCGAAAAGGTTCGCACCGAGCTCGGCACGCTGCAGCTCGACACGGTCATGGGCCGCCACCAGGTCGACCCGACCACCTTCATGCAGATCGGCGTGCGCGGCCTGCTCGTGCAGGTGCTCAACGGCAAGCGCGAGGTCGTCTGGCCCGACGAACTGCGCACCGCCGAGGCGAAGCTGCCGATGCCCGCCTGGGACAAGCGCTGATCGACCCCGGACGCCGTCGATGAGCATCTCCGCGCAGCCAGCAGCGAACGGTGCGCCGCCTGCGCCGCTGGAGCTGCGCGGCGTCGCCACCGGCTACGGCGACATCCCCGTCCTCAAGGCGGCGACGATGTCGTTCGCGGCGGGACTCGTGACGACGGTGATCGGCTCCAACGGCGCCGGCAAGTCGACGGCGATCAAGGCCGCGGCGGGCCTGCTGCCGGCGTGGAAGGGCAGCGTCCTGGCGAGCGGCGAGGACATCACCGCCGAGCCGGCCTACAAGCGCATCGCGCGCGGCATCGCCTACGTGCCGCAAGGCCGCATCGTCGTGCCCGAGATGAGCGTGCGCGACAACCTCGAGGTCGGCGCCCACACGCTCGACGGCAAGCGCGCCGTGATCGACGCGGCGACCGAGCGCGTCCTGCAGCTCTTTCCCGCGCTCGCCTCGCGCCTGAAGCAGCTGGCCGGGACGATGAGCGGCGGCGAGCAGCAGATGCTCGCCATCGGCCGGGCGCTGATGACCAGTCCGCGCGTGATCATGCTCGACGAGCCCTCGCTCGGCCTGTCGCCGAAGTTCGTCGAGGTCGTCTTCGAGAAGCTGCTCGCCTTGCGCGGCGAGGGCTTGACCGTGGTGATGGTCGAGCAGAAGGCGTCGCGCGCGCTTGCCGTCGCCGACCGCGGCTACGTGATGCACCTCGGCCACGTCGCCTACGAGGGCGCGGCTGCCGAGCTGCTCGTCGACGAGAACGTCAAGCGCCTCTTCCTCGGCGAGCTGCCGGAAGGGCTGGCCTTCGTGGAGGAAGAAGCAGGTGCCTGAGGTCGAGCGACCCGACGGCCCGCGGCTCAGCGCCGACGAAGCGATCGCGACGCGACGCTCGGTGCGCGCCTTCCTGCCGACGCCGGTGCCACGCGCGCTGGTCGAGGAGCTGCTCACGCTCGCCAGCCGCAGCCCGAGCGGCAGCAACATCCAGCCGTGGAAAGTGCGCGTCGTCGCCGGTGCGGTGCGCGAGCGCCTGACGCGCGCGATCCTCGACGCCGCGGCACAGGAAGGCATCGAGACCTTCCGGCGCGAATGGAACTACTACCCCGTGAGCTGGCGCGAGCCCTTCCTTGGCCGGCGCCGCCAGATCGGCTGGGACATGTACGGCCTGCTCGGCGTCGCCAAGGGCGATTTCGAAGGCACCGAGCAGCAGCGACTGCGCAACTACGAATTCTTCGGCGCGCCCGTCGGCCTCATCTTCACGCTCGACGAAGACCTCGAGATCGGCAGCTGGCTCGACCTCGGCATCTTCATCGGCGCGCTCGCGATCGCGGCACGGGGGCGCGGCCTCGACACCTGCCCGCAGGCAGCCTTCGCCGACTTCCACCGCGTCATCCGCTCGACCCTGGACATCCCGCAGAGCGAGATCGTGATCTGCGCCATGGCCATCGGCCACGCCGATCCCGAGGCGGCGGTGAACCGCCTCGTCACGGCGCGCGCGACGCCGGCCGAGTTCGCCACGTTCGAGGGGTTCTGAGCATGCTCAGCCTGCCGCCGACGATGGCGATCGCCGAGGTCGGCCCGCGAGACGGGCTGCAGAGCTTTGCGCGCTGGATCGAGACGGCCGACAAGGTCCGCATGATCGACCGCCTGACCGATGCGGGTCTTCCGATCATCGAGGTCTCGAGCTTCGTCAGCCCGAAGGCGGTGCCGCATCTGCGCGACGCCGAGGAGGTGTTCGCGACGATCCGCCGCAAGCCCGGCGTCGTCTACCGCGGCCTGGTGCCGAACGCGCGTGGTGCCCGGCGCGCGGTCGAGGCGAGGGTCGGCGAGATGCTCGGCCTCCTGACGGTGAGCGCGACCTACACGCGCAAGAACCAGAACATGACGATGGACGAGGCGATCGAGCAGAACCTGCAGGCGCATCGCATCGCCAGCGACGCCGGCATCCCGTTCGTCATGGCGCTCGGGATGGCGTTCTGGTGCGCCTACGAAGGGCTGATCCCGGAGAGCGACGTCGTCGCCATCGTGCGCCGCTTGCACCGCGGCGGCGTGCGTCGCTTCTACCTGGCCGGCTCGCTCGGCATGGAAGATCCCTTGCACGTGAACCGGCTGTTCCGCCGATTGGCTGACGAGTTCCCCGATGTCGCGTTCGGCTTCCACGTCCACAACCTGTCGGGCATGGCGACCGCCAACGTCGTCGCCGCGCTCGATGCCGGCGTGCAATGGCTCGAAGGCTCGATCTGCGGCATCGGCGGCGGCACCTCGATGCCGACATCGCTTGGCGCGGTCGGCAACTTTCCGACCGAAGACCTGGTCGGCATGCTGGCCGAGATGAACGTCGAGACCGGCATCGATGCGGCCGGCATTCTCGATGCCTCGCGCGAGATCGCCGCGCTGCTCGGCATCGAGCCGCGCAGCCACCGCGGCAACGGCGCCACGCGCGATGCCGTCATGACGATGAGCGACACCCACAAGCGTCAGGTCTGAAAGATGAACCACACGACCCGTGCACCCCTCCCGCCGCAGCGCTCGATGCTCGCCGTGCCGGCGACCTCGCCGCGCTTTCTCGAGAACGCAGCGCAGTCGGCGGCCGACGCGATCTTCATCGACCTCGAGGACTCGGTCGTCCCGGGGCTCAAGGTCGATGCACGCGCGCGTGCCATCCACGCTCTCAACCATCTCGACTGGGGCGACCGCATCGTCTCGGTCCGCATCAACGCGCTCGACACGGCCTGGGGTTGCCGCGAGATCCTCGACCTGGCCGAGTCGTGCCCGCGCCTCGACCGCATCCTGATTCCGAAGTGCGATTCGCCGGCCGACGTCCACGTGGTCGACGTGATGCTGAGCGCCGCCGAACGCACCGCGAGTCGCGAACGGCCGGTGCGGATCGAGGCGCTGATCGAAAGCGCTCACGGCGTCGCCCATGTCGAGGCGATCGCCGGCGCGAGCGGCCGGCTGGTCGCGATGGTGTTCGGCGGCGGCGACTATCTGCTCGACCTCGGCAGCTTCCAGCAATCGGTCGGTGCGCCCGCGCCCGACTACGTGGTGCTGACCGATGCCGACGCAGACGGACGTCGCGAGCGCCACTGGAACGACGTCTGGCACTTCGCGATGGCGCGCATCGCCAATGCCTGCCGTGCCTACGGGCTGGCGCCGATCGACGGGCCGTTCACCGCGATCCGCGACGGCGACGGATTGAACGCGGCGGCGCGCCGCGCAGCGGCACTCGGCTTCGAGGGCAAGATGGCGATCCATCCATCGCAGATCGACGCCATCAATACCGTGTTCTCGCCGTCTGCACAACAGCTCGAGTGGGCGAGCGGCGTGCTCGCCGCGATGGCCGAGGCCGAGGCCCAGGGCCGCGGCGCGGCCAAGGACAGTCGCGGCGAGATGATCGACCTCATGCATCTCAAGCTCGCGGCCAAGATCCGCGACCGCGCCGAACGTCTGCACATCGGGCCGGCGCGATGAGTGCGCTCGAAGGCATCCGCGTCCTCGACCTCGGCACCTTCATCGCCGGCCCGCATTGCGCGACCATCCTGTCCGAGTTCGGCGCCGAGGTGATCAAGGTCGAGCCGCCGGGCGAAGGCGATTCACTGCGCCGGCTCGGCACGCGCAGCGCGTGCGGCGACACGCTGGTCTGGCTGTCCGAGAGCCGCAACAAGAAGTGCGTGACGCTCGATCTGCGCCAGGAGCGCGGCCGCGAGCTGCTGCGCGAGCTGGCCGCGCACTGCGACGTGATCGTCGAGAACTTCCGGCCGGGCACGCTCGAGAAGTGGGGCCTCGGGTACGACGAGCTTCGGGCGATCAATCCGCGTGCCGTGCTGGTGCGGATCTCGGCCTACGGGCAGGACGGGCCGATGCGCCTGCAACCGGGCTTCGCGCGCGTCGCCCATGCGTTCTCGGGGCTCGCCTACCTCGCAGGCGAGCCGGGCCGCGTGCCGGTGGTGCCGGGATCGACATCGCTCGCCGACTACATGTCGGGCATGTACGGCGCGATCGGCGCGCTCGTCGCGCTGAAGGCGCGCGAGCGGACGGGCGAGGGCCAGTGCGTCGACATGGCGCTCTACGAATCGGTGTTCCGTGTCCTGGACGAGATCGTGCCTGCCTATCAGCAGCACGGTTACGTGCGCGAACGAAACGGTGCCGACACCGTCAACGTCTGCCCGCACAGCCACTACGAGACGCGCGACGGCAAATGGATCGCGATCGCCTGCTCGAACGACAGCATGTTCCAGCGCCTCGCCGGCGCCATGGGCCAGCCCGAGCTCGCGAGCGCCGATCGCTTCGGGCCGCAGGCGCTGCGGCTGGCCGCGCGGGCCGAGGTGAACGGCCTCGTCGCAGCGTGGGTCGGCTCGCTCGACAGCGCGACCGTGCTGGAGCGCTGCGAGCGCGCCGGAACACCGGCGAGCCTGATCTACAGCATCGCCGACATCTTCGAAGACCCGCAGTACCGGGCGCGGGGCAACATCCGTACGATGGCATCGCGCATCGGCGATCTCGCCGTGCCGGAGGTCGTGCCCCGGCTGTCGTCAACGCCCGGAAGCATCCGTTGGCTCGGTCAAGCACTTGGCGCTCATAACGACGAGATCTTCGGGACGCTGCTCGGCATGACGTCGCACGAGATCGAGGCGGCGCGCGCACAGAGAGTGATCTGACTCGATGCACGAGATCAGCTTCAATGCCGATCACCAGCACGAATCAACGGAGCTTCGCCATGTCAGCCGCCACCCCTGTCCGCGATCCCAGCACCGACGCGTTGCTCACCCCGGACAACGCGGTCATCGCTCTCATCGACTATCAGCCCGAGCAATACGCCGGCGTCTCTTCCATCGGGCATGGCGAGTTGCTCGTGAACGTCACGATGCTGGGACGATGAATTCCCGGGAAGACCCGGAGTTTCGAGCTGCGGTCGAACGCACGGGCCGCAAGAAGCTCGTCATCGCAGGACTCTGGACCGAGGTGTGCGTCGCCTTGCCGACCCTTGGATGCATAGCGCGAGGGCTATGAGGTCTTCGTCGTCGTGGATGCGATCGGGGGTGTCTGCCGTGTCGCCCACGACTGCGCCATGCAGCGCATGGTCCAGGCCGGCGCGACGCCGATCTCGGTGCTCGGCCTCGCGTGCGAGCTGCAGCGAGACCGGGGCCGGCCAGGGGCGGAGAGGCTGCGCGCGGTCATGCGCGGGTATTTCGCCAAGCACAAGGCGCTCAAGGGCCGGCGTCGCTGCAGCCAGCCGGCGCGACGTCACTCTTTCGCCGCTGCCTCTTCGACCGTCAGGACAGCCTCGGGCATCGCTTCGAGTCGTTCGCGGGGAATCGGCTTGCCGCTGACATCCGAGAGTCCGTAGGTCCCGAGCTCGATCTTCTTCAACGCCCGCTCGATCTGAGCCATGCGCTTCAGGTCGACCTCGTGCTTCGACTGCAGGATTTCCTTGCGCTCCAGAGCCTGTGCCGCGTCCTCGTATTCCTCGGCCTCTTCGCCGCGGCTCTCCTGAAGATCGTTCGCTTCTTTCGCCGCCGCTTCCTCGCTGCCCGAGATGTCCGCCTTCAGCGCCTCGAGACGCTGTCGTTGACTGGCGATGAACTCTTTGCTGAGCGTGTTCTTGGTGGACATCTCGATTCCTGAGTGAATAGCCCGAATGGAGAAACTGGAGAGGGTCGGGCAGGACGATAGGGTAATCGAAGCCTTTGCGATGCTCGACCCGCCTGAGCAATTGTCGAGACAGGCGACATCCACCGACGAGCGAGACGCTCGGACTGGACCGTCGAAGACGCCGTCGAGGAAGGATTCGACGCGGCGCAGACCACTCCGCACCGCCGGGTTTTCCATGCTCCGTCCCCCGAAGGGACGCTTCAAAATGACGCACCGATTGCAGGCACGCGAGCGGGCCGATCTCCATTGGCACCGTGCGGCTGTTCCGTCCTTGGTGCGGCAGACAACCTAAAATTCAAATCGTGGAAACATCGGTACAACTTGGTGCATCGGCCAGCGCGCCGGATGCGAGCAAGAGCAAGTTCAGTCTCGATCGCCAGAACCAGCAGCTCTGGTTCGGCAGCACGCCGACGAACGTCCCTCCGAAGGTCTTCCAGCTGCTGCTTTATCTGCGCGACAACCCCGGTCGCATCATCGAGTACGACGAGTTGCTCGATGCAGTCTGGCCGACGGATGCCGTGCAGCCGGAGATCCTGCGGACCTACATCAAGACGATCCGGCGATTGCTCGGCGACGATTCGCAGCGTCCGACGTTCATCGAGACACGGACGCGTCGCGGCTACTGTTTCATCGGCAAGCTTCCGGATCGCTGCAACGACTCGACCGCGCCGGCCGAACGCCTGATCGGGCGCGAGGATGCATTGGAGGCACTTCGGCGCAGCTTCGGCACGGCGTCAAAC
>Ga0123337_10005383_pt1 | contig 12604 bp, 11 predicted proteins | sample frozenSSSSmetaG_FD_89792 | JGI IMG/M metagenome (GOLD analysis project Ga0123337, IMG submission 89792) | Glacier valley bacterial and archeal communities from Borup Fiord, Nunavut, Canada, to study Microbial Dark Matter (Phase II) -... | ecosystem: Environmental > Aquatic > Freshwater > Ice >...
GCGGCGCTTGACCTGCTGCAGGCGCAGCAGTTCGGACTGCATTTCGGTGCGGATGATGGGGTCCAGCGCTGAAAACGCCTCGTCCATCAGCAAGATCGACGGGTCCGAGGCCAGCGCCCGGGCCAGGCCTACGCGCTGCTGCATGCCGCCCGACAGCTCGTCGGGGTAGCTGGCGCCCCAGCCGGCCAGGCCGACCTGGTCCAGCGCCTGGCTGGCTGCCGCGTGGCGTTCGGCGCGGTCCACGCCGGCCAGTTCCAGGCCCAGCGCGGTGTTGTCCAGCACCGTCATGTGCGGCATCAGCGCGAACGACTGGAACACCATGCTGATGTCCTTGCGCCGCAGCGCGCGCAGCTGGGAATCCGACAGCTTGCTGATGTCGGTGCCGTCCACCAGGATGTGGCCGGCCGTGGGCTCGATCAGCAGGTTGAGCAGGCGCACCAGCGTCGATTTGCCGGAGCCCGACAGGCCCATGACGACAAAAATTTCGCCGGCCTCGATGGTCAGGCTGGCGTCAAACACACCGATCGAGGCGCCGGTACGGGCCAGGATCTCTTCCTTGGTGCAGCCCTGGCGCACGAGTTCAAGGGCGGCTTGCGGTTCGTCGCCGAATACTTTGAACACATGGTCGATGATGATTTGTTTGGCCACGCGGGGTCCTTCTTGGTTGATCAATGAAAAATGTCTTCGCCGGCACAGTGGCCGGGTCAAAGACGACGGAAAAGCCCAAGCCAACGGCTGCGCCGGAATGCGCAGGCACCCGGGACGGCAGGGCAATAGGGCGGACACCTCGAAGTGCCCATTGACATGCATGGCGGGCAGGCCATGCGGAAGATGCCATGCGCTTCAACAAAAGAGGTCTTGGCAGAGGACTCTTGAATCACGCATGCGCTGTGCAGTGCACGGCGCGGACATCAGGTCCGAAGATTCGGACGGAGTGACGGGCGCCAAGGCCCGACTCGGAAGAACGTGCTTTAAAACGTTCGATTACCTGCGTTGCAGGATGTAAAACAGGTGTGAATTGTAGTAATTGGCTATTAATAAGTCAACAACTAAGGTCTTTAGGCTGCTATGCTGCGCGCCGCAAGCGATCAGAGCCGGCTGGATGGCGTCTTTGCGCTATCCAATAAAAAAGGCTATTAGCGCCTGCAGTACGGGCGCAAGAGGCCTAAATTGCTTGAATCCGGCGGCGTCGCTGCGCGGGCTGGTGGTTGAGCGCAACGGCGGGGGGCCGCCGGACCTGAGCCGTCCGCCCAGTCGTGCGGGGCTTGGGCGATGCCTGATGCTCAGGGCGCGCGGCGTTCGGGCACAGCGTCTTCGGGCGGCATGGCCTTGCCGGGCACGCGCAGGTGCAGCGCCGCCTGCGCCAGCAGGTTGGCCGACACCGGCGCGGTCACGAAGACAAACAGCGTGATCATCAACTCGGCAAAGCCGGCCCGCCCCTGGGCCGCCGCCAGCAGCATGCTGGCCAGCAGCAGGCTGCCCAGACCCAGGGTGGAAGCCTTGGTGGGCGCGTGCAGCCGCATGAAGAAGTCGGGCAGGCGCGCCAGCCCGACGGCCCCCACCAGCAGGAAAAAAGCCCCCAGCAGCAGCAGCGCGGCCGCCAGCCATTCAATAGCAGGATGAAATCCCATGGTCATGCCCTCCGTTTCATTCGATCACGTCGCCGCGGCTCAGGTAGCGCGCCAGCGCCACGGTGGAGGCGAACCCCAGCATCGCGATGATCAGTGCCGCCTCGAACAGGATCGGGGTGCGCAGGCGTATGCCCAGCAGTACCACCAGTGCCACCGCGTTGATGTAGAGCGTGTCGATCGCCAGCACGCGGTCGGTGGCATGGGGCCCGCGCACCAGGCGCCAGGCGCACAGCGCCATCGCCAGAGACAGGGCTCCCACCGTGATGTCCAGCGCCAGCGCCAGGATGTTGAAACTCATGCGCGGCCTCCCGTTGGTTCTGGCGCGTATTCATAGATGGCCAGCAGTGGGCCTTCGTAGCGCGCCTTGATGTCGGCCGCCATTTGCGCCGGATCGTTGCAGTCCAGCGCATGCACCAGGATGTGCCGGCGCTTCTCATCGATGGTGCAAGACACCGTGCCCGGCGTGGTCGTGATGATGGTGGCCAGCAGTGAAATGGCCGTGGGGTGGGTCAGCGCCAGCGGCACCGTGACCCAGGCCGGCCTGGGCCGCGACAGCGGGCCCAGCACCAGCCGCGCCACCACAAAGTTGGACAGCACGATGTCCCACAGCACCACGGCCATCAGTCGCAGTGCGGGCACCAGCCGCACCGGCGCCATGGCGGGTAAAAAGTTGTGCAGCAGGCGGGGCACGACCAGGCCGATCAGCACGGCCGAAATCAGGTGGACCGGCGCCAGCGTGTGCTGCAGCAGCAGCCAACTGACCGCGAGCAGCAGCGACAGCCAGGGGTGACCGAACCAGCGGGATTTGTTCATGGGGTGTCTCCCTTGGCAGGCAATATGACTTCGCCCTCTCCGGCGCGGTAGGGCCGGGTGGTTTGGGCCGCCGCGCCGCCCACCGGGCCCAGCACTGCTTTGGCGTAGGCCGCGCGGTCGGCCAGTTGCGCCGCCGCCGCATCGGTGTAGCGCTTGAGCGGCGAGGCCGCCACCGCCAGCACCAGGCTCAGCGACAGCAGCCCCAGCGTGGCCAGCGTGAGTCGCGCACTGGTGCCGCCATGCACCGGCTGGCCGCCGGCGGGCAGCACGTTCCAGAACAGGATGGCGCCGGCACGCGCCAGGCCAACCATGGTCAGCACGCTGGTCACCAGCACCACGCTCCAGACCCCCACATGGGCCGGCGTCAGGGCCGCGCTTTCAAGGATCATGAGCTTGCCCAGAAAACCGGGCAGTGGTGGCAGGCCGGCGACCGAGGCCGAACCCAGCAGCGTCATGATCCCGAGCAGCACGGGCTGGGCGACGGGGGCCGCGGGCTGCAGCCGGTCGCCCGCAGCGCCGCGCTGGGAGGCCACCAGCTCGACCAGGAGAAACAGCGCCGCGACCACCAGCGTGCTGTGCATCATGTAATACAGCGCGGCCGACAGGGCCGCTGGCGTAAACAGGCCAATGCCCGCCACAATGGTGCCGACCGAGGCCACCGTGAGGTAAGACACCAGCCGCGCCAGGCTGTGCGCGGCCAGCGCCCCTAGCACGCCCATGACAACGGTCACCAGGCCCACCGGCAGCAGCCAGGGTTCGGCCGCCAGGGCGGCGTGCCCGGCGCCGTCGCCCAGTATCACCGCATGCACGCGGATGATGCTGTAGACGCCCACCTTGGTCATGATGGCAAACATGGCAGCCACCGGTGCGGTGGCCGCGGCGTAGGCGCCGGGCAGCCACAGGTAGAGCGGCACGATCGCCGCCTTCAGGCCAAACACCACCAGCATCACCATGGCACCGGCCTTGAACAGCGCCGCCTCCTGCGGGCCGAGCTGGCCCACGCGCAGCGCCAGGTCGGCCATGTTGAGCGTGCCGGTAACGCCGTAAACAATGGCGAGGCCGACCAGAAAAAGCGCCGAAGCCACCAGATTCAGCACCACGTAATGCACGCCGGCCTTGAAGCGCTCGCGCCCCTGGCCATGCACCAGCAGCACATAGGACGCCAGCAGCAGCACTTCAAAAAACACAAACAGGTTGAACAGGTCGCCGGTCACGAAGGCGCCCGACACCCCCATCAGCAAAAAGTGGAACATGGTGTGAAAGTGCCGGCCCCGCGCATCCCAGCCGCCAGCGGCGTACCAGAGCACCGGCACGGCAATGGTCCAGGTCAGCGCCAGCATCATGGCGCTCAGGCGGTCGATCACCAGCACGATGCCGAACGGCGCGGGCCAGCCGCCCAGCGGGTAGACCGTCAGCGTGCCCACGGCCGCCTCGGCCATCAGCCGCCCGGCCAGCACCGCGCCCAGCAGCACGCTGGCCATGCTGAGCAGCCGCCGGCGCTGCAGCAGCTTGCTGCCGTGGTTGGCCTCGCCGCCTTCGTCGCCCATCAGCAGCAGCGCGGCCGCCGTGAACAGCGGCAGCAGCACCGGCAGCACCGGCAGGTGGGTCGAGAAAATCGCGTTCAGGAACTCGCTCATGCCGCATCGTCCCTGGTTTTGCCGGTACGGTGGCCAGGCTCGTGCCCGTCCACATGGTCGCTGCCGCTTTCATGGCGGCTGCGCAGTGCCAGTTCAACCACGAAGCCGGTGGTGGCAAAGCCGATCACGATGGCCGTCAGCACCAGCGCCTGCGGTAGCGGGTCGGCCACGCGCCCGGTGGCCGAGAGAATCGGGGCGGCATCTTGCCAGAGCCGGCCCATGGCAAAGATGAACACGTTGACGGCATAGCCCAGCAGGCTCAGGCCCAGTACCACGGGCCAGGTGCGTCCGCGCAAAATCAGGTAAATACCGGTGGCGGTGACCACGCCAATACCGCTGGCGACCAGGAATTCCAGGCTCATGGTTGAACTCCTGTCGAGGGGTTTGGCAACTTGGCCGCACCGGTTTCACGGGTCACGGCCCCCAGGCTGGACAGCATCAGCAACGTGGCGCCCACCACCGTGATATATACGCCCAGGTCGAACAACGCGGCGGTGGCCAGCGGCAATTCGCCCAGCAGCGGCACCACCGGATGGCCGTGGGCACTGGTCAGGAAGGGCTGGCCGAACGCGAAGGCGCCGATACCCGTCAGCCCCGCAATGCCCAGTCCCAGGCCGATCCAGCGCACAAAGCGGCTGCCGCCGTCGGCCCGCAGCAGCGCTTCGGCGCGCGACTGGCCCATGGCCATGTACTGCAGTACCAGCGCCACGGCGGTGATCAGCCCGGCAATGAAGCCGCCGCCGGGCTGGTTGTGGCCGCGCATGAAGATGAAGAGCGTGACCACCAGCGCCAGCGGCAGCACCATGCGTGCCGCCACGCGCAGCATCAGTGGCTGGCTGGCAAAGGTCCAGGTCCGGCCGCCGCTGTCGGTGGCCGGGCGGCGCGTGCGCATGCCGTCCATCAGCGCCAGCACGCCGACGGCCGCAATCGCCAGCACGGTGATTTCGCCAAAGGTGTCATAACCGCGGAAGTCCACCAGGATCACGTTGACGACGTTGGTGCCGCCGCCAGCCACCGCGGAGTTGTTCAGGAAATACCAGGCAATCGAGTCGTGGTCGCGCGTCAGCATGACCCAGGCCAGCCAGGCCAGGCCGCCGCCGCCGCCCAATGCGAGCACCGCGTCGCGCAACTTGCGCCGCGCGCTGGATTCGTGCGGGGTTTGCCGCGGCAGCAGCGCCAGGCCCATCAGCAGCAGCACGGTGGCGACCACTTCCACGGTCAGCTGCGTCAGCGCCAGGTCGGGGGCCGAAAAACTGACAAAGGTCAGGGCGGTGACCAGGCCAATCACGCCAGCGACCACCACCGACTGGAAGCGGTCATGGTGGCGCAGCACCAGCCAGCCGCAGGCCAGCAGCAGCAGGCCCCACAGCACCAGCGCGGGCAAGGTCACGGGCAGCAGCGCGCGCGACCCCGTGCCGGGCGCATCGCCAGACAGCAGCGGCGCCGCCGCCACCGCCAGCGTGGTGATCAGCATCCAGGCGGTGTAGCGCTGCAGCGAGGCGTTTTCCAGCCATGTCGTGATGCGCCCGGCGCTGCCAAACAGGCGGTCGCTGCCGCGCGTGAACAGGTTCAGCCCGGTCAGCAGGCCGAACCAGTTTTCGGAGTTCAGGCGGTGCAGCCGGCCGCCGCGCGCCAGGGTGAAATACAGGGCCGCGCCGCCGGCCAGCGCCAGCACGCTCAGCAGCAGTGGCAAATTAAAGCCGTGCCAGATCGCCAGCTGGTACTCGGGCGGGGCCGTGCCCAGCATGGCCGTGGCGGCGACCAGTACCATGGGCCCGAGCAGCAGTGACGGCAAGATACCGACCGCGATACAGACCACGGCCAGCAGCATCACCGGCAGCTTCATGCCCAGCGGCGGCTCATGCGGATGCGGGTGCGGAAGGCCCTTCGCTGGTCCGTTGAAGAAAATGTCGTGGACCAGCCGCACCGAATAGGCCACGCTGAGCAGCGCGGCCAGCGTCGCCAGGGCCGGCACGATCCAGCGCCAGCCGCCGGCCTGGGCGAAGGTCACGCTTTCGGTCAGGAACATTTCCTTGGACAAAAAGCCGTTGAACAGCGGCACACCGGCCATCGCGGCGGCCGTCACCATGGCCAGGGTCGCGGTCCAGGGCATCAGGCGCCCCAGGCCGCCCAGCAGGCGCATGTCGCGCGTGCCGGTTTCGTGGTCGACGATGCCGGCAATCATGAACAGCGACGCCTTGAAGCTGGCGTGGTTCAGGATGTGGAACATCGCCGCCACCGCCGCCAGCGGCGAGCCCAGCCCGATCAGGAAGGTGATCAGCCCTAGGTGGCTGATGGTCGAGTAGGCCAGCAGGCCCTTGAGGTCGTGCTTGAAGATCGCAACAAAGGCCGCAAACGCCATCGTCACCAGCCCGGTGGTGCTGACCAGTCCGGCAAACAGTTCGGTGCCGCCTATGACGGGCGTCAGCCGCGCCAGCAGGAAAATGCCGGCCTTGACCATGGTGGCCGAATGCAGGTAGGCCGACACCGGGGTCGGCGCCGCCATGGCCTGCGGCAACCAGAAATGAAACGGGAACTGCGCGCTCTTGGTGAAGCAGCCCAGCAGAATCAGGATGAGCGCGGCCGGGTAGCGCGCGTCGGCCTGGACCATCGCGCCCTGGCTCAGCATCAGGCTCAGCTCGTAGGTGCCGGCGATTTGCCCCAGCAGCACAAAGCCGCCCAGCATGGCCAGGCCGCCGCCGCCGGTGATGGCCAGCGCCATGCGCGCGCCTTCACGTGCATCGGCGCGGTGCTGCCAGTAGCCCACCAGCAAAAACGATGAAAGACTGGTCAGTTCCCAGAACACGATCAGCAGCAGCAGGTTGTCTGACAGCGCGATGCCCAGCATGGCCGCCATGAACAGCATCAGGGTGCTGAAGAACTTGCCGGCCGGGTCGTTTTTTCCCAGGTAGAAATGCGCATAGATGATGATCAGCAGGCCAATGCCGGTGATCAGCAGCGCAAACATCAGCGCCAGGCCGTCCAGCCGCAGCCCCAGGTTCAGGCCGATTTCAGGCACCCAGGGAATGAACTCGTACAGCACCTCGCCGCGCATGACGGCGGGCGTTTGCAGCAGCAGCAGGGCCAGGCTGGAAGCCGTGATGGCGGCTGCGATCCAGGCGGTGCGGCCGCGGTGGCCGGCTGATGGCTGGGCGCCGGACCAGCCTGTAAGCAGGGTGCCCAGCAGCAGCGGCAAGCAAATAATCAAAAGTAACAAGGTCTGGAGATCTTTCAACGAACGTTCGTTCTAGATGGTCACTTTTGAGGACCGGATCGCCGGCGGTGAACCCTCGGTTCAAGAGGCCGGCCACCGGCGGGCGGGCGGCTTTGCGCGCCGCTCAGGACGCGCTGCCCGGGGGCTTGCCGCGTCTGAGCAGCACCACAACCAACGTGATCACCGTAATCGGAATGACGAAGCTCATCATGGCTGTGGAGAACATGCCCAGCGCGCCGTGTTGCTGGGTGGCCAGAATCAGGTAGGTCACGTAAGCGGCGTAGTAAAGCAGAAAGACGCCGCCTTCCCAGCGCGCGATTTCGCGCCCCGTCATGAACACCGGCAGGCAGGCCAGCGCGACGGCAATCATCACCCAGATATCGAAGTTGAGTACGGCAGCGGGCATGAGCAGGCCGAGATCGCCCGACACCAGCCCCGACAGGCCGAGGCAACCCAGAATGTTGAAGGTGCTGCTGCCCACAACGTTCCCCACTGCGATGTCGCGCTCACCCTTGATGGCCGCCATGACCGAGGTGGCAACTTCCGGCATGGAGGTGCCGGCGGCAACGATGGTCAGGCCAATCACCAGGTCGCTGACACCCAGGGCCTTGGCAAAGATGGTCGAGGCCGTGACCAGCCAGTCGGAACCGAGTACCAAAAATCCCAGACCCACCGCGATCAGCAGCAGTTGCACCGGCAGCTTGGCATCCCAGCCGCCGGCGACGGCAGGCTTGATTTCAGCGGCGTATTCGTCTTGGGCGCTTCGGGTTTCGGCACGCGACTGCACGATCAGGAACACTGTGTAGGCAATCAGCAGTGCGAACAGGATCGCGCCGTCGAGAAAACCAAGCTTGCCGTCCAGGCCGAGCACCAGCAGCAGCAGCGAAGCGCCAATCATGATGGGCACCTCCTGGCGGATCAGCTGGATGTTGACCACCAGCGGCGTGATCAGCGCCGACACGCCCAGCACGAACAGCACATTGAAAATATTGCTGCCGACCACGTTGCCGATGGCAATGTCGGTCTGACCGTTCAGCACCGCACCGGTCGAGACCGCCATTTCAGGCGCGCTGGTGCCAAAGGCCACAATCGTCAGCCCGACAACCAGCGGCGAGATGCCAAATGACAATGCCAGCTTGGACGCGCCGCGCACCAGCAGCTCGGCACCCAGCACCAGCCCGATCAGGCCGCCTACGAAAAGAAGAATGGTCATGTCGGGCCTTTATACAAGTTCAGTGCGAGGTGTTTGGCGGGGGTGACATCAGCTTGTCCGTGTAGGCAATCGCCAGCGCGCTGAGCAGGAAAGTGATGTGAATCACCGTCTGCGCAATCAACACCCGGTCGGTGTAGTTGTCGGCATTGATGAAGGTTTTGAGCAGGTGAATCGAGCTGATGCCAATGATGGCCGTGGCCAGCTTGACCTTCAGCACCGAGGCGTTGACATGGCTCAGCCATTCCGGCTGGTCGGGGTGGCCTTCCAGGTTCAGGCGGCTCACAAACGTTTCATAGCCCCCCACGATCACCATGATCAGCAGGTTGGAGATCATGACCACGTCAATCAGGGCCAGCACGACCAGCATGATGACAGTCTCGTTCAGCGTGGTGATGGGTGCGCCCGTTTTGTAGCCGATGCTCGTGATGAGCGCCTGCAAGGCGGTCTGGCTGCCAAAGGCCGCCTCAATCAGGTGGACCAGTTCCACCAGGAAGTGAAAGACGTATACGCCCTGGGCTGCAATCAAGCCCAGGTAAAGCGGCACCTGCAGCCAGCGGCTGGCAAAGATCAGCCTGGGCAGTGGGCGAAGTGGGGCGGGTTTTGAAGGGGTGGGTTCTGACATGATGGGCGTAGCTGTAAAGTTGCAGAATTGTAGGGGTGCCGGCAAGATTTCCCTAAATTATGGAAATCTGTAAGCTTCACGCCAGTCAGTGGCCTGTAAGTGCCAGGGCTGAAAGTACCCAGCATTCAATGACACCAAGGAGACAAATCTGATGAGCGCCTCAACCTCTAACTCTGCTATTCAGTCCACGCTGGTTGAAAACCGCGTATTCCCACCCAGCGACGCCATGGTCAAGGCGGCCCGCATCTCGGGCATGGACGGCTACCACGCGCTGTGTTCCGAGGCTGAGAAAGACTTTGAAGGTTTCTGGGCCCGCCTGGCGCGCGAAAACGTGGTCTGGAACAAGCCGTTCACCCAGACCCTGGACGAGTCCAATGCGCCGTTTTATCAGTGGTTCGCCGACGGTGAACTCAATGCGTCGGCCAACTGCCTCGACAAGCACATGGGCACCCCGGTAGAGAACAAGACGGCCGTCATTTTTGAAGCCGACGATGGCGCGGTCACCAAGACCACCTACAAGGAACTGCTGGCGCGCGTCAGCCAGTTTGCCAACGCGCTCAAGGCCGAAGGCATCCAGAAGGGCGACCGCGTCCTGATCTACATGCCCATGACGCTCGAAGGCGTGATTGCCATGCAGGCCTGCGCCCGCATTGGCGCCACCCACAGCGTGGTGTTTGGCGGCTTCTCTGCCAAAGCACTGCAGGAACGCATCATTGACGCCGGCGCGGTCGCGGTCATCACGACGAACTACCAGATGCGCGGCGGCAAGGAACTGCCCCTGAAGGCGATCGTTGACGAAGGCCTGGCGATGGGCGGCTGCGACACCATCCGCTCCGTGCTGGTGTACCAGCGCACGGCCACGGCCTGCAACATGGTGGCCGGGCGCGACAAGACCTTTGACGAAGCACTGGCCGGCCACAGCACCGAGTGCGCCCCCGTGCCCGTGGGCGCCGAGCACCCGCTGTTCATCCTCTACACCTCGGGCTCCACCGGCAAGCCCAAGGGCGTGCAGCATTCCACGGGCGGCTACCTGCTGTGGGCCAAGGTCACGATGGACTGGACCTTCGACTTGAAGCCGGACGACGTGTTCTGGTGCACCGCCGACATTGGCTGGATCACCGGCCACACCTATGTGGCCTACGGCCCGCTGGCGGCCGGCGCGACCCAGATCATTTTTGAGGGCGTGCCCACCTACCCGAACGCTGGCCGCTTCTGGCAGATGATCGAGCGCCACAAATGCACGATTTTCTACACCGCGCCCACAGCCATCCGCTCGCTGATCAAGGCCGCCGAAGCCGACGAAAAAGTGCATCCGGACCGCTCCGACCTGTCCAGCCTGCGCATCCTGGGCTCGGTCGGCGAGCCGATCAACCCCGAAGCCTGGATGTGGTACTACAAGAACATCGGCCATGAGAAATGCCCGATTGTGGACACCTTCTGGCAGACCGAAACCGGCGGCCACATGATGACGCCGCTGCCCGGCGCCACGCCGCTGGTGCCCGGCAGCTGCACGCTTCCGCTGCCCGGCATCATGGCCGCGATCGTCGACGAAGTCGGCAACGACATTCCCAACGGCACCGGCGGCATCCTGGTGATCAAGCGGCCCTGGCCGTCGATGATCCGGACCATCTGGAACGACCCCGCGCGCTTCAAGACCAGCTATTTCCCCGAAGAAATGGGCGGCAAGATGTACCTGGCCGGCGACGGTGCGGTGCGCAGCGAAGACCGTGGCTACTTCCGCATCACCGGCCGCATCGACGACGTGCTCAACGTCTCGGGCCACCGCATGGGCACCATGGAAATCGAGTCGGCGCTGGTTGGTAAATCGGACCTGGTGGCTGAAGCCGCCGTGGTGGGCCGTCCGGACGACCTCACGGGTGAAGCCATCTGCGCCTTTGTGGTGCTCAAGCGTTCACTGCCGTCCGGCGAAGAAGGCAAGCGCATTGCCAAGGAACTGCGCGACTGGGTCGCCAAGGAAATCGGTCCCATCGCCAAGCCGAAGGACATCCGCTTTGCCGAAAACCTGCCCAAGACCCGCTCCGGCAAGATCATGCGCCGGCTGCTGCGCTCGATTGCCAAGGGCGAGGCCGTGACGCAGGACACCTCCACGCTTGAAAATCCAGCCATTCTGGACCAGTTGGGCCAGGCCTACTGAGCATCGAATAGCCCCTTTTTTTGCTATTGAATTAATAGCTGCTAGCACCCGTCCCATATGTGCTAGAGCCTTTAATTGCCATTAAAAAAAGCCCGCTCGATGAGCGGGCTTTTTGCTGGAAGGGCAAGCGATTATTTCTGGGCCAGAATCCAGGTCACCAGTTTTTTGGCTTCGTCAGCGCTCACCTGCGGGTTGGCGGGCATGGGCACGGGGCCCCAGACGCCGGCGCCGCCCTTCATGACCTTGGCCCCGAGCTTGTCGCTGGCGTCTTTCTGGCCGGCGTACTTGGCAGCGACGTCCTTGAACGACGGACCCACCAGCTTTTTGTCCACGGCGTGGCAGGCCATGCAGTTCTTGGCGGTGGCCAGTTGCAGGTCAGCCAGCGCGGGCGTGGCCACTGCAAAACCTGCTGCTGCGCAAGCGACGATCGATAGAATTTTTTTCATGGAGTGTCCTCAAGGCTGAATGATGGATTCGGATACAGTCAATTAACGGGATTGTAGGGACATTGGTTGACCCTGGTCCCGCGCCCAAAGCGCCAAACTCACCGCAGAGCGATCAAAACCTTCTGGAGTTACAAATGTATTTTCTATTCATCGGACTTCTCGCGCTGACCCTGAAATACCTCGAAATTGAACCCGTCGCGGCCTGGAACTGGTGGATTGTGTTGCTGCCTTTTGCCCTTGCGGTGGCCTGGTGGGCCTGGGCTGACGCCTCGGGCTACACCAAACGCAAGGAGGTCGACAAGATGGACCGGCGCAAACAGCAGCGCATCGAAAAGCAGCGCACTGCGATGGGCATGCTGCCCAAAAAGAAACGTTAAAAAACGCGCTTTGGCGGGCCGCCAGAAGCTGCCCGGATACAAAAGCAAAGAGCCCGTGAAGTTTTGTCACGGGCTCTTTGCATTACGGCTTGGCGGCTAGCAATAGCCTGTCCATATCAATAGTCGTCAAGCACCGCGCCCTTGCTGGCGCTGGAGGCGTTGAAGGCAAACTTGGCCTGCACGCCGCGGATGTAGCGCGGCAGCGGTGCCTTCCAGCCGACCTTGCGGCTTTCCAGCTCGGCGTCGCTGATGTTCAGTTGCAGCAGCAACTGGCGCGCGTCAATCGTGATCGAGTCGCCTTCCCGGATGAACGCGATGTTGCCGCCGGCCGCCGCTTCAGGCGCGACATGGCCGACCACCATGCCCCAGGTGCCGCCCGAAAAGCGCCCGTCGGTGATCAGGCCCACGCTTTCGCCCAGGCCCGCGCCAATCAGCGCACCCGTGGGCGCCAGCATTTCAGGCATGCCGGGGCCGCCCTTGGGGCCCAGGTAGCGCA
>Ga0123337_10005384_pt1 | contig 12603 bp, 12 predicted proteins | sample frozenSSSSmetaG_FD_89792 | JGI IMG/M metagenome (GOLD analysis project Ga0123337, IMG submission 89792) | Glacier valley bacterial and archeal communities from Borup Fiord, Nunavut, Canada, to study Microbial Dark Matter (Phase II) -... | ecosystem: Environmental > Aquatic > Freshwater > Ice >...
GCCAATGTGGTGCGGCAACTGCTCGAGGAGTACGGCGTCGCCGACGACCGCATCCAGAGCGTCGTCGGCCGCGGTTCGGCCGACCCGTTCTTTCCCAACGATCCTTACCTGAGCGCCAACCAGCGTGTCTCGGTCCTGCTGGTCAACGAACCGCCGCCGGTGCCGGTGGGCCTGAAGCCCTAGACCGCCTCGACCCGCAGCACCGGGCCGTCGCTGCCGACGACCCTGACCCGCGCACCGCGCGCGAGGTCCGGGCCGGTGATGCGCCAGATCGTATCGTCGAGCACCAGCCGCCCCGCGCCGTCCTTGATGGGCTCGTCGATGATCCCCTCGTGGCCGAGATAGCGGTCGGCGCGGCGGTTGAGGAAGGGCTGGTCGGTATGCGGCTTGCGATTGCGCGAAATCGCCGTCCAGCCGATGACGATGATCAGCGCCAGGGCGCCGAAGATCGTCACCTGCCAAGGCCAGTCGATGGGCAGGACGAACGCCACGAGGCCGGTGACGATGCCGGCACAGCCCAGCCACAGGAAATAGCCGCCCGGGACCACCAGTTCGAGCGCCAGCAGCACGAGGCCGACAATCAGCCAGGCCCACGCGCCATAGGTAACGAAGAGATCGAGCAGAACCATTGGAATGCTCCTCTAGCGGTATTGATCAGGCGCCGGTCGAGGGCGGACGGCTGCCCGAGCCGGGCTGCCGCGCCGGACGATCGCCGCCGAAGGTTTCCTTGGCGATCTCGGCGATTCCACCCAGCGCCCCGATGACGTTGGCCGCTTCGATGGGCAGCATCAGGATCTTCTGGTTGGGCGATTTGGCGATCGATTCGAGCGCCTTGATGTAGTTGTTGGCGACGAAATAGTTGATCGCCTGGACGTCGCCCTTGGCGATCGCCGCGCTCACCATCTCGGTCGCCCGCGCTTCCGCTTCGGCCGACCGCTCGCGCGCCTCGGCATCGCGGAAGGCCGCTTCGCGGCGGCCCTCGGCTTCGAGCACCTGCGCCTGCTTCTGGCCCTCAGCCTGCAGGATCGCCGACTGCCGCTTACCTTCGGCCTCAAGCACCGTGGCGCGCTTTTCACGCTCGGCCTTCATCTGCCGGCCCATCGACTCGACGAGGTCGCGCGGCGGGTCGATGTCCTTGATCTCGATGCGGGTGATCTTGATGCCCCAAGGCGCCACCGCCGCGTCGACGACGCGCAGCAGCCGCGAGTTGATCTCGTCGCGATGGCTCAAGAGTTCATCGAGATCCATCGCGCCCATCACGGTGCGGATGTTAGTCATGGTGAGATTGAGCACGGCGTTTTCGAGATTGGTGATCTCATAGGCCGCCGCCGCCGCATCGAGGATCTGGTAGAAGGTCACCGCGTTGGCCGTCACCGAGGCGTTGTCCTTAGTGATCACCTCCTGCTGGGGGACCTCGAGCACCTGCTCCATGACGTTGATCTTGCGCCCGATGCCGTCGACGAAGGGCACGATCAGCGCCAAGCCCGGCTTCAGCGTCCGCACATAACGGCCGAACCGCTCAACGGTGAAGTTATAGCCCTGCGGCACCGTCTTGACCGCCGCCAGCAGCACCAGCACGCCAAAAATGCCCAGCACAATCAGCGTGATACTCAGCCCGTCGAGCGCAAAATCCATCGAAAACTCCCTCACGGCACCGGGAGTGAAGACCAGACGGCGCCGTTCTGTACAAAGACTTAGGGACCCGGCGCCCGGTGCGCAATGGACCGGGAACGAATGGGGGAAGAGTTCCGTTGAATCGCTCGATTGTGTTCATCGAGGGATCCGAACCATGGCTGCGTCGCGTCCGGTGTGGAAAGGCCAGCTCCGGCTGAGCCTGGTGTCGATCAATGTCGAGATGTTTCCGGCCACCAAACCCAGCGCCAAGCCGAGTTTCCGGCAGATCCACGAACCCTCCGGCAAGCCGATCCACTACGAGAAGGTGGTCGATGGGATCGGCCCGATCGACACCGGCGATATCCGCAAGGGTTTTGAGTACGAAAAGGGCGACTATGTCCTTTTGACCGACGAGGAGATCGACGCGGTCAAGCTCGAGACGCGCAAGACCCTGGACCTCATCCAGTTCGTCGACGAGGACGACATTCCGGCGCACTACTACGACGCGCCATATTTCCTTTCGCCCGCCGACGAACTCGCCGAGGACGCGTTCCGCGTCGTCCGCGACGCGCTGCGCAAATCGAGGAAGGTCGGGCTCGGGCAACTGGCGCTGCGCGGCAAGGAGTACCTCGTTTCGATCCGCCCCTGCGGCAAGGGCATGCTGCTCGAGACCCTGCACTACGAAGACGAGATCAAGAAATCGGACGCGTTCTTCTCCGAGATCCCGGCGACCTCTGCCGACCCCGAACTGCTCGATGTGGCGACGGCACTGATTGACAAGAAGACGGTGAAATTCGACCCAAAGCTGTTCAAGGACCACTACCAGGCGGCGCTGCGCGAACTGATCGCCCAGAAACTCAGGTCGAAGGGCAAAAAGGTCGCGGTGGACGAGCCCGAGCGCAAGCGCGGCGAAACCGGCAATGTTATCGACCTGATGGCGGCGCTGAAAAAGAGCCTCGAGGGCGGCTCGAGCACCAAGCCCGCGGCGAAAGCACCAGCCAAGAAGTCACCGGCCAAGGCTGCAGCAAAGAAACCCGCCGGCAAGGCCGCGCCACGCAAGAAAGCCAGTTGAATGGTACGGCCCGCCCCCCACCCTCAATCCCTCCCCTCAAGGGGGAGGGAGGCGCATGAAGCGCCAACCCAGCTTTCAACTGTACCATCGCGCCCCTCCCCCTTGAGGGGAGCGGCGGGGGTGGGGGTCCAAGGATGACCACCAAACCCGACGCCCTCACACCGTACAAATTGAAGCGCGACTTCACCAGAACCGCCGAGCCCTCCGGCAAGGTCAAGAAGACCAAGCCCAAGGCGCTGAGCTTCGTCGTGCAGAAGCACGACGCGACCCGGCTGCACTATGACTTCCGCCTCGAGCTCGACGGCGTGCTGAAGAGCTGGGCTGTGACCAAGGGCCCCTCCACCAATCCCGCCGACAAGCGCCTAGCCGTCCATGTCGAGGACCACCCGCTCGACTATGGATCCTTCGAGGGCACCATCCCCGAAGGCGAGTATGGTGGCGGCACGGTGATGCTATGGGACGAAGGAACGTGGGAGCCGGTCGGCGACCCGCATGAGGGACTCGAAAAGGGCGACCTCAAATTCATCCTCCACGGCAAACGCATGAAGGGCAGCTGGGTGCTGGTCCACATGAAGGGCCGCGACCAGAAAACTAAGAAAGGTCTCCGCGAGAACTGGCTGCTGATCAAGCACCACGACGAGTACGCCACCGAGGAAGACTCCTTCACCGAGAAATTCACCACCTCGGTCGAGACCGGGCGGGACCTCCCTGGCATTGCCAAGGGCAACAAGCCGCGGCGCAGGGCAGCCACCGCCGTCGCCGTGCCGAGCACCAATGTGTGGACGCGCAAGGGCGCGCAGGCGCTACCCGACTTCCAGCCGCCGGAGCTGGCAACGCTGGTTGACGAGATTCCTGCCGGTCGCGACTGGCTGTTCGAGATGAAATACGACGGCTACCGCGCCCTCGCGGCGGTCGCCGGCGACCAGGTGCGCATCTACACCCGCAACGCCAATGACTGGACCACGCAGTTCCACCCGCTGGTGGCACCGCTCTCGAAGCTCACAAGGGGCGCGGCGCTGCTCGATGGCGAGATCGTCGCCTTCAAGGACAACCGAACCGATTTCTCGACGCTCAAGGATGCGCTCTCGAGCGGCGCCGACCTCACTTATTTCGCTTTCGACCTGCTCGAGCATGATGGCGTGGATCTGCGCAAGCTGCCGCTCACCGAGCGCAAGGAACGGCTGCGGAAACTCCTCGGCAGGACCACCTCGAGCGACCCCATCCAGTACTCCGAGCACATCGGAGGCGAGGGTGAGAAGTTCTTCAAGGCGATGTGCGACGGCGGCTATGAAGGCATGGTCGCCAAGCTCGGCAGCAGCCACTATCGCGGCGAGCGCACGCGCGACTGGCTGAAGATCAAATGCATCCAGCGCCAGGAATTCGTCATCGGCGGCTGGCGTCCCTCCCAGAACAAGTCGACATTCGCGACACTGCTGCTGGGAACGTGGGAGACCGGCAAGCTCGTCTATCGCGGTCGTGTCGGCACCGGCTTCACTGTCGAAAGCACCGGCAAGCTCCAGGCCATGATGGACAACCTCCCCGTCAAGACATCCCCCTTCGCCGACGCGCCGCGCGACATCTCGCGCCGCGCCAAATGGATTGCTCCCGAGCTCGTGGGCGAGATCGCCTTCACCGAACTGACCCCGGACGGACATCTGCGCCACCCTTCCTTCCAGGGCCTCAGGGAGGATAAGAAGGGCAAAGACGTGAAACTGGAGAAGCCGATGGCAACGCCCCCTTCCGTCAATCCGACAGCCAAACCCAAGGTCGCCGCCAAGCCCGCCAAGGCGGGCAAGCTCACGGTCGTCGATCTGACCGACGAGATGGGCATCGCTGCAGCAAAAGCCGTCGGCGTCGTCCTCACCCACCCCGACCGGCTCGAATATCCCACCGGCCCGACCAAGGCGCAGCTCGTCGCCTACTATGCCAGCGTCGCCGAGCGCATGCTGCCGCATATCGTCAACCGGCCGCTGTCGCTGGTGCGCAGTCCGCATGGCGGCATCGGCCACACCTTCTTCCAGAAGCACGAATCCGGCGGCTTCCCCGAGCAGCTTCGCACCGTGCCGATTCCCGAAAAGGACGGTGGCAGCGCCGACTACATGTATTTCGACGGCCCCGACGGCATCATCGCCGGCGTCCAGATGAACACGCTCGAGTTCCACATCTGGGGCAGCCGCAACGACGATCTCGAAAAGCCCGACCGCATCATCTTCGATATCGATCCGGACGAGGGTCTCGATTTTGCCGCCACCCGGCAAGCGGCCATGGACTTCCGCGACAAGCTCGCGAACCTCGGCCTAAAGACCTACGCCATGGTCACCGGCGGCAAGGGCATCCACGTCATCGCCCCGCTTAAGCCGACGCTCGAATGGCCCGACGTCAAGGCCTTCTGCCGCGGCTTTGCCGAACAGGTCGCGGCCGACGAGCCCGACCGCTTCACCGCCAATATCCGCAAGGTCAACCGCAAGGGCCGGATGTTCGTCGATTATCTCCGCAACGAACGCGGCTCGACGGCCATCGCCCCGTTCTCGACCCGCGCCCGCGAAGGCGCGCCGTGCGCCGTCCCTGTCGGCTGGGACGAGATCGCAACGCTCGACCGCGCCAACGGCTTTTCGATCGGCGAAGCCGCGGCGCGGGCGCAGGCCCCCGACCCCTGGCCCGACTATTTCAAGCTGAAGCAGGCGATCACGCCCAAGATGCTGAAGGCTGCGGGGGTGAGCTGAAGGCGCAGTCTGGCCTCCCTCACCCTTGCGGGGAGGGAGACAATTGCATGTCCTCCGGCTCAATACCCTTCGCAAGCGAGCAGGTTGTACTTGCGGGCCATCTTCTCGCCATTGGCCACAGCCTTGCTGACCGTAAGGCACCAGCCGTAGTGGCCGGCGAAGTCGAAGCTCCAGCGGACGCCGGAGAAGCCGCAGCCTTCGTCGAGGTTTTCCTGCTCGGCGATCAGAGCCTTGGTGGCGTACGAGGTGCAGAAGGCCGGCGACGCCGCCTGGGCAGCGGTGCAGATGAAGCTCGCGGCAAGAACGAGGCCGACGGTGGTCAGAATGGTGTTGCGCATGGTCGTCTCCTGAACGGGTTCCCCGGTGCGGGGTTGATGCCCTGTTCTAGAAGACAAGTGCTTTACCGGGGCTGAGGCCTGCCGTCAGAATCCGTTCATAGGATCTATCAGATCCAACCCATCAATTCCCGCCGCACCACGGCTTCCAGCATCTTCATGCCGCCCGGGGAGTCGTTGAGGCACGGGATATATGCGTAATCGTCATGGCCGCCGCCGGCCTCGACGAACTGCTCGTGGCCCGTGATGGCGATTTCTTCGAGCGTCTCGATGCAGTCCACCGAAAACGCTGGCGCCAGTACGGCGACCTTCTTTTTGGCCGCCCCCAGCTCCTCGAGCGTCTTGTCGGTATAGGGTTTCAGCCACTCGTCCGGGCCGAAGCGGCTCTGGAACGTTACTTTAAGAAAGTCCTTGCTCCACCCCAACCGCTCGCGCACCAGCCGCGTCGTCTTGAGGCATTCGCAGTGGTACATGTCGCCCTTGAGCAGGTACTCGATCGGCATGCCGTGATAGCTGGTGAGCACTACGTCGGGCTTGAACGGCAGCGCAGCGACGCCTTCGGCGATGCTATCGGACAGGGCCTCGATATATTCGAGCGTCTCGAAATAGGCGGGCAGCGTGCGGATCGCCGGCTGCACCCGGAGCGTCTTCAGCACGTCGAAGACTGCGTCGTTGGCCGTCGCGGTGGTCGTCGCCGAATATTGCGGATAGAGCGGACAGAACAGAATTCTGCTACAGCCCGCCGCCATCATCGCTTCGATCTTCGAGGCCGTCGACGGATTGCCGTAGCGCATGGCGAAGTCGACCATCACCTTCTCGCCGAACGCCGCCTGCAGCTTTTCCGCCTGCCGCCTGGTGATCACCCGCAACGGGCTATCGCCCGCTTCGTTGTCCCAGATCCGGCGGTAGTTCGCGCCACTCTTTTGCGGCCGCACATTGAGGATGATGCCCTGGAGGATCACTTGCCAGAGCAGCGGGTTGGTCTCGATCACCCGCCGATCGCTCAGGAACTCGCCCAGATACCGCCGCATCGGCCAGTAGTCGGGCGAGTCGGGGGTCCCGAGGTTGAGCAGCAACACCCCAACCTTCTGGGGTTTGACCGTCGGGTGATCGGCAGGCATCTGGTAAGGGATCATGCGCAGTCTGGAATGGATCTAGGGTGATCCACCATACTGGGCCGCCCGCCCCCCGCAAAGCCGCTATCTGTCGCGGCTAGCCGAGTGATCCGCTGGCGAAGTCGTAAATCAGCTTGATGTTGAGCGCGATGATCACCGCCGCAACGACCGAAGCGACGATGGTCAACCAGCGCGGCGCGACGAGGTCACCCAGTTTTGCCCGGCTGGCGGTAAAAATCACCAGCGGCACCACGGCAAACGGTAGCTGGAAGCTCAGCACCACCTGACTGAATACCAGCAGCTTGCCGGCCATGGCGCTGCCGAACCAGTAGATGACGATCAGCGCCGGCACGATCGCGATGCCGCGGGTGATCAGCCGCCGAGCCCAGGCCGCCATGCGGAACTGGATGAAACCCTCCATCACGATCTGCCCGGCCATCGTCGCCGTCACGGTGGAATTGAGGCCGCAGCAGATGAGCGCCACGCCGAACAGGATCGGCGCCAGCGTCGAGCCGAGGATGGGCGTCAGGAGGTGAGAGGCCTGCCCGATATCGGTCACCACCTCGCCGCGCGGGTGAAAAACCGCCGCTGCGAGCACCAGCAGCGACGCATTGATGGTGAGCGCGAACATCAGCGCCAGCGTCGAGTCGATGGTGGCAAAGGTCAGCGCCTCGCGCTTTTCCTTGGGGCTGCCGCCATAGGCGCGCGTCTGCACGATGCCCGAGTGGAGGTAGAGATTGTGCGGCATCACCGTGGCGCCGATGATCCCGAGCGCCAAGTATAGCATGTTGGAGTTGGCGACGAGATCGGTGGTCGGCGCAAAGCCGCGCAGCACCCCGCCCCAGTCCGGGTTGGCGAGGATGATCTGCAGCAGGAAGCAGACCGCGATGACGCCCAGCATCGAGATGATGAACGCCTCGATCCAGCGGAACCCCTTCGATTGCAGGAACAGGATCAGGAACACATCGAGCGTGGTGATCAGGATGCCGATCTCGAGTGGAATGCCGAAGATCAGGTTGAGCCCGATCGCCGTCCCCACCACTTCGGCGAGGTCTGTGGCGCAGATCGCCACTTCCGCCAGGGCCCAGAGCGGCCAGGCGATCCAGTGCGGAAAGGCATCGCGGCAGGCCTGCGCCAGGTCCTTGCCGGTGGCGATGGCGAGCCGCGCGCACAGCGACTGCAGAATGATCGCCATGATGTTGGAGAGCAGCGCAACGCTGAGAAGCGTGTAGCCGAACTGGCTGCCGCCCGCGAGCGAAGTCGCCCAGTTGCCCGGGTCCATATAGCCCACGGCGACCAGGTATCCCGGCCCGACAAAGGTCAGAAACCGCCGCCAGCCCGACGCATTCTGCGGCAGCGGGATGGACCGGAATACCTCGACGAGCGGCGGAGAAGTGCTCTCGCGCAGCCAGCCGCGCCGTGTTGGGGGAACCGTATCCATGGCCTCTGACGTCATAAACCGCAGTCCTTCATAGAAGGACAGACCTGCCATTGCAAATCATTCGCAAGAGATAAGGCAATTGCGAACGATTTGCAACGAGTCGGTGTTGGCTCAGGGATAGTTTCGGCCAAGACCCCGTAGCTGCCCCTTCGTTTCCCTACTAACTAGCTGACAACGAAAGAAGAAATCTCGACCAACCAGGAATAGGCAAAGTTCCGACCAAGCCGACTGAAGGCCTATAGCCCGTCGAAATCCTCCTTCCAACGAGAGATCTTGTCGTACTTGTCGTATTCGATGCGCTGGTTCGAGAGCACTTCACGGTGCTCCTGAGGGATGGGGCCGCGCCCGTCGCTGATTCTAGGTGACGCGAATCCCAAAGCTCTCGCACCATATCCTCGATGATCTCGATGAGACCGCGGGTCGGCTCCAGCTCTTTCGAATGCGCTTCAAAGTCCCTTCAAACTTCTCGGCACGAACCGACTTGCGGTAGAATTCGCAGGACCTCGTCATGCACCTATAGTACGGATAGCGCGCACTGCGTCCTTGGACCACGCCGCCGTCATCGGCTGGTTGCAGCACTCGCAAAGAACAAACCCCCGCAACGGAAAATCGGGATGAACGTCCCGGCGGATGGGAAGATCGGGTCGCTCATTGAGACGGTCCTGGACCCCCTTCCACAATGCGAAGCTGATCAGAGGCTCATGCCGACCCTGGATCAGAGAAATGCCCCATTCGGGGGCGTAAACGTAGCCGGCGTAAATAGGGCGGCCGAACATTTCATTCAGACGACCCTGGCTAACCCGCCCGTACATATCGCGAGGAAAACGTTGGGTATTGTTCCAGGTGATCGGCCACCTGCGCGATCGACTTGAACCGACCGGCAGCGATGCCCTCAAAGGCCTCCTGGACGAAGGTCGCGATCGGTTCGTTGCGAACCAGGATTTTGCCGCGGCCGGTCACGCGCTCGAAACGATAGCCTAACCGACGAACGTGCAACAGGGACGCATACGAATCGATGTTCACGCAGCGATCTACTGGCGATTGCTAAGGCCCTCCCGCGTCGCAGCGCGTGGGGCGAAAGCTCGTTCGACGATCACAAGGCGAAGATTATGGCGGCCTTCGGACTCAGTTCCCGGCAATTCGGTCTTGCCTTGACCAAACTCCAGGAGTGCCGGGAGATGAGGGCCACCATAGGCGTTGAGACGCCCCTGCTCCATCTTGGCGATGATGACATCCTCTGGGTCATCGCGCAGAGGCGGCGCGTCCACGCGAAACGTGATCGGACCGAGCCGGAGGACGAACCGATCACTCGCCTTGGCGACTCCTACTTCGAAAGGATGAAGAAGGAGATGGCTATCGTCCGCGAGGTCGTCACCATTATCGATAAGCGTCTTAGCGCCGAGCAGCTCGCCGATCTTGAAGTGCTCTTCTATATGGGACGCGAACTCCATTTCTGCGAAGAGTATGAAAGCATGGTGGCCGAGAAGCTCAAGGAGCACGCGGCGGCGAAGAACAGCGGCGCCGAAGTTCTCCACCTGATCGAAAAGACGAACCTTCTCCAGTGCACTATCAGCGCCTCAAATATCCTGGGGCGCCTGAGCCTGCGCGCGCGACTCGAAGCCGCATAACGGCACGGGACGGATCTCGTTGTGGCTCAAGTACTGAGCTGAGTGGTCATTGTTCTCAGCTACCCACGGGTCGGGTCGCGCGCGTGCACCGCCTGATTACCTGAGATCGGGATGTCCCAGGGCTTCGATCCCATTCTTGGCCGGTGCACGAATGTCCTCCATTCCTCTGATCAGCGAGCTGATGAAAATCTTCATCGTCAGAACCTGCCTTTGGTGAGCTTCGACACTTCGTTCTGCACGAACTCGTACGACACGCTTTCCGCGTCGAAACGCTCGAAGAGCTGGGAGACGAGCGGCAGTAGATGCTCCGCGAGGTTTTCTTTCAGGTCCCTTACCGGGATTTCGGCTTCGATTAGAACCTCATCGCTACGCGATGGCCTGCCTTCCATGAAAATCCCAGAGAGCGGATTGGCCCAGCTTTTCAGCTGACGCCTGAGAAGGCCGGCATAGAGGATGCGCAGTTTTATGGTGAGCGTATCGGGATCGTCCTTGGCCATCAGCTTTGCAAGGTTGCTGGCATGCAAGAGAACTTCGCCCATGCGCCAAATGGGAAGCGTCGTGTCGAAGATCGTGCCGGGCGGGAAGGTCTCCTGCCCGTCTTCCTGATAGCCGCGCAGCAGGAACATGCGGCCCGTCGGAACACCACGCCAGAAGTCGCAGTGAGCGGGCTCGTCCGAGCTTCGCTGAATGAGACTGGCCGGACGCAGCCAAGTTTCAATAGCACCATCGACTTCGCGGGGCCGGGTCTCTTCGCGCGTCATGAACATGAAGACCGGCCAGCCCGTGTGCTTCGTCCGGGCGACCTCCTGCAGCATGTCTTCAAACTCATGCGTCGTCGGCGTTTTGAGATCGCCAACGAGACAGTAGTCCGAGCGGTAGTAACCGTCCGGAAAGCGGGCGGAACTTTTGGCCGGCAGATCCTTTACCAGCGTTTGCCAACGCTCGATGCTTTCACGCAGGAACCTCTCCTGCGCACCGGCTGCGACCGGTTCATCCATTAGTCCGACGACCCGCAGGATGTCGAACGCCTTTGCGAGGCTGAGAGTTGTCTCGCCACGCTCGAAGGCCGCCATTGTGGGCGCGCTCACACCGGCCAACGCCGTGTGTTCACGCTTGGTCATCTTGCTCTCTTTGCGCCGCTCGATCGCTTCGTCGATGAGCTTTTGCCAGTTGAGAGAATCTACTCCTCGAAGAGACGCAGGCATTGGTTCCTCACTACTTCCGCAAAGCGATTTAAGAATCCTGCCGGATCTTCGCCGGGCGGCGGGACGATGATGTTTTTGTCGATCTGCTTCTTGAGGTCCCCAAGCGATAGCTCGACAGCGCGTGCAGGAAGGCCGATCTCGGCACCAAATTGCCGAAATAGCGTTCCAGTCAGTTCATCGAGATGACGACGCCTGCCCAGAAGCGATAGGCCGAAGATTTTCTCCAGATCGTCATAGACCGCAGTGTTGAGCACGTCATAGACCGGAGACAGCCGAAGACCTTCTCTGGTCTCCAGCAGCGAAAAGTTTTTGAGGTGCGCATCGCAATTGGCCAGCGCCGCAAAGACGACGAGGCGACGGAAGAGTTTATCAAGGTCGATAAGGGGACGAGCCGAGTGGTCCCTGATGACGCTCGCTACCTCTTCGTAGCTGCTTTCGTATTTGCCGGTGTAGTTGATGCCCCTAGGCTTCACGAGCACTTGTGCGAAGTCCTCGAGCCTTAACTTCTCTCCCTTTTCGGTGCGGTCGAAGCGGGTGACGATCAGCGCGACCTCTTCGCTAACAAGTCCGGTCCGAAACTGCGTGACTTCCTCTTTCCCAAGAACGGCAGCCGTCCAACTCAGCGAGCGATACTCGTTGCGCACCAGGCTGCCTTCGGTCTCCGAATTGAATTTCGCAATATAGGGCGCAGGCCCGTCCCTGCCGGCAGCCAGAAACTTCTCGCCCTCTTTCACGACCAGGAGCTTTTTCTGGACGCCTGAAAGCGTCTTCCCGGGCGTTGGAGCACCCTCTTCGATATTGGGAATGTCCGCGCCATCGATTGGGCGGACGCCTACCGCGCCAATGCAGTCCTCGCCATAGGCAAGGAGCAAAGCGAAATCATTCTGCTCGTCGCGGATATGGGCGCCCCTTGCCTGCTTTTCACGCAGCCATCCCTCGGGCCCCAAATGCTGAAAGAAAGGGTGGAGGCCGTTTGCCCAGTCATGCTCGCGTTTGGTCGCGGGCAGACAGCAGGCGATATCGCCTTCCCAGCCCTCGTTATAGGTAAAGCGCGTCCCTCCGGTCACCCTCTGTTCGAGGGTCCCGGCCGGTCTATCCTTGAAAAGGACCTCCGCGCGATGCAAAATAGTAGCTATGGCTTTATCTCACCCTTTCTGAGCTGACTTTCGAGCCGATATATCATCTGTAGCTATATGATCTGTGGTTTTGCAGAAAAAAGCAAGCTATAGCTTCACTTAATGTGATACGTGCCTAAAGAATAGAGCTACAGCTTCAATCTGTGGTCACTAGCTACGCGTTTCAAGTGCGACATAAGCTATGATTTCTGCTTGGGGCTTTTGGCGCAGATTCCCGCTCTATCTCGCCGCTGGCTTGTGAATCGGCACCGAACACTGGCTCTGACTCACTCTCGCTGATATTTGGTGGCGGCGTGGTGCTGTTTTCGAAGGGGAATCAGCAGCATGTCGAGGA
>Ga0123337_10005389_pt1 | contig 12599 bp, 10 predicted proteins | sample frozenSSSSmetaG_FD_89792 | JGI IMG/M metagenome (GOLD analysis project Ga0123337, IMG submission 89792) | Glacier valley bacterial and archeal communities from Borup Fiord, Nunavut, Canada, to study Microbial Dark Matter (Phase II) -... | ecosystem: Environmental > Aquatic > Freshwater > Ice >...
GGCCCACCGAAGTTCAGCGAGTTGCCGATCGACTGGCCCTCGCAGACGACGATATCGGCGCCAAGCGCACCGGGGGCTTCGATCAGGCCGAGCGACACCACTTCGGTCACCACCACGATCAGCAGCGCGCCGGCGGCGTGGGCAGCGTCGGCGGCGGCCTGCAGGTCGCGCAGGTGGCCGTAGAAGTCGGGGGTCTGCACCACGATCGCCGCCGTCTCAGCGTCGATCTGATTGAGGATGTCGCCCTGGCCCTCGGGCGAAGCCGGGAGGCAAACGAGGTCCGGACCATCGCTGAGATAGGTGCGCACGACGTCGCGGTAGTGCGGGTGGAGGCCACCGGACAGCACGATGCGGTTACGGCGGGTGAGGCGGCGCGCCATCAGCACGGCCTCGGCGGTGGCGGTCGAGCCGTCATACATCGAGGCGTTGGCGACCTCCATGCCGGTCAGGTGCGCCACCTGCGTCTGGAACTCGAACAGCATCTGCAGCGTACCTTGCGACACCTCGGGCTGATACGGCGTGTAGGCCGTCAGCCATTCGGAGCGCTGGATCAGGTGGTCGACGCTGGCCGGCACGTGGTGGCGGTAGGCGCCGGCGCCGATGAAGAATGGGCCGTCGCCCGCGGCGACGTTCTGGCCGGCCAGCGCCTTCATGTGCACCTCGACCAGGAACTCGGGCGAGTGCTTCGGCAGGTTGACGGGCTCACGCAGCAGGGCGTGCGCGGGGACACGGACGAACAGGTCTTCGGCGGTGTCGACGCCGATGACGGCGAGCATCTCCGCCCGCTCGGCTTCGGAATGGGGAAGGTAGCGCATCGCTTACTTCGTCAGCTCCGCATAGGCCGCGGCATCCATCAGGGCGTTGAGTTCGGACGCATCGTCGAAGGCGAGCTTGAAGATCCAGCCTTCGGTTTCGGGCGCCGAATTGATCAGCCCCGGCTCGCCGGTGAGCGATGTGTTGATGGCGATCACCGTGCCTGAGGCGGGGGCGTAGATTTCGGAGGCGGCCTTCACCGACTCGACTACCGCGGCCTCGTCGCCGGCCTTCAGCTTCTGGCCGACCTTGGGCAGCTCGACATAGACGATGTCGCCCAGTTGCTCCTGCGCATAGGGCGTAATCCCCACGGTGCCGTCCTCGGTGATGTATTCGTGGTCCTTGGTGAACTTGGTCATGCTGGTTTCCGGACGTAGCGATGGGGGACGAAGGGGGTGGCGGTGATTTCGGCGGGCTGTGGCTTGCCGCGCACCAGCACCTGCAGTCGTGTGCCGGGTGCGGCCTTGCCGGGCGGCACGAAGCCGAGCGCGATGGCGCGATTCAGCGAGGGCGAGAAGCCGCCGGAGGTGACGCGGCCGATCTGCGCGCCATACTGGTCGAGGATTTCGGCACCCTCGCGGGCCGGGGCGCCTTCGACGAACAGGCCGACGCGGACGCGGTCGAGCACGCCACCAAGTTCGCTGAGGATGCGGGTGGCACCGGGGAAATCGGCAGCGTCGCGGCGGCGGCGGGCGACGGCGAAGTTGAGCCCGGCCTCAACCGGCGAGACGGTCTCGTCGAGGTCGTGGCCATAAAGCGGCAGGCCGGCCTCGAGGCGGAGCGAATCGCGGGCGCCGAGGCCTCCCGGCTTCACGCGAGCGTCGCCGAGCAGCCGGTCCCACAGGCGGACGGCGTGGCTGGGGTCGACGAGGATTTCGAAGCCGTCCTCGCCGGTGTAGCCGGAGCGCGAGATGACCAGCCTGGTGTCCATGAAGTCGAACGAGCCGTAGTGCATGAAGCTCAGGTCGGCCGCGGGTGGGATCAGGCCGCGCATCACTTCGACCGCCTCGGGACCCTGCAGGGCGAGCAGCGCGCAGTGGTCGGAGCGGTTGAGCGTCGCCCTGCCCGCGGCGGCAGCGGCGATGCGCTGGAAGTCCGCGTCCTTGGTGCCGGCGTTGACGACGATATAGAGCGCACCGCCCCAGCCCTCGGCGGCCGGGCGGGCGATCATCAGGTCGTCATGGGTGCCACCCTCGGCGTTGAGCAGCAGCGTATAGCGGACCTGGCCGGGCTTCAGGCCCTTGATGTCGCCGCAGATGAGCGGCTCGACCAGGGCCGCGATCGCCGCGTGATCGGCCTCGCCGTCGCCGGATTTTTCGTCGAGCACGAGGAAGCTCGGGCCCATGTGCGAAACGTCGAACAGGCCGGCATGCTCGCGGGTCCATTTGTGCTCGGCGATGATGCCGGTGGGGTACTGCACCGGCAGCACATAGCCGGAGAACGGCACCATGCGGCCGCCGAGCGCGACGTGCTGGTCGTTGAGGAGGACGGTCTTGAGGTCGTCTGCTGTGGCTTCCGCCATATGGACACCGAGGGGTTGGTTGCACGATCACGAGGAACGCATGTCCCTCGTGCCGGTGCCCCCTCTGTCCGCTAACCTGAGAGATTTCCCGGCCACCTATGGGCCGGTTGCTCCTTCGGTGAGGCGAGATCGCCTGCTTTCCAGAGTTCAGTACTGGCTACGGTCCGGTTGCCTGAGAGTTTCCGGGGCGGTTGCTCCTTCGGCGCCAGCGCGAGGCTGGACTCTCCCGTAGTCGGGATTGAGTTAGGCGGGTTTGGGAGATGGAGTCAATCGAGTCTGCCGCACAACCGATGTGGCTAGGACGGAAGGTGGCTATCAATGACGCGCGGAGGGATTGGAGTGTGTGCCCGCCGCCCCCTCCACCGGCTGCGCCGGTCCCCCTCCCCCGCTGCGCGGGGGAGGATCATGGAGAGATCGTGCCCGTGGCGCTCAGCTGTCGAAGCCGACCCAGATGGTGATGTTTTCGCCGCCGGTGTAGGGGATGGCGACGTTCTCGACCACCTTGACGAACTCGCCCGACTGGGTCGACGGGTTGATGGTGGTGGGGATTTCGTACCTCTCGGAGTACATCGGCACGCCGTCGCGCTCGACCGCGAAGCGGATCGGCACGTCGACCTTGGCCTGGCTGCCGGCGGGGCCGAGCAGTACGCGGCCGACGACGCCCATCTTCACCGTGATCAGCCCGTTCGAGGCGACGCAGTTGCGCGACTGCTTGTCGAGCACCGCCTGGTAGTTGAGGGCATGCGGGTCACCCACCTTGCCCTTGCCGTAAAAGAACAGCGCCTCGCCGCCCAGCCGCACCTTGATCGGCGGGCACTCGGTGGCGATGGCCGGCAGCGCGTTGGTTGCGGCGGCGCTCAGTTCCTGCGCGGTGGGATTGGCGGTCTGTGCCGAGGACGTGGGGGACGGACCGGCCGAGCCGAACATGTTGCCCATCGAGCAGGCCGAGAGCAGCATCGCGGTGGCCGCAACAGCGCCCAGACGAAGCGTCCACGCCCGGACGCCGGAATTCAGAAAGCCCATCTGCAACCTCACGCACTCACACTTTGGCGCGCTTCGAGCGCCAGCAGGATGGCCGGAGCGCCGCTGACGGTGACCCCCGCGACGTCCTGTACGAAAATACTCTGCACCACGCCGTCCTCAATGATCATCGCGAAGCGGGCGAAGCGTTTGCCCATGCCGGGGGTCTGCTTGGTGAGGCCGATGGCCTCGGCGAGCACGGCATCGCCATCGGCGATGAAATCGACCTTGCCCAGCGCTTCGGAGCGCTCGGCCCAGGCCTTGGTCACGTGGTGATCGTTGACGGTGGCGCAGACGATGCGGGTGACGCCCTGGTTGGCGAACTTCTGCGCGTTGGCGACGAAACCCGGGAGGTGGGACGTGTCGCAGGTGGGTGTGAACGCGCCGGGGACGGCGAAGAATACCACGGTGCCGGTGCCGAGCACCGCGTCGGATGTGGAATCGGAAAAACCGTTGGGATCGACCAGCTTGATCGGGACGGAGGGAATCTTGTCGCCAACCTGGATCATATCGGTGGTGCGCCCTTTGGTTACTTCTTCGTTAACGCCCGGATCGGGGCGGCGAACCATAGGCTACGGTGCCCCCGCCGTCGACTGGTGGCCCACGGTCGTCGACAAAGAAAACGGACCCATCTCAGTCATGAAGGTAAGACTGACGGGCTTGCCCTCTAGTGCCGCCTGGTCTGCTCCCCCGAGCAGTGGCAGCAAGACTGCCGACCCATCCGGGCTTTTTTGCGGCGCGCCAAAGAGTTGGCCGGCAGCGCTGGCATCGGCGATGAGCGAAAGCGGGTCAACGCGCGGGTCGGCCAGCTCGACGGAAAGGGCGTTGGCGGCGGCGTCCCATTCGACGGGACCGAGCAGCGGGCGCGGGTCGGACCAGTGCTGCGGGGTGAGTGCGACGGCCTGGGCAAGGCGCAGCCCCTGCCCCCGGTCCGGCTTGGCGAAATCGAGCGGCAGGCTGAAGCTCGCCATAGCCGGCACGCAGATGTCGGAGCAGACGCCCATCACCACCGATGCGGTCAGGTCAGCACGCCCGGCATCGAGCGTCAGCTCGACCGGGAGCACGGTGGGGCCGCGATAGATGAAATCGGTCAGGCCGCCCGCCACCTCGATCAGCGGATAGGGCCAGACGATTTCGTGGCCGGTGATGCCCTGCGAGCCGGCGGTGTCGATCTCGGTGGCGATGCCGCTCTCCCCGGGGACGCGCCAGTAGGTCTTGGTGCCCTGCGGCATGTCGAGTTCGAGCCCCACCATGGTGGTGCCGTTGGGCTTCAGCACATCGGACGAGATCAGGCGGAGGCGGACACCGGGGGCGATCTCCTGCCAGGGGGTCTCGCCCGCCACGGCGGGAAGGCTAAGCAAAGTGAGGGCGATGAGAACCAATGCGCGCATGCCCAGCGGAATAGCCGAGGCGGCGCGGGAGCGGAAGCCGGTTCAGGTCAAAGTGAAGGCTAGGCAGGTCCGTTGGCGAAGGCGTAGGCTATGGCAACAGCGCCCATTGGAGGGCGCGACTGCCGGGCGAACAATTGGTCCGTCCGCGGGTCGTCAATGTCGTGCGGTCGATGTGGGAAGAGCCTGGCAGCTTTTTCTGACCATACTTCGGGAGTAGCGCCATGGAGTCGCTGAGGGGCCAGTTCCTCGTCGCCATGCCCGAGATGGGCGACGACCGTTTCCGCGATAGCGTGATCTACCTGGTGGGACACGGCGACGAAGGGGCGATGGGGCTGGTGGTCAACCAGTCCGTCGAGGACATGCGCTTCGCCGATATCCTCGAAGAGCTGAAGCTGGGCGAGACGGACGAGTTGATCCACCTGCCCGACGACATCAAGAACCGGCAGGTGCTGCGTGGCGGGCCGGTGCAGAAGAGCCGCGGCTTCGTGCTGCACTCGTCGGACTATTTCAAGGTCGGCAACTCCTACGAGGTGACCGAGGATATCTGCCTGACGGCAACGCTCGATATCCTCAAGGCCATCGCGTTCAAGGAGGCGCCCGTCGAGGCGCTGTTCGCGCTCGGCTATTGCGGCTGGAGCCCGGGACAGCTGGAACAGGAAATCCAGGGCAATGGCTGGCTGACGGTGCCGTTCTCGCGGGCACTGCTGTTCGGGTTGCCGATCGAAGCGCGGTACGATGCGGCGCTGGCGAGCCTCGGGATCACCCGGGCCACGCTGAGCGCGACCGCGGGGCATGGGTGAGGAATGGCGGCGAGCGGAAACCCCTCACACTCGGTGTCATCCCGGCGCAGGTCGGGACCCAGCCTGAGGTAACCACTGCTGCCACTGGAGGTTGAGAGACCTCAAGATAGGCCCCGGCCTGCGCCCGGGCTGACCCCGTGAGCGGGGAAAGTCCTTGCCCTACCGCCCGGCGAACTGGCTCTGGAGCCGCTTGGTCAGTTCCGGCCCCGTCATGGCGGCGCCGAAGGCGAAGCCCTGCGCGTACTGGCAGTTGAGCTGCTGCAGGCGCTCGACTTCCTCGATGGTCTCGACGCCTTCGGCGATGACGGCGAGGTCGAGTTCGGTGGCGAGGGTGATGATGGCGCGGATGATCGGCACCTGGGTGTGGGCGAGGCCGCTGTCGTCGCTCAGTTGCACGAAGGTCGCCGGGATCTTGATGGTGTCAAACGGGAACCGGTGCAGGTAGCTCAGCGAGGAGTGCCCGGTGCCGAAATCGTCGAGCGCGAGGCGCAGGCCCAGCGCACGCAAGGCGTTCAGCACATAGGCGGAGTGCTCGGGGTTGCTCATCACCTGGCTCTCGGTGATCTCGAGCTTGATGTGTTTGGCGATCTGGCGGTGGTCGGAAACCAGCGCGCGCATGTCGTTGAGCAGGCTCTCGGTCGCGAGTTGGGACGGCGAGAGGTTGACCGAAACGAAGAAGTCTTCCGGTAGCGGCAACTGGCTGGCCCAATCGCGGGCCTGGCCGGCGGCCTGCTCGAAGGCGACGCGACCGAGACGGTCGATCATGCCCGAGCGTTCGGCCAAGGGCACGAATTCATCGGGCAGCACGATGCCGCGCTGGGGGTGGTTCCAGCGCATCAGCGCCTCCGCGCCGGCGATGGTGCCCGAGTGGATATCCATGATGGGCTGGAACATCACGGCCAACTCGCCGTGGCGGAGGCCGCGGTCGAGGTCTTCTTCGGACGCCTTGGAGTAGGCGGCGATCGAGCGGGCGGAGGCGCGGAAGGCCTCGATGCGGTCGCCGCCCAGCCGCTTGGCGTAATACATGGCGAGCTCGGCATCGCGCAGCACGTCGGGGGCGGCGACGGGGTTGCCGTCGTAGATGGTGACACCGATCGAGGCGGTGAGGCTGAGATCGCGATCACCGAAGTTGAACGGCGACTTCAGCGCCTTGCGAATCTGCTCGGCGGTTTCGGCGATCTTGCCGGCGGCCTGTTCGGAGGCAAGAATGACGCCGAACTGGTCGCCGCCGAGCCGCGCCACGGTATCGAGCGGGCGCATGATGCGGGCAACGCGGCGGGAGATCGCGAGCAGCACTGAATCCGCAGCGGAGTGGCCGACGCGCTCCTCGAGCTCGCTGAAGCGGTCGATATCGATGAGGAAGACGGCGGGCTTGGTGCCGTTGGGCAGGCGGGCACGGACCAGGGCGCGCTCCAGCCGGTCGAGGAACAGCTGCTTGTTGGGGAGGCCGGTGAGGCTGTCATGCACGGCGTCGTGCAGCAGGCGCTCGCGGCTGGCGCGGTCCTCGTTGACGTCCTGCAGGGTGCCGACGATGCGGTTGACCTGGCCGTCGCCGCCGAGCACCGGCTTCACCCGCATGCGGAAGGTGCGGAAGCTGCCGTCGTGGGCGGAGAGGCGGATATCGGCGCTGACCTTGCCGCGGCGCAGTTCCACCAGTGTGTCGAAGGCGGTGCGGAAGCGGTCGCGATCCTCGGGGTGGACGCGGTCGAGCCAGCGCTTGATCGAGCCGCGCAGCGCGCCGCGGCGTTCGCCGAGGCGGGTGCCCAGTTCGTCGGAGACGGCGACACGGTCGCGCTCGATATTCCAGTCGTAGACGAAGTCGCCCGAGCCGGTGAGGGCCAGGGCGCGGCGCTCGACTTCCGAGAGCGTACCGATCGACACCTGGCCTTCGGAGAAGGCGTGCTGCACCGAGGTGAAGCCCAGCAGCATGACGATGAGCACCAGGCCGCCGGCGACGGCGGGCTGCGACACGTCGTTCGACACCTGCCCGGTGACCACCAGCCAGGCGTAGAACAGCCAGGCGATGTAGATGATCCAGGTCGGGACCAGCAGCACAGCGCGGTCATAGCCGCGCAGCGCCAGCAGCAGGATGAGGAAGAAGCCGGTGACGCCGAGCAGGGCCAGCACCAGCCGCGCCACGGTGGCGGCGATCGAGGGCTGGAAGAAGGCGAAGCCGAACAGCGCGAGGAACACCACGATCAGCGCCAGCGCCAGATGGATGAAGCGCAGGTGCCAGCGGTGGAGGTTGAGGTAGATGAAGAGGAACCCGAACAGAGTCGTGGCGATGCCGGCCTCGGCGGCGGCGCGCAGCGGCTGGATGGCGCCGTTCGAGATGTTGAGAAGTGGGCCGAGCACGCCGAAATCGACGAGCAGGTAGATCAGTACGGCCCAGGAGAAGGCGGCGGTGGCGGGGAAGATGCCCCTGCCCCGCACCACGAACATGATGGTGAGGAACACCGCCGCCAGCGAGGCGATGCCGAGCACGGTGCCGCGGAACAGGGTAAACGAGTTCACGTAGTCGCGGTAGGCGTCGGGTTTCCACAGGTAAAGCTCGGGCAGCGTGCCGGTGGAGAGTTCGGCGACGAAGGTGACGGTCGCGCCGGGGTCGAGCACCACCTCGAACACGTCGGCCTCACGGTCGGTGAGTCGGGTCGGCCGGAGGCCCGCGGACGGGGTCAGCACCTTGATGCGCTCGGCTCCGAGATCGGGGCGGAACACGCCGGAACCCGGCAGGCGGAAGTAGGGCGCCACGAGCAGGCGCTCGAGCTGCACGTCGGAATCGTTGCGCAGCGCGAACAGCGCCCAGTTGGGATTGCTGCCGCCAACCGATGCAAGTACCTCGATGCGGCGGATAATCCCGTCTTCGCCGGGGGCGGTGCTGAGCTGAACCTTGCCGCCCTCACCGGGGACGATATCGATTACGCCGGTCAGGTTCACGGCGTTGACGTCTTCGGGTGCGGTGCTGACTTCGAAGGCGGCGGCGTTCAACGACCCGGCGAACACGAACGCAAGACACATCGCGAGGTACAGGATGTGACGCATTAGCTTCGAAATGGCCTTGCCGCAGTCATGGATTGGGAACCTTGGTACCGGTGTTTCCGCCAAGCGACAAGCGCTTCGCGGATTTCTTAGTCGCGCTGCCGAACCAGAAAAGTCTGCAACTTTTCCTGGCAGCGCTCTTCCAAGCGACAAGCATTACCGGCGAAGCCCTAGACCTGCCTCGTAGCGCTCGCGGGTGAGGCCGAACAGCACGTGGTCAGCCCATTTGCCGTCGATCTGGAGATAGTGTTCGGCGAACCCCTCTTCCCGGAATCCGTTTTTTTCAAGGACGCGACGGGACGCCATGTTGTCGGGCAGAAATGCCGCATGGATACGGTGCAGCGCCAAGGTCTCGAAACAGAACGGCACGGCGAGGCCGACGGCCTCGGTCATCAGCCCCTGACCGGCGAAAGGTTTGCCCATCCAGTAGCCGAGATTAACGAACTGGGCGGCGCGGCGGCGGACGTTGGAGAGCGTGATGCCGCCCGCCAGTCGTTCGTCGCCGCCGTCGCGGATGAAGAGGAAGAAGCTGTAGTCAGTGCCGGCCCGGGCTTCCTCGCGGCCGCGCTTCAGGCGGGACGAGAAGACGCGAGGCGCGAGATCCGAGTCGCTCCAGCGGGGCTCGAAGGGTTTCAGGAAATCGCGGCTCGATCGGCGCAGGTCGCGCCAGGCAGTGTAGTCGCCGGGGCGCGGGGCACGCAACGTGAGGCGGGCGCCCACCAGCACCGGCGTTTCGTCACGGGCGAACCAGGTGAGCATCATCGGATGCCGCCGTCCGGTCAGTTCTTCAGCTTCGCGGCAATGTCGCGATAGTCGGGCAGGTTGGCAACGGGGCCAATGCCGGCCAGCGAGACTTTGCCGGCGTCAAAGACCTGGCGCGCGACCTCCTTCACCCGCTCCGGGGTGATGCGGTTGATGCGATCGACCGTTTCCTGCAACGGGATGGGGCGGCCCCAGAGGATCTGCTGGCGGGCGAGCTGGCCGGCGCGGGAGCTCGGGCTTTCGAGCGACATCAGCAGGCCGGCGCGGATCTGGTTGCGGACGCGGATCACCTCCTCGTCGGAGATGGACTCGGTGGCCTTGCGCAGCTCGTCGAGGATGACAGGGACAAGGTCGGTGACTTCCTCCTCGCCGGTCGAGGCGGCGACGCCGAAGATGCCGCTGTCGGCGAAGGCCCAGTGAAAGGCGTAGACCGAATAGCAGAGGCCGCGCTTCTCGCGCACTTCCTGGAACAGCCGCGAGCTCATGCCGCCGCCGAGGATCGAGGCCAGGATCTGCACGGCGTAAAAGCCGTCGGAATTGTAGGCCCGGCCTTCCATGCCGAGCACGATGTGGGCCTGCTCGTGATCGGAGACGAGGCGCTGCTCGCCACCGACATAGGCGGCCTTCTCGGGCGGCGGAGCCCCATTGCGGCGCAGCGTGTGGAAGCGATCGTTGGCGATATCGACGAGGGCATCGTGATCGACGTTGCCGGCGGCGCACAGCACCATGTGGTCGCCGACGTAGTTGCGGTCCATGTAGGCGCGGATCGCCTCGGGGCCGAAGCTCTTCACCGACTCGACGGTGCCCAGGATGGTGCGGCCGATCGCCTGGTCGGGAAAGGCGGCCTGCTGGAACAGGTCGAAGACGTGGTCGTCGGGGTTGTCGCGAGCGGCGCCAATTTCCTGCACGATGACCTGCTGCTCGCGATCGATCTCGTCCTGCTCGAACTGGGAGTTCTGCAGGATGTCGGAGAGGATGTCGCCGGCGAGCGCCACGTCTTCCTTGAGGACGCGGGCGAAGTAGCCGGTATGCTCCACCGAGGTCGCGGCATTCAGGTCGCCGCCGACATTCTCGATGGTGGAGGCGATCTCGAGGGAGTTGCGGGTGGTGGTGCCCTTGAACGCCATGTGTTCGAGCATGTGCGAGATGCCGTGCTCGGCCGCGGTTTCGCTGCGCGAGCCGGCCTTGACCCAGATGCCGAGCGAGGCGCTTTCGAGATGGGGCATATCGTCAGTGAGCACGGTCATGCCGTTGTCGAGCGTGGTACTCCTGACAGTCACTTCAGCTCCTCCGACGCGTGGGTGCGCGCCATGATGAAGTTTTCGACTTCACCCTGATTATTGTCGAGGACCGTGAAACGCTCGGTCCTGTCATAAAGGTCAGACAACCACGCGGGCAGAGCCGGTTCAATGCCCGACGCGGCGAGCACGGCGGCGGGAAATTTCGCCGGGTGCGCGGTGGCCAGGGTGACCACCGGAGCCGAGCCGCCGGTCAGCGTGCGGGCGACGTTGACGCCGACCGCCGTATGCGGATCGAGCAGGTAGCCCGACGCCTTGTGCACGGTGGAGATGGTGAAGCTGGTCTCGGCCTCGCCGGTGCGCCCGGCGGTGAACTGGCGGCGGATGGCTTCGAGCCCATCAGGCGGGATGGAGAAGCCGCCCGACTGCCTGAGGCTCGACATCATGGAGACGACGGCTTCGGGCCGGCGGCCGACGGACTCGAACAGCAGGCGCTCGAAATTGGACGAGACCTGGATATCCATCGACGGGCTGATGGTCGGGGTGACGCCGGTGACCTCATAGCGGCCGGTCTCGATGGCGCGCGCGAGGATATCGTTGGAGTTGGTGGCGATGGCGAGGGTGCGGATCGGCAGGCCCATCTTCGCGGCGCAGTAACCGGCGAAGATGTCGCCGAAATTGCCGGTGGGGACGGCGAAGACCACGTCGCGATGCGGCGCGCCAAGGGCGGCGGCGGCGGTGAAGTAGTAGACGATCTGCGCGACGATGCGGCCCCAGTTGATCGAATTGACGCCCGACAGCTTCACCTCATCGCGGAAGCGACGGTTGGCGAACAGGCCCTTCACGATGTCCTGGCAGTCGTCGAACGTGCCGCGCAGCGCGAGGTTGTGGACGTTGTCGTCGAGCACCGTGGTCATCTGCCGGCGCTGCACCTCGGAGGTGCGGCCCTCCGGGTGGAGGATGAAGATGTCGGTCGACGGACGGCCGCGGAAGGCCTCGATGGCGGCCGAGCCGGTGTCGCCCGAGGTGGCGCCGACGATGGTGGCGCGCGCGCCGCGGCGGGCGAGGATCAGGTCGATGACGCGAGCCAGGAACTGCATCGCCACGTCCTTGAAGGCGAGCGTCGGGCCGTGGAACAGCTCGAGGACGAAATGGCCGGGCTCGAGCTCGACCAGCGGCGTCACCGAGGGATGCCGGAAGGTGGCGTAGGCCTCGGTGATCAGTTGCTGGAGGTCGGCGTCGGCAATCTCGCCGCCGACGAAGCGGCGGATGATGTCGAAGGCGACCTCGGAATAGGGCCGGTTGGCGTAACCGGCGATCTCGGCGTGGCTGACCTGTGGCCAGGTCTGAGGCACGTAAAGGCCGCCATCGCTGGCAAGGCCGGCGAGGACTGCATCGGAAAAACCAAGCACGGCCGCCCCGCCGCGCGTCGATACGAACTGCATTTAGAGAGGGATGCCCCGTGTTGGAGTCGCGCGCCTGCTGAGCGCTGCTTGTTCTGGGTTGCGAGCAAGGTAGTGAAACCGCGACGAAACCGCAAGTTTCTGGCTTGAGGTCAGGCTTGGCGTTCCGCCTGGGCCAGATCGGCCTGCTGGCGCCGGACCCAGAAGAAGAGCAGGAACGGCACCAGCAGGGCGAAGCCATACCATGTCATGGCGTAGCCGAGGTGGTTGTTGGGAAATTCGACCAGCGTTTCGCCACCCTGCGGCAACGCCCCCGCCGGGCCGGCGGGCAGGTCGACATAGACCGGCGCGACCGGCTGTGGCAGGTCCCCGGCCATGGTGGCAAGACGGGCGGGGTCGCGAACCCACTCGACATGGCGGTTGAGATCGGGGGCCGGGGTGAAACTGCCGATCGCTTCGGCATTGCGCGCGACGCCGGCGATGGAGATGAGGCCGGGTTCGAGCGAACCGCCCTGGGCGAAGGCGGGGCCGGACGCCTCGGGGACGAAGCCGCGGTTGACGAAGACAGTGCCGCCGGTAGCCAGCATGAACGGGGTCATCACCCAGTAGCC
>Ga0123337_10005390_pt1 | contig 12599 bp, 14 predicted proteins | sample frozenSSSSmetaG_FD_89792 | JGI IMG/M metagenome (GOLD analysis project Ga0123337, IMG submission 89792) | Glacier valley bacterial and archeal communities from Borup Fiord, Nunavut, Canada, to study Microbial Dark Matter (Phase II) -... | ecosystem: Environmental > Aquatic > Freshwater > Ice >...
ATTACAATTCCTTTATTTTTATAACTTGTACTTTTTGAAGCCCATCGCTTTCGTTGCTGAATAAATTCATCCAGGTTAGCTTTAGCATGGGTATATACCATAGCATCCATTGATTTGCAAAATCCAATTCCCCGGGGGTAAGCTGAAGCTACCTTATGCATAAACAATTCATCATCGCCTGATGCCAGATTATCAATTCCATGAAAACCTTTCAGCTCATGAAAAACATCTCTGCGATAGGCCAGATTTGCTCCATTGCAGGTTGTTGGAGTGCCATTGCCAATTCCAGACGCACCAAGACCGATCAGAAACAAAAACTCCAGGCTTTGCATTTCCTCGAAAATATTTTTCTCTTCGAAATAGGCAACTGGAGAAGAGATCATCTTATAATCGCCTGATTCATATAAAGCAACTATCGTTTTGATCCAGGCGGAACCCATCCTGCAATCAGCATCTGTACTTATGATGAGTTCTGAATCTGATAGCTGTATAGCCTCAGTGATAGCTTTTTTCTTGTATGAATTTAGTGTCTCTTTCTCATTAAGAATGATTAGTTGCACTCTTGGATCTGCAAATGACAAGACAATCTCTGAGGTATGGTCAGTGGAATGATCATCCACAACTATAAGCTGGAGTAAATGTGAGGGGTAATCCTGCGCGAGAATATCCTGAATTGTATTTTTAATTTTCTCTTCCTCGTTCCGAGCAGCGATCAATACACTTACCGTAGTCTTGAATTGACTATTTCCGGCATTTAAGAGACTAAGCTTCCCCCAGCCTCTTCTCAGATAAAGGATCAACCCAACATATATTAGGGTAAGCACTGCAGTGAGGATACTAATTATTTGAACTACCAAAGAAATTGAGTTTTAATACGAAAACAGAGCCTAAAATAGCTGGAATAATTAAGTTTATCAGCCAAATAGATGCAATAGCTGCCATGATCGCAATTTCCTGATTGGTAACAAAAGCAAAAAAGTAGGTTGCGACACTTGCCCGAACCCCAATATCCAAAAGGTCAAGTGAAGGGAGTGCAGATTGAATAAAGTAAAAAACAAACAAGATCATGACCATATCAAAAACCTGAATATCAGGCACAAGAAAATGTATAATCAAAAAATATTGAGTAGTAAATATCAAATATCTTGATAAGGAATAAATCAATATTCGTAATATATCTGAGTGTTTGTATCTTGATAAGATGATGAAAAAGTGCTTGAAACGCTTCAAAAAATTAATTTTTATGAGGAGGCCGTAAACCCATTTAATATTAAAATAAAACAATAGAAATAATGAACAAAAAACAAGGACCAGAAAGCCTAAACCAAAATCAATAAAAGAATTCAACCCGGTAAATCGTATTACAAACCATAGCAGAGCAAGTGAACCCAATACATTAGTAATCACCATTTTGCCGATCGCGCCAACACTCATAGCTATCACACCCATTATCCGTTTACGTGGAGAAAGAAAAAACACCCTGCCGCCATATTCGCCAATCCGATTCGGAGTAAATACTGCCCAGGTCAATCCGCAAAAGACAGATTCTACTGCCTTCCAGGTACTGATCTTCTCAATCCCACTCACCAAATATTGCCATTTAAGTGCCTCAATAAACCAGTTCAGGAACATTAATAAAAAAACACTGGTCATGATCATTAGGACACTTGAAATGGAAAGTGTGCTCAGCAGCGATTTAAAATTGTCTATATTCTGATTATTACTTATTTTCTGAAAAATGAACCAGAAAGCCAAACCTACAACAGCGATCTTTATTCCAATACTTAAATTCTTTTTTGTTTGGGAATTCATACTGATGCAATGTTAAGCAAAAGCCGTGCAAATTTTTATTTAGAAAATGCTTTAACTAAAAACATGAAAAAGAAGGTAAATTCTTAATATTGCTGAGGATGTTAAAAGAGAAATCAAATGAGCGGATTATTCTTGGAATTGATCCCGGAACAAGCGTTATGGGATATGGAATTGTTAAGGAAGTTAAAAGCGCCGTTGATCTGATTTGCATGGGCGTAGTTAAAATGGATCACCTTGACGACCACCCTTTAAAACTTAAACATATTTTTGAGAAAACAGTCCTTCTTATTGATCAGTATAAGCCTGATTGCCTGTCAATTGAAGCTCCATTCTATGGTAAAAATATTCAGGTTATGTTAAAACTGGGACGGGCACAGGGGGTAGCAATGGCAGCGGCTTTATCCAGAAATCTTCCCATATTCGAATATTCACCCCGAAAGATTAAACAATCAATTACCGGCAATGGCAACTCATCAAAAGAACAGGTTGCTGCAATGCTTAAAACTTTGTTAAAATTTTCTGAGACGCCTGAATTTTTAGATGCAACCGATGGCTTAGCAGTTGCAGTTTGCCATTCCTTTCAAAAAATGAGCACAGCCGGGAACAAAAAAAGCTATTCCGGTTGGGATGCCTTCGCTAAGGATAACGTCAAAAGGATAAAAAAGTAAATATTAAAGCTGTTCGCGGATAGCTTCAGCGATCTCTGTTAATCTTTCCTCTGTTAATTTTAGCTTCGTGCGACTAAAGTTCATATCATCCATGGTGTTCATTGGAATAAGATGAATATGAGCATGAGGCACCTCCAAACCGATCACTGTTAAGCCAATGCGCTCACATGGCATTGCTTTTTTCAAACCCACAGCTACGATCTGGGCAAACATCATCAGGCCTACATAGGTTTCGCTATCCAGATCAAACAGGTAATCAACTTCCTTTTTAGGTATCACAAGAAGATGGCCCTCTGTAAGTGGGTTGATATCTAAAAATGCCAGATATTCCAGCGTCTCAGCAACTTTGTGTGCGGGTATTTCACCGGCTACTATTTTTGAGAATATTGATTCCATAATTAAATTTTTATGTCAATGAAGGAATAGCATTACCTGGTGATCTCAATGATTTCGAACTCGATCTTCCCTGCCGGAACAGCAATTTCGGCTTTATCCCCAACGCTTTTACCTAAAAGGCCCTGTGCAATTGGTGATTTAACTGATATTCTACCGGATTTTAAATCTGCTTCAGATTCCGACACCAGCTGATAGGTCATTGTAGCGCCATTATTGACGTTTTTGATCTTAACAATCGATAAAGCAAGAACTTTTGTTGAATCCAATTTTGATTCATCAATTAAACGGGCATTTGCCAGAACATTGGTAAGTTTTGATATTTTCGATTCATGATGCCCCTGCGCTTCCTTAGCGGCATCGTACTCTGCATTTTCAGATAAATCGCCTTTATCCCTAGCCTCAGCAATGGCCTTTGAAATCTGGGAACGGCCCTCTGTTTTTAATAAATGAAGCTCTTCTTTCAGCTTTTCTAATCCTTCACGGGTATAATAAGTTACTTCCGTCATATCTCACACTTTTTATGATTATACTTAAAAACAAACAAGACTATGTCGGCCTAAGCCAATATAGTCTTGCTCGTATCAATACGAAGATAATATTTTTGATTTCAGATTTCCAAATTTCTCTTATGAAAACCTACCTTTATCATTGAATATCACAAGAATAATCTTCTTCTCAAAAAACAGGAATGAGCGCCTTTAATTTTTGAGCAAGCACCTCAGAGATCTTACGATAAGATTCGTAGGTCCAGCCAGCAACATGCGGACTTAAAATTACTTTATTACTTTCTTTCAGCTCTTCAAACCATTCCTGTTCAGCCAAGGCCGGAAATTTTTCAACTTCCAGAACATCTAATCCTGCTGCGGATATTTTTCCAATGCGCAATCCATTTAAAACTGCTCTGGTATTAACCACCTCTCCCCTTGATGCATTCAGGAGTACGATCCGTTTTTTAAAATGAAAAAGGTATTCATCATTAAAAAGCTGCCTGGTCTCGGGGGTAAGAGGGATGTGAAAACTCAGGATATCTGCTTCTTTTACAACCTGTTCCATACTTACCTCTTGCGCAAAAGCGTCGGTAAATCTGGTTTTATATTTATCATAGGCAATAACCTTAACCTCAAAACCGGATAATTTACGAGCCAGCATCTGTCCTGTATTTCCATATCCAATTATGGCAACAGTTTTTCCTTTAAGCTCCAAGCCTCTGTTCCCTTCCCTGTTCCATATACCATGACGAACTTCATCATCTGCAATATTGAGATTGTTTAGGAGAGAAAGGAGCATTCCGATTACATGCTCTGCCACTGCATCTCGGTTACCTTCAGGTCCATTAATGCATTCAATGCCTTTTGAACGTGCATATTCTTCATCCACATTATCCATACCAGCACCGGCACGGGCTATAACTTTCAGATTGCTTCCTGCATCGATCAGCTCCCTGTCGATCTGAAATTTTGTGCGAATAGCTATACCTGCGTATTCAGCAAGTATCAAAATGGTTTCCTCCCGACTGATCAAGGGTCTGTCATCACATTCAAAGCCCATTTTCTCAGCTTCTTCTTTAAAAGCAGGATGCAAATGATCTGCGATAAGTATCTTTTTATTCATGACGCTAAAAACTACCTGGTTGAACTGATCAGGTTTGTCAATTTTACAAAATCATCCACACCAAGTCGCTCTGCCCTGAGATCGAGCATAGGATCATCGCCCATATTTTCCTTGTTGAAAATCGAGGACAATGCATTTCTCAAGGTTTTTCTGCGCTGATTGAAGCCTGCTTTAACCACTTGCCAGAATAGCTTTTCGTCACAATCAAGCTTTGAAACTTCATTTCTTGTTAAACGAATAACTGCCGAGTTTACTTTTGGCGGAGGGTTAAATACTCCGGGTTTTACTGAAAATAAATATTCCACCTTATAATATGCCTGTAGAAAAACACTTAGAATACCATATTCCTTACTTCCGGGTTTTTCAGCACATCGCTGTGCGACTTCCTTTTGAAACATGCCGACCACTTCAACTACCTGATCGCGGTTTTCAAGAACTTTAAAAAGAATCTGAGAGGAGATATTATAGGGAAAATTTCCAATCACGGCCAGCTTGCCTGGAAAAATATCTTTGAAATTTAACTGCAAAAAATCAGCATTGATGAGCCTATCGCCAACATTCGGATATTTTTTATGCAGGTATTGAAATGACTCGGTATCAATATCGATCATAAAAATTTCGAATTCAGTTTTACGCAACAGAAAATCGGAAAGTACTCCCATACCCGGCCCAACCTCCAGCACCTGACTATACTTATCAGTTGAATGAAGACTATTAACGATCTTTTCAGCGATATTTTTATCTGTTAAAAAGTGTTGTCCGAGATGTTTCTTTGCTTTTACTAAACTCATTGATGGAGTATTTGGCGCAATTTACAGAAAAATGACGGTAGAGAATGAGCAAATTATAGAATCAGAGAATTAGTAAATGAGTTTGACTTCGGCAGAACGCTTTTCTCAATGATTGATGATCTCTCAAAACTTAGAACGTAAAACTTACAACTTATAACCTACAACTTATAACTTAGAACGTACAACTTAATTGCATAATGAGATTAAAGTCTTTATTTTGCGTTAATTATTTATAACCTTAATAAAAAGGCATTATTGATAATTTAATTGATAGCAGGGATGAGCGATAAAATTAAAATTGGAATATCTATTGGTGATGTAAATGGTATTGGATTAGAGGTGATAATCAAAACTCTGATGGATGCCAAAATCATGGATTATTGTACGCCTATTGTTTATGGACATACAAAAGTTGCATCGTTTCACCGTAAAACAATGGATATTAATGAGTTTAATTTCAATGTGATCAGTGATACAAGTGAAGCACATGATAAGCGCCCGAACATGATCAATTGCTGGGAGGAAGATGTTCGGATTGAACTCGGACAGACCAATGCCACCGGGGGTAAATATGCCTTTATATCTTTAGAAAGAGCTTTAGATGACCTTATCGCTGGCAAAACAGATGCACTTGTTACTGCTCCTATCAATAAACATAATATTCAAAACGAAAACTTTCAGTTTGCAGGCCATACAGAATATATACAGGCTAAAACCAATTCGGAAGACTCGCTGATGTTCCTTGTGAGTGAAGATATCCGGGTTGGAGTAGTTACCGGACATATTCCGGTCAGCGAAATTCCTGAGAAGATCACCAAAGAAAAGATCCTTTCCAAACTGAACCTGATGAACCAGAGCCTTAAAAAGGATTTCTGGATTCAAAAGCCAAAAATTGCAGTTTTAGGATTAAATCCTCATGCTGGAGATAACGGACTGATAGGCAATGAGGAACTTGAAACAATAATTCCGGCTATTACGGAAGCAAACGCACAGGGCATATTTGCGTTTGGGCCCTATGCTGCCGACGGCTTCTTTGCCGCACATACCTATGCTCAATTTGATGCCGTATTGGCCATGTATCATGATCAGGGTTTAATCCCCTTCAAACAGATCGCCTTCCATAATGGAGTAAACTTTACCGCCGGCTTACCAGTGGTAAGAACCTCCCCCGACCATGGTACCGGATATGATATTGCTGGTAAGAACATTGCATCTGCAAGTTCATTCAGGGAAGCACTTTTTACTGCGATCAATATCGTTGAACGACGCAGAGAAAGCGCAGAACTAGCATCCAATCCATTAAAACTCAGCAAATTTTCTAAAGACCGGGATTAATATTTCTAAAATTTCCCTGAGATAGTTTGGAAAAAGGCAGAAAGCCATAGGCTTCGCTTTGATTTCCATTTCACTGAATTTAATAAAACAAAAGATATCCACATGAAAAACGGAAAAATAGTTGTCAGGATGTCTAAAAGCAGCGGCATTTATAATAAGGCTAATAAATACCTTCTGAAATTTGCCGGGGAAGAAGATTTTACAATGAATTACTTGAACAACTGAGTGGAATACGATGTTTTTCCTGAAAAACACGTTGTTGAAGTAGGAAATGGAGACACAGGTCAAATGTAAGAAATAGAAGTGAAGCAGGGTGAATCGAAGATCATAACTATCAATCCAAGCGCCACCTATAAACTGGGGCTGGGAATCATGATCGGTTTTGCGGCAGTGGGAATAATTATACCTATACTAATACTAAAGAAATTTTCAATACTTATGTTAATAGCTCTGATTCCACTGGCCTTCTTCAGGAAAACGCAGTTTAAAGATAGTTTTGCTTTAACATGCAATGAATAATACTCAAGTCCTAAGAAATTCAATAATTTACGTCCCATGGGGGCTAAAAATTAAACAATGGCTGGTCGACAAGCATTCATTTTAAAAAAACTGTTCCCAACTAAATAAATTTTTCTAAATTTGCAGGCTCAATTGGCGTGCTTTGAAATCATTACAAGAATATAGCATTCCGTTTACCGGATTAAAGCCTGGGATTCATCAGTTTGAATTCGGGGTGGAAGATTCCTTTTTTAAGGAGTTTGAATACTCTCTGGTAAAAAGCGGAAAACTCAAGGTTCACCTTGATCTGGAGAAGCAGGAAACAATGATGATCCTGCATTTTCACATCTATGGTGGAATTAAATTGGGATGCGATGTTTGTCTGGCAGACTACCCTTATCAGGTAGATTTTAAGGAAAGGCAAATTGCTAAATTAAATGGAAATGAAGATCTGGAGGATGATACCGAAGAGATCGTTGTATTAAAGCGAAGTGAAACTGAGATCAATGTAGCTACTCTGATCTATGAATTTATCAACCTGGCGGTGCCTTATATCAGCCGCTGTGAAGATGAAGGAAATACAGAATGGTGTGATCGTGAAATGATTGCAAAACTGGAGCAGCTTGCACCAGGACCAAAAGAAGAAAATGAAGAAATTGAAGATGCTGACCCAAGATGGGAAGCATTAAAGAACATAAAAAAGTAAATTAATACATAGGAACAAATGGCACATCCAAAACGGAAAATATCCAAATCAAGAAGAGATAAAAGAAGAACACACTACAAAGCAGAAGCTCCGGGTTTAACTACCTGTCAGACTACTGGTGCCGTTCATTTACCTCACCGTGCATATACAGTTGATGGCAACTTGTATTATAACGGAAAAATGGTGATTGAAAACACTTCTATTGCCTAAGTTACCTTTCTAAGATGAAGATCGGCTTAGATATAATGGGTGGAGATTTTGCTCCCAAAGCGGCAGTTTTGGGTGCAATTGCAGCTCAAAAAGCCTTATCAGCAGACCAGAAAATAGTTCTTTTTGGTGATAAAGCTCAAGCCTTACCATTTCTTACTGAAGAGGGCGTAAGTCCGGATGATTTCGAGTTTGTTCATACCACAGAAATGATAGGTATGGGAGAACACGGAACAAAATCTGTACTTCAAAAGCCTAATTCAAGCATCAGCCTGGGTTTCCAGTATCTGAAAGATGGTAAAATAGATTCATTTGCTTCTGCAGGAAATACCGGCGCTATGCTGGTTGGTGCTATTTTCAGCGTAAAACCTGTTCCCGGCGTTATCCGTCCGGCAGTTGCAACGAATGTTCCTAAATTAAAATCCGGCTTTGGAATCATGCTGGATGTAGGTGCTAATGCCGACTGTAAGCCTGAAGTTCTGGCCCAGTTTGGTATGTTAGGCAGTTTATATGCGGAACATGTTTATCATATTCAGAATCCCAAAGTGGGATTGATGAATCTGGGTGAAGAGGAAGAAAAGGGTAATGTACTTACTCAATCCACATTCCCACTCTTACAAAAATCTGACATTAATTTCATCGGCAATATTGAAGGCCGGGATCTGTTCAATGACAAAGCAGACGTCATTGTCTGTGATGGATTTACAGGTAATGTCATGTTAAAATTAGCCGAAACTTTCTATATCCTCACACTAAAAAAAGGATTTAAAGACGAATTCTTTGACCGTTTCAATTATGAACAATATGGAGGCAGCCCTATTTTAGGGGTTAATGCTCCTGTTCTGATTGGCCACGGTATCTCCAGTCCGGAAGCAATTAAAAATATGGTACTTTTATCCCGAACGATGGTTGAAACCCAGTTTGTTGATAAAATCAAAGAAGCTTTTAAATAATTAGTTCCAATTTATCATGTCTAAAGTTCACGCTGCAATAACAGCCGTAAATGCCTACGTTCCTGAATATATTTTAACGAATAAGGAACTGGAAGGAATGGTTGAAACCAACGATGAGTGGATAGTAAGCCGTACAGGTATTAAAGAACGCAGGATCCTGAAAGGGAACCTGGGCACATCAGATATGGCAGTTTATGCTGTTGATGGCCTGCTTAAAAAACGCGGGATCAGTGCAGAAGAGATCGATCTGATCATTTTCTGTACTACAACACCGGATATGGTGTTTCCGGCTTCGGCAAATCTTCTTGCTAATAAGATCGGTGCTGTTAATGCATGGGGATATGATCTGAATGCAGCCTGTTCAGGTTTTTTATTCGGTTTAGCCACAGGATCTCAGTTCATTGAAACCGGAAAACATCAGAAAGTTCTGGTAGTTGGCGGCGATAAAATGTCATCCATCATCAATTATAAAGACCGTACAAGCTGTATCATATTCGGAGATGGTTGTGGTGCTGTTTTACTTGAGCCAAATACCGAAGGTTACGGAGTGATTGATTCTATCCTGAAAAGTGATGGTTCTGGCGGTCCATATTTATGTCAGAAAGCAGGAGGATCATTGAGACCCGCCAGCCATGAAACTGTAGATAATGATGAGCATTTCCTTTATCAGGAAGGACAAGCAGTGTTTAAATTTGCTGTAACCAATATGGCCGATGTAGCAGCTGAGATCATGGACAGAAACAATCTTACTTCTGATAATGTAGATTGGCTGGTTCCTCATCAGGCAAATAAAAGAATCATTGATGCTACCAGCAACCGCTGCGGAATAGACTCTGAAAAGGTGATGATCAATATCGAAAAATACGGTAACACCACAAATGGAACAATACCATTGTGTTTATGGGAATGGGAAAGCAAACTAAAAAAAGGGGATAACCTTGTATTAGCTGCCTTTGGAGGCGGATTTACCTGGGGTTCCTTATATCTTAAGTGGGCTTACTAAAAAAACCAGAAGCATTTCTTAATATTTTTATTATAATTATAGAATAAAATCCAAAAACCTAAACTAAACAAAATGGATATTAAACAAATTCAGGAACTTATAAAATTTGTTTCCAGATCTGGAGTAAATGAAGTTTCTATTGAACAGAAAGAGTTTAAAATTACCATAAAAACCAATCAGCCACCAACTTATGTAACAGGTGTACCGGCCCAAGCCGCACCTCAATTACAGGCAGCCCCTGCTGTAGTTGCAACAGTAACCAGCGTTGCTGAACCAGTCGCTGCTGCACCAGTTAAAGAAGATAATTCTTCCTACTTAACCATAAAATCACCTATGATCGGTACATTCTACCGTTCTTCTAGTCCGGATAAACCATTATTTGTGAATGTAGGCGATGAGGTAAAAGCGGGACAGGTGGTATGTATCATTGAAGCAATGAAGCTTTTCAACGAGATCGAATCTGAAATTTCAGGTCGTATTGTTAAAATTCTGGTTGACAATGCAAGTCCGGTGGAATATGACCAGCCTTTATTTTTGGTTGAGCCTATTTAATTTGAAGATGAGCAATTTGAGATTTACAGTTTAAGGTAATTATACCTGGTCCCTGTCTGATCTTCATTTTTCCAGTCCTCAAATTTTCAAAAGAAAAAACTATGTTTAAAAAAATACTAATTGCAAATCGTGGTGAAATAGCTCTTCGGATCATCCGCACTTGTAAGGAAATGGGAGTAAAAACTGTAGCTGTTTACTCAACTGCAGATCGCGATAGTTTACATGTTCGTTTTGCTGATGAAGCTGTTTGTATCGGGCCACCTCCAAGTAAGGATTCTTACCTGAGCATCCCCAATATTATTTCAGCAGCCGAATTAACCAATGCCGACGCTATCCACCCAGGTTACGGTTTCTTATCTGAGAATGCTAAATTTTCAGCGATCTGTAATGAGTATGGGATCAAATTCATCGGTGCTACCGCCGATCAGATCAACGGAATGGGCGATAAAGCTTCGGCTAAAGAAACCATGAAACGGGCAGGTGTTCCAACAATACCAGGATCTGAAGGACTGTTAAGTGATGTTAAAGAAGGAATCAAAATAGCCAATGAAATAGGCTATCCTATCATACTGAAAGCCACTGCAGGTGGTGGAGGTCGCGGTATGCGAATCGTTTGGAAGGATGAAGAATTTGAACCGGCATGGGATTCAGCACGTCAGGAATCAGCGGCAGCATTTGGAAATGACGGACTTTATCTTGAGAAATACGTTGAAGATCCCCGTCATATTGAAATACAGGTAATCGGCGACCAATATGGCAAAGTTTGCCATTTATCGGAACGTGATTGCTCTATTCAAAGACGCCATCAGAAACTGGTGGAAGAATCACCATCTCCATTCATGACCCCTGAACTCAGAGAGAAAATGGGTGAAGCCGCTATTAAAGGAGCGATGGCTGTAAATTATGAAGGTGCCGGAACGGTAGAATTTTTGGTCGATAAGCACCGCAATTTCTTCTTCATGGAAATGAATACCCGTATACAGGTGGAACATCCTGTTACAGAAGAGGTTATCAACTTCGACCTAATCAAAGAACAGATCAAAGTAGCTTCAGGAATTCCAATTTCAGGAAAGAATTATATTCCGGAGATGCATGCGATCGAATGCCGTATCAATGCGGAAGATCCATTTAACAATTTCAGGCCATCACCGGGATTGATCACCAATTTCCATTCACCGGGCGGTCACGGAGTTCGTGTAGACACTCATGTGTATGCAGGATATCATATCCCACCAAATTACGACTCAATGATCGCTAAACTGATCTGCGTGGCACAAACACGGGAAGAAGCAATTTGTACCATGGAGCGTTCTTTGAGTGAGTTTGTGATCGAAGGTGTAAAGACTACCATTCCTTTTCATTTACGATTGATGAAAGACCCTAATTTCCGTGCAGGAAATTTTACAACCAAGTTTATGGAGAGTTTTGATCTCAGTGAATAACATGCACATTATATGCTGGTTAACAGCAAATGCCGGTCAAATTCGTATATTTTGGAGCTGATTGTCACAATTAAATTGATGCTTATTAAATATCTGCCAAATACCATTCTAAAATCAAATAGAATGGTATTTTTGTTTTCAAATTATGAGTAAGGAACGTACTGACCTGGTTAAGGCTATCAAAGAAAAAGGTAAAACTATTGAAGCCGAAATGTCTTTTTTTGATCATCTGGATGTCCTGCGGGGCCACCTGATCCGTGCTTCAATAGCCATTGTAAGTTTCACTATTCTGGCATTCAGCTTTTACGACTTTATTTTTGATGAGATCATCATGGGCCCGGGGCGTACCGATTTCTGGACCTATAGAATGATGTGCGCAGCAACAGAGAAATTTAATCTGGGCGCTGATTTCTGTGTGAAAAAATTAAGCTTTAATATCATCAATACTGAATTGGGCGGACAGTTCACCTTGCAACTGAATTCCTCCCTCATGATAGGAATTGTTTTAGGTGTGCCATACCTTTTATTTGAGATCTGGCGTTTTGTGAAGCCGGCATTGCACGAGAACGAGCGTAAGTCGGCTACAGGATTTGTTTTCTGGGCTTCCATGTTATTTATCATAGGA
>Ga0123337_10005391_pt1 | contig 12598 bp, 14 predicted proteins | sample frozenSSSSmetaG_FD_89792 | JGI IMG/M metagenome (GOLD analysis project Ga0123337, IMG submission 89792) | Glacier valley bacterial and archeal communities from Borup Fiord, Nunavut, Canada, to study Microbial Dark Matter (Phase II) -... | ecosystem: Environmental > Aquatic > Freshwater > Ice >...
CGCGGCGCGACAGTCGAGGCCGAAGCCCATAAGGTGGCGGTTCGTCGTCGTGCCGGTCGGAGCTGCTCGGTCCGCGACTTTCTTTCGCTACGACCGAGACCGAGCTCATGTTCAGTTCACCACCGATGTCCTTTCCGTCGCGCGCCTGGGCCGCGGCGACGTTGACCGCCGCGCTCGCGTGCGGGCTCGCGTCCGCTGCCCACGCGCAGAGCAACGACGATCGCGCGCCCCCGCAGGAAGAAGGTGTCGATGCCAGCATCAGTCCGGGCGACGACTTCTTCGCGTACGCCAACGGCGACTGGCTCAAGGCCACCGAGATTCCTGCAGGCCAGCTGCGCTGGACCGCGCGCAGCGAGATCAACCAGCGCACGCGCCAACGCGTCGCGGCGCTGCTGGTCGATGCCGGCGCCGCACCGATCGGCTCGAGCGCGCGCAAGGTCGCAGATTTCAGCGCGGCCTGGATGGACGAGGCCGCGATCGAGGCCAAGGGCCTCACGGGGCTGCAGCCGCTGCTCGACCGGATCGATCGCGTCCGCGACAAGGCAGGGCTCTCCCGGCTGCTCGGACGCGAGCTGCATGCCGATGTCGACCCGTTGAACGCCGGCGTCTTCGACTCGTCGCAGGTTCTCGGGCTGGCGGTGCAGGCCAGCATCCATGGCGAGAAGACGTACGTCGCCTTCCTGCTGCAAGGTGGTCTCGGTCTGCCCGACCGCGACGACTACACCGGCAGCGAGCCGCGCCGGCAGGCGCTGCGCACGCGATACGAAAGCTACATCGACCGCATGCTCGCGCTGGCCGGCTTCGATCATGCGGACGAGCGCGCCCGCGCCGTGATGGCGCTGGAGACCGCGCTCGCGCGCTCGCACGCAACACCCGAGGCATCGGCCGCGGACCGCAACGGCGACAACGTGTGGACGCGCGCCGACTTCGCGCACCAGGCGCCCGGAATGGACTGGGCCGCGTTCTTCGCAGCAGCCCATCTCGGCAAGAAGCGCGAGATCGTCGCGTGGCAGCCCGGCGCGGTGAAAGGCGTGGCGGCGCTGGTCGCCTCGCAGCCGCTTCCCGTTTGGAAAGACTATCTGCGCTTCCACGCACTGCACGCTCATGCCGACGTGCTGCCGCGCGCCTTCTCCGAGCAGGCTGCGGCGCTGCGCAACGCCGTCGTTGGCAGCGCGGCGCCGGCCGACACCCGCACGCAACGCGCGCTCGCCGCGACACAGTCGGCGTTTCCCGACGCGATGGGCAGGCTCTACGTCGAACGCTACTTCCCGGCCGAGCACAAAGCCCGCGCCCAAGCCGTCGTGGCCGACGTCGTCGCCGCGTTCGGTCGTCGCATCGACAACGTGACATGGCTGTCGTCGGGCTCGAAGATGCTGGCGCAGGCCAAGCTGAAGACCTTGTATTCCGGCATCGGCTATCCGGAGCGGTGGCAGGATGACGCCAATGTGGTCGTCGACCGCACCGACGCGCTCGGCAATCTCCGACGTGTCGCCGATCGCGACGACCGCCGCGCCATCGCCCGCCTCGGTCAACGCGTCGACACGACCGCATGGGTCATCGCCGCGCAGTCTCCGGCCGCGGTGCTGCTGTTCCATCAGAACTCCTACGACTTCGCCGCCGCGCTGTTGCAGCCGCCCAAGTTCGACCCGGCCGGATCGGACGCCGCGAACTATGGCGCGATCGGCGCCGTCGTCGGCCACGAGGTCAGCCACTTCGTCGACAGCCTCGGCGCCGACTACGAATCCAACGGCCACATGCGCCGCTGGTGGACGGCCGACGACCTGACGCGCTACCAGGCCTCGACCGAGGCGCTGGTGAACCAGTTCTCCGCTTACCAGGCATTCCCGGACCTGGCGGTCGACGGCAAGCTGACGCTGGCCGAGAACCTCGCCGACCTCGCCGGCCTCGTCTCGGCCTTCGACGCGCACCGCCGAGCGCTCGGCAACCGGGCGAGCGACAAGGACTATGTGCGCCAGCAGGACCGGCAGTTCTTCATCGCCTTCGCGCGCGCCTCGCGCGGCAAGAGCCGCGAGGAAGGCATCCGCGCGCAGATCGCCACCGACACGCACGCCCCCGACACGTACCGCATTGCCACCGTCCGCAATCTCGACGCGTGGTACGAGGCGTTCGACGTGCGTCCCGGGCAGCGGCTGTACCTCGAGCCCAAGGCCCGGGTGCGCATCTGGTGACGCAAAGCCCACGCTCAGCGCTTGCACACTCTCGACGATAGATGCATACATATCTATATTTTTCCGATGGGCGTCGCGACTCTCGATCGCTGCGAAGGAGACACGGCCGTGTTCGATGAGCCGGCGCGCCCGACGCGCACGGGCCGGCTCGTGCTGCGCACCGTGCGCCACGGCGCCGAGGCGATCACCCTGCCGCAGCGCCGTGTGCGTGTCGAGCCCGACGTCTACGTCGTCGCCGACGGCCTGCAGACCTTCGCCTGGCCGGTCGAATCCGACACCCGCCCGCTCGTCGTCGAGATCGCGATCCCCGACGGCCTCGATCCGACCGGCCTCGACTTCCTGCAGACGCTGCGCTCGATCGACGGCGAGGTCGGGCAGCGCCTGCTCGCGATCGGCGACAGCGATCCGGGCGCAGGTCGCGTCGTCGCATCGGAGGACGCATCGGCGCTGCTCTGGTCGGCGCTGGCGACAGAGGAGCGACGGTTGCGCGCGCGAGCCGACCGGATCGACTGCACCAAGCCGAGAACGCGCCAGGCGCTCTTTCGCCGGTTGCTGCTCTCGGCCGACTTCATCCACAGCAACTACGCCGAGCCGCTACTCGTCGAGGCGCTCGCCGAGGTCTCCAATCTCTCGCCGTTCCATTTCGCCCGGCTGTTCGGCCTCGTGATGGATGCGACGCCGCACGCCTTCCTCGTGAAGAAGCGCGTCGCCGTCGCGCGGCGCCTGCTCGCCGCCGGCGTGCCGCGCCACGAGGTCGCGGAACGCGCCGGATTCGGCTGTCGCTCGACCCTCTTTCGCCACCTTCGAACGCCGGCCTTCGTGCCGTCCTGACGCGATGCTTCCACTGCTGCTCGTCATCACCCTCGATCGCGCGACCTCGGAGCCGTTCCGGTGCGAGATCGGCGCGTGCGGCTTCAAGGCCTACTACGTCGAATCGCTGTCGTCGGCGCTCGGCGTCATCGCGCAATGGCACTTCGACGCGATCCTGATCGACGCCGACGGCTTCGGCGACGCCGTCCAGTCGATGCTCGAAAGCCTCCAGCGTGACGCCGGCGCGCCGATCCTCGTCGTGCTCGGCGAAGGCGACGAGGACGACCAGTTGCGCGCGCTCGAATCGGGTGCGAGCCAGCTCGTCGTCGGCCCGACCTCGACGCGCGTGATCGCCGCGCAGCTGCGCCGCCTGATCGACGTCTCGCAGAAGTGCCCGGAGCAGGATCTGAGCGAGGTCCGCTTCGGGCCGCTCCGGCTCGACCCGCGCCGGGCGAGCGCCAGCGTCGGCGCGACGCAGATCTCGCTCACCGCGGGCGAGTTCGAGCTGCTGCTCGTGCTCGCCTCGCGGCCGGGCGAGCTCGTGCACCGCCAAACGATCGCGCGCACCTTCGGGCACACGCAGGGCGCCGATGCGCGGCGCAGCGCCGACATGCACGTCTGCCGCATCAGGAAGAAGCTGCGCGACGCCGGCGGCCATGCCTTGCAGGTGGAAACCGTGTACGGCCGCGGCTACCTGCTCCGGCTCGCAACGGAGTCGGCGAACGACGAGCTGCTGCAGCCCGCCGAGTGGTCGGTGTAGCGACACGGGAGAGAAAAGTACCTGTGCCTGCATCTATACTGGCAGGCATGGATCTCGTCGACAAGCTCAGCGCGCGCGGCCTCGACTGCGTCTGCGGCAACCTGCGCATGGCCGCACGCGCGGTCAGCAGCGTCTACGACCGCCATCTCGCTCCGTCCGGCGTGCAGGCGAGCCAGATGGCCGTGCTCTGGGCGGTGTCGAATGCGCGGGGCATCACGGTGAAGGAACTCGCCGCGTGCATCGCGATGCACGAGACGACGCTGATCCGCAACCTCCGCGTCCTTGAGCGCCAGGGCTGGGTCGCGCTCGCTGTCGGCGCAGACCGGCGCCAGCGCATCCCCTCCCTCACCAAGGTCGGCCGCTCGGTCTTCGGCAAGGCGCTCGTCTGCTGGAAGAAGGCGCAGGCGGAAGTTGCCGCCGTGCTCGACGAGAAGCTGCCCGAGACCAACCGCAAGCTGCTTCGCCTGACGCGCGCCGTCTGGCGCTCCTGACATCGGCGCCGGCGCAAGCCGTCGGCCCGCAGTCATCGCAGCACACCGGTTGCCCACGCTCTCGCAAGGCACCCGCCGTCCCCGCTCAGCGGATGCCGAACCGTCCTGCAAACGATGACGGTTTGTTCCGATCGGCACGACTCGGCAGCAACGAGGCATGGGTCGAGCACGACGGCGCGAAAGGCCTCATCGCCTGGATCCTGTCGTCCAGACCGAGCGACGACTACGACGACGCCAAGGTCGAGGTTCTCATGCAGGCGCTCGAAGATGGACCTCGTCGGCTTGAGGGATCGCCCACGATCAACACCGGCACGGGCGCGTGTCGCGCCAGTTGCTCGGCGACGCTGCCCATGAAGAAGCGGTCGGCGCCGCGCCGGCCGTGGCTGCCGACCACGACCACGTCCGCCCGCCATGCACGAGCCTCGTCGACGATGCGCTCGGCGATCTGCCCGGTCACGGTCTCGGCCAGCGTCGTGCCGACCGTCACACCGGGGCGATCGGCACGACGCGCCGCGGCGGCGAGGACTTGCGCTCCGGCCTGCCGCATGCGGGGCAGTACGTCGCTGCAATAGACGGCGCCGGTCTCGAAGCCGTTGGTGTGATCGGCTGCGACGACGACGTGCATCAGTCTGAGCTCCGCGCCCGTCAGCACCGCGAGCCGGACCGCTTCGTCGACGCCTTCCACCGACGTCGCGCCGCCGTCGATCGGCACGAGGATGCGCTGGTACACGTCGATCAGGCCGCGACGGCGCTCGACGTCGGCTCGCTCGCCGACGTGCCGCTCGAGGACCGGGGTGTCGTTGCGTCGAGGTCGGTCGCCCGCACCATCAGCACCGGCGCCGAAGCCGTGCGCGCGATCTGCTCCGCATCGCTGCCGATGACCAGACGGCCGATGCCGCGCCGCCCGTGCGTGCCGATGACGATGAGGTCGGCGTCGAACAGGCGGGCCTGCTCGGCGACGACGTCGCAGACGCGCCCGCCGCAGGCCTGCGACAGCACGGTCTCGACGGCGATGCCGTTCGCCTCGACCCGCGCCTTGGCCGTGCGCAGGACCTCCTCGCCCGCTTTTTGCATGAGGCCGAGCAGGTCCGCCGTGCAGTACTCGAGGCCGGTCACGAACATCAGGCCGTCGAGGACATGGACGAGGCGCAGGCGTCCACCTGAGAGCTTCGCGAGCTTGATCGACTCCTCGAGGCCGAGGTTCGACGTCGGACTGCCGTCGACGGGAACGAGGATGTGCTGGTACATGGCAGGCATGTCGTGAAGCCGGATGACCGGAGCAGTGTCGTCCACCGCGCCGCGCGCGCTCTTGACGCGCGTCAATCCGATCAGAACGACCAGCTGCCCGCGACGTAGACGATCCGGTTCGTCGGCAGCTGCGCGAGCACCGCGCTCGACGGTCCGCCGTAGGTCCGCAGCCCGCCGTCGACGCGCACCCGGTCGCCCTGCCAGCCGACCGATGCGGTGATCACATGGCCGGCATCGGCCGGCGTCCAGAGCATGTCGATCGCCGGCTGCCACTTGTCGTGCTGCCAGCTCAGGCGCGCGAACAGGTTGGCGCGGCGCAGGCTCGACGACGCGCCGAACGCGCTGCCCTGCCAGGCGAGGTTGCCGGCGATCGCGCGCGCAGGCGCCGGGCCGCCGGAGAGCGACGCCAGCAATCGGCTGCGCGCGTTCCAGCCGTCCCAGGCGCCGCCGGGCAGCGCGGTGCCGTCCCACCAGGCTTCCCCGAGCAGGCTCATCTGCTCGGCGTTGGTCCAGGTGCCGCCGACAAGCGCCTGCGCGATGCGATGCGTCGTCGTCGCGGTCCACGGATCGACGCGGACGAGGCCGAGCGGCGCGGCCGCGACGGCGTTCGCGTCGAGCACGAGCGTGTCGGCCCGCTGCAGATAGCGCGCCGAAGCGTGCAGCTCGATCGATTCGCTCGCGACCCACGCCGCTGCCGCGCCGACGCTCGCGCCGGTGCGCGCGCCGAGGCGTGCGAAGCCGTGCCAGTCGACGGCGCCGTCGCGCTGGTAGAAGCGCGCCGCGAATGCGGGCTCGGCCGCGAATCGCTCCGAGTGCGCGTGCGTCGGATTGACGAACACGAACGACCACGCGGTGCTCGCGTCGAAATGCTCCGCGCTCACCAGCGTGCGGCCTTCGGGTGTCGTCTCGAGCAGCAACCGGCGTGGCTCCTGCTCGACGACGTCGTTGGGACGAAAGGCGTAGCCGACGTCCCAGGCGACGATCTTCTTGCCGGCGCTGAGCTGCCAGTCGGCGACGCTGCCCGACGCGTACAGCTCGTCGAAGTGGCCGCGTGCGCGCCAGCGGTCGCCCTCCTGGCGCTGCGCCTGCAGCCAGCCGACTGCGCTCAGCCCGTAGCCGCTCGCGCGCAGTTCGCTATCGATCTCGGGGCCCGATCGCGTCGTCTCGACGGTGCCGGGCGCGATGCGGTTCGCATCGGCCAGCGGTCCGCGCTCGCCGGCCGTCATGCCGATGTACGCCGGCCGCAGGTAGCCGTTGACATCGACCGCGGCACACGGCGCCACGGCCGCGCCTCCTGCGATCGCAACGACCGCGACGCGCGCCAACGTCGCGACGCGCGCGACGCTCATTCGAGCGCCGGGTTGCGGGCCAGGAACATCGGGTTCAGCCAGGCCTCGGGCACGATGTGCTCCTTGCGGCCGAGATAGCGCACCCTGGTTTCCTTCTTGTTCGTGAGCTGGTCGCCCAGGAGCATCTCGATCACCGTCGTGGGCGCGGCCGGCTTGTCCATCACGAAGCGGGCGCGCTTGGCGAGCTTGTCGGACTGCACGTAGAGATCGGCGCGCACCGGCTCGTGCCGCGCCTTGCCGATCCAGAGCTCGATGCGCTGGTAGGTCACGCCCTTGCGATTCGCCTGCAGCGCCAGATGCAGGCACGGCTGCACTGGCTCGCCGCACGGCTCCTCGCCGACGACGCTGCCGGTGTAGTCGTCGGCCCAGCTGAGCGTGGCGATATCGCCGGTGCTTGCGTCGCCGAGGAGCTTCTGCATCGGCGTGATGCGCAGCGGCCGCTGGCTGCCCGGCATGAGCAGCCAGTAGTCGTCGCCGAGCATGAGCACCTTCTGGCCTTTCTCGGCCGGGCTCTGCATCAGCACCAGCGACTGGTGCTTCGCCTGCGCGAAAACGACGTAGCGGCGCTCCTTGTCGGCCGAGCCGTCGGTGTTGAAGACGCTGATCTGGGTATCGATCTGCATGTTGTCGCCGCTCATGCGGTACTTGTCGGCGGCCTTGAGCAGCGCGCTGACGTCGTCGGCACGCGCGCCGATGGCGACGCCGAGCAACGAGACGACGACGAGGGCACGAGCGGCGATGGGGAACGTCATGGTGGTCTCCGGGGCGATCAGGTGTGGGCCAGCGCTTCGACGACGGGCACGTGCACCGTCTTCCTCGCGATCCAGGCCGAGGCGAGCATCGAGACCGCGATCATCGCCAGCACGGTCATGAGGTAGAGCGGCGCGTCGATCGCAGTGACGAGCGGGTAGCCGCGCGAGCTGCCGGGCGGCGGCGGCATCTGCACCGGGAAGGCGTAGAGCAGGAGCGAGACCGAGAGCGCGATCACCGCGCCGACGACCGCGCCGACGCCGCCGAGCACCATGCCTTCCATCGCCAGCGTGCGCAGCAGTTGCGCCGGCAGCGTGCCGAGGGCGCGCAGCGTGCCGATCTCGCGCGTGCGCTCGATGATCGCCATCGCCATCGCGTTGGCGACGACGAAGACGACGATCACGCCGATGATCAGGCCGAGCGCGCCGAAGATGCGGTTGTAGAGCCCGCGCACCGAGTGATAGAAGAAGGCCTGGTCGAGCCAGGTCTGGACCGTGAGCTTCGGATTCGCTGCGGCGACCCGCTCGCGTGCACCGGTCGTCGCCTGCATGCTCCTCAGAAACACGCCGAGCGTCGACACGCGCTTGGTGTTGAGGAGCTTCTGCGCGGTCGCGATGTCGGTGTAGACGAGGCGCTTGTCGATGTCGGGCACGCCGGTCGAGACAACGCCCTTGACGGTGACGTCGAGCGCGTTGAGCGCGCCGTCGGTCGTGCTCGCGAGCAGCGTCAGGCCGGTGCCGGGCTTGGCCTTCAGGCTCTTCGCCAGTCCTTCGCCGAGCATCACTTCGGCATTGCCCGCGTCGCTCGTGAGCACGTCGCCCGAGATCACCTTCAGGAACGGACCCTTGACCGCAAACTCGTGGTCCGGATCGACGCCGGTCGCGAGCATCACGGTCGACTTGTCGCCGTTGCTGACGAGGCCGCTGAAGGCGATGCGCGGCAGCACGTGGCGCACGTCGGGATCGGCGGCGAGCGTGGCGGCCAGCTCGGTCGCGTTCTCGATGCCGTATTGGAGGGGAGTGTCCTCGTCCTTCGTGAACTGCTCGGGCAGGCCGACGATGAGGTGGCCGGTGCTGCGCGCCGCCGCCTGCTCGAGCGCCTGGTAGGTCGAGAGCGCGAAGCCGCTCGCCAGCAGGATCGCGGCGGTGCCGAGCGCCGCGACGGCGATCGTGACGATCGAGCGCCTGCGGTTGCGCAGCGTGTTCTGGAACGCGAACGTGAGCCACCTCATGCTAGGGCCCTGTTAGCGCGATGGGAAGGATCGCCTTCGGCACACAACGAGCGCGCAACGCCGTCATGCGGCCTGCGCAACTCCAGCCCTTCGGGTGATTTCTGCAAACGGGCGCCCGCCGCGTTGCAAATGCTCGCCGTAGCAGCCGCGACGGCTGCGCTTTGCGCCTCGCGGGCGCCCGTTTGCAGAGTCACGCGAGTCCTCCCATGGCGTTGACAGGTCCTCGTCTCCCGTCGAGCAGCGAGACGATCCGGTCGCAGCGCGGCGTGAGGCGCGCGTCGTGGGTGGCGATGACGAAGGCCGCGCCTTCGGCATGGCACCGCTCGCGCATCAGCGCGAGCACCTGGTCGGCGGTGTGCGAATCGAGGCTCGCGGTCGGCTCGTCGGCGATCACCAGGCGCGGCCGCTTGACGAGCGCGCGCGCGATGGCGACACGCTGGCGCTGGCCGCCCGAGAGCGCGTCGGGCCGATGCTTCGCGTGCGCTTCGAGGCCGACGGCCAGCAGCATCGCTGCGACCCGGTCGCGCCGCTCCGCCACGGGCACGCCGGCGATGAAGAGCGGGTAGTCGACGTTCTCGGCAACGGTCATCACCGGCACGAGGTTGAAGCTCTGGAAGACGAAGCCGAGCGCGTCCCGGCGCAGCAGCGTGCGCCTCTTCTCGTCGAGGCCGCCGACGGAGACACCGCCGAGCAGCACCTCGCCGCTGTCGGGCGTGTCGATCAGGCCGCACAGGTTGAGCAGCGTGCTCTTGCCGCTGCCCGACGGACCGATGAGCGCGACGACCTCGCCGCGCCGTACGACCAGGTCGACGCCTTGCAGCGCGCGCACGACGTGCTGGCCGAGCCGGTAGGTCTTGTGCACGCCGCGCAGCTCAACGACGGCGTCGCCGGTCGCGGGCGTCGTCGCGTCGGCCGCGCGCGCTGCCGGATCGAGTGTCGTCGCCGCGCTCACGCGAGCTCCTTCAGCAGCGTCCGCGCCCGCTCGGCCTGCGGCGCGTTGCGCGAGACGATCTCGTCGAGGTAGCGGCGCGCGTCGTCGGCGCGTCGGTCCTTGGCTGCGAGCTCGCCGGCGCGAAGCCAGACGGTGCCCCGGAACGGCAGCGGCGCGTGGGCGAACAAGGGGCTGGCGAGCACGTCGTCGAGAAGCCTCCTGCCCTTCGCGCCGCGGTTCATGAACGACGGCACGCCGAGGAAGGTGTTGGCGGCGACAAACCGGACCTCGAGCGAGCCGGGTGTGCCGCGCTCGATCGGCGCGTCGTGCGCCGGCGTCAGCATCGCAAGCGACTTGTCGAGGAGCGCGAGGCCGTCTTCGGCGCGGCTCATCTTGTCGAACGGTGCGAGCGCGGTCTTGGCCCGCATCGTCGCACTCGCGCCGGCATAGGCAACGACCACCGGATTGGCCGGCTCGGCCGTGCGCAGCGACTCGAACGCAGTCGCCGCGGCGTCGATCGAGGCATCGTCGCCGGCGGCGGCCTTGGCGAAGGAGCCGAAGGCGGCGTCGAAGGCAGCATCGGTCGCCGCGTGGGCGCTGACGGTGACGGCGAGCGACAGCAATGCGATCGAGGCGATCGCCCAGAACATCGTGTGCGACCTGAATTGCGTGCGTCCGTTCATGTGGCTCTCCTGTGCAAGAGCCGCTACGGTATCAACCGGCCCGGCCCGCCGCAGCCCCGAAGCGACCGGCCGCCGGCAACCGGCGCGAATCGACGCCGACGCGGCGCGAACGGGAGCGCGCCCTGCCGTTGACGGCGAGGCGCCGGCAGCGACGGCCCGCCGTCAGCGCTGGCGCGGCGCCGGCGACACCGAGCGGCCGAAGAGCACGTCGGCCGAGCAGTCCATGGTCGGCATCGGCGTCGGACGCGAGACCCACAGGCGCTTCATCGTCGCTTCGAGCTCGTCGAAGTTCGCGGCGACGCGCGCCACGTCCTCCTGCGATTTCTTCAGAACCTGCGTCTGCGCCGCGACCACCGCATCGTTCTGATCGATGCGGCGCTGCAGGTCGGCCGGCATCGGACCCTTGGGATAGAACTCGCGCTCGCGCGCCAGGCGCTCGCGTTCCTGGTCGAGTTCGCCGAGGCGCACCTTCGAGCGCTCGACGGCCGCGCGTGCCGGACCCAGATCCTCGTCGCGCGCCCGCCGCAGCGACGCCACGTCGGGATACTTCTCGCGCAGGTTGTTGTCGGAGCGCTCGCGCTTGCGCCACTCCAGGAAGACATTGGTCTTTTTGCTCTCGCACTCCTGCTGGACGCGCATCTGCTCCGAGGTCAGCAGACGCGTCACGATGCCGGCGCGGCTGGTGCGCGTCTGCGCCCCCGGGCAGTCGGCGATCTCGTGATCGGACTTCAGCAACGAGTTGCCGGTCGGGCACGAGAAGACGTCGCCGGCGCTGCCCGCGGGAGTCGCTGGTGCCGCAGCGCCGGCCTGCGACCCCAGGACGAGGGCGACGAGGCCCGCGACGACCTGTGTCGCGAGCGAGGTGGCGTTCGAACGCCCGGCGGATGCTCGTGGCTCCATGAATGCGCAATGCCCGTCACGACGAGAGCACGACGTTAGTCCACTCGACCTCGCGACGCCACAGAGGAAGAGCCGACATCGACGGTCCCGGGGAACACCAGATGGAGGGAGGCGCCGGGCGGCGACGGCGTGGCAGTTTTCGTCACACCGGCCCGGTATGGTCCTTGCCTCATTGCGGTCTCATGGGCCATCGCCACATCACCGCGAAGTCGCCGCTCGATCGCTTCGCGTGGCAGTACACCTGCTACGCGCACCTCGTGCATCACCGCGCTCCCATGTCGCAGGCCGAGCTCGCAGACCTGGCGCAGGCTGTCCATGCGGTGCGCGGGCACCTGGATCCGATCGCGGTGGCTGACGAGATCTTGCTCACGTGGCCGTTCGATGTGACGGAATGGGGAGGCCTCACGTGAGCGAGGTCGCCCGCTCCCCGGCCCCGGACCGACTTCGGGAAGACCCGGTCCAGATCGCGGCGAAGCGCCGGGCCGTCGTCTTCGGCCTGATGCTCGCGCTCATCTCCGCGCTGCTGGTGATCGGAGCGATCGCCTCGCTCGTCGTCGCCTTCGGCTAGAGCGCGCCAGCACATTGATCCGCGACGCCGGTTCGTACCGACCGCTTCCTCACCCTCGTCCAGACGGTTGCAATCCCGAAACCGAGCAGGTAAATCATCCCCGGCTCCGGAACGGGCGTCAGGACATACGCATAGGACTTGAACGTCGCGACATTGAACGCGCTGCCGACGATCTGTCCCAGGGCATTCCACGACGATGCCCTGATCGTTGATGCCGAACGCGTCACTGGCGGCGGACGAGGCCAGGCTCGGCAGACGAATGAGAGAGCCGTCCTGCCATTTGGCGGCGTCGTTGCCGCCGCCAGTGAGGTCTTCGGCGAGCCCCGCCATGGTCCCCCATCGCGTTGATCGCGAAGACGCTCGATGTGTACCGGGAAGAAGTCGCCAGGTCGGTGATAGTGCCGCCGCTCCAGAGCGTCGCCTGAGACACTCCGTCCCCTGCCCGAGTTGATCCGCCCACGATCTGTCCGGCATCGGTGATCGCAAATGCGCCGGCGTTGTCGCCGCCGAGAGTTCCCAGATCCGCGGGTACACCAGCCTGCCACGCGATCGCACGGCGCGGCTCAGCCCCCGGACCTCGGGCGGCCGACTCTGCGACATCTCCACTTCCTGAAACGCGACATTACTCATTGGCTCCTACACAACTGCCACAAGACACGGTCTTCTTCAAACACGGCATTTGGTTTGC
>Ga0123337_10005392_pt1 | contig 12597 bp, 12 predicted proteins | sample frozenSSSSmetaG_FD_89792 | JGI IMG/M metagenome (GOLD analysis project Ga0123337, IMG submission 89792) | Glacier valley bacterial and archeal communities from Borup Fiord, Nunavut, Canada, to study Microbial Dark Matter (Phase II) -... | ecosystem: Environmental > Aquatic > Freshwater > Ice >...
CGAATGGCGGTTCTCAACTATCAGCGTCAACACGCGCAGGGCATCCAAATTTCGTTCGGCTTTGGCGTCAACACAGACCGCGCCACAATCGGGAATATTGGCTCACAAGGTCGCATCCAGAACTATACCGCGATAGGCGATGCCGTAAACGTCGCGGCCCGTCTCCAGTCTAACGCCTCCGACAATAATATCCTGTTGAACAACTCAACGCTGGATCGTGTGCGTGACGCTGTACGCGTCGCACAGATGGCCCCGTTGTATGTAAAAAACAAATCAGCTCCGCTCAATGTCTGGTGCTTAATGGGGGTTTTATAATCTTCTAGCGTAAAAGAACGCTATAGCACCTTACGTAATACAAAGCCCATCTGCTCTATACGCACAAAGCCGAACCATTCGTAGAGGTGGTGGGCGTGCGTATTGTCGTCTTGCGAGTTTAGCATGATACGTGTCACCCGTTCACGCTGAAAAAAGCGAATTGCCTCGGTCATCAGGCGTATCCCAATCCCTTTGCCCGATGCCACCGGATGAACCGCGATCCGGACGAGATAGCCGTAATCGCTATCGACCGCGTTGAATTGATAGCCTACAACCTTGCCTGCGTGTTCCACAACGACGAAGTAGGGATGTGTCGCGGCAACATCGGCGAAGCCATCCGCATCGTAGCGCCACAGGTCTTCAAAGCAGGCCGCCTCAATCGAGAGCAGGGCCGCCATATCGCTGGCTTTACTCCACGTGTCGCGTATATTCACCTTCCGCACAAGCACCTGTTGATTGCCTGGCGCGGGAACACTATAGTCGTACTTGTCATAAGAGTTGAGGCGGCGGTAGGGCAAAAACCCGTGCTTCAACAAGATATCGCGTAGCCAATCGCGCTCGGAATCGTTGCCTGAATAGTGTAGGTGCAGTACGCCCTGTGTCACAAGACGCGCGGAGAGGGCAGCGAGGAGGCGCGACAATATTTCCAAATAGTAACTGCTCTCCGTCCAGCTTACCCCAAAGCCACCAATCCATGCTGTGGGCGCACTCACGCTCTGGGAAAGTAGAAAACTATGCAACGTTTTGCCATGAAACAGCCCAACCGCCGGACAATGCTTGAGTAACAGGGGCAACTCATTTAAGGTAAAGCGTTGATAGATGTATTCGGAGGTACGCAAAATACGCTCGACGGACGGGATATCGCCCGTCGTCAACAGGCGTGTCTGGTAGGTGTCCAGGTGTGGCGCAGGCATAGGGCGTCCTCTCATGCATCGCGTGTGTCGGGAGCAGCAGGAGGCATGGCATCTGGCCCTTTCATCTCGCGCCGCAACTTCTCTACATCTGGCTTCTTAAAATTACGCATTCGATAGCCCGTTAGCCCATGAATACGGCGCAGTTCAGCGATGAGTACATCCGTATTTATGCGTAGTGGGTCCACTGGTGGCGGTCCAAAGCTATCAACCGCAGCCTCGCCACCAAGCAGTTGGTTGATACTTGTTGCAACACACATGCCCGTTGCCTGCACATTATAACCGCCCTCCTGCACCATAATTACCCGTCCCCCACATACCAGGTCCGCGACATTCAGGATAATCTCATTCAGCCTGAAAAAGCCCGCCGTCGAGAGGTACATCTGTGTCCCCAGACCTGTCGGCGGAATCGCATCCTTCCAATGCGCGTCAAAGCCTGCGGAAACCAGGATCAGTTGTGGGTTAAAGCGATCCGCCGCCGGCGCCATCACCTGACGAAAAACGGCCTCGTAAGTGTCAAAGCCACAGGTCGCGGGCAAGGGAACATTAATGGTTGTGCCAAGTGCCGCCCCCTCACCCAGTTCATCAGACGCCCCCGTGCCGGGGTAGAGGGGTGATTGGTGAATCGAGAAGTAGAGGACGCGTGGGTCATCATAGAACATATCTTGTGTACCGTTGCCATGATGCACATCGTAGTCAATAATCATTACGCGCTCAAGTCCGTAGTGGTCAATCGCGTAGCGAGCGGCAACCGCGACACTATTGAAAAGGCAAAAGCCCATCGCTTCATCCGGTTCCGCGTGATGTCCTGGTGGGCGTACCAGACAGTAAGCGTTTTTGATGTCGCCCTGCATCATTGCGTCAAGGGCGGTGAGCGGCGCGCCAGCGGCTCGTTTTGCCGCCTCATATGACTGCGCGGAAACGTAGGTATCGGTTGCGAAAAAAGCTGTTCTGCGGGTATCTTGTGGCCGCGCCTCTACCCGTTGCGCGGCCTCCTGCACATCCAGAACGTAGGCGCGGTCGTGCACCGCTGTTAACTCATCTATGGTCGCGGCACGTGGCGCGAGCTGCACAAGCCCTGTACGCGTGAGCCAGCCCAGTTCTTCGAGAATTGCATAGGCAACCTGTATGCGTTCAGGTCTTTCGGGATGGTTCACTGATGTGATATGTTCCAGAAAAATCGGGTCATAGATGAGTGCGGTGGTCATGATTGTTCCTTTAGAGAGACGGGCGACGACTGGACATATACAAGTACATCCAGTCGTCACTGGTTTTATAAAACCTTTTGAACGAGTTCAGGAATGTCGAAAATGGTATCCGCAACAGGCACATGTGCCGCCTGTAGAGCCGCGACCTTGCCCTGCGCTGTACCGGTATTGCCAGAAATGATCGCCCCCGCGTGGCCCATGCGCTTGCCCGCCGGGGCGGTACGGCCAGAGATAAAGGCTATAACGGGCTTGCTCATTGTCTTGATGTATTCGGCGGCGTCCTCTTCGTCGCTGCCACCGATCTCGCCACACATCACCACCGCTTTTGTCTGCGGATCGGCCTCGAACAGCTTGAGGTAATCGACAAACGTCGAGCCAATGATGGGGTCGCCGCCGATGCCGATGCAGGACGATTGGCCGAGGCCAGCCGCCGTGAGCAGCGAAACCACCTCATAGGTGAGTGTGCCAGAGCGGGAGATGAAGCCAACGGGGCCAGGGGTGAAAATTTGATACGGGATAATCCCAATTTTGCCCTGGCCCGGCGTACACATCCCAGGGCAATTTGGCCCAATCAGCCGCGCGTTATGCTCATGTACGACCAGCATTGCGCGGGTCATATCGACAACCGGAATGCCCTCGGTGATGCAGACAATCAATGAAATACCCGCGCTTGCCGCCTCCATGATGGCGTCTGCCGCGCCGGGGGGGGGCACAAAAATACATGATGCCGTCGCGCCCGTCGCTCTAACCGCCTCCGCGACGGTGTCGAAGACGGGAAAGCCTTCAATAGTGCCGCCCCCCTTGCCAGGGGTGACGCCGCCGACGATGTTTGTTCCCGCCGCCTTCATGTTGCGGGTGTGATATAGCCCCTCGCGGCCCGTAATGCCTTGCACAATCACCTTTGTTGTGCTATCCAATAAAATACTCATCTGTTCTTTTCCCCTACTCTATGCGTGATTCTGGCGCGCGTGATGCCGTGTATGTCTGTGTGCCACGTGCATTGATGGCCGCTACAATCTTCTCCGATGCTTCGCGCATGTCGCGACCCCATTCGAGGCCAGCGTCTTTCAATAGTGCTTTCCCCTCTTCCGAACCCGTGCCGGAGAGACGCACCACAATCGGCATTCCTTTGGGGAGGTCTGACTGCGCCATGATTACGCCCTTTGCGACCTCTTCGCCACGCGTGATGCCACCAAAGATATTGACCAAAATACCCTTGACCTGCGGATCACGCGCCACAAACAGCAGGGCCTTGTACATAATTTCGGCCTTCGCGCCACCGCCAATGTCCAGGAAGTTTGCGGGTTTGCCGCCTGCCCGTGCCACCATGTCGAGCGTTGTCATCACAAGACCTGCTCCGTTACCGATGATCCCAACGTCGCCATCGAGCTTAACATAGGTGAGACCGGCCTGCTTCGCCTCGTACTCAAGCGGGTTCGACTCCTCTGTCTCGGCCCAACCCGCGTACTCTTTTTGGCGGAAGAGTCCGTTGTCATCAATCAGTATCTTAGCATCGGCTGCCTGCACTTTGCCATCGGCGGTCAGGGCGAGTGGGTTAATTTCAGCAAGGCTGGCGTCACTCTCAATAAATGCCTTTGCCAGCTTGGAAAGAATGTCGCCTGCTTTGGCGATGGTGTGGTGGGGCAGACCTGCGCGCGCGACCAGTTCACGAGCCTCAAAAGGGCGAAGGCCCCAACGCATGTCAATAGGTTGCTTGATGATTTTTTCTGGCATGTTCGCAGCAACCTCTTCTATGTCGATGCCGCCCTCTTTGGAAATCATCACAACGGGCGATTGCGTCTTGCGATCCAGAATGATGCCCAGATAGTATTCTTCGGCAATATCGATCTTTGATGTCACCAAGACTTTTTCAACCGTGAGACCCTTTATATCCATACCCAGTACTTTTTGGGCGGAGGCACGAGCCTGCTCTGGCGTATCGCCAAACTGGATACCGCCGGCTTTGCCACGTCCGCCGACGTAGACCTGCGCCTTGATGACAACGGGACCACCTAGTTCGCGCGCAATGGCCTCGGCTTCGTCGGGCGTATGTGCGACGCGGCCAGGTTGCACCGGAATCCCGTAACGGGCCAGGATATCTTTTGCCTGATACTCGTGAATCTTCATTGAACTCTGTACTCCTTGCGATGCAGTATGAACCACTTGCTAAAGTGGGGAAAGCAGCAATGTGACTAAAGTCATGCTAGCACTCACAAATCTGTGTGTCAAGAAGAATAGTTGCGTCTTCTTGGTACAATAGGGAACACACACGCGATTTTTTACAGAAAGAAGTCTCTCTGAGATGGATAAGAAAAAAGCTATGACACTCTCACTCATTCGCGCGAAGGTGGAGGTACGCCCTCCGCTTCCAAAGAAACCAGAGCCGCCAAAACGCTCCTTTTTCTCTAGGCTCTGGCTCACAACCGCTATTTTGTTACTGGTGGGCATTATCGTTGTCAGTATCGTGAGCCTCAACGCAGGCTCCTGGCTCAAAGGCGTACACGTCCCTGACGTGAACGGCCAGACGCCAACGCCAATTCCTGTAACCACGCTTCCCGTACAACGTACCGCACCATATGCCGGTATCGACGTAACCGTTGGCAACGCCCAGTACGCCCTTGCTTTTCCTGATGACGACATTCGCCAGGGACAGGCAACGGTACGTTTGAATGTGCGTATCAGCAATCATACACCCGACCAAATCAATCTTGTCTATTATGATATCGCTCGCTTGCTCGTGCCGAACACGCCCGCGCTTATACCGTCAGACGTGCATCTCTCTGTTGGCCCCAAACCAGGAGCGACGGAGAACGGCTGGCTTGATTTTTCGCTTCCAAACAAAGCGGCGCAGCTCAATGCATTGATACTACAACTTGGCTCAACAACGCTTGGCGAAACGCTGGTAAAGATACCCTTTACCGGCCCCTTTGACGCCACCCACTTCGCCGCCCACGCGTCACCACAGACAACCACCATTGCTTATACCTTTTTCGGACATTCGTTGACATACCAGCTCAAGAGCGTTGAGAAGCGCTTCGCGCATAAAGGGGTGCAATGTAAGGCCGGCCAGCAATTTTACGTTCTCAACTTCGCCGTTGACAATCCCGAAGGTGGCGATATTTCACCGGGGTATGGCTTCGATTATATTCGGCTTGTCTCTCCTGGCAACGAGCGTACCCCGATAGATAACACCCTGCCCTATACCTTCAAAGCGAACGCGAAAGGTGTCAGCGGCTCCGTTGTTTTCTCGGCTCCCAGTGGCCTGAACAAGCTCACAATCGGCTTGCTCTCGCAAAATGGCAACGGTGAACTGGATACAGATATAAATATATAGAAGAATTTCTAAAATCAGCGTACATATGTATATTTCAGGCAGTACAGGTACGTAATGTGGCAGTTATGTGTAGGGGAGACCCTTGCGGTCTCCCTGCACGTGCGATTGTTATGTGTAGGGAAGACCCCCTGCGGTCTCCCTGCCGATTCTGGCGAAATTGTGATGAACTAATTGCGAATGAACGCCAGCAGTTCATCACGTTTTTGTTCCATCAACGGTCTGTTGTTCGCCTCGACATTGAGACGTAGCAACGGCTCGGTATTGGATGAACGGACGCTAAACCACCAGTCACTGTAATTGATAGAGAGACCGTCCAGGTGGTCTACCGACTCCGCGCCTTTCGCAAAATGCTCCTCTAGCTTTTGTAACTTGCTCGGTGCGTCGTTTACTGTACTGTTGATTTCGCCACTGCGAACGCCCTTGTCTAACGGTTTGAGCAGCACCGAGAGCGGCTTATCTTCGACGGAGACGAGTTCTAGCATGATGAGAAACGCGATCAGGCCGGAGTCGGCAAACCAGTTATCGCGGAAGTAGAAATGGCCGGAGTGTTCGCCACCAAAGATGGCGTTGAGCCTACGCATCTCGGCCTTGATGAACGAATGGCCGACGCGGGTACGCACCGCCGTACCGCCAAGCCGCGTCACCAGTTCGGGTACGCTTTTGGAGACGACCAGATTGTACAGGATGGTCGAGCCGGGATGTTTGCGGAGCAGGCTATTCGCCATTGCCTCCGTTACCTGTGAACCGTCTACAATGTCGCCATGCTCATCAACGGGGAACATGCGGTCCGCGTCGCCATCGAAGGCCGCGCCCAGGTCGGCTCCGGTTTCGCGTACCTTTTGCTGCAAATCGGCCATGTTTTCTGGCTCGATGGGACTTGCGGGATGATGCGGGAAGTTGCCGTCAAGCTCGAAATAGAGGGGGACCAGTTCGCATGGGAGATGCTTGAAGACACGCGGAATCATCATGCCTGCCATACCATTGCCCGCGTCAATGACCACCTTCAACGGCTTGATCTTGCTCACGTCGATAAATGACAGGACGTGCGCGACAAAGTCGTCGGTGATATCGCGCTGGGTCACGCTACCCTTATGTGTTGCCTGCGTGAAATCTCCGCTTACCGCGAGGTCCCGAATATCGGCGAGACCGGTTTCCTTGCTAACGGGAAGGGCTTGAGCGCGACAGAACTTGAGGCCATTATACTTGCCGGGATTGTGTGAGGCGGTAATCATGATGCCGGCGGGATAGTTGAACTTGCCCACCGCGAAATAGAGGCCATCGGTGGTGGTCAGGCCCAACGCAACGGCGTTGACGCCCTGATCAGTGATGCCACGTATCACGGCCTCGGCGATAGCAGGCGATGAGAGGCGCATGTCGCGCCCAACAGCGATTTCTGGCACATTGAGGTACTGCGCGGCGGCGCGTCCGATGCGGTACGCCACGTCATCGGTCAATGTTTGGCCGTAAATGCCACGCACATCGTAGGCACTAAATATTTTTGGGTCTACCTGTGCCTGTGATGAGTTTGTTGTATCTGGTGTCTCTGCTGAACTCATTGGTAGTTTTTTCTCCAAATTTCTAATAACACCCAGGGTTCACCTGAGCTACGTGGGTCAAAGATTTCCCCAACCTCACTAAAATTACACCTTGTAAAGGCGTTACGAGCCGCCATGTTCGCCTGCGCCGTCTCCGCATAGATGCGTGTCATGTGCTGGAAGGTAAAGAGGTAGTATACTAAATTTCCTATAGCCTCCGCACCATAACCCTTGCCCCAGCTTGATTTCTCGCCCAAGCCAAGCCCAATCTCAACTTGACCGAGACGTGAGTCAACGTTGAAATACGTGATGGTTCCAATCGGTGTGTGCCGCTCATCTTCAATGATAAACCAGAACTGGCGTCCATTGCTCTGCACATAGTTGCGCTCGAATAACGGCACAAACTCCGCCATCGAGTGTGAGTATGGGCGGTAGGGATCGTAACGCCATACCTCGTCGTCTCGCTCCCAACGAAAGACGTTTGCGGCGTCGCTTGTCACGGGGCGGCGTACCGTTACGCGTTCGCCACGCAACGGTAAGCCCTGCTCATCTATACGTATACGCTGTGTCTCTGTCATCACACTAACCCTATATCTTTTGCAAAACTTGTACCAGCCTCTAGTGGTCCGACCCCGAAAATGTGCGCCAGCGTTTGTCCCAGGTCTGCGAATGTTGGACGTGTGCCAAGACTGACCCCGTTTGTGAGTGCTTGCCCATATGCAAGCAGTGGCACACATTCGCGTGTATGATCGGTTCCACGATAGGTTGGGTCAACACCGTGGTCTGCTGTAAAAAAAATTACATCGTCTGGTCGCATCGCCTGTTGTACCTGTGCAAACCAGCCATCGACGGCGCGGAGTGCCTCGGCATAGCCATGACTATCGCGGCGATGTCCCCATAGCATATCGAACTCTACCAGGTTCACGAACAATAGTCCCGCAAAGTCACGTTCTAGCCAGCGCAACGTTGCCGCCATCCCATCTTGATTGGTCTCGGTATGGTCTGCTTGCGTCAAGCCACGTCCCGCGAACAGGTCTTCGATCTTGCCCAGTCCAATGACATCCTTCCCCGCGTCTTTTAGCAGGTCAAGTAGTGTTGTACCAAGTGGCGCGAGCGAGAAGTCGCGGCGATGCTCTGTACGGGTAAACGCCCCTGTTGAGCCGATAAACGGACGCGCGATCACCCGCCCAACCGCGTTCTTGCCTGTAAGCATCCCTCGTGCAGTCTCGCACATCGCGTACAGCTCTGCAAGTGGAATCACAGCTTGATGGGCCGCGAGCTGAAATACGCTGTCCGCCGAGGTGTAAAGAATAGGGGAGCCTGTCCGTACATGCTCCTCACCCAACATTTTGATGACCTCGGTTCCCGATGCAACGACATTGCCAAGCACTTTACGTCCAATCGCTTGCTCAAATTGGGTCACGAGGTCGGCTGGAAAACCGTGCGGGTACGTCGGTAGGGGTGTGTGCAGGACAACGCCTGTCATCTCCCAATGGCCTGTCGTGCTATCCTTGCCGGCGGCAGTTGAGGCCATGCGCCCATAGCAACCGCGTATATCGTCACGTGGGGGTGTTCCCGCAAGCGGCGTGATATTGCCCAGCCCGATACTTCCAAGATTGGGCAGTGCCAACCCGCCGACGGCCTGGGCGCAATGCTCAAGCGAGCTGGCCCCCGCGTCACCATACGCGGCCGCATCGGGGTTTGCACCCGCGCCCACTCCGTCGAGAACAATGAGTAGCGCGCGTCGTATCATGGTCGCTCTACCTGTACCTTCTCTAGCGTTGGGTAGACATTGAGCGGCTCGCCGAGCAAGGGCAGGGCGTAGTCGTAGAATGCCTGCGTGACCATTGTTTTTGTGTCATTCATATAGTCATCAGGCAAAAGCAGTTGTTTGTTTGCCACCTGTGCCAGTTCTACCAAGCCTGTGACGCAGTGATAGCGCGGCTCCGTGTGGCGTACCAGCGTCACCATCTTGTCTGTCTCGCCGCGTAAGAGTGCTTGTACGCCCATTTCGCCAACAAACTGCGCCTCGTCGCGGTCAACCGAAGAGACGTGCTGCGAAGACATCCGTTGTAGGTCGCCGGGCTTGTCTAAGCGCGCGCGAAGCTTTAGCCGCTCCTTCACCAGATCAACCAGCGATTGGCCCGCGCCACTCAGCAGGGGGTGATGAAACGCATCGGTCCCCACCTGTCCCGCGGAGCCGAGGGCGTTACCTTGAGCGTCGCGAATCGTTTCGGCAGCCGCGACGACAACGTAACCAACACGCCGATAGACCGCTTCGACCTGTGTCAGGAATTGGTCGGGCGCAAAAACGTGCTCCGGCGTCAAGATGATGTGTGGTGGGTCGGTCTCGTCACGCTTGCCGAGCGCGGCGGCGGCGGTGAGCCAGCCGGCGTCACGACCCATTGTCTCGATAATTTTGACTGGATAGTGCCAGGGAATCGAGGCCGTATTCATTGTTGAGTCTATCGTCGCCTGCGCGATAAAACGTGCCGCGCTCCCGTAACCAGGGCAGTGATCGGTGAAAGGGAGGTCGTTGTCGATGGTTTTGGGAACGCTAATGGTTTGTAGTTCGTAGCCGCTTTGCTGGGCCGCGAGCGCGAGCTGGTGCGCGGTATCAGCCGAATCGTTGCCCCCGATGTAGAGGACATAGCGAATATCATAGCGGCGCAGTATCTCTACCGCCCGCGCGGGGTCTGCGGCCTGTAGCTTGTAGCGGCACGAGCCGAGGGCAGCCGATGGAGTGTATAAGAGCTGTTGCCAGAGCGTTGTAGGTTGGCGGCGTAAATCAATAAATGCCTCTTTGAGCAGACCTTCGATTCCGTTTTGCATACCATAGATGCCCTCAATGCGTTTAGACTTGAGGGCGGCTTCAACCGCTCCCACAAGACTCGCGTTGATAACGGCGGTGGCTCCGCCCGATTGTCCGATAACTAGATTGCCGTGTGTTGTCACTATATCGTTACCCCCAGGTTCTTTCTCGTCCGTTTTGTCCTCTCCATTATCATCTCTACAAGTCATTATAGCAATTCACATTGGGTGCGTCGAGCCACATGTGTCTATGTATTTCACAAGAATGCGCGACCCTTCACAAAAGGGTTGAAAGATTGACGTTTGCCTATGCTGAGCGGTATAGTATGTTCCACAAACATTGATGAAAGCAGACCCCATGAGACAGAAAATAATTCTTGACTGTGACCCCGGCCACGACGACGCAATCGCGCTGCTGCTTGCCGCCCACCATCCCGCACTGGAACTGCTCGCGGTGACAACCGTTGCGGGCAATCAGGCACTTGAAAAGACCACACAGAACGCGCTTAAAGTCTGCACACTGGCAAACATTCGGAATGTCCCGATTGCGAAAGGGATGGACCGCCCCCTGGTGCGACCCGCGAGACACGCGTCGGATATTCACGGTGTGTCTGGCATGGATGGCCCCGCTGTTCCCGAACCCGACATTGCGCTCGCCCCGCAACACGCCGTTGACCTACTAATTGAGCTATTGCAACGTTCAGATGGCGACATTATCCTTGTGCCAACTGGCCCACTAACCAACATCGCCACAGCTATCCGTCGTGAACCCGCCATTGTGCCGAAGATACAGGCGATTTCGCTGATGGGTGGCGCGATTGGACTTGGCAATGTCACCCCGTCCGCCGAGTTCAATCTGTGGTTTGATCCAGAGGCGGCGGCCATCGTTTTCGCGTGTGGTCGTCCGATAACTATGACCCCGCTAGAGGTGACACATCAAGCTCTGGCTACTGAAGAGATTGTAGGCCGATTACGCGCCATTAAGCGTCCCGTTTCAACATTCGCCGCTGACCTACTTGTCTTCTTCGCCGAAAGCTACAAAAACGTCTTCGGCTTCGCCGCTCCCCCCGTCCACGATCCCTGCGCCGTTGCCGCCGTCATCGACCCAACCATTCTTCACGCCGCCAACATGTACGTCGAGATCGAAACGGTCAGTCCATTGAGTGCTGGTCGCACCATCTGTGATGTTTATGGCAAGCAGGAGCAGCCCGCAAATGTGCGTGTCGGCTATGGACTCGATGTGACACGCTTCTGGGACATGTTGCTGACAGTGCTCGCGTCATACTAAATTCCCGCCAAAGGTGTGAATGGCATGACAAAGCTCTGCTCTTGTCATGCTACCTCTCCGCGTCGCAGCAGATGGCGAAACAACACCGCTTGCTTGTTATATAAGCAATAAGAAGCAAAAACATGTACATTTTCTTGTATGTCTGTGTACAAAAAAAGCACCACACACACAATTTTGCGTTGTCCGTGTCAATATCATACCAAGAACAGGAATTGGTTGACGATCTTGTGCAAAATTCTTATACTTATCTATGTCACCCTGTTTCACGTTGTTGTAGTATCGTTCTCTTTAGAGACGCTCATGAAACACTTGTATGGTAAACACGGCCCTGATGCGTGGTTGCGCTTGCACAAGCGCCGTTTTTTGCAGCCTCACGCCCTGCATCCCGTTCTTTGTTTTGAGTCAAGTACAGAAAGGGTAACTTCTACCATGACAAACAATTCTACTCCTTCTTCCAATGATGTTCCTCATGATGACATACAGTTACAAGATGAGCAGGTGGAAGAAAAGGAAACTGAACCTAGAATGGACGCAGTGCCATCAAGTAAAAATAGTCAAGATGGTAAAACCGCCTCGAGTAGCAAGACAGAGTTGAGTGGTCAAAGATTAACTGTTTGGAATGACGGATATGCAGAAGGGATGAATAGGGCCGAGAAGGACAGTAAAAGAAATTTTAGACAAACAAAAACTCAGTTCGAGCAAACTCTACAGGACTTCTGTAGAAAATATCTACTGATGCCAGACATACGTTCCTCAGAGGCTCAATCATTAAGCATTGGATATAACGAAGTGAGAGAAATATGCAAAGATGGATACCAAATAGGGTACAATAGTGAGATGGATTTTGAGCAAGAAGGATTTTTCTTGTCAGAAGAGCTTGGCCCCATTTACGCTCAAGCCTACACGGATAAAGAAAATGATGGTAGGCGTGAAGATGACCTGCTCGACGAAAAAGCCAAAGTTTTACAAGCGTTACGCCGCGCCTTTGACAGCAAAAAAACGTCTGATTATCAGACTGTAGCGGACTATATCCAAAAGTATCTCATCGCTTACGAAAGCTATAAGGTGCAATCTTTTCGACCTTAACGAGTTAACTGAATACGCACAAGTCCCGACGTTGCCTGTTCTTTCTGCGTTTGACGAAGGCGAGGTGCAGAGTGAGAGAGGCGAAACGCACCCCATTCTTAGCTCTGTA
>Ga0123337_10005394_pt1 | contig 12592 bp, 10 predicted proteins | sample frozenSSSSmetaG_FD_89792 | JGI IMG/M metagenome (GOLD analysis project Ga0123337, IMG submission 89792) | Glacier valley bacterial and archeal communities from Borup Fiord, Nunavut, Canada, to study Microbial Dark Matter (Phase II) -... | ecosystem: Environmental > Aquatic > Freshwater > Ice >...
AGCCGACTTGGTCGCGCTGATCGCTTCGATGGATCCGGTGCTGGGTGAGGTTGACCGCTAGACCATTGCAGATTGCAGATTGCAGATTGCAGATTACGATCTGCAATCTGCAATCTGCAATCTGCAATCTGCAATTAGGATCTATAGAACATGTTGTTACGCGAAAAACACGGCCCGGAGATCGATACGATCATCTCCCGCTACGCCCAAAAGCGCAGCGCGCTGCTGCCAATTCTGTATATTGCTCAGGATGAGTACGGCCACCTGACCGATGCGGCCATCCGCGAGGTGGCCCAGCTGCTGGGGCTGCCACCGACCGATGTGTTCGAGGTGGTTGGCTTCTACACGCTGTTCTACAGCAAGCCAGTTGGCAAATGGGTGCTGCATGTGTGCGATGATGTGCCGTGCTGCTTCCTGGGTGCCGAGCAGATCGTCGAGCAGCTAGAGACGACGCTGGGCATCAAGGCCGACCAAACCACCGCCGATGGCATGTTTACCTTGCAACGGGTCAAATGCCTAGCCGATTGCGACCGCGCGCCAATGCTCCAGGCCAACCTCGACTACTACCACAATCTGACGCCCGAAAAGGTTGATAGCTTGCTGACCGAGCTGCGCCAACGCGCCGACGCGGGCCAGCCACTAAGCGTTTCGGGGCGGCTGGCTGACCAATAAGCAGCGGCGAGTTTCAAGAAGATTGCCGAATCGAAGCAGCTAGGTTTCGGGTAGAAACCTAGCTGCTTTGGTGTCATTGCGTTTTTGTCATTCTCGCAACGCCAGAAAGTACGTGTCATCCTGAGCCGCAGCGAAGGATCTCGCGTTCTCGACGCGAGGAGATCCTTACACTGCCAAGTGCCCGCTGGGCATGTGATGACAAAAACCGACGCGTATACCCGGTGGCCGTTTAACCCAGGTGCAGGCTATCGCAACCCGTCGTCTGTGGTATATTGGCCCACGTATCAAGCCCTACAGGAGATCGACGTGAAGTCCAAAATATATGAATCGTTTGCAGAGCAGAAGATCGATCAGCGCATCGGCTTAGTTGCCTTTCTGATTGTGAATATCGTGATCGCGCTGCTGGTCGTGCTGCTGAGCAGCTGGGTCGATAGCATCACGATTGAGCCGACCGTGCGATACCCGAATCTTCAGCTGACGATCACACTGCTGCCGTGGGTGGTGAATGGGCTGCTGCTGATCTGGGCGCTGATCTTTCGCCGATATATCGCTGTCGGATATTTGATGTGTTTGGGTGGGCTGCTGGTTGTCGGTGCGGTACTCGCGCTGATTGGCATCGTATCATTCTTCGTGTCCGTCCCTGTGACTGCGCTGTTCGATCTGATTGGCACGCTCGTATTCTTGGTGCTAACCTTGGTTGGGAGCATCTGGTTTATACTGAAAGTTATCCCGATCTTCCGAAACTGGTGGGCAATTTAGGCGCATTCCAGATTGATCCACAACGGGCCACACAGAGTCACGAAAAGAGCGCATGCTTTTGTGGCCCTGTGTGGCCCGGCCTAGCTTCTCTACTGTGGTTTCTCTATCGCAGCGCTACGGATTTGTTCGACTCATCCAGTCTTTCTTCAAAAGCGAATAGACTGCCGTATCGGTGAAATCCGCTTCGATCAGATCAAAGTAATTCTCACGGAAGTAGCCTTCTTGCACAAACCCTAGCTTTTCCAGCACTCGCCGCGAGCCGTTATTGGCTGGGTGAATCTGAGCCTCAACCGTATGCAGTCCCATGTGCGTGAATCCAAACTGGAGCATCGCACCAACCGCCTCAGTCATCACGCCCTGGCCCCAGCATTCCTGCGCCAGCTCATAGCCGATCTCGGCCCGATCATGGGGCTTGACCAGCCGCCAGAAACCGCAGGTGCCAATCAGCCGATCACGCGTATGATCAGCTATCGCCCAGCGCACGCCATCGTGTTGCTGGAAGTCCGCCTGGATCGCTTGCACGCGCTCCTGCGCCTCGGCCAGCGTTGCCATTGGCAGCCTGCCAAAGTAGCGTGTAACTTGCGGGTCGCTCATGATGCGAAACATATCTGCGGCATCATCGCGGGTCGCGGGGCGCAGCAGAAAGCGCCGCGTCTCAAGCACCGGGAAGGTCGCAAAGGCGGCGGTGAGATCAAGCATGATTCCCTCGTTGAGGCATGGTGCAATCAGCGCGATCAGTGCTTTCCAAGTGCCATGGCATTGTACGGATGCCAGAGATGGCGTCCGTACAATGCCATGGCACCAATGTAAAAGCAGGTGTGTCACGCACCGCTGAATCATGCCTTAGAGCCGCGTGCGCCCGCCCAGGTGCAGGCCACCGCCAGCCGCCGCACAGGGCGGGCTGACCCCACGATACAGCAGGTACAGTACATTATAGCGCGAATTACCATGTCAATAGGGCCGCGTCACACCGCCCGCAGTCCTCAGTCCTGATCGGGCGCTCAACGAGTTTTGAGAATCAGACATCCATCTTCACAGTATCTTCGCATTGTTCTACGAGGGCTGATATACGCCAATAAAGTCAAGGCGCAAGCAGCCCGCATATCCGGAGAGCGTCACCCCCACACACACGACATTACACCACGGGGCTTACGCCTTTTCTTTCTCTGAAACGCAAACCCACGTCGCATTTGAGGCCGCCGGTAGGCAGGTTCGCCACCGCATTGGCTTGGTTTCGCGCGACGCGGAAATTCGCCCGCAGAAAGGAGGGAGCGCGCAATTAACACCGCCGGTTCGACCCCGATTGGTTATCGTCTTTCATCGTCAATCAAGGAGCGTGTTATCATGTCACGTAAAATCCTAATCTCACTTCTGTCTCTGGTAGGGATGGTGGCGATCTCGCTCGGCCTGATGCCACATGGCACTCTTGCTTCCAGCCACCGCGAGGCACCGCTGATCAGCAAGGATCCCGAAGCCGACAACACCGACCTGTACGCTTTCGTTAGCCCCGACAAATCGGATACCGTCACGATCATCGCGAACTACATTCCGCTGGAAGAGCCAGCTGGTGGCCCGAACTTCGCAGCATTCGACGACACTGCTCGCTATGAGATTCATATCGACAACAACGGCGACTCCAAAGACGATATCACCTACCAGTTCAACTTCACAACCAAAATCCGCAACCCGAACACCTTCCTGTACAATACCAACACGATCAAATCGCTAGACGACCCCAGTTGGAACATGCCGCAGATGTATGATGTCACGCGCATCAGCGACGGCGACTCCAAGAAGATCGGCAACAACATCCCAACCCCGCCGGTGAATGTCGGCCCGCGCTCGACGCCGAACTACGAGGCGCTCGCGGCATCCGCAGTCAAGAAGATCGATGACAACATCATGGTCTTCGCCGGACAGCGCGACGATCCGTTCTTCGTCGACCTGGGTTCGATCTTCGATCTGGGTGGCCTGCGACCGTTCAACAACGCACACTTGGCCCCGATGGATCCCGTAGCCGGTGTGGATGGTGTGGGCGGCTACAACACGCACACGATCGCCATTCAGATACCGATCGACGAGCTGACCCGCGATGGCAAGAAGGCCGACAAGACCAAAATGCCGGTGATTGGCATCTACGCCAGCGCCAGCCGCATGAGCCGCCGCGTGCTACGCGACAATGGCACCCAGAGCAACAGCGGCAAGTATGTGCAGGTTTCGCGCCTGGGCAACCCGCTGATCAACGAGGTTATCATCCCAGTCGGCAAGAAGGATTACTGGAACGCGCAGGATCCGTCGAAGGACAAGCAGTTCCAGAAGTACTACGAGACGCCTGAGCTGGCGAGCTTGATCAACCTGCTCTACCCGACGCTGCCGGATGCGCGCACCAGCGGCCGCACCGACCTGTCGCTGATTTTGTTGACCGGCGTGCCGGGCCTCAACTTCACCGGCAAAACCCCGGCCGACCTGCTGCGGCTGAATGTAGCTGTCAAGCCGAGCGCCGCCGTGGGCAAAGGCGACGTGCTGGGCGTGCTCAACGGCGACTTAGCTGGCTTCCCGAATGGTCGCCGCCTGGAGGATGACGTGACCGACATCGAGCTGCGCGCGGTGGCCGATGGCTATGGCTCATTCCTAAATACGAACTTCGGCCTGCCCAATCTCAGCCCGAACAACCTGGTGGGCGATGGCGTGAATGCGAACGATCTGCCGTTCCTGTCCACGTTCCCGTATGTCGCGACACCGCACCAGGGCTACGAGCACACGCATCACATGGTCGGCAGCGCGACCACGCCGCCAATCAAGTAAGTACGACTGACGCTCACCCGCCGGCCCGCGCTCCCGTGGTGACGGGAGTGGGGGCCGGCGAGGGATGCGGGCCACCCAGCGTAAGTTCCTAACAAAAAATGACATTTATTCATCCGAAAGCTTCATTTTATTCATATATTATAGTAGAATTAGTATTCCAGCACTGCGTTTTGCCCACCAACACACGGAGACCACCATGCGAATGCGAATCGCTCGACCGAAAATCGCCGTGATCGGCGCAGCAATGGCACTAGCGCTGGGCGCGGGCGCGTTTGGGATATGGCGGTACAGTCAGGCCCAGCCAGTGGCAAGCGTCACGGCGCAACTCCAGGCAGCCGCTGGACAGCGCCCGGTCGATCAGACTGATCAGGTGATCTGGGATTACCAGCAGCGCGTGCGCCAGAACCCCGATGATGTGCAAAGCTACGCAGTGCTCGGCGCGGGCTACATGCAGAAAGTTCGCGATACCGGCGATCCCAGCTTCTACGCCAAGGCGCAGGCAGTGCTCGATGAAGCGCTCAAGCGCGACCCGCAGAATGTCGACGCGCTGATTGGCGCGGGCACGCTGGCAAACGCGCGTCACAAGTTCCACGATGCGCTTCAGCTTGGCGAGCAGGCTAAGGCGATTAACCCGACGGTGCCGCGTATTTATGGCGTACTAGCCGACGCGCAGATCGAGCTAGGGCTGTACGATGACGCGGTGCAGACATTGCAGACCATGATTGATATGCGCCCCGATCTCAGCTCGTACAGTCGCATCTCGTATACGCGTGAGCTGCATGGCGACATGGCCGGTGCGGTCGAGGCTATGCAGGCGGCGGTGAACGCTGGTGGGCCTGCTACCGAAAATAGCGCCTGGGTGCGTGTGCAGCTGGGCAACTTATACTTCACACAGGGCGATTTGGCGCAGGCCGAGCAGGAGTATCAGCACACGCTCAGCCTGCTGCCCGATTATGTGTATGCGCAGGCCGGGCTAGGCCATGTGCGCGCCGCGCAGGGCAAGCTCGATCAGGCGATTGGCCTGTACCAGAGCGCAATCGCCCGTATGCCACTGCCAGAATTTGTGATCGCGCTGGGCGAAACGCAGCAGGCTGCCGGACGCACTGCCGAGGCAAATAAACAATACGAGCTGGTGCGTGCTATGGAGCAATTGTTCAAAGCCAATGGCGTCGATACCGATGTCGAGCTGGCGCTGTTCAATGCCGACCACGGCCAAGATCCCGTCGCTACGCTCGCCCTGGCGCGTGACGCCTACGCCCGCCGCCCGAGTATCAAAGCTGCCGATACGCTGGCCTGGGCGCTGTTCAAGGCTGGGCAGATCGACGATGCGCGCCGCTACGCCGATCAGGCGCTGCATCTGGGCACGCACGACCCGCTAATGCTGTACCACGCTGGCACAATCGCGCAGGCGCAGGGCGATAGCGTGGCCGCGCGCGATTGGCTGACCCGCGCGCTGGAGCGCAACCCGAGCTTCTCGCCGCTGTATGCGCCAATGGCGCGGCAGGCGCTGGCGAATCTCTCGGCGGCGGCGAGCAAGTGATGTGGTTGGTGTTTCGCGCGGGGCTATAGCGCGGGGCTATCCGACAACGCCCACGCACGCGGGCTATCTGATGCATGTTAAACACTTCTGTAGTAGGCGGTAGACTCCGGCAATGTTTAGCCCGCTTCAGCGGGCGTTGCTCGCTAGCGCGGCGGCTTTAGCCCCGCGCAGCAGGGGTCTTGGCTACTCCATACTATTACAAGCAATATATCGCGGCAAACATCCAATCGCTGCACACCGCGTACATACTTCCTAAGAAAGGAGGTGCGCACAGCAAGACGTCCTTTATCGCGTGTATAAATCGAAGCTATGGAAACGAAGGAGTAAGACCGAATGAGTCCAATGCGGCGAATAGTTCGTAATCTCAGTCTCATACTCACGCCACTGGTTATGCTGGCAACCGTGATGGTCGGATTTGGCCCCGCAGCGGTCGGCGCATCGAGCCACCGCGAGGCACCGCTGATCTCTTCCGACCCCGACGCGGATAACACGGATGTATACGCCTTTGTCAGCCCGAATGCGCCCAGCACGGTAACGCTGATCGCTAACTACATTCCATTCGAGCATCCCGATGGCGGCCCGAACTACAATAAGTTTTCGGACGACGTGCTGTACGAGCTGCATGTGGACAACGTTGGCGATGGAAAAAGCCACGTAACGTATCAGCTCAGCTTCAAATCCACGCTCCAGAACCCAAACACGTTTCTGTACAACACTGGCCCAGTCAGCTCGCTCACCGACGCAAACTTGAATGTGCGCCAGACCTACACGATCTCGGAGGTTGTTGTTCCGATCACCGGCCCAACCACAACCACCGTGCTCGGCAGCAGCCTGCCGGTGCCGCCCGTAAACATCGGCAGCAAATCTACCCCGAACTATGATGCGCTGGCGAACACAGCAATTCAGACCGTCACCGGTGGCATCAAGGCATTCGCCGGCCCACGCGATGATCCGTTCTGGGTCGATCTTGGCTCGATCTTCGACCTACTATCGCTGCGCGGACAGGCTGCGCCGATTGGCTACTCCACCGGCAAGACACCCGGGATCGACTCACTGTCGGGGTTCAATGTTCATAGCATCGTTCTCCAGGTACCGATCAGCCGCTTACTTTCATCGCAGAGTGATCCAGTGATCGGCGTGTGGGCCACCGCCAGCCGCCAGACCACCTGCATACGCGACGTGACTGCCTTCAACGTCGCGAAGTGCACAGGCGCATTTGTGCAGGTCTCGCGCCTCGGCAACCCGCTAGTGAATGAGGTCGTGCTGCCGCGCGCGTTGAAGGATGCCTTCAATAGCCTGAAACCAGAGAATGACTTTGCACTGTATACTAGCGGTACGCCGGCCGGTAATTTGTTCCAGAGCAGCGTGCTGACGCCTGAGCTTCAGACCTTGCTTAAGGGATTGTACGGTGTCCCGAATCCCGGCAAGCCGCGTCATGATCTGGAGACGGTCTTCCTGACCGGCATCCCAGCGCTAAATAAGCCCACAAAGGGTACCAACGGTAGTGGGGCCAACATCATTCCAGCCGAGATGCTACGCCTTAACACCGCGCTCAAGCCCGGCGTTGCGCCCTGCGCAGCTACGCCGGATTACCAACTGGGTGTGCTTGCCGGTGACGCCTGTGGCTTCCCGAATGGCCGACGTCTGGCCGACAATGTGACCCACATTGAGCTGCTGGCGGTCGCTGGCGCAGCCTACACGCTGCTCACCTCCGACACCAGCTTCACGTACAACACTGCGCTGAACGGCGTTCTTACCGACAGCGTGACCAAGAACGACAAGCCGTTTGGAACGAGCTTCCCGTATGTCGCCTCGCCGCACCAGGGCCAGGAATGGGATCATCAATCGCTGACCCGAAAATTCCTTTCGCTCATTGCGAAAGGCTTCACCGGCACACCTAAGCTAGGCCGGTGGGCGCAGTAGAGCAGGAGTCAGGAGCCAGGAGTCAGGAGCCAAAATCCTGATTGTTTTGGGAAGCTTTGGCCCACTGCTATAGCACCCGGGTTTCAGCCGTGCGCGGGGATTGGCTCCGCGCACGGCCCGCGCCCGAAGGAGCAACGGAATCATGCGGACGATTGCCGTGCGTCGCCCCGAAATTATGTTTCTCGCCACCCTGGCGGTCTTCGTGGTCGTGCTAATCGGACGCACGGCACTAGGCCGTATTCCTGCGCCGGTCGCGGTCAGCCCTGAGGCACCCGCACCAGTCACGCTGAGCGCCGAGCAGCAGATCGCAAAGCTACAGGATCGCATTCGCCGCAATCCGGATGATGTCGCCGCCTACGAGCAGCTGGGCGCGGCGCTGATTCAGCGGGTGCGCGAGACCGCCGACCCATCGCTGTACACGCGCGCCGATCAGGCGTTTGCCGAAGCGCTCAAGCGCGATCCTAGCTCATTCGATGCGCTGATCGGCCAGGGTTCGCTGGCGCTGTCGCGACATCAGTTCGCCGATGCGCTGCGACTTGGGACGCGTGCCCGTACTGCCAACGCATATAATGCGGTGGCGTTGGGTGTGATCGGCGATGCGCAGATCGAGCTAGGCCAGTACGAAGCGGCGGCCGATACGTTCCAAAAGATGGTCGACACACGGCCAGATCTACGCTCCTACAGCCGCGTCTCCTACCTGCGCGAGCTGCGCGGCGACACCGCCGGCGCGATAGATGCAATGCAGCGCGCGGTGCGGGCCGGCGGCCCAGTCTCCGAACAAACGCTCTGGACGCAGGTTCAGCTCGGGCACCTGTACTTCAACAGCGGCGACATCCAAAGCGCTGAGCGTACCTATATGCAAACACTCGAGGCGCAGCCCGATTATATTTATGCATTCGCCGGCATCGCGCGCGTGCGTGCGGCGCAGGGCAAATACGGCCAAGCGATCGACTTCTACCAGCAGATTATCAAAACCCTGCCGCTGCCCGAATTCGTGATTGCGCTGGGTGAAGCGTACGAGGCGAATGGGCAGCCGAATCAGGCCAAGCAACAATATGATCTCGTGCGCGCAATGCAGCAACTGAACGCTAGTGCCGGGATGGATGTCGATATGGAGCTGGCGCTGTTCGATGCCGATCATGGGGCCGATCCGGCTCAAGCGGTCGTGCGTGCGCGCGCCTCGTACGCCCGGCGTCCGAGCATCTACGGGGCCGAGGCGCTGGCTTGGGCGCTCTACCAGCACGGCGAGTACACGGAGGCCGAGCGCTACAGCCAACTGGCCTTGCGACTCGGCACGCGCGATGCGGCCATGCACTACCGCGCCAGCATGATCGCTCTGGCGCTGAATGACCGCCCGAGTGCGCGTGAGCAGCTGCGGCAAGCGCTGACGATCAACCCGTATTTCTCAGTACGCTACGGCGAACCGGCGCGGCAAAAGCTGGCCGAACTAGACAAGGATGCGAAGTAGCCGCACGCTGCGCTGATCGGCGTATTCAACCGCGTCAGTCGTTCAGCAGTTCAGCGATTCTATGTTCGCCGATACATCCATCCGCACTAGCACTACGCAGTATCCTATGAACGTAACCAGAATCAATTTAGTTCACCACAAACGTGCCAAAAAGATTGAGGTTCGTATGAAACGCTGGCTTCTTCCAATCCTGATCGCGCTGCTCCTGGTGTTTGCGCGAACGCCCGCGCGTGCTGAGGCGCACCCGCTCGGCAACTTCACCGTCAACCAGTACAGCCGACTCGATGTTGGCCGCGACACGATTGGCGTGCGCTATATCATCGATATGGCCGAGATACCAACGTTTCAAGAGCGCCAGACAATGGACAGCGACGGCGATGGAAAGGTCAGCGACGCCGAGAGCGCGGCCTATCTGGCGCAGCGAGCACCCACGCTGCTGGCCGGGCTGCGGCTGGCGGTGAATAATGCCCCCGTAACTCTGTCGGTTGCCGACCAGCGCATGAGTTTCCCGGAAGGTCAGGGTGGCCTGCTCACGCTGCGGATGGAGTTCGACCTGACTGCCGCGACTGCCGGAGCGACTCAGCCACTCGCGATCAACTATCAGGATGGCAACTTCGCCGAGCGGATCGGCTGGCGCGAGATCATCGTGCGGCCGGGCGATGGCGTTGCGCTGAGTGACGCGAGTGTATCGGCGCAGGATCAGAGCAACGAGCTGCATAACTACCCACAAGATATGCTGACCAGCCCGCTGAATGTGCGCGAGGCCAGCGCCAACGCGACCCTTGGTGCAACGACCGGCAGCTCGACCACGACCAGCGCAGCGGCGGCGAATTCGGCCAGCGTGCGCGTGCCGGATGCCTTCGCCAACCTGATCGCCAGCAAGGAGCTGACGCCGCCGGTGATCGCCCTGGCACTGCTGCTGGCGCTGCTGCTGGGCGCGAGTCACGCGCTGACGCCCGGCCACGGCAAGACAATCGTAGCGGCCTACCTTGTCGGCGCGCGCGGCACCGCCAAGCACGCGCTCTTCCTGGGCATCACCACCACCGTAACCCACACCGCTGGCGTGTTTGCGATTGGCTTTGTGACGCTGTGGATCTCCAATTACATTTTGCCCGAGCAGCTGTACCCTTGGCTGGAATTTGTCAGCGGCATGCTGGTGGTTGTTATTGGCGGAATGCTATTTCGCGGGCGCTTGATGACCCTGCTGCGCCGCAGATCACAGCTCGCCGATGCTTCAGCCAGCGCGCATGACCACGATCACAATCACGACCACGGGCCAAACGGCCACACACACACGCCGCCCGGCACCGACAACCAGCCGGTGACGTGGCGCAGCCTGTTGGCGCTGGGCATCTCAGGTGGAATTTTGCCATGCCCATCGGCGCTAGTGGTGCTGCTGAGCGCGATTGCACTGCACCGGGTGGCCTTTGGTATGCTGCTAATCGTGGTTTTCAGCATTGGGCTGGCGGGCGTGCTGACCGGCATCGGCCTGCTGCTGGTCTACGCGCGGCGGCTGTTCGAGCGCTTCCCGACCGACGGGCGTTTGCTGCAAGCGCTGCCGGTCGCCAGCGCCGCCTTCGTCACGCTGGCGGGTATAGTGATTGCGGCGGGCGCGCTGGTGCAAGCGGGCGTGCTGCGGCTCTGAGAACCGAGAACCACGGCAGATAGATGGTTCTCGGTTCTCGGTTCTGGGCTTATATCCCCAGCAGCGTCAGAATTAGCGCCTTCTGCACATGCAGCCGGTTCTCGGCCTGATCGAACACTACCGAGTTCGGGCCATCGATCACATCGGCGGTGATCTCCTCGCCACGGTGGGCCGGTAGGCAATGCATTGCCAGCGCCGCCGGGCGAGCCAGATCCATCAGCGTGGTGTTGACCTGGTAGGGCTGGAATGCCGGTCGGCGGCGCGCGGCCTCGTGCTCCTGGCCCATCGATGTCCACGCATCGGTGTACACTGCATCGGCACCTTCCAAAATCTCCGCAGGCGATGCGCTGATCGTGATCGTCGAATCGCTTTCGGCGGCGCGCTGCCTAGCCAGCGCGACAATCTCGGGGTCGGGCCGGTAATCGGGCGGGCAGGCCACGCCGATATTCACGCCCAATGTCGCGCCCATCAGCATTAGCGAATTACAGACATTATTGCCATCGCCGATGTAGGCCAATCGCAAGCCTTGCAGCCGACCGAAATGTTCCAGCAGCGTCAGCATATCGGCCAGCGCTTGGCAGGGATGCTCGCGATCAGAGAGCGCGTTGATCACCGGCACGCCAGCGTGACGCGCCAGCTCCTCGACCGTGGCGTGCTTGAAGACCCGCGCAGCAATCGCCTGCACCCAGCGACTCAGATTGCGGGCCACATCCGGCACACTCTCGCGCCCACCCATATCAATGTCGTTAGCCGAAAGATAGCTGCCATGCCCGCCTAGCTGCGTCATGCCTGCTTCGAAAGCCACCCGCGTGCGCAGCGATGGCTTCTCGAACACCAGCGCCAGCGTTTTGCCCTGCAATAGCAAGGCTGGGTGCCCGCCCGCGCGCCATTCGGTCTTGAGCGCTTGCGCCCGCCGCAGCAGCACCTCGGTCTCCTCGCGTGAAAGATCAGTGGCAGATAGAAAATGATTAACCATCGTGTTCCTCCGTCGGAGCGAGTGTACAGCATACGCCCGTACACCCGCTATTTAATCGAAATCGGTCGGCCATTCGGGGTGGCGGTAATGCGCGAACAGCCGCGCGATCTGTGTCGGCATCACGCGCGTGAGCGATAGCTCCGGCAGCGCGTCTTCACGAAAGAACTCGACCGCCTCAGTTTCGCCGCTGGTTGTCGCCACGCCGCCGATTAGCTCGCACAGAAAGAAGATTTTGTAGGCATGAAACGGGTAGGGCGGGTGGCCGTGCTTGTTGCGATCATACAGCGCCAGCAGCTTGGTCGCCCGCGTCTGGTAGCCCGATTCTTCGACGATCTCGCGCACCACCGCATCGGCGGGCGAATCGCTCACATCGGCCCAGCCGCCCGGCAGCGTCCAGCCGCCATCCGAGCGCTCCTTGACCAGCAGGATCATGTCATCGCGAAACACCGCCCCGCGCACATCAACTTTCGGCGTTGCGTAGCCGGACTGTTCAGCGAATAGGCCGCTGATATGTTCGAATCCGGCGTCGGAATGACCGGCGGCGATCTCGGCAGCCAGCACACGAATCTGCTGGTAGCGTTCGATATTGTACGGGTCAGCAGCGTAGGTCAGGCCGGTCTGCGCAATCGCTTGCAGACGCTGCACCCAATTGAGCCATTGAGGGGCCATTGACAACTCCACTATCGGCAATACGGTTGCGATTGAATGTCTCAATCGGCGTCGAAAACTGCATCAACAGGTACAGCGAATCCAGGCATCAGTGCCATGCACATCTGCTGCCCGCCAACCGCGCGGGGCTAAAGC
>Ga0123337_10005397_pt1 | contig 12589 bp, 16 predicted proteins | sample frozenSSSSmetaG_FD_89792 | JGI IMG/M metagenome (GOLD analysis project Ga0123337, IMG submission 89792) | Glacier valley bacterial and archeal communities from Borup Fiord, Nunavut, Canada, to study Microbial Dark Matter (Phase II) -... | ecosystem: Environmental > Aquatic > Freshwater > Ice >...
AAACATACAACAGCAGGTATTCGCTGGTGGTCACCCACCCAACTACTAATCTGCCGATCTGAAGCTTATGTATGGCAGAGCGGACGGGATGCCCAGTTCTCTTCAGTCTGTGGTCGTATGTGATAGTTCTGGTGATATTCATTTTCATTTACATTCTCATTTAGACATCCCTAATTCTCCTCCTCCTTCTCTCTTTAGATATTTAAAGCCTCAAGACTCCCCATGTTAGATGTAGATGTGCTAGATCAAGCGGCAGGTCCTCGACCTTCGTGAGCAGCTCGCAGAAGGCGTACATATTAACACTTAGGATGGGCGAGGAGAGTGAGCGGAGTGAGGAAGGTGAGTCCCGGTGAGCTAGGTGAGTCCCGATAAGCCATGAATGTTATGAATGTCATAACTAGAGGAATAACTCTTAAGAAGTGACTTAAGATTGTGCCTTTTTGGCCAGTTAGTGACGAGCTACAGTTATTCCAAAGTTCTCTTATTATAATGAAAATGGTACAAAGGGGTACTAGAATCTAAAATACTAAACGATGAGTAGGCTTGCTAGTAGCATGTCAAATATCAATTATAACATTCTTATTAATAGTAATATTAAATTAATATACTCATTTTATAATTACTTGCAAATTAAAAGAAGCTAAAACACAAATAACAACTTTTATGAATATCAATACCTTTTTACTAATAGAAACATACCTTTAAAAGCTAAGAGTAACAGTGTTTCTAAGTCCTTTTTTATCGACAGAGTATGATGGATAGAGACGCATAGTTCTAGAGTAAAGGCACGATGGGGGCGGTAGGTGATTCAAGATGAGAGCGGAATAGGGGGCTATGAGAAATGGACAGGCATAGTCTAAAGTAGCGAGTCAGGGCACAGACAAGTCAACTCCGCCCGTAGTTCACCAAGGAAGAATGTGCAGAATTGTTTATGGATCAGGATATAAAAGTAGAATTTCAATGCTGCATATGAAGTATCTATCCTTATAACCACAACACTTGGTTTTGCTTGTAATAACGCTTATCGGGCTGTAGATGGGTTGCTCCACCCAGAACTGGTATATGAGCATTTCAAAGCGTAAACATCCTCACCATATTTAACAGTAAGAGGAATGCCTGTGTAAATCATCGCACCGTTCTTCGGCGGTGTGCTTCTGATCGTGCCCGCTTCTGCACTCTCCTGAAACCAGACTTGGACCTGACGTGCAGGATACAGAGACTCAGAGCCTGCGCCCAGCGGACCGTTTTGGCTGATATAGTAGGGAGCCATCCCTTCAGCTTGCTTCGGAGTGAGAACTTGTGCGTAGACAAGCGCCGATGTTGGAGCCTCCCGACTTGGTATTATAAAGGTGAATCCGCTCACGGGCGCATCTGGGTCGTTTCTGACGCTGCTGATGCCGCTCCACTTGACAGTGTAGCTTTGTCCGTAGTTAATGTCCTGAGGTAGTGTTCTTGAAGCCGTCACAACCGACTCTACACTCACGATAGATGGTCAGCTACGAGGGTAATGTGATAGAAAACACGTGCTCAACGCACCGTTGTTGCTGCCTCCTCCAAGGGGTTTGCAGCCCGCAATTTGATATTTTTCTTGCCAGCTAAAGGTCATAATGTCAGTGAACTGCCCTAAAATACCTATTAGAATTGAGGAACCGTATCAGCTTGTTTTGGGGATTAGTTTTCGTACCTGGGCCTACTGTCGCGACGATCACATTGAATAAAACCGGGCTCTCCGGAGACGAGTCGAGTTGATTCCCAAGAGCAAAGCAAAGATACATCGAGGCAGATTTCTGATTGTACTGCGTCACTATGTCGTTGCTGATTTTGACTTGGAGGGAGTATATTGACGACATTTTTCCTGTTCCGTTCGAGAGACTCCAAAGCTCTTGAATTTCAGAGGTCTTGAGGAAAGGTCCTTATCCGTGGAGCCTCTTGAGACTTGAGACTTGTCGGCCAGAAATATTCTCGTTTTGGTCTAGAGCAGCTCAGTTGTGTTTCCATCAGAGCTTCTCCGCAATAATAGCGAATGGGAAATAATATTTGCGATTGTCTCGTCCGCTGCAGCAGGAAATGAGACCTTGATCCCCATCATCACGGCTCAGGTTTGGTTTCAGTCAATCACCCAAAGCAGCACCATGTGGGATGGTTTCTCGGGAGAGGTGATGAAAGTGACATATCCAATTGTCTCACCAATCTTTGTGAAGGAGGTTAATTTCAACGCTGGTGGGAGCTGGGGCAATGGGCCACTTTCTTAGCAATCTGGTCTTCCAATTTTTTTTTAAGGAAGTCATGGAAGGCATACCGGTCATATTCAACGTATTAGTTCTTGTTGACAACTTATCTCTATCAGACCTATAATACACTCATTTAATACTCCTGCGAAAGAGATTCTTGGCGAGGTATAATTAGTGAGACTTATGATAACTGCTCCGAATAGGTTGTAGATGGGTAAGGCACAAACTGAAAAGAGACAGATCAGCTAGAGCCGTAGTTTGAGCGAGGAATGGTGAGAATACAGTTTAGTTGCACGACCAGAAAGGGTACAAGGTAAGGGATAGTTTTAGAGTCGCATGCTCGGAAGGCGATGCCGTGTTCGATATACTGTTTTCGGTAACCGTGTAGATGCCCTTAACTGCGTTGGCTGCGGACATGGGCAGAATGCCACAGAGAAATTGTTATCGTACCTTCAGATTCACGTTGTCTAAATGTGACGGCTTGTTTAAGTTTCACGAAAGTACCAGTTGCTCAAGAGAAGATCCCATAACTCATTTCATATAGCTGCTCGCAGTCATGGACATGCAAGCACGACCTTTCTCGCATTATTTCGAATTCACTTCTAAACTTCCTTCCATTGACGTTCCCGTCAATAGGGTGGGTGCCATTGGGGCACCTAGTTGACCCTGAAGGATTCACCGTATGAATCCTCTGTTTGGTGATAGATCCTGTGAGAAATGGCTCACGGGAAGAAAAAGGCTCACGGAAGGGAAGGTGCATGAGGATTCAATTCCCTCATGAATAACACTCTTTTACGAATGCTCTATTTGTATACAAATAAAGCTTCATAGGTTAGATAGTTTAGTTCAATCAATCCATTCTTTTCTATTCTGCTGTGCTATTTGATTATTTCTAAACAAAAGCCGATAGGGCACACTAGTACATAACTCACAGTAGATAGAATAATGGAACATATGCATCACAGATATATCAATTCCGTGCTATATAGTAATACTATGGGAACTGACCTGCAAAAGCTCTGAGTTGGTTATGGATAAGTATGCGAGGTTTCGGTGAGGATTGTAGCTCCAACTCGCTCACCCGCTTCCCATCTTCCTAGCATGCTTCCCTAAGAGATTTCAACCACATCACCTACCAAGTCAACAATGCTGCTGTGCAATTTAAAACAGGGTCAAAATCTCTTTTGCTCCTACGCCTAACAACTAACTATTGAAATTGTGCATTCTACTATGTATGGGCTGAACTGAAGGAAGTGAAATCATGTGATATAAAACTAGTCTCCTTTAGGCTTAGCGTCCACTGGCGTCACACTCTATCTATTTTGGTCCGTTTGCTAAATGCGGCATGTGAGCACGCGACATCCGTTGCATCAAGTTCTTCACCCTCAAAAATGCTATTATTGCCTTGCTAGGTTCTTTCCCCCATGTTCACATGACTCAAGGTCTTCTATATCGTGCTCTGTCACGCCGGACGCCATGTGGTCGTGGATCCAATACAGGAGGATTGGCCGGGACGTGGAAGAGGAGATAAGGCAAAAGTCGCGGAAGGCGAAGCAGAAACAGCACAGCGATGACGCTGAGAAGGAACCTTCCGACCTGGAATCGGGCAATTCACCGTCGCCGCTGGATGCTGCTGCAGCAGCGCGACTGGCATCCGCTCTTTCCAGCCCCCGCAAGGAACCGCAAGAGGAGAAGGACAAGCGCGAGGACCCAAATATGGGCCACGCGGCGAACGACCGCATTGTTGTGTGCACCTCTGGGGATGATGATCCGCTCGATCCACGCAACTGGTCGCTGACGTCAAGATGCAAGAACATCGCCATCCTGTCCATGCTGATCTTCGTCCAGGCATGGGCAGGCGCCTCGGAGTCCATGGCGAATACAAAGGCCAGCCAGGAGCTCCATGTCGGAAAGACTACAGAAACCCTATCCACAGCCATGTACCTCTTCGGGGTCGCCTCTGGCTCACTATTTGTTGGTCCTCTGTCGGAGACAGTTGGCAAGAATCCAACGTATCTCATCTCTACATTTTGTTTCTTGTTCTTTGTCGCTGGCTCCGCCTTGACGCCGACGTTCGGTGGGCAAGTCGTCTGTCGCTATTTCGTTGGTCTTTTCTCAAGTGCAACATTGGCTGTCAATGGCTCGAGCGTGGGGGATCAGTTTCGGCCTGTTAAGAGGTCCTTTGTATTCCCAGTTATTGCGTGGGCGAATGTTGCACGTATGAATCAACCGTTTCCTTTCCTCAAATCCTGCTGACTTTTAGCCATAGCGCGTGCTATAGCGCCGATAGTAGGAGGATGGATAGTCTCAAATCCCAGCCTCGGCTGGCGCTGGACTGAGTGGTTTACTCTGATCATCTCTGGGGCGGCATTCCTGGTTGCGTTTTTCTTCTTACCGGAAACTTATCTTCCAATCCTCCTCGACTGGAGAGCACAGCACCTTCGTCGTCTCACCGGGGACGCACGCTACGTCTCTGAGCATGCTATGTCAACTTCATTAATCAAACGTTTGAAAGTGGTCCTTCTACTTCCCGCGACTTTTTTGGGGACTGAGCCGGTCATTGCCGTGCTAGCAGCATACTTCATCCTCCTCTACAGCCTCCTCTTCTCCTTCCTCTCCGGCTTCGACTTCATCTTCAAGCAGACCTACGGACTGTCGGACGGCCTCACCGGCGTATGTTTCGCTGCCATTGCGGCCGGCTCGACGGCTTTTACTCTCGGCGCGCCCATATTTTACGGCTCGGCCCGCAGGAAGACGGGCCACGTGCGTGGTTCTCCGATCAAGCCCGAGTACAGACTCTGGCCGGCCATTGTGACTGCCCCATTGCTCCCTATCTGCCTTTGTTGGCTGGGCTGGACCAACTACCCCAGCATATCGATATGGTCCGGCCTGGGCGCTTGCTTTGTCTTCGGTGTCGTGCTGATAGCGATTTACGTCAGTATCTACGAGTACATCATCGACAGCTATGCGGAGCATGCGGCAGTCGCTCTCGCGAGCATCACAATGGCCCGTTACTTGGTCACAGGCGGCGTGGTCATGGCGGCACGGCCTATGTTCGAAGGGATCGGAGTGCACTGGTCCATGACGCTGCTGGCATGCATTGCCGCGATCCTGGCCCCGGCACCGCTTGTTTTCTGGAAATACGGCAGGAAGCTGAGGGCGAAGAGTCCGTACGCGAGGGGCGACGAAGACTGACATGAGCCTTTGACAGTATCGCGTCTATCTATAAAGCCAGAGATCTCGCAAGATTCCTGGCGGATGGCTCGGCTCGGTTCAATGCTCAAGTGGCCGCGTTGATGGTGGCTAGATAGATGTCTTAATCGGAGCGGCTGCAGTTGCTGTCTCGAAGCCCATGGAACTGCTTTTTCAAGCAATAGACGTCGAGCAGAATGTAGAGTTGTTGACTTAGATACCATTTTAGCGCATACTTCCCATTGATTCCACTGGTTTGACTGGATCGCACATGAGAATAAGCTCCAGGCAGGCTCATCACTGCTCTCCATGTCCAGCAGTAGACATAGGTCTCTCGAGCTCATCGAACATTGAAAAATCAGGAGCCGCACCACCTCCAAATAAGAGCTCATCTTCTCCTGAAAAGACAATCGTCCTAATCATCATCGTCACCGTATTCCTCGCACCCAGCTTCAACGGAGGGGTTTTGCTCGCTCTTTATAGCTCGCCTCGCTTACCCCAAAATCATGCCTCAAGGAGGCGAGAACAATGCACTCTCGTGAGCAATGAGCCTTGGCAATCACGTGCAATTGTAAGAATACAGTAAACTTCAATCCTAGGTATATCACAAATGGCAATATACCGTAATCTTTGTTCTGATATGGTAATTAAGCAGCCCTAATCAGAGGCCGCAGCCTCATACAGAACGAAGGCATCGGATAGTCTTGACCACAGACAGCACCTATTGTCTGGGGGCACTCCATACGTTGCTACATACAGCCGTAACATTCTTAGTCCTTGGATGGCCGGTTCGTATTGATATCTTTCAAAATTGCATCGGCGCCTGCTTTTACCAGCCTTGCAGCCAATTCCTGTCCGAGTACTGTCGCTTCATCGTCGGTCTGCACTGTTGCATCAATGGTGTCTTCGACACTTTGGGAACCGTCAAGGCTGACGACTATTGCTCTCATCCTTAGAAGCCGATCCTGCGACCGGCCGAGCCATTCTGTTTCAACGCCAATCGGGACACTGCAACCGCCTTCAAGGGCACGCAGAAGGCCCCGCTCCGCAAGACACGCGAGAGTGGACTTTTGGTCGGCCAGCTGGTTCAGCAAGTCCAGGGTTTTGTCGTCACCCTTGCGAATCTCCAAGCCAAGTGCTCCTTGACCGACTGCGTGCAAAATGCCACCGTCCTTGGAACCCATGTACTGGGTGATGCGATGCCCAAGCCCAACGCGCTCAAGGCCGGCCGCAGACATTACTATGCAGGTGTACTCACTCTCAGGATTATCAAGCTTTGCCAGACGTGTTTCCACGTTCCCGCGTATGTTGGCAAAGCGTAGGTGGGGGTATCGACGGCGAAGCTGCGCAGAGCGCCGCACTGACGAAGTGCCAACAACAGCACCTTCGGGTAGCGTCTTTAAGTTGGCATAAGGTAGGCCGGTCTTGACTATCAGAGCATCACGGGGATCATCGCGGAGAGGAATGGCTGCCAAATCACACGAGTCGGGGAGCCTGGTCGGCATATCTGATTGCTGGTTATTAAATCGCTTGCTAAAACGAAAGACATAATAGTGGGTTCACCTTTAAGACAATGCACTATAACATCCAGCCGGCCAGAAGTAAGCAAGTCCTCCAACTCGGTTGTCCACAAACTCTTTGCTTCAAAGTTGTAGAGCGCCGTAGATTGGTCTTTGTCTCCTAGGGTGCGGAGTGCTTGAATTTCGAAAGAGCGATCTGGCGCGATATTTTGCAGACTGTCGCGGATGCCCTCAGCCTGGACGACGGCTAGATTTGATTTTCGGGTGCCGATCCTCAGCGGTGTCTGAACAGGAGAGGTTTCCACCATGATCACGGTTTCGAGAAGAAAAATTCGCGGACGGTTCACAACGCTTCTAGAGCGTGGTCATAAATACATTCTCGGAATGTACTTGGCGGGTGGCGGGGTTACTTGGCGCTTATAAAAAGTGGGGCTGGGAAGCGTTGGCCTAGCGGCACAGTTAATCGTTTCCTGCCGAGGGGCATCATCGCGCTTGGGAGAGTCGGCGGCACCTCGTGGGGAATTTGAGATAGATTCGACATCAACGCCCACGTCCTTGAGCATCTCCTCATAGCGGTCGAGTCTGGCGCGCAGCTTATTCGACGACGAGGACGCTACCGGCGTCTTTCTCCTTTTGCGCTTTTCCGTCTTTGGCGGGGGAAATTCACAGAGGACATCGTGATTAGTGCATTTCGAACAGGGATTTAGTCGGTCGGAGCGCACCGTACGGTGAGCACATTGTAGACAGGACAGAGGCTGGAGACCATTTGCAACAGGTGACACAGCATTTTTTTTGCGGTCATGTCAGCATGTTCCGAAGGTGAGATGAAGTTTACTGGGCTATAGGCTGCCATAGCCACATCTGAAAATTGTGCGTGCTAGATTTGAATACATGACACTTTGAGATAAAACGAGACGAAGGGCACGGCACACCGCCTCCACACTCTACTCGGGTTCGGCAATGAGAGGCGAGAACGGCAGAAATGTACGCTGACAAAGTCATGATTAGCACCAATTTGGAGCGCGAATCGACCACAACAAACGCATCTTACCAATACCCGCCAATTTACCGCCACGCTGGCGGCTACGCTACTACCCGGCGAAGGCGGCCTGATGCCCCTGACGCTAGAGAATTGAGGCGTTTTGACCCGGCCCGTGCTTTAGCTCCAATTAGGAACCACGGGATAAGGTATCTCCGGCATCGGTCACGTCATAATTGGAGGGGTCCTGGGGGATTGTCAGGCTGACCAGATGTTGTGGGCCGGGGCAGCGCCTGGCTGCCGATTGGGGGGAAGAGAGAGAGAGAAATCCAGGCTCTGCTCTAAACGAACGGCGACCCCGAGTTTGAGCGGCGGATAGCGATGGCGAGCCAGAGGCATCTCGAAGTCGCGGCCCCGAATTGCGACCGCAATCCCCTCCCCTATACCATGGGAAGAATCTCAAGGAGCGCCGCGAATCTGTTCGTGCGTACGAGCTGCTTTCTCGCCAGGCCCCCCCACGGTGCAAAGGATGCCAAAAGGATAGTCGCTAACCTCCCATTCCTCGAAGGGCACCCACCCAGTTGAGACGTGCGGTCGCGAGGAGGAGAGGCGGGGAAGGGACGCCTTCGCTTGGGAAGAGCTGGTGGAGCTCCGACTGAACGTCGTCGAGGACCCGGTGAGTCGCCCATTCGCAGGGACAGAGGATCATGGGATTCCTCACGTACCCAGAGACCCTAGACGCTCAGCTAAGAGGCTCAGCTAGATCCGTACACCGAGGGCCAGGAAACATAGGCCCTCCTCACCGGCCTGCACCAGGAGCTGCGGTCGGCGTTCACTAACCCACGTACCTGAGGTGCCCTAGGGGTTATGAAACGTGTGTATGGCAGAGCGGAGGGGATGCCTAATTCTTTTCAATCTATGGTCGTATATGATGACGTATACGCTTAATGTCTACTTATCGAACAGGACAATAAATGAACTTCAACCATTGTGAAGAACAAAAGGGGCTAAAAATATCTAAAAACATACAACAGCAGCTATTCGCTGGTGGTCACCTAGCCAACTACTAATCTGCCGATCTGGATTCTGGAGCAATCACCTAGATAGTAGTTAGGACGCTGCCAATCTGGCCTAGCGGGTGAGCGTCCCCACAACTAATCAGGCCTGGAAACGCACTAGAATACAATACTCACCCGTTCCACATCTAGGCGAACCAAGGCCCCTGTTCTCGATTGCTTATTTCGAATGTCGTGATTGCCCCGGAGAATTGCTACAACTAAGCCCGCCCCAATGTTAAAAAAACCATCAGATAGTTCACGCCAATGGCACGGCTGTGTCTCCCCATCCTATGGATCTGGCATCCGGCTTCCAAATGCATAAGGTTGCCAGCTGCCCCCAGCTGTATTCTTGTTTGTTTGTATTGTACTGCTTGTATGACACGCGGAGATCATCATTGAGAGAAAGAGCAGCTCAAGAGAGTGAATGACAGACAATATGGCAGATCAATTCCCTGATAAGAAGGATGAGCCTGGATATGTGGTTGATAATGAGATTGGGAAGGATGATAGCTCACTTGAGGGCTTCCATGCCTTGATTGCTGAGGGTGAGAATCTATTGTGACGAGGTGAAATTGAGGGCGATAAGCTGACAATCTTCTACAGATCATCAACATGAGATCAAGCTCCGAACAATGTCCTGGCAGAAGGCAGCATGGCTGCTGGCTGGAGATCAAGTCTGTCTTGCCATCATGGCCCAAACATGGTCTCTCTCGTAAGTTCACATTATCCCAAACTGTCGTTTCACGAAACTAACTGCGATGTCTGCAGTGTTCTAGGATGGGTTCCAGGAATACTCACCATGGTCGGCGCTGGAATTCTCTTCTGGATCACCTCAATGACGATGTGGAAATTCATCATGAAGAACCCCCAGATCAAGGACATCTGTGACTTCGGATACTACGCCTTTGGAAAGAGTCGAATCGCATACGAATTCACTGGATTCATGCTGCTAGCCAACAACATCCTCCTCATCGGCTTCCACGTCCTGACAGGAGCGAAGATCTTGAATACTCTCTCAGATCACTCACTTTGCACAGTTGTCTTTTCCGTCATCACCATGCTCATGGGTATCGTGATGTCGATCCCCAGAACCTTAAAGCACGTCTCCTTCATGTCAATGGGCTCAGGTACTTACTGCCCACTCCCCCACTTCCTTCCCACTCATTCATTAACCCCCCCCCAGCGGCATGCATGGCCCTCGCGATCCTCCTCTTCCTCATCTTCGCCGGCATCGAAGATGCGCCCCTCTACGGCTACAACGGGGACTACCCGACCGACGGGCCAGTGAAAACCTACGCCTTCCCTCTCCCCGGCACAACCTGGGTCGCATGCATGAACGCCATGCTCAACATCACGTTCCTCTGGGTGCCGCAGATCCTGTTCCCGACCTTCATCTCCGAGATGAAGCGGCCGCAGGATTTCCCGAAATCCCTCGCTGTGCTTGCTGCGATCTCGACGTTCCTGTTTATCGCGCCATCGGCGATTGGGTTCCACTATCTGGGACAGTACAGCACTGCGCCGGCGTTCGGGTCTCTGGGCGTCGTGGCGTATAAGAAAGCTTCGTTCGCGTTCGTCATGGTGCCAACGCTGGTCATCGGCGTCATCTACGCGAACGTGTCTGCGAAATTCATCTACTTCCGGATCATGGGCAGATCGCGCCACGCGCACAGCCACACCGTGGTCGGGTGGGGAGTCTGGGTTGCCGTCATGGGCGGGATCTGGGCCATCGCATTCGTCTTCTCCGAAGTCGTCCCGAGCATGGGTGATTTCCTATCTTTGCTCGGCGCAGCATTCGATTCCTTCTTCGGCTTCATCTTCTTCGCTGTTGCGTACTGGCAGCTGTACTGTGGAAAGCTGTTTAAGGGGTTGGGTAGAAGTGTTATGACGGTTATTCATGTCATTATTATGGCTGTGGGATTGTTTTTGTTGGGTCCGGGGTTTTATGCTGCTGTTGAGGCGATTATTTCGGATTATAGTGGTGGAACGAGACCGGCGTTTAGTTGTGCTAATTTGGCTATTTGAGGTGTTGCGGGGAGTTAGATGGTTGATACTTGAGAGAGAGATGAAGATGATAGAATACCCCTCACATGAGTAGATTTCTAAAGAAGAAATCTAGACACGTTCAGAAATACTCCACTTCCAAACCCGCCAGGCTTCCGAATTATGGAGCAAACGCGACTGACAGTTTGACACACTTGAGCTCATTTCCTAGGGAAGAAAGCTAGAAAGAGGCTGAATTGCACTTCGTGCTGACTCCTCTTGGCAGACGGCAGGCGAAAGCTCCACCCCTTGTCCGCTCAGAAATGCCCCATTTAGAAGAACCTGCATACCTAGACTCTTCTTTCCCTTCTCTTCCTGCCAGATGTACTGCCGCTCCAAGTACCACCGCTCCAGATACCTCCTCCTCGCCACCAACATTGCCTGCGCAATGCGTCACCAGCAGCCTGGTCAATTGCCAGTGGATCTATCAAAATGTCGACGTAGCCGACTGTCCAACCACGACGTTATTACTTCCTGCCAGCTGCATCAACAGTCCGTCAAGAACTTCTTCCAATCTTCCTCCAGCAACGACAACTTCCTCATCGCCCCTAGCAACCACAACTCTAAATTTGTGTTATTTCGCGCAATACTATTGTGGCTTGTTTGATGATTGTACTGGGTCGACTGACTGCGTGTTTTCTCCCGCTGGTGGTGACGGTTCAGTATCACAGGCCGACTCATTTTACGAAAGTGTCAGCAATGGAGGTGCAGTTGGGACAGTTAACTGTAGATATTTTGTATCAGCCGATGGGGCAACATGTTATAAGGCTTATCAGAAGTTTGACATCACGGCAGGTCAAGGGCGAAGAGAAATGGTCCAGCTGCTTACAATGGTCTGGAAAGAACACAATTTTGGTAAATAGATAGACAGTTACGCATAATAAGTCATCAGGCGTATAATGACAGGCCTTACTCTTCTGTTGCACAAGAGCTCGAGAAGTACTGACACTCTGTGACAAGGCTGTTGATTACTCGTTGAGTCAAGACGTGATGCAATACTGGTTGCAGTTCGAGATATGCCATCCGATAGACGAAGCAGTGTAATTGTTTTCCAGTCTTCTTGTACGTCTGATAAGTAACCTTACTTAGCTTGTAAAAGAAGGAGGGCCATGGGAATAATGAGATTGTACTTGCTGTTGAGGCTTTGAGTCTTTGGAATTTGGGGGTCCTATGGCAGGAATGAAGAAATCAATGATGGCAGCGCTGAATTTCATCTGTGATAATTACTATGTATCTCTACATACAATTTACTATGTAGAGGTACTTACTTATTCTGCTGTCTTGCCCCGGGACGGACCGAGGACAGCGGCACAACCCATGACCGCCCCAAGATTATAGGCAAGGGTTGTTTCAAAGCCGATCTACCGCCGCGCAAGCGGTTGCCTTTAGCTTCCTAGTAGTCTCTTGTCTCTTACTCGCACCTCTTCTCTTCCCATTCACAATTTCCCTCGATAGAGTCGTAAACAGTCTTACCGCTATGCAGAATACCACGCCGGTTCCAGTGCCAGATGGCGATCTACAGAGGAGTGCGGATGGCTCTAGGATTTACGTATTCCCAGGCTTCACTAC
>Ga0123337_10005399_pt1 | contig 12589 bp, 13 predicted proteins | sample frozenSSSSmetaG_FD_89792 | JGI IMG/M metagenome (GOLD analysis project Ga0123337, IMG submission 89792) | Glacier valley bacterial and archeal communities from Borup Fiord, Nunavut, Canada, to study Microbial Dark Matter (Phase II) -... | ecosystem: Environmental > Aquatic > Freshwater > Ice >...
AGTTTTGTGGAAATAATCCACCGTGCATCATTGATTCGGGTTTTGATTTAATAAGTACCATACTGTATTTTTTTAATTGTTATGATTCTTCTATTTCAAACCCAGTTCCAATTCAAAAAAACAGTCATTGTGTCACTAAACGAACATGCAAGAATCATAAATACCGTCATTTTGGCTTATTTTCTAGCCCTACAGGACATTAAATGGTCGTTGACCATGCCTATACTTTGCATATTGGCATAACATACCGTACTCCCCATAAACTTAAATCCCCTCTTTTTCATATCCTTTGCCATAACATCACTCTCTGCCGTTGTAGACGGAACATCGCTCATATGTTCAGGATACTTATCAATGACCTTATAATCTGTAAACTGCCAGATATAGTTGGAAAATTTCCCATACTGTTGTTGTAACCGCATAAACAAAGACGCATTGTGAATAGCGGCCAAAATCTTCGCCCGGTTCCTGACAATACCGACATCATCCATCAGCCTTGCTATATCCTCTTCATTAAAATTTGATACCTTTACCACATCAAATCCTGCAAATGCTTGTCTAAAGTTTTCCCTTTTAGCCAATATGGTATACCAGCTGAGGCCAGCCTGAAACGACTCCAAAACCATCATTTCAAATAAGTGTTGCTCATCATAAGATGGCCTCCCCCATTCCTTATCGTGGTAATTCATATACAAGTCATCGCGCAAACACCAGGGACATCTTGTTTCAGTCTGCGTACTCATACCATACAAAAATAAACATTGTGTGGATACATTTTCACACAATAGTCAAAAGAATATGGCGTTATTTGTACAATATATGTTACGCAACTCCTTTTTAGCTATATTGGCGCTGAGCTCATTGCAAACTTTTGCCCAAAAGAAAGATGAAGCGGCCCCTACAGTTGAAATTATCAATACTTACAAACTCACACTGCTGGAAGCTAAAAAAATAGAATCCGTTCCAGTACTTGACAAACCGATGGTAAAGGCCCCTATCTTTTCTTACCAGATAAAAGCCAAACAGGTAAAAACAGAAAAGATTGTAAAACCCATTCCGGTTGCCGACCTCATCATCAAAGAAGACAACGTATTTCCTTCCAGTTTTATCAAATTAGGTTATGGAAACTTAAAGACTCCACTAGCTGAATTGTATTTTAACAATAAACAGGATAGCAGAATCAGTTATGGTGTACATTACAGATTCCTGCAATCCAACTCAAGCCTTAACAATTCCTTTGCCGACTATACCGATCATGCCATTAAAGGTTACCTTTCCACCTATTCTGAAATAGGTGAATTCGGTTTGGATGTGAATTACAAACAAAACAAATACAATTATTTTGGTTACGATACCAGCAATAAAGCCGCAGAAAAGACCCTGGGCAGAACCATTAAGAACTTTGATGCCAATGCCTATTTCAACAGCACGGCCATCAGTTCTAAAAAACTAAAACACCGCACCCAGTTTAACTTTTATAATTACCAAATTGGCAAGGCTCTGGAAAATCAATATGCATTAAAATCAAAACTCTACGCCAACATCAAGAACTTTAACGATTTGGATAATTGTTTTATCAGTGCAGTTGTAGGAGTTGATTACAATACCTTTAAAAATGATACCCTGCAAAAACTCGAAAGATTTTTTATACAGGTCGACCCAAGACTGGATTTTGACTACGAAGGTTTGCGCATCTCTGCAGGTTTTAACACCACCATCTTAATCGAAGGCAGTAATAAAGCCGTCACTTATGTCAACCCGGTCATCAGAGCGACTTACCCATTAATGGAAAATGTGGCTTATATCTATGCCGGAATTGATGGACGCTACCAAAAACAGAGCTTAAGAAACATCATTCAGAACAATCCTTTTACTTCCGAATACAATCTGACTAATTATTATGAAAATGCCAAAACGTATGCGGGCTTAAATGCCAAAATAGGTTCCAGCGCGGATGCAGTTTTTGAAATCAATTATTCTGATGTCACCAATTTACCCTTGTATATCTCTAAAGGAGATTCATTAAATTCATTTGCTATTATCTACAGACAGGTGAACGTATTAAAATTCACTACGGCATTTAATTACAGTTTCAGCGAAAAAGTAAGAATTGGCATACTGGGTAATTTCTACAATTATGAAGTCACAGGTGAACCTGAGGCCTGGCAGTTGCCGAATATTGACGGTAAACTGAACATGAAGTTTAACATCAAAAACAAACTATATCCTCATTTTGATATCATTGCTATGGGTGTTCAAAAACAAAGAACCGGCAAAACCAGCACTTTCACCAGCAGTTCACTCGACGCTTTTTATGATGTTTCAGCCGGTATTGATTACAGGTTCAAGAAAAAACTATCTGTCTTCGTTCAGGCAAATAATATCGCTTCAAGTCGCTACCAGCGCTGGTATAAATATCCGGTTTACGGATTTAATATCATTGGCGGTCTCACCATGATTTTTTAATTCGAAGATTCAAACAGATTTAATTGCTCTGGCAATAAGGTAAAGGTACGCCTATGGTGCGAGGTAATGCCGTGAAGACGAATCGCATTCCTGTGAGCCATGGTCGGATAACCCTTATTTTGTTGCCAGAGATAATGAGGAAATTCCAATGCGAGCTGCTCCATGTATTCATCTCTGTGTGTTTTAGCCAGTATAGATGCCGCGGCAATACATTTTAATTTCTCGTCACCTTTTACCACTGTTGTATGTGGAATGCCTGCAAAGGGTTTAAACCTGTTGCCATCCACCAGAATATGTTCAAAGGTTTCTGTCAGCGCCTGTAATGCCAGGTGCATAGATTGGATTGAAGCATTTAAAATATTGATTTTATCAATCTCAAGTGGCGTCATCTGTGCGACTTGCCAATAACATTTGTCTTCTATTTCAAGACGCAGTTCCCGTCTTACCTTTTCCGATAATTGTTTCGAATCATTGAGCCCCTGGATACGAACACCTTTTGGAATTATGACCGCTGCGGCAAAAACCGGCCCTGCCAGACAACCCCTGCCCGCTTCATCACATCCGGCTTCAATCGTATTTTTATAGAGATAGTTGGCTAACATGAACAGAGAACAATATTCGTTGATTTACATGATCTGTAATTCACATTCATGATAATTTTTACACATTTAACAGGCTTGTTTTTTGGGGCGCCATTTCGGGCTGTCCGCTATAGCCCTGTGCAAGAACAGGCACAGGGGCTGCCACTACCATCCCGGGCGCAGGCTTCGTTTTGCTCGTGATAAACATCGCTGAATGCCTGATATTCATACCAATACCTTTACGCATTTTGTTTGCACCGGTAAATTTTGTTTCTTTGTGAAGCATGTCAGAAAGCAAACACGCCATTAAAATTATAGTAGAAGTCATAGGGCTTGTACTTTTGTTGATTAATGGTATTCGGCTGTTTCAAAGCAATGATCCGCCCCCCAAGAAACCCAAACCTGTGAGACCCACATATCAGGAGGTAATCGATAAGGTACCAAAAAAGTACAAAGGGCTTGACTTCATCCAAGACCCGGTTCATTATGCGTTTGACATCAATACTAAAAAAGGCGACATAAAACTCAATGAAACCAATATCAATGCGAACTTCCAAGCATTAGAAGACCTTTTCAAAATAAGTGGCAACCCAGATAGGGAACGCCAGGTTAAAACAGCGCTTTATTCATATATATTCGATCATGCGGGATTTTATCTGCATATAGATGTGACCAATCAGTTTGAAATGATTAAATTTTGTTATAATGACTATCACACGCTGGACATTAGTCCTTTTGAGTGCTTCGATGATACCATTAAAATCGATGGCATCAAGCTGTCAAAAACTACCACGAAAGAAGAGCTTTTAAAGTCATTCAAGCTTGTGAAGCAATCTGAAGTGCTATATGCGATAAATGGAAAAAAACTGAATCTCGAGTTTTTATTTGACAACCGGACGCATCAAATGTCCTCCATAATGATTCAAAAAGCAGAACTTGAGCCGGTACAATAAACACCCCGGTTGCCATCCTCATCAATAAAATATTTTAACACTTTTCCAGCAACACTGAGAGATTAAGCGTTTCATTCAAAATCTGTTTTAGATCTTCTATCTTTATCCTTTCCTGCACCATGGTATCCCTGTTTCTTAGGGTGACTGTATTGTTCTCCATGGTCTCATAATCTACCGTGACACAATAGGGCGTACCAATCGCATCATTGCGCCTGTAACGCTTACCGATGGCATCCTTTGCTTCTGTCGCTACATTAAAGTCATATTTCAACAGATTCACTATGTCTTCCGCTTTTTCCGGCAAACCATCTTTATTTACCAATGGCAGAATGGCCACTTTAATCGGCGCCAATGGGAAAGGAATAGCCAGAACTACCCTGCTGCTTCCATCCTCTAGTGTTTCCTCTTTATACGCTTCTGACATGACAGCTAAGAACAATCGGTCTAAACCGATAGAAGTTTCTACCACATAAGGCACATAACTCTGGTTGAGTTCGGGATCAAAATACTGTAGTTTTTTACCACTGAATTCTTCATGTTTTTTCAGGTCAAAATCTGTCCTGCTGTGTATACCTTCCAGTTCCTTAAAACCAAAAGGAAAATCAAACTCAATATCTGCAGCTGCATTGGCGTAATGCGCCAATTTGATATGGTCGTGAAACTTGTGTTTTTTATCGCCAAAACCTAAGGCTTTATGCCATTTCATGCGGGTTTCTTTCCAATAATGATACCATTCCATTTCTGTGCCCGGGCGCACAAAAAACTGCATTTCCATTTGTTCAAATTCGCGCATTCTGAAAATAAACTGACGGGCTACTATCTCGTTGCGGAAAGCCTTACCGGTTTGTGCTATACCGAATGGGATTTTCATTCTACCTGTTTTTTGCACATTCAGAAAGTTCACAAAAATACCCTGAGCAGTTTCAGGTCTCAGGTAAATGGTACCTGCATCTTCTGTTACTGAACCCATGGAAGTAGAAAACATCAGGTTAAACTGCCTCACCTCTGTCCAGTTTTTGGTTCCGGATATCGGGCATACGATTTCAGCATCGATAATAATCTGTCTGACCTCTTCGAGATTATTGGCTTCCAGAGCCGCTTTAAAACGACTTTCAATTGCAGCCGCTTTACCCAGATATTCCAATACCCTTGGATTGGTTTGCCTATATAATACCTCATCAAATGTTTCACCGAATCTGGCCTTCGCCTTTTCAACTTCCTTATCGGCTTTCGCCACAATTTTAGCCATGTGGTCTTCTATCAATACGTCTGCACGGTAGCGTTTTTTGCTATCCTTATTATCAATCAGCGGATCGTTAAACGCATCAACATGCCCACTGGCTTTCCAAGTAGTTGGATGCATAAAAATTGCCGAATCCAGTCCGACAATATTCTGGTGCATTTGCACCATGCTTTTCCACCAGAAATCCCTTAAATTCTTTTTCAGTTCTACACCCATCTGGCCATAGTCGTATACTGCGCTCAGACCATCGTATATCTCGCTCGACTGGAATACAAAACCGTATTCTTTACTGTGTGAGATAATATTTTTAAACAATTCTTCCTGATTCATAAATGAAGGGGCAAAGGTAATGAACAATGAACAATTGACAATAGGCATTTACGAATGAATGAAAGTATATTTCCTTGTTTATTCCTTACCAAAACCTGAATACGATAAGTATATTTCATTTTTAATTATTAATTCTTTCCTCGTAATTTGTATCAATGAACGCATTCATCATCAGACAGGCGCAAATAGTTAATGAAAACAAAATTTTTACAGGAGATATCCTCGTTAGAAATGGTAGAATTGAAAAAATCGACACCCATATCAGCGACCAACATGCCACGGAAATTGATGCCGAAGGTATGTATGCGATGCCCGGAGCTATAGATGATCAGGTGCATTTCAGGGAACCGGGACTTTCGCATAAAGCGACCATACACACAGAAAGCAGAGCTGCAGTGGCCGGAGGTGTGACGTCCTTTTTTGAAATGCCGAATACACAACCACCTGCCACTACCCAGGCGCTGTTGCAAGACAAGTTTGACATCGCCTCCCAACATGCGCTGGCCAATTATTCATTCTTTATGGGCACAAGCAATGAGAATTATGAAGAAGTGATGCGCACAAATCCCCTGGAAGTCTGCGGTATAAAAATATTTATGGGCAGCAGCACCGGTAATATGCTGGTGGACAATCCCAGCACACTAGAAAGGATATTTGCCAATGCACCCACCATTATTGCCACACATTGCGAAGATGAACAAACTGTCAAGAATAATCTGGCAAAATATGAAGCGGAATACGGAGACAAACTCAGTGTGACATATCACGACAAAATACGCAGCGAAGAGGCTTGTTATCTGAGCAGCAGCATGGCTGTGGAGCTCGCCAAAAAACACGGCACCAGATTACATGTGCTGCATATTTCCACTGCCAGAGAAACTGAATTGTTTGAAGCTATACCTTTGGAGAAAAAACGCATCACAGCCGAGGCCTGCATACACCATTTATGGTTTAGCAACCAGGATTATGCAGAAAAAGGCAATTATATCAAATGGAATCCGGCGATTAAATCAGAAGCTGACAGAGACGGCATTTGGAAAGCCTTGCTGGACGGCCGTATTGATGTGATAGCCACAGACCATGCCCCACATACCATTGAAGAAAAACAACAGGCTTATCTCAAAGCGCCATCAGGTGGACCATTGGTTCAACAGAGCGTTCAGGCCATGTTTGAATTTTACAGTCAGGGGAAAATTTCTCTGGAGCAGATTGTCGAAAAAATGTGTCATCATCCTGCCATATTATTTAATATGAAGGACCGCGGTTATCTGCGTGAAGGATATTTTGCAGATATTGCACTCGTGAAACGCAAAGATGATACGATTAGCCGGGAAAAACTCCTGTATAAATGCGGCTGGAGTCCTTTTGAAGGCCAGACCTTCAAATACAGTATTGACAAGACTTTCATCAATGGTCATCTGGCTTGGGATGGCCATAAAATTATTGAAGGACCGGCGGGGAAACGCATTGAATTTTCGAGAACAAATCTATGAGCATAAAAAAGAAAACTTGTCTGATTGCAATGATGTGCCTTCTGCTTTTACACACAAAAGTTCAGGGCCAAGTTCCGGGAAAAAATTATGTATCCATAGGCGCCGGATTCCCCAATCTTCCGCGTTTTTTTTTCAATACACTGTCCAGCAAGGATAAATTTACTTCCAGCGGCACTGGACCATACCATTTAAAATATGAAAACAGAGTTTACAGTTGGCTCGGACTCGGTGTCAGTATCAACCACATGACCTATAAAGTGAGTTATAAAGAAAATGTACTCGACACTGCCAATGGCATTATTGTGCCCAACCAAGTCGAAATCAGCAATAACAATACAGCTGTTAATCTGAGGAGTAATTTCCATTTTATCAATCCGGAGAAATATGAACATTTGGATGTGTATATGGGTCTTGGATTCGGCTATCGCTTTGGCAAATTAAGAATCAGCTCAGAATACCAGGGTTATACACCTTCTATTAAACTTCCGGGACTGAGTAAACTGGGTGCTGAAGTGACCTTTGGCATGCGTTATTTTATTGATAAAAACATTGGTTTTTACACCGAGTTAGGCATTGCAAAATCTATTGTACAGGCCGGACTCACAGCGAGATTTTAATTAGACCCTTATCTTGGGGCATGCTTAAAAGTTAATGATTTTTTATTTTTTGTTCGATAGCGGTGGTAGAATACCCCGGAATAAAATCTATGGTTTCCACTTTTCCACCATTATTGATCACCGCGTCATATCCCACGATGTTCTGAGGTAGATAATCCGAACCTTTTACCAGCACATCCGGCAATAAATTGCTAATAAGTTCAAGTGGGGTATCCTCATCAAATAAAATGACATAAGCTACACTTTCAAGTGCAGCAATCAGGTAAGCCCTTGCATTTTCATCCTGTATGGGCCTGCTGGCAGATTTACCCAAACGTTTAACTGAATGGTCGGTATTGACAGCCACAACGAGTATATCACCTTTATCCGCAGCTTTGGCCAGATAATCTACATGTCCTTTGTGCAGAATATCAAAACAGCCATTTGTAAATACAATTTTTTGTCCCTGCTGTTTATGCTGTTCCAAACTGGCGCTTAAATCTTCCAGTCCTTTAATTTTATGATGAATCAGATTGTGATGTCCCATTGCGTTTATGCTTTAGTTCTTTTTGCCATGACAAGATAAGAAAGGGTTCCCGACAGAATAATCATGATAATATTACTTGAGAACATCACCACAGCCAAAGACTGCGCCTGCTGCACCGGTATATGATAAATCTGGTTCAGTCCAAAATAAATGCTGAATATGGTAGCACTTCCCGCAGGTGCAGGCACTATCACGCCAAGTGTACTGAATACCAATGTAGACAAACCTCCAGACGGTCCCAGAAAAGCCGTAAAATCAAATGCGAGCAATATGGTATAAGTCATCAGCCAGTAACATACCCAGATACCAATGGTATACAGGATAAATAATATTGGTTGCTGTAACGTAAAAATGCTTTTAATGCCTTCAAAAAAACCAAGAAAAACTTTTCCTATTTTAGTCTTAGCATTAAATATGGTTTTGGCTTTAAACACCACCACAAGTCCTGCCAACAAGACAAGAACGACTATTCCAAGAGCCAATTTGTTGTCTTGTAACTTGGAAATAACATTCACGTTAATATAATCATATAAAAGGTCGAACTGCAACCATACACTGCCTATCAGTACCAGCATCAACATCAGCAAGTCGAGTATACGCTCGCTCAGTACCGTGCCTACCAATACATTCACAGGCACATTATCCGATTTTGAAAACACGGCACAGCGGTATACTTCACCTGAACGCGGTATGCCAAGGTTCACAAGATAACCGCTCATGGTGGCGTGATAGGCATTACTTAGACGGGTTTCGTAACCCATGGGTTTCAGCAGCAATTGCCAGCGCAAGGCCCTTATAAACACAGCCAATACACCTATAAGCAACGAAATCAACACAAATTGAATTTTGGCTAATTTAATCGATTCATGAAAATCCTTAAAACTGAAATTTTTCTGGATAAAATAAACAATAAGTACGCCTATCAGCGCAAAAATCAGGTATTTTATAATATCCTTTTGTTTCAAGATTATAGTTTGTTATAGGTATTCGGGAACACCAGCCATGGCTTGTGGACTTTCGCTTCTTCAAAATCCATAAGGGCAAAGCTAATGATAATCAGCTCATCTCCTATCATGCCTCTGCGCGCCGCGGCACCATTGAGTCCCACCATACCACTACCCCTTGCACCCTTGATAATATAGGTTTCTATACGCTCTCCATTGGTATTGTTCACTATCAGCACCTTTTCATTTTCAATCATATTGGCAGCATCCAGTAAATCCTCGTCAATGGTAATACTACCAATATAGTTCAACTCGGTAAATGTAATTTTTACATTGTGTATTTTTGATTTTAATACTTGAATCATCATAAAACGGGCGCAAAGATAATCAATTTTGCGAGTTAATTGTAAGTCATAACTTACATCATTTATTTGGGCGCCTTAACACGCCCCACTGCCGCAGCCTGCCTGAAGCAGACCAAAGCATGCGCTCATTGGGGCGCAAGCATTCATTTTCGATGAATATTCATCTTTTTCTATTATCATTGTATCATTCTATCCTATGAAGTTTGTACCAATAGAAACTGAGCGACTCATTATCAGAGAATTAATTCCCGAAGATGCTGAAGGTATGTTTGAAATGGATTCAGATCCGGAAGTGCACCGTTATTTGGGCAATGAGCCGGTTCATGAACTGCAGCAAATCAAAGATGTTATTCAGATGATACGCCGGCAATATATTGAGAATGGTATTGGTCGCTGGGCCATGCTGGATAAACAAAGTGGAGAATTTATTGGCTGGACTGGACTAAAACTCATAAAAGAGCCTACCAATAGCCATGTGGAATATTATGATCTGGGATACCGAATGAAAAGAAAATTCTGGGGTATGGGTTATGCCACCGAGTCGGCCAAAGCTTCTGTCCGATATTGTTTTGAGCATCACCTTGCTGAATCTTTATATGCTATGTCGGATGTTGAAAACTCAGCCTCCAGACATGTCCTTGAAAAATGTGGTCTCAGGTATGTGGAAACGTTTGATTTGGATGGCACCCCACATGTCTGGATGCAATTATCCAGAGTGGATTGGGAGAAGGAGGTTAATCATATTTGACCCTTACAGGGTCAGGGGTAACCTGGGTTTATCGTTTGATTATGACTAACGGATTTTTAACCACTGATAATCAATAAATTAAAAAGACGTTAGCTTTGGAGGTCAATACCGCGCCGGTATAGGGAGGGTAATTGGCTGAATTAGGCCAAGGACTATGTGTTTTAACAAAACTAAGCATTCTTCTCAATATAATCGCTCAGCAATTGATTTAATCTTTTAACCTCATCCAGTTTGTTTTTGTCCTGATAGATTTCTTCTACCCTATTTAAAATTAATGCATACTCTTGATCTTTTTTGATTACGTTTTTTTCAATAATCTTCTCAATCTTGCGCAACTCCCTTTGACTAAAAATGTCAATATCAAAATTAAATCTTTCTAATAACTCTGCTTTCAACTTCATTTTAAGATTCACCGGCATATCTTCTACGGTTTGGAGCATATCCTTTACACCCCATTGAAGAAACTTAACATCTTGTTTTATAAATGCTTCATCAACTAATTTTGATGGTTCATCAAATAAAAATTTGGGCACATCCGTATGCTCGGTCAGAAAATGATAAAAAAACAAGTTAAGGTCTTTCAGTTCTTCAAATTTAAGTTTATTCATATTTTACTAGCATAACAAAATTAAAGCATTCTTCAACAAGAAACAAACTGCTTCTCATGTGGTTGCGTGTTCCGCCACCAAGCACCCGTATCTTACTCCATGAAAGACGTTTGAAGTCTTCTTGGAAGGCAGATTTCCCTCCGAGACACCCTGCTTGTCATCTTATTTGCTTTTGGGGCAAATAATTCGCCAAAAAATATTTCGTTTTTCTGTCCCGGACTTTGTCCTATTATTCATATTTACCCTTAAAGGGTCGGTGGAAATGAGTGTATCATGTGAAGATCGGCTAAATTCAGTCTGACGAAAAATAGCCTTAAGTCGATTTAAAGGAGTATTTTATTACCTAGATTTCTATGGTTGGTGGCGGAACACACAACCATGGGAGAAAGTTTATGTGAAGTTGATACATATGGAGGTGGATCACCAAGCATGGGTGAAATGGGTGCAAAAAACAAGCTTGGGTGAAACCCCAAAGCATAGCCTAAACCCACGCCCCGGATGGAAGTGGCAGCCCCTGTGGTTTTTCTTCCACAGGGCTACAGCGGACAGCCGGAAATGGCGCATAAAAAACCACACCTTTGTAAGCCACCGCTCAAAATTTCAAAGTCCACCCACATATTCTATTATAAATGTGTTAATTGTATAACTTAATTAAAAAGTTATATAAAACACGTCCTTACTTTTCGTATTACCTTTGCCTTTATGTCAGGTCAAAAGCCCATTCCAAAGAAATATGTTCTTTCCAAAGGTTTAGATGATTATTTTGATGGCATTTACAAAGCTTACCAATTCATTCGTCAGTTTTTTAAACAGGCTTTTAAACCACCCTTCCATCTGCGCGAAGTGATTAACCAATGCTTTGAAGTCGGTATAAGATCCCTGCCTCTGATTACGGTCACCGGATTTATTATCGGCATCGTATTTACCAAACAATCAAGACCCTCGCTGGAAGAGTTTGGCGCTGTATCCTGGTTGCCCTCCCTGATGGGTATTGCCATCGTCAAAGCACTAGGCCCCTTGGTGACTGCGCTGATTTGTGCAGGCAAGGTGGGCTCAGGCATTGGTGCAGAATTGGGTTCTATGAAGGTCTCCGAACAAATCGACGCTATGGAGGTCTCTGCCATCAACCCCTTTAAATACCTTGTAGCCACACGTGTTCTGGCCACTACTATTAGTATTCCACTGCTGGCATTATATTGCAGTTTCATCGGTCTGCTCGGTTCGTATATGAATGTACATGGCGAAGAATCCACCAGTTTTACGACCTTTTTTACGAATGGATTTTCAACCATTAAATTCCTAGACATGTTTACTTCGGTGGCCAAGTCGATTGTATTTGGATTTACCATCGGTATTATAGGATGTTACAAAGGATACAATGCGACACAAGGTACCAGAGGTGTTGGAAAAGCTGCGAATCAGGCCGTTGTTCTGGCCATGTTTCTGATATTTCTGGAAGAGGTGGTGATTGTACAAGTGGCTAACTGGATAAGATATTATTAAACAAAACCTTATGGAAACAACACATCAAATTGACCCTAACGCCTCTGTGATTTCTATCAAAGGACTGTATAAATCTTTTGGGGATTTGCATGTCTTAAATGGGGTTGACCTCGAAGTGTTTAAAGGAGAAAATGTAGCCGTTTTAGGCAAATCAGGTACGGGAAAATCTGTACTGATAAAAATACTGGTCGGTTTACTGACACCCGATAAAG
>Ga0123337_10005400_pt1 | contig 12589 bp, 12 predicted proteins | sample frozenSSSSmetaG_FD_89792 | JGI IMG/M metagenome (GOLD analysis project Ga0123337, IMG submission 89792) | Glacier valley bacterial and archeal communities from Borup Fiord, Nunavut, Canada, to study Microbial Dark Matter (Phase II) -... | ecosystem: Environmental > Aquatic > Freshwater > Ice >...
ATCAGGCCGCCGAAGCGGTTAAACGAAACAACTAACGGATACACAAGATGAAAAAGACAATTCTATTGATGCTGGGACTGGTAGCCGGTACCGCATCGTTCGCCCAACAAGCCCCCATCAGTACGCCCGCTACGGATACGCCCCAAACCCACCTGGTCATTACCCCCGACCAGAAAATCAAGCTGTTCGTGCAGCCGCTGGCCACCAACGGGCAGTTGGCTCTCCTCGACGCGCAGGGCCATGTACTCTACGGAGCTAACGTATCGCTCAAAAAGGGATTCGGTCAGCAGTTCGACATCACCGGCCTGCCGGTGGGCACCTATCGGTTGCTGGTTAAGACCAACAACGAAACAGTCACCAAAACCTTTGTGGTACAACCCGTGCCCAACCAGACGTTTGTGATGCAGCAGGCATAACAGGTAAGTAACGAGGTGTGCGTTATGAATTGGTCAGTGCGGAACTTCCCACACCAGCCAATTCATAACTCACTTAATTTGAATCCCGTAGCTTTGTTCACTATGCCCTCATTCGTTTCGCAATCGCTTACAGTTAGTCAAAAGGTTCGGCTTGCGCTGAGTGTGCTGGTTATTTACTGGCCCATTCGTCTCTACCAGAACCTCGGTGGCTGGAACCCGGAATTTCTGACCCGGAAATTGCCGTTTTTCGTGGTCGAGGGCGTACTTACGTTCTGTTTTCTGCTCAGCTGGATCTATCTTATCGACTGGATACAGCAGCGGCTCACGCGCCGGTTTGGACGCGAAGAAACCGGCCAGCTCCGGCTACCGGCTCAGGTGACGATGTTGCTGGCGGCCAGTATCATGGCCGTGCTGTTCAATATCGGCTTCGGCTACGTGTACCGCAACATGGATACTGGCCTGACCGACCGCTTTCCAACCCTCGGCCAGGCACCCGGGCGGCACCAGCGTGACAGCGAACCTGATTTTGGGCTGCGCAAACGGATGAACAACGGCCTGATGTTTATGGCCCTGCTGTCGGCATTTTACCTGACCACCAACCGGCGGTCGATCCGACGCATCGAGCAGTTGCAGCTCGATGCCGAACGGCTGGAGAAAGAAGCCGTACAGGCACAGTTCGACGCGCTCAAAAATCAGATTAACCCGCACTTCCTCTTCAACAGCCTGAGCATTCTGTCATCGCTGATCGATACCGATACCCGGCTGGCGGGGCAGTTTATCAACCGGCTCGCCAAAGCCTACCGCTACATTCTGGAACAGCGCGACAACGAGCGGGTGAGTCTGCAAACCGAACTCGATTTCATTACGGCCTATGCCTTTCTGCTCACCATTCGCTTCGAGGACAAGTTCGTCATCAGCATCGACGTGCCACCCGATGCCCGCAACCGCTACGCCATTGCCCCGCTTACACTGCAACTGCTGGTAGAAAACGCGGTGAAGCACAACCGGCTGTCGGAAGAAGAACCGCTGCAGATCAGCATTGGGCTGGCTGGCGACTACCTGCGCGTGGCCAACCCCGTTCAGCCCCGCCCCAACCGCGAAGCATCAACCGGCATCGGCCTGCAAAACATTACCAACCGCTATAAACTCCTCACCGACCAGCCCGTCTGGATTGGCGAAGAAGCCGGTGAGTTTGTCGTTAAATTACCGCTTCTCCAATTTAATGAGTGAATTGGGAACGGTCCGGCGTTCCGGTGAGTGAATATTGCTGGCGCATACAAACTGGCTGCGTCAGCAATATTCACTCATTCACTCATTCACTCATTCACAATTGAATCATGAACGTCCTGATTGTTGAAGACGAAAAGCGCACGGCGCAGCGACTGGAAAAGTTGCTGAACGAGTATGACCCCACAATTCGGGTGCTGGCGCAGTTGCCCGGCGTGGCCAAAGCGGTGGCCTGGTTTGCCGATTCGGCCAATATCCGACCCGATCTGCTGTTTCTCGATATTCACCTCGAAGACGGGTCGGGGTTTCAACTCATCGAACAGGCCGGGCTCACGCTGCCCATTATTTTCACAACCGCCTACGACGAGTACACACTCCAGGCGTTCAAAACCAACAGCGTCGATTACCTGCTCAAACCCATCGACCCCGACGAACTCGGCGCAGCCATCGACAAGTTCAGGAGCCGGCAACCAACTCCCGATCTAAGCGTGCTGCGGGCGTTGCTGGGGCAGCTTGGCCCGGTGAGTTCGGCACCAGCGGGCTACAAAGAGCGGTTCATGATTACAATTGGCCAAAAAATCCGCAGTATCGAGATCGTTGAGGTTGCTTATTTCTTTTTTCAGGACAAATCGACCTGGCTCACGACGCAGGAAGGGCAGAACCTCTCCATCGAGTATAGTCTCGACAAGCTGACCACGTTGATGGATCCGGCGCGTTTTTTTCGGGTCAACCGGGCGTTCCTGGTGTCGCTGGAATCCATCCAGACGATTCATGCCTTTTCGGGCAGCAAACTCAAACTCGACCTGTTGCCCAAATCCCGGACAGATGTCTTTGTGAGTGGCGACCGCATTACGCCGTTCAAAGAATGGCTGGGGAAGTGAATGAGGTAACACTATCGCATTTAACCCCCGATTTACCCGATTCAACCGGCTAATTAGGGTATCCAGTCCGGTTCTTTTTCAGGCGCGGAAAGCCGGTAGCACCTTTGTGTCAGTCAGATACGGAGCAACCCTGACGAAACAGGTTTTTGCCTCCGTATCCAGCCACAACACACAAACACCGACATTCCGATGAATAAGCGCGTTCTTCCTCTGATCCTGACGCTCAGCCTTTTTAGCCTGACTCTTACCACAACGTTCGCCCAGTTTGGCCCTCCCGGTAGTGGCCGACCCAGTGGCGATGGCAACGGACGTACCCGTACCGAAAGCACTACGCCCACCACATTTGAAATCGTGACGCCTAAAGGCAACAGCAAAATCAGCGGCATCGTAGTCGATTCGTCCATGGTCAAAGCGGTTGAGTACGCCACCATCGCCCTGATCGACAAAACCACCAAAAAGATAATTGACGGCACCATTGCCGACGACAAGGGCCGGTTTACCCTGACCAAAGTGGCCGAGGGGACGTATAACCTGACCGTTCGGTTCATTGGCTACGCCGATAAAACCATCAGCAACGTAACCGTTGGCAAGGGCGACAACATCGACGTGGGTGTGATTAAGCTCAACGTCAGTGCCACCACCCTCAACGCCGTGACAGTAACGGGCCAGAAATCGCTGATCGAAGAAAAAGTGGATCGGCTGGTCTATAACGCCGAAAAAGATTTGACGGCCAAAGGCGGTGATGCCGCCGACGTGCTGCGCAAAGTGCCGCTGCTTTCGGTCGATTTTGACGGTAACCTGAGCCTGCGCGGCACCACCAACATCCGGGTGCTTATCAACAACAAACCCAGCACCATCATTGCCAGTAGCATTGCCGACGCCCTCAAGATGATTCCTGCCGATCTGATTCAGTCGGTGGAGGTCATCACCTCGCCCTCGGCCAAGTACGATGCCGAGGGGTCAGGGGGTATCGTGAATATCATCACCAAAAAATCGACCATTCAGGGCTTCACGCTCAACCTCGATACGGGCGTAGGACTGCGCGGCTCCAACCTCGGTTTGAGCAGCAGTTTCCGCACCGGCAAACTGGGCGTAACGCTGGGCGGTAATGGCCGGGCGTTTTACAACCCGGCCTTTGTAACGCTGGACCAGAACACGGTGCAAAACGGCAACGCCATCCGCACCAATCAGCAGGCATCGGCCTTCGACAACGGGTTGTTTGGGCGGTATAACCTCGGCTTCGATTACGACCTCGGCAAGAATCAGTTCATTACGGCGGGCGTCAATTTCGGTACCCGCAACTTCAAACGCGATCAGGAGTTCACCACGCAACTCTTCACGAACAACGCGCTGAGCAGTACCAATTACCGCAACGTGGACAGCCGCGATTTGTCGAACTCGGTCGATATGAACCTTGATTATATCCGCACCTTCAAGCCGGGACAGGAGTGGTCCGTTTCGACTCTGTACAGCATCAGCAACCTGACCAATAATTTCTCTGCCGACCAGCTAAACGGATTGCAGGAAGTGACGGGACGGCAGAAAAACCTGAACAGCAACGTGAACAAAGAGATGACTGTACAAACCGATTACGTGCAGCCCATCGGAAAAAAACAGCAGATCGAGTTTGGCGTAAAAGGTATCTTCCGGGAAGTGAACAGTCAGTTTGAGTACCAGCTCGCGGGGCCATCGGGCGCGTTTACCTTTGATGCCCGCAACCCGGCGGGTTTGCTCAACTACAGCCAGAACATTGGCGCGGGCTACGTCTCGTACACGTTTGCTACGGCCAACAAATACACGTTCAAACTCGGCACCCGCTACGAACACACCAGCATTATTGCCAACGACGCCGAACGCGACATTCTGATTCCCGATTACCAGAACCTGGTGCCCAGCATCAACATCTCGAAAGGTCTGGGCAAGGCTACAACCCTGAAACTGGCCTATAATCGGCGCATTCAGCGACCCGGCTTGCAGCAGCTGAACCCGAACGTCAACTTCGCCAACGCCCAGAATATCACCATCGGCAACCCCAGCCTAAAACCCGAAATTACCGATAACGTAGAACTGAGCCTGAGTACGTCCATCAAAAAGAGTTACCTGAACCTGTCGCTGTTCAGCCGGCAGGCCAGCAATTCCATCACGCGCATTACGATGCCGTCCGACTCAGTGGCCGGGGCTGTGATTACGACGTTTCAGAACATCGGCAAGGAGCAGACGGTGGGTATGAATCTGTTTGGCAATACGTACATCACCCCAACCTGGACACTGAATGGCAGTTTCGACCTGTATTACAACACCCTGTCGGGTCAGCAAACGGGCCTGAGCGGCTTGTCGGAACCGGTCAGTAACGCTGGGTTTATCCTGAGTGGTCGGTTGCAGTCGCAGGTGAGTTTGCCCAATGGCTGGAGTGTGCAGGCGTTTGGCGGCTACCGGGGCAACCGGGTACAGTTGCAGGGATCGCAGAGTGGTATGGGTATGTACTCGGTGGGCGTTCGGAAAGACATCGCCAAAAAACAGGGGTCCATTGGCCTGGCTGCCGACAACTTCTTCGGGGGTATGAAAATCCGCAACACACTGACCTCGCCGGTATTCAATCAGGTCAGCGTCAACAACATTTACAACCAGAACATCAAAGTCACGTTCAGCTACAAACTCGGCAAGATGAGTTTAGTGGCCAAAAAGAAAACCAAGGGTGTGACCAACACCGACGTGATGGGTGGCGACACGAACTAAGCATTTTCAATTAATCTTTCAACCAAATCAATTCACTATACACATGAAAACAATTGCCCTTACCGTCGCTTCGCTGTTCGTCCTTTCGGCTGGATACGCCCAAACCTGGACCGCCGACAAAGCCCACGCCAAAGTTGGCTTCACCGTTACGCACCTGATGCTGACCGAAGTAGACGGCAACTTCAAAACGTACGATGCCAAATTCACGGCCAGTAAACCCGACCTCTCCGACGCGGTGCTGGAACTGACCGCCGATGTCAACAGCATCAGTACCGACAACGACCGGCGCGACACGCACCTGAAAAGCCCCGACTATTTCGACGCGGCCAAGTTTCCGACGCTGACGTTTAAAAGCACGTCGTTCAAGAAGGTAGAAGGAAAAAAGTACAAACTGACCGGCGACCTGACCATGCACGGCGTAACCAAACCCGTAACGCTCGATGCCGTACTGAACGGCCCCATAACGATGGAAAGCCGGGGCGGCAAGCAGGAAAAAGCGGGTTTGAAAATCAGCGGCACCATCAAACGGTCTGATTTCGGCGTTGGCTCCGGCACAACCGCCGTTGTCAGCGACGAAATTGAACTGAAAGCCAACGGCGAGTTCGTGAAGCAGAGCGAAGCTCAGGCCGCTAAGTAACATCGCCTGATTAACCCCGGCCGGTTTCCGCAACCGACCGGGGTTAATCATTATTGATACGTACAGACACATCATGACTACTCAACAAACTATTAATCAACTGGCGGATATGTTCAAAGCGCTGAGCCACCCGCTACGTATTCAGATCATCACCATCATCATCCAGGAACAGTTGACCAGTATTTCTACTCTTCAGGAGCATCTACCAGATATTGACCCGTCTCGGCTGTACAGCAACCTGCGATATATGAACGAGCGGCAGGTAGTCAGGAAAATCCAGAAAGGACGCGAAATCTATTACGGCTTATCGGAAGAGGCCATTGCTACCGGACTCGATACGTTTTTGACAGGTAGTACACCTGTGAATTCAACCTCGGTATCGCACTCCTGCAACTGTCCGTTATTGCGCTGACGGATCGGTCCACTACTGCTTTTACTGAAAACAACCACTCATCCAACAAAACTGAGTAGCTTCAAACTCACATTCCCAAATCGACATGAGCGACATTAGAAAAGAAGACATCAAACAGGAAGTATTCGACATATACGACGACTACGCCCACGACCGCATTGACCGGCGCGACTTTGTGCAGAAGCTATCCCTCTATGCCGTGGGTGGGCTGACGGTGGCTTCGCTCATGAGTTTTCTGATGCCTGATTACCAGACCAAAATCCAGGTAAAGGCCGACGACCCGCGGTTACAGTCAGACTACGTCATGTATGACTCACCCAAGGGAGGTGGCAAGATGAAAGCCCTGCTGTCCATGCCGAAAGGCAACACCAAGAAACTCGGCGGCATTGTGGTGGTCCATGAAAACCGGGGGCTGAACCCTTACATCGAGGATGTGGCCCGCCGGGCGGCTCTGGCCGGATTTGTATCCATTGCACCGGACGCGCTGACGCCACTGGGTGGCTATCCCGGCACCGACGAGGCCGGTCGGGCGCTGCAAAGCAAGCGGGACAAAAACGAAATGCTGGAAGATTTTATCGCGGCCTATGACTACCTGAAAAGCCACAAGGCCTGTAATGGCAAGGTGGGTGTTGTGGGCTTTTGCTTTGGCGGGGGCATTGCCAACCTGATGGCCGTGCGTCTGCCAGCGTTGGCAGCCTCCGTGCCGTTTTACGGAGGGCAACCACCAGTCGAAGACGTTCCTAAAATCCAGGCCCCGCTGCTGATTCACTATGCCGAACTGGATACCCGCGTCAATGAAGGCTGGCCCGCCTACGAAACCGCGCTGAAAGCGAATGGCAAACCGTACACGGCTCATGTATATCCGAGCGTCAATCACGGTTTTCATAACGATACCACGCCCCGTTACGACAAAGCCGCTGCCGAACTGGCCTGGCAACGAACCATTGATTTCTTCACCGCAAAACTGGCCTGAGACCGGTAACAGACTCAACGAAGACAGCGGGCATATCGGGCAAGCATAGCGTTTTGCCTTACCTTTGCGGCTATGCAGCGGGTGCTTCGTCTTTATCAAAATGCGTATTCGGGGTTGTCGCCAACGGTGTGGCTGCTGGCGGGGGTGATGCTCATTAACCGCTGCGGCACCATGGTTTTGCCGTTTTTAACGCTCTACCTGACACAGCACCTCGGCTACTCCATTACCGATGCGGGCATCGTGATGGCGGTCTATGGCATCGGCGCGTTTGTGGGTACGTTCATGGGCGGCAAACTCACCGACCGCTACGGCTTTTACTACGTGCAACTGCTGAGTCTTCTCTTTGCGGGTGCGTTTCTGCTGGTGCTGCAACTCGTTACGAGCTTTTACGGACTCTGCGCCAGTGTATTCGTGTTTACGTTATTCGGCGATACCTTCCGGCCCGCCAATCAGGCTGCGGTAGCGTATTATGCGGTGCCGGAAAACCGCACCCGCGCGTTTTCGTTCAACCGGCTGGCCATTAACCTCGGCTGGGCCGTTGGCGGGGGGCTGGGCGGCTGGCTGGCGGGTATCAACTACAATCTGCTGTTCTGGGCCGACGGACTGACCTGCTTAGCCGCCGGTATTGTACTGGCTATATTCCTGCCCAAACCGGTAACCGATGCACCAGCGCAGATCAGTGTGACCCAACCCAACGACCTTCGGCCCCTACCCCCCAGCCCTGCACGTTCTCCCTGGCGCGACCGGCTCTTTCTGGCGTTTGTGGCGTGTTCGGCCTTGTACCTTGTCACGTTCATGCAACTGTTCACCATCGTGCCGCTGTATTTCAAGGAAGTGCTGCGGCTGACCGAGCAAACCATTGGCGCGATGATGGCCCTGAACGGACTTCTCATCGTCATTATCGAAATGGCGCTGGTATATAGTCTCGAGCAGCGGGGGCAGTCCAAAATCCGGCTTATCGTTATCGGCGTGGTCTTTACGGCAGTCTCATACGCGCTGCTGACGCTGACCAACCTGCCAGGACTGACTGTTGCGCTGGCGTATATTCTGTTTGTTACCGTCAGCGAGATGTTTGCCATGCCGTTTATCCAGTCGTTTACCGTTGACCGGGCCACACCCGGCACGCGGGGGCAATACCTGGCGTTGTATGCTATGGGCGGTGCATTTGCGCAGACAACGGCCCCGGCTTTCGGTTCGCTGATGGTGACACACTTCGGCTACTCGGCCCATTGGGTTGCGCTGGCAGGCGTCGCGCTTATTTCAGCAACGGGGTTCTGGCTGGTTGGCAAACGGCTTCGGAGGCAACCGGTTGTAACGGTTATGTCAGAACCGGTGGTGAGTTAGTTATCCGTTGCATTCTGGCGTCAGCCCTTATTCACTCATTCACAATTCACTCATTCGCTCATTATATTTTGAAACTCTGGCAAAAAGACACTACCGTTACCGACGCGCAGATCGACTGCTTTACCGTAGGCCGCGACCGCGAGATGGACCTCTACCTCGCGCCCTTCGACGTGCTGGGCAACCTCGCCCATGCCCAGATGCTCGAAACGATTCAGCTACTCACGGCGGATGAACTGGCGATGCTGACGGCTGAATTGAAACGCATCTACCAGCAAATTGAAGCCGGCGCATTTAGCATCGAGGCCGACGTAGAAGACGTGCATTCGCAAATTGAACTGATGCTGACACGGACGCTGGGCGACGTAGGTAAGAAAATCCATTCGGGCCGGTCGCGCAACGATCAGGTGCTGGTGGACATGAAACTCTTTACCCGCGACCGGCTCTGGACCGTTGCCGAAGCTACCCGGCGCGTGTTTGACCGGCTCATTGCCCGCTCCGAGCAGCACAAGGCCGATTTACTGCCCGGCTACACGCATTTGCAGATCGCCATGCCGTCGTCGTTTGGGTTGTGGTTTGGGGCCTACGCCGAGGGGCTGGCCGATGATATGCTGACGCTGCAAACGGCGTACCGGCTGGCTAACCGCAACCCGCTGGGATCGGGCGCGGGCTACGGCTCGTCGTTTCCCCTGAACCGGCAGCTTACAACCGATCTGCTCGGCTTCGAGGGGATGCACGTCAATGTGGTGTATGCGCAGATGAGCCGGGGCAAAACCGAACAGACCGCCCTCACGGCACTGGCCGCCGTAGCTGCTACGCTCTCGCGCATGGCGATGGATATTTGCCTGTACAACAGCCAGAATTTCGGGTTCATGACCCTGCCCGATGCCCTCACGACCGGCAGCAGCATCATGCCGCACAAGAAAAACCCCGACGTTGCGGAGTTGCTGCGGGCCAAAACCAACCGGCTCAAGGCTCTGCCGATGGAGGTAACGCTGGTGCTGAGCAACCTGCCCTCCGGCTACCACCGCGATATGCAGATTCTGAAAGAAATCCTGATGCCCGCTTTCGACGACCTCCTCGACTGTCTGCACATTGCCGATTACATGCTGGAACACATTCAGGTAAAGCCCAACCTGCTCGAAGACGCCAAATATGACTTGCTGTTCAGCGTAGAGCGCGTGAATGAGCTGGTGGTGCAGGGCGTCCCCTTCCGGGAAGCGTACCGGATTGTCGGGCAGGAAATCAACGACGGTGCAGACCGGCCCCGCCCGTCTCGGCAGCTCAACCACACCCACGAGGGCAGCATCGGTAACCTCGGCAACGACCTGATCGTGAACCAGATGCAACAGGCGCAGGCCGGTTTCGGGGCCGACCGGGCGCAACAGGCCGTGGCCCGGCTTCTTTCGTGAAAATTTGGTAACTTTATAAAAAACCAATCGCTATGGTATCGTTAGCCGAAGAAACCTATCAGACCGAAGCCGTTCCCGAATCGCTCATCTACGAGACACTGAACGGCCGGCCGCTTTATTATAGGGGCTACCAGCATGTCCTGGCCAACCAGTTAAACCCAGAAACCATCGTGGGAAGCAGCGATCTGCAGAGTATCATCATCACTATTCTGGTTGGAACGCTATGGAACCGGATTGACCGGAAAACGTATCAGCTTGCCACCAACGAGTCGGGACTTCACATTGCCATCGGTGACAATCTCTCTGCCGATGTTGCCATATTCGACAAGGCCCGCCTGGGAAAACTCAAGGGTAAATACTTCGATGTACCGCCCAAAATCGTGATTGAGGTGGATATTAAAATTGACCCCACCGGCATGGGCGGTGACATGGCGTACATCGCAGAAAAGAGTCAGGAGCTGTTCAATTTCGGGGTCGAGCGGGTATTCTGGATCCTGTCCAGTATTCAAAAGATCATTATCCTGCAACCCGACCAGGACTGGATCACAACCGATTGGCGCAATGACGTGACCATTATGGACGGTTGCATCCTGAACATAAAACAACTGCTGGACGAAGAAGAAATCGCGTATTGATTTGATGCTGGAACAGGTAGCGTGTACCGACGTTCAATAGATATTAACTGACACAACCATGACCGCAACGCAGCAAAACGAACCGGCAACCAAACAGGCCATTCCATCGGCGTTGGTCTATGAAGTCCTTAACGGACGACCACTCTACTATCGGGGATACCGGGAAGTTATCGAAAGGAAACTAAACCCCGAATACGTTATGGGCAGTAGTTCATTACAGGCGCTGCTCGTTTCGCTAATTTATGGGTTTGTGGCGGTCAATCGTGACAAACGCAAATACCTGCCCGTTACGAACGAAGCGGGCGTTCACCTCGACCTGAACAATAACCTGTCGTGCGACGTGGCTATTTTTGAGAAGGGCACGTTCGACATCACAACGAAGTATTTCGACGTAACGCCCAAAATCGTGATTGAAGTGGACGTTAAGATTGACCTGACCGACTTTGACGGAGAAGAGTTCAACTACGTGGCAGAGAAGACGCAGAAGCTGTTCGATTTTGGTGTAGAGCGGGTGCTGTGGGTACTCAGCAAATCGCGCCGGGTGCTGTTAGCTGCCCCCGGTCAGGACTGGATTTTCACCTACTGGCGCAACGACATTCCCGTTATGGATGGCTGCGTTCTAAACGTGAAGCAGTTGCTGGACGAGGAGGAGATTGCGTATTGAGAAGAAGTGCTGATCTCCTAACCAATCCCGTTGAGGTCACCAGGAGGTCAGCACCATAAAGCTCATTTTCGTCGTTACTTAACATATTTGCACTTATGCAATAGTTCGGAAGAAAGCAGAAAGTGAATAGCAACATAGCACTTACATTTAGGGTAACTAGTTAGTCCATGACCCATGAACAAATTGTTTTTTGTACTGCTAGCTCTATTAACGATCAACTTAGCAGGGTCTGCCCAGAAGTTGGTGGTTGATTCGCTATCCGGCAAAGTTAAAACATACTACTCCCCAGGCCGGTTGAACCGGGCTAAAGCCACCCAGCAGCTTATTCAAGACGCCGTCGCTTTTTACGAAGCCCAGTTTCCAGGCAAGTCATTTTCTGTCCCCTTATATGTCGTTGATAAGGTTCAAGTACCATTCTACGACGACTCCGCTAACTACTTAGCCGTAGGTAGTATCTCCCAACGAATGGCAGCGCCCCGACTACTGGCTGCTACCCTGAATAGCCCCACTGATACAGTAGATTTAGTAGCAGTACATGAGCTGGGTCACTACTTCCAGATAACTCTTCATCAGGCCCCCATCCCGGTTCAATGGGCGAACGAGTTTTTCGCTACTTATTTTGCTATCTGCTATCTGCAAACCAAAAACATATCCCTAATGTCCTCTGATTTAGCAGGAAGCCCGCGAACCTACCGTCCGACTTATCGCAGCTTGAATGATTTTGAGCGGCTCTATTATAAAGTTGGTGGCGTTAATTATGGTTGGTATCAGGAGCAGTTTGCTCGGTTAGGGTACATGCTTTATCCCAGATTTAAGACCCGATTAGTACAGATAGCCATTGATGAATATGGTCCTACGGGTAAGAAAACACCACCTATGAATCTTCTCCAAAGGTTAGCCCCCCAGGAGATGAAGACTTGGTTGCAGGACCTACAGAATTGAATAGGCTGACATTAACCAGTTTGTAACAAAACAAAGAAGCCGCTCTAGCAATAGGAGATCCCCATTCTATCCTATTTCACATGACATAACGTCAGTTATAAAACCAATCCCCGAATAACACAACGCCCGGCTCCTGTTGAAAAGGGGACGGGCGTTGTACTTTGTCAAGGCGGGAAAACTCACCCACTAATTAACGTGAATTATGGATAAAGACGTTTCTCAGCAGGTACGACGATAGACGGCTTGCGGTCGTAGAAACAGTACGCAATCAAGCCCCCCAATACGTTCACCTGCGCGTTGACTGCACTACGAT
>Ga0123337_10005403_pt1 | contig 12588 bp, 9 predicted proteins | sample frozenSSSSmetaG_FD_89792 | JGI IMG/M metagenome (GOLD analysis project Ga0123337, IMG submission 89792) | Glacier valley bacterial and archeal communities from Borup Fiord, Nunavut, Canada, to study Microbial Dark Matter (Phase II) -... | ecosystem: Environmental > Aquatic > Freshwater > Ice >...
ATGTTGCGCTATGCCTCCTTTCTGCTAGAGTTTGTATAATATATATCATTTTCACAGTATAACATTGTTTGCAGTGCCTGTCAATTAATTTCTGTCAATAGTTAAATTCCTTATTCTGATTTCCGCTAGTTTCGTCCATCGCGAGAATACTTTTGATCTCGAGTGTCGACTCAATCGGTATTCGAGCGGTTCACCAATCAAAAATGTCCGACGCATACGGGTATATTTGCTTGACTGCGTGTCACCTTTTGTAACAACATAATTGTTGGAGAGGGGAAATCAAATTGTGATTACCCGACGTCTGCATCTATGTCTACATTATTGTTGGGAGAATATAGCCCTCATCAACGCTGATAAAATAAAGCTGATAAACGACTCTGACGCAAAATTTGACCTGTAAGATTACGCATACACAATATTTCAGTCGTCGGCCGCGATTTGTTTGTCGAGCGCAATATAGTCGTCGTATCCGATCAGGTCGTAGAGTTCTCGGCGTGTCTGCATCGTTTCTATGAGCGACTGCTGCGTACCCGTCTGCCGCAGGACTTCATAAACGTTTTGCGCGGATTTCATCATTACGCGGAAGGCGGTCATCGGGAAAATCACCATAGCATAGCCGAGCGCAGAATACTCTGACACACTCATATACGGTGACTGTCCGAACTCGGTCATGTTCGCCAGCAGCGGCGCCCGCACGCGATCGGCAAACTCCGCAAACTCGTCTCGGCTCTGGAGCGACTCGGGAAAAACCGCGTCCGCACCCGCCTCCAAGTATGACTTCGCTCTGGTAATCGCGTCTTCCAGACCATTCACTCCACGCGCATCGGTACGAGCGATCAGATAGAAATCGGGATCGGTTCGTGCACGAACCGCAGCACGGATTTTGCTCTGCATCTCTGAAGAGGGAATGACTTGCTTACCGGTCAGGTGTCCGCAGCGCTTGGGAGCGACTTGATCTTCGAGGTGTATCCCTGCAAGCCCTGCGTGCTCCAATTCTTCGACGGCGCGCACCACATTGAGCGCTTCACCATAACCCGTATCGGCATCCGCGATCACTGGAATCTGAACGGCATGTGATACATAACGCGCCTGCTGCGCCATTTCGGTGAGGGTCAGCAGGGCGATGTCCGGGAAACCGGTCAGGCTGTTGGTGACGCCTGCGCCGCTCAGATACAGCGCTTCAAAACCAGCCTGCTGTGCCAACTGCGCCGTAATCGCGTTGAAAGCGCCCGGCATCACGAGCGTGCCCTTCGCCAAATGCTGGCGAAAAATAGTTCCGGGAGAGGGGACGCTCATTGCTTCGCCGTACCTGCTTCTTGTTGGGCTATTTTGTCTTCTGATACTTCGAGCAGCGCGAGCAGAGACTGAATGCTCGTCTGCTGATCCAGGTTCCAGCACCGGTCGATTATTTCTGACACGCGCTCCGGCGCGAGCATCGGCTCGGCCTGCGACCTGAACTTCGCTTCGACCTCCTGATCCGACATCGGGTTGTTGGCGTGCCCACGAGGAAAGATGACCTCTTTTTCGAGCGTCTGCCCGTCCTGGAGCAGTATGGTGACCCGGTTCGGAATGCCTTCCGGATATCTGAGATTGAGTTTTGCATCTGCTTCCACCGTAGATTTCGCCAGCAAAGCCAGCAGTTTCGGGTCGTTGAGATGCGCGCTGTCGAACGAATCCTGTGTGATTTTGCCGTCGATCAGCGCTGCCACGACACAGTAAGGAAGACTGTGATCAGCAGTCTCACGGGTCGTAGGATGCCACTTTTCCGGTTCACTCCCGATAATCTCGACTGCGGCATCGAAGGAATATATCGTGATTTTTTTGATCGCTTCAGTATCGGATAACGTAGGACGAAGCTGTAGGGCGGCGTCGATCGCGCTCTGCGAATGATACTCCGCAGGATAAAACTTGATGTAGGTGCGGTCGATCATGAATGGGACGCCCTGACCGCCCATCTCAGCCACCTCGAATGGGCCCGACACCTCCTTCCAGAATCCCATCTCGCCCTCGAAAACATCGGATGCGCCGGTCATTCCGTCCTGTGCCAGTAATGCGGCGAAAACTCCGTTGCGGCTGGCGTTGGCAAATGCGCAGCCCTTCCAGTGCGATAGTTGTCCGACGCGGGTCTGGCGCATTGCGTTGTTCGGGACGCCCGCAAGTCCCTGTGCATGGGTCAACTGCACTTCGTCGAGCCCGAGCAGTTTTCCTGCGGCGAGCGAAGTTGAGAAGGAGCCGTAGGTCACATGATCCCATCCGCGTGACCGGATACTCGCTGCATCGCACAGGCGGCACTGGATTTCATAGGCGAGTGTCGCGGCAGTAATTATCTCTTTGCCGCGAGCGTTCATCGGTTCGGCGACGGCGAGCACGGCGGCGAAATTGTCGCTCGGATGAGCGGGCTCTTTAGAGAGATAGGTGTCGTTGTAGTCCAGATAGCGGAACAGCACACCGTTCGCAAACGCTGCCGTTTCAGGTGACGTGCGATGTTTCGTTCCAATCACCGTCGCAGGGAATGTGCTGGAGGTTCGTAAAGCCAGACGACGGGCAATTGCCGCTGGTTCGCTGTTCCACGCGCCCATCGCGCAGCCGAAGGTATCGAGCAGGCGTCGCTTCACTTCATGGACTGTCACGGCAGGCAGATCTTCGTACCGCAGCCCTGCCGCATACGCACTGAACCGCTCCGCCAAATTTTGCTTGTTTGTCAACTGTATCAGCCTCGACCTTTCAATTCGGAAATAATATGTTCTAACTCCCAGGGTTGAACCCCGGTCTGTCTGGCTAAAGCCGAGCGTCCTTCGTACGCGCTAAACAGAACGACAGGCAGAAAAGCACGAATCAATCTCTAGCTATCATTCGATCCGGCTGTCTAACGCTCGACGAAACGCGCTCAGCAAGAGCAAAACTCCTATTCCTGAGATAAAGCCGCATGATGCTCCCCACAGCAGCATGTACCAGGCTGGATGCTGCAGCAATCCATGCGGATTTGTTGCTGCATAGTTGATGCGCCATTCAAAATATACCGGAGCATTTGCCGCGAGTAATATACCCAAAACTATCACTATCTGTTGCATCCTGAGTGTTTTAGGATAGGGCACAGGATAATTAGTCTTGAACCAACGCAATATGTTCATCAATAGTGCACCTCTATCTAACAGGGGGCACGAGAACGCCTTTTTGCCCGGTCTCAGTCCCCTTTTTAATGAGATATGGCGGGCTTCGCAGTTCCAGACCGGGGCTTTAGCCCCGCGTAATCAACGATTCGGCATCCCGCGCTTTTGCAACGACGGTTTTGAGGAACTCCGCCGACTCGATACCCTGTACCAGCCGATGGTCGAACGTCAGAGCGAGGTTTGCCAGTGTCTGACCGCCCTGCTCGTAGGTAGAGCCGATGAATAAGACTCCGACCGCAGGCGCAACCAGCACCGGTATTGCGTCCGTCAGCTCATAAGCGCCCATATAGGTGAGCAGGAACTGCGTGGTGTCGGTCGCCTGGTCTTCGCCCTCGCGCGCGATCTTGATATTTTTCTGGGCATTGGAGACGAACGTGGGGAAGTCGAGCGTGTCCGCTTCGGGAATCACTGCGATCGACAATTCGCCCTGAAGTGTGCCGACGGCGATGCCGAGGTTGACGTGATCGTACTGGCGAAGGGTCGTTTCACCGATCAGAGCGGAGCGAAATTTCGGATGTTCTCGGATCGCCTGCGCGACACAGAACGCAAATATTTGGAAAGTCGAAGGCTGGAGCTCGCCGCCCGACGAACGGATTTTCTCTGCCAGCGCTTTCAAGCCGTTCCACTCGATCGAACGCTTTGCGGTAGCGGGAACCACAATCTGCGCACTGCGCTTGATACGGTAGATGAACGTTCGCTGCTGCTGTGTGAGCGTCGTTTCGGCATAGGAATGGGCTATATCGACTGTCGGAAGCGTCTTCGTATTCTCCGCCGTGCCGCTGCCAGAGCTTTTTGACCCCTTTGCGGCGAGATAAATATCCACATCGGAAGGGAGCAGTTTCCCGGTCACCGCGCGAATGTGGTGCATCTCTTCATCGGAAATCTGATTTTCGCGACAGTAGGCACGTGTGCGCGGCGGTATGATCAGATCACCGAGTGCAGAATCCTCAGAAAGTGACGGGAAATCGGAGGAAGCAGGATTGACTGCGGACGTTGGTGAAAGAGACCCTGCCGGTGAGGCTGAGGCGGCTTCTTCGACCTGGAAACGCGCGATGGGCGCGCCGATCGCGATCACGGCGCCTTCCTCGCACAGCCATTCCTGAAGGACGCCTTCGTAGGCGGATTCGACTTCCATAGTCGCTTTGTCCGTCTCCATATTGTAGATCAACTCGTCACGTTTGACCCTATCACCGGGCTTTTTCAAGAACTGCTGAATGATTACTTCCTGTAATCCTTCACCCATTTGCGGCACACAAATTTCAAGCGTCGCCATGCTTCAGACTCCATTGTGCTCGTACGCCAGCACCTATTTATTCCGAGAATTGCAATCCAATCGGCGTAGATTTTCACCCATTTTGCTAACACATTCTACCCGGTTTGGGTATATTATAGTGTGCGTGAATCCTTATTCCGGGAGTGTCCATGAAAATCCTCGTTTCGATCAAACGAGTGCCCGATCCCTACGCGAAAGTCCGCCTCGATGCGAACGGAAACATCGACGAAAGCGACTTTAGCTGGGTGATCAACCCCTTCGATGAAATTGCATTGGAAGAGGCGGTGCGTATTCGGGAGAGCGGTCTCACCGTCGAGATCGTCGCCGTCAGCATCGGCACCTCAGAGTGGGACACACAGCTTAAGACCGCGCTCGCGATGGGGGCGGATCGCGCGATCCTTGTGCTCGACGACGAACCTGCCGATCCGGGCAGCGTGAGTCATCTGCTGGCAGCGGTTGCGCGGCGCGAACAGCCGGATTTGATACTGATGGGCAAGCAGGCGACCGACGACGATTTCAATCAGACGGTACAGCGCCTCGCCGCGATCCTCGACTATCCGCAGGCAACTTTTGCGTCGGCGATTCAACTGACTCCCGATGGCAGGCATGCGCGGGTTACACGTGAAGTGGACGCGGGACGCGAGACGCTCGAAGTCGCGCTTCCCGCAGTTATCTCCGCCGACCTTCGGCTGAACGAACCCCGATACGTCGCGCTCCCCGCAATCATCAAAGCGCGTTCGAAACCGCTGGAGCAGATTCCCGCCTCCGAGTTCGGTACGCGCCGCCCTGTTGGCAGCCAGACGATCAAAATGGAGATGCCGCCCCGCCGCAGCGCAGGACGAAAAGTGCAGAGCATCGACGAGTTGGTGACGATAATTCGCACCGCGACGGGGAGGAACTGAGCGTGGGAAACCTACTGGTGCTAGCAGAGACGGACGGCTCCCGCTCGCTTGCGGGAATCCTGCCACTGCTCGATTTCACACAAAAACTCGCGGAGGAAACCGGTGATACATTCGACCTGCTTCTCATCGGCGGAACCGGTATCGAAGGCGCGGCAGCGGCTTTGCAGGGCTACGGAGCGCGTCATATTCTCCTGGCAGCGTCTGCGGAGCTGCTGCATCCGACGGCAGACAAAGCTGCCGCCGTTTGTGAAGCGGCAATGGAGCAGACCGACAGTCGTTCGTTGATCGGTCTGGCCTCGTCGTTCGGCAGAGACGTGCTGCCTCGCATCGCCGCGCACCTCGACCTTCCGATGATCTCCGATGTGGTTCAGGTCGAAAAAACGGCGAACGGTCTGCAGTTTCAGCGGCCGATGTATGCGGGCAATATTCTAGCAACCGTTCGCATGACCGGTGATGCGGGGGTATTGAGCGTGCGTGGAACCGCTTTCGGCGTGCCGCAGTCGACGGAAACAGTCAGCGAAATCCGTCCTTTCGATGTCGGAAATGTCACGCTGCCGCAGGGCACAACGTGGGTCAGCCTCGAAGAAGGCGATCAGAAACGCCCTGATCTCACTGCTGCAACGGTAGTCGTTTCTGGCGGGCGACCCCTGCGCGACGCAGAGACGTTCGAGCGGCTCCTCGGCGGTCTGGCGGACAAACTCGGCGGCGCGGTCGGCGCGACACGAGCGGCGGTAGACAGCGAAATCGCTCCCAACGAACTGCAGGTCGGTCAAACCGGCAAGACGGTCGCCCCGCAGCTCTATATCGCCGCCGGGGTTTCCGGCAGTATTCAGCATCTGGCGGGCATGAAGGATTCCAAAGTGATAATTGCGATCAACAGCGACGCGGACGCACCGATTTTCGAGGTTGCGGATTACGGAATGGTCGGCGATCTGCATGAAATACTGCCTCAGCTCATCGACAAGCTTTGAGTCTCATCCGCACTATTTATGGCATCAAGAACCACCCGGAGTTGAAACCACGATCCGGCGGGCGTTTCGCTTATCCCAGGGTTGAAACCCCAATCCAACTGGCAACTTCGTTTGACCCAGGGTTGAAACCACGATCTGGCTGGCAGAGGCAGTACATTCCGCTGCGCTTTGAATGTACTTTATTTTGATATTCCGCCGAGCGTCCTTCGGACGGAATACTCTGTTTCCTGAACGTATCCAAAATTAGTACACAACATTTTTATGGCAACACGAACGATATTTTTTCATATTTCGACGCTCGGTCAGGTCGCACTGTATTCGCTTGCAATCCTCAGTATCGTCGTCTGTGTCTACGGTTTTCTGCGGCGCATCCCGCTCTGGCGGCAGGGACGCTCGATTCCACCGATCAAAGACTGGATAGTCCGATTTCGCGATTTGAAGGAGCAGATGTTCGAGCACCGGCGCATACGCCGGAGGAAATACGCGGGCAAAATGCACCTGCTGCTCTTCTACGGGATGCTCGCGCTGTTCATCGGCACGAACATCGTAGGCGTGGAGCACTACGGCGCGTTTTTCTTCGGGCAGCACTGGCTGTATCGCGGCTGGTTCTATTTGACCTGCAAACTGACGCTCGACATTTTTGGGGCGGCTCTCACCGTCGGAATCGTGATGGCGTTCGCGCGGCGGCATAACAAACGGTCGCCGACTCTGGGGCACACCGCCTGGGACGACGGCTTTCTGCTGCTGATGTTCGGCGCGTCGATCACGGGCTTTCTGCTCGAAGGAGCCGGGATCGCCGCCGATCCCTCACGCGCCCCTTATACCGCCTTCTCGCCGATCGGCGGCACGATCGCACACTTTATGCCGGGCATGACAATCGCCGCGTACATCGTGATCTGGTGGGTGCATATGCCCTTCGTACTGGGCGTGATCGCGGCGCTGCCCTACGGGCGCTGGCTTCACATTTTCGTCGCGCCGCTCAGCATCATCCTGCAGCCGGAGCGCAGAATGGGCGCGCTCGAACCGGTCGCGATGTCTGATGTCGAGGAGACCGGGCGCATCGGATTGGGTTCGATTGCGGACATGGATCGCTGGCAGCTGCTCAGTCTCGATGCCTGCATGGAGTGCGGGCGCTGCACCGATGTTTGCCCCGCGCACGCTGTCGGGAAACCGCTCGATCCGAAGAAAGTCGTTCTCGACCTGCGCCGCCTGATGGCGACACAATCTGTGGTCAGCACAGGGCAAAATGGCAGCGGGCAGACGAGTCCAGACAGTCCGGAGAGCATTTTCATACAGTCCACCGATGTGATCAGCGACGAAGAGCTATGGGCTTGCACGAACTGCCATGCCTGCGTTCGCGAGTGTCCGTCTCTAATTCGGCACGTCGATCTGATCGACGGTATACGTCGGTATCGGGTCGCGGAGGGCAGGCTTTCCGGGTCTGCGGCGACGATGCTGCGACAGCTCGGCAGCCGCTCCAATCCCTGGGGCATGGCGGCGAGCCAGCGTCTGGAATGGGCGCAGGGGCTGAATATTCCGGCGGCGTCGGCAACGGACGAACGCGAAGTTCTCCTCTGGGTCGGATGCGCTGGCGCGTTCGATTCACGGGCGCAAAAGACGACGCGTGCCCTGGCGCAGCTTCTGCAAAAGGCAGAGGTAAAGTTCACGATCCTCGGTCCCAAAGAGAAATGCACCGGCGATCCCGCTCGTCGCACCGGCGACGAATTCCTGTTTCAGCAGCTCGCCGAATCGAATGTCGCAACGCTGGACGGCATTCAGACGCGCACCGTCATTGCGTCGTGCCCGCACTGCTTCAACACGCTCAAAAACGAGTACCCGCAGTTCGGCGGCAACTATGACGTCGTGCATCATACGGAGTTTCTGGCGAAGCTGGTCGAGTCGGGACGTCTGGTTCTGCCGCAGGGCTTCAACGATTCCGTGACCTATCACGATCCGTGTTTTCTGGCGAGAGTCAACGGGATTACGGAAGCGCCCCGCCGACTGCTCGGCGAATCTGCTATAATTCCGCTGATCGAAGTCGGACGCCGGGAGAGCAAAACGTTCTGCTGCGGCGCGGGGGGCGGACGGATGTGGATGGACGAGCCTGCCGATCAGCGTCCAGGCAGCAATCGCGCGGAAGAACTGCTGGCGACGGGCGCGAAAACGGTCGCCGTCGGCTGCCCGTTCTGCAAAATTATGGTCGGCGACAGCATGGCGCAGATCGCCGGAGAGAGCGCGCCGCCCGTAATGGACGTGGCGGAGGTGATGCTCGCCGCGCTCACGAATGCACAGCCAATCGTACAGGCGATACAGCAGCCGCAAGAAGTAAATCGATTAGAAATCCAGCAGGCGGGGGACCTGAATGTCTGAGAGCAATGTTCCCGTTGGCGGCGATTTTTTGCAGTCTCAGATTGGTGCAGCGCGGATATTCACGCCGGAGAGTTTGTCCGCCGAGTCGCGACTGTTTGCGGCGACGATGGAAGATTTCGTGCGCAAAGATATCGTTCCGGCTATAGACCGCATCGAGGCGCATGAGCCGGGGCTGATGCCGTCATTACTGCGAAAATCGGGGTCGATCGGACTGCTCGCCGGAGGAATACCGGAGCGTTACGAGGGTCTGGGGCTATCGAAAACTGCGCTGACACTGCTGACGGAAAAAGCCGCGCCTTACCTTTCGTTTGCGATCGCCATGGGTGTGCATTCCGGAGTCGCTGCGCTGCCGTTACTGCTCTTCGGCACGGAGGCGCAAAAACAGAAATACCTGCCGAAACTGGCTTCCGGGCAGATAATCGGGGCGTTCGCGCTGAGCGAGGCGAGTTCCGGCTCCGATGCGTTTGCAGCGCGAACCAGAGCGACCCTCTCGCCGGACGGAACGCACTATCTGCTGACAGGCGAAAAACTCTGGACGACGAACGGCGGGTTCGCCGACCTGTTTACCGTGTTCGCGAAAGTGGACGGCGAGCGATTCACGGCGTTCCTCGTAGATCGGGATACGCCGGGACTGGCAGTTGGGCGCGAGGAGCAGAAGATGGGTCTGCACGGCTCCTCGACATGCCGAATCGTGCTGCAGGATGCGCAGGTTCCGGTCGCCAATGTCCTCGGCGAGGTCGGTCGCGGGCATCGTCCCGCGCTCTATACACTGAATGTCGGGCGCTTTCATATCGGCGCGACCGCCCTCGGCGCGTCGAAAGAGTGTCTGCGGATGGCGGCGCTGTTCGCGAAACAGCGCGTACAGTTCGGGCATCCGATCGCCGATTTTGTGCTGATGCGGCACAAGCTGGCGACGATGGCGACGGGCATCTATCTGCTGGAGAGCATGCTGTATCGCGTTGCGGGGTACTGGGACGACGCTGCAAAAAACGCCAACGTCGACGCCGACACAGGCGACTCACTCATGCAGGCATCGGAAGAGTACGCGATCGAGTGCGCGATCATCAAGTTTTTCGGAACGGAAGTTCTGGGTTATGCGTCGGACGAGTCGCTGCAAATTCACGGCGGCATGGGTTTCAGTGAGGAGTTTCCGGCGGCGCGAATGTATCGGGACGCGCGCGTATTCCGCATTTTCGAGGGAACCAACGAGATCAATCGCCTGACCGTGCTCGATCAAATACTGCGCCGTACAGCGAGCGGTCGTCTCAATTTAACATCTGGTTCCGATACATCAAACGCTGCATCGATTGAAGTTCCGACTTCGAAACTTTCGACGCCGCTGGACGAAGTCGGCGTTCTTGTACAGATGATTCGTGCCGTTTTTCAAGACGTTTTGCAGGCGGGCATTGCGGCGCAGGGCGAGCAGATCGGCAGAAATCAGAGTTTTGCTGCGGCTGTAGCGGAGATTGCCGCGTCGCTTTTCGCGCTCGAATGCGCTTTGCTGCGAGCTTCCTCTCTTGTTCAGAATGCTGTTTCGCCGCAAAAAAGCCATCTGGCAGCGGCATTTACGATTGTCTTCGCCGCTGAAGCTCGTGCGCGAGTAGAGCAGGCTGCATATTCTGCGTTCGCGGCGATCCAGACGGACAAATGCGTTACGATCGATTCCGACGCCTTGCGTGAAATCCGCTCTCTTCCTGTCTCAAATCCAACCATTTTTTTAGAGCAGATCGCCGAATCGGCGCTCGAGCGTGAAGGTTATTCCTTCTAAACCATGTTACCATCAAACGGACGCCCAGAAGGCGTTTCGTATCGAATTCGAACACCCACTGAATTCGAAATCACACAGCCGGAGTATGCAATGGAGCTGACCCGCTCTTCGATCGTCGATTCAATCAACACTGCACCCATCAACACTACGTTACCCGCACGAGAACTGCTGCACACAATGGCGCTCGCCCGCGAGGGAGACCGCCGCGAAGGCATTCTGCTGCGACAGAGCAAAGGCTGGTTTCAGGTCTCCGGGATGGGACATGAGGCGCTGGCTGCCCTGATGTATACCCTGCGCCCCGACGACTATCTGTTTCCTTATTATAGAGACCGGGCCATGGTGCTGGCTCGCGGGATTACGAACTATGAACTCGCGCTCGCCTATCTCGCCAAACGGGACAGCTCGAGCGGCGGGCGGCAGATGCCGGGCCACTACAGCGACCGCTCCCACAACCTCTTTTCCGTTGCAACTCCGACTGCCGCACAGTGCATTCCTGCGACTGGCGCGGCGTGGGGGCTCAAAATGGACGGCGGCGATCAGGTCGTCGTCACCAGTGTCGGCGACGCCGCGATCCGGCAGGGCGAGTTCTACGAAGCCCTCGCTTTTGCACTCCAGGAGAATCTTCCCGTTATTTTCGTGATCGAAGACAACCGTTATGGGATCAGTACGCCGACCGAAAAATTCTTTCCCTATCGTCTCGGCGCGCTCGGCGAAAAGAGTATGATCCGAGTCGATGCGCGTGATTCGTACTGCCTGTATGAAGTCGGGCAGGAGTGTGTCGCGAAAGCGCGGCGCGGCGACGGTCCCACGGTCCTCTGGTGCGAACTCGACCGCCTCTGTGCGCACACCAGCAGCGACGATCAGCGGCTGTACCGTCTCGCCGACGATCTCAGCCTCGACCTGACTCGCGATCCGATCGACATTCTATCGCGCCGCCTGGTCGCGGACGGCACGCTCACGCAGGACGAGTGGAATCACGAACTCATGGAGATCGCCGAGCAGGTCGATCGTGACTATCGTAGAGCCGAAGCCGCTGCCGATCCAGATCCCGCTGAAGTCCTGTCGCACTTGATGGGACCGCCAACGGCTCCCGTCATTCCGCCGCTGGAACTCACTCCAGAGATGACGATGGTCGCCGCCGTCAATCAGACCCTTCAGAAAGCGCTCGCGGAGAACCCGAAAGTCCTGATGTTCGGCGAGGACATCGAAGACCCGAAAGGCGGCGTTTTTGGGCTGACGAAAGGGCTGTCGAAACAGTTTCCGGGTCGTGTGCTGAACTCACCGCTCGCAGAGGCGACGATTTTCGGCGCGGCGGTCGGGCTGGCGAGCCTCGGATGGCGTCCGGTTTTCGAGCTTCAGTTCATCGACTTCATCGGTCCGGCGCTGAACCAACTGATGACGCAGGTCGCGTCCCTGCGCTGGCGCACCTGTGGCGAGTGGAGCTGCCCGATGGTGATTATCGCGCCGTACGGAGCCTATCTGCCGGGCGGAAGTATCTGGCACAGTGAGAGCAACGAGGGGATGTGGGCGCATATTCACGGGCTCAATGTCGTGGTTCCGAGCACCACCGAAGACGCCGCCGGACTGCTCTGGACGGCGATTCACGGGAACGATCCGACGCTTTTTTTGGTTCCGAAACACATCTTCCGCAAACGCGCCGCGACTAACCCGAAACCGGAAGCGATTCCGCTGGGACAGGCGGTCGTGCGCCGCACCGGTCAGGATGTCACGCTCGTGACCTGGGGGAACTGTACAGAGCTGGCGGAGGAAGCAGCGGACCATCTGCACGATGAAGGCGTTTCCGTCGAACTCATCGACCTGCGGAGCATCTCGCCCTGCGACTATGCGACGATCGAACTCTCTTTGCGGCATACTGGCAGGCTGGTCGTGGTGCATGAGGACGCCCGCACTACCGGTTTTGGGCAGAGTATTATCACGGAAATGACGTCGTACCCCGACCGTTTCAACTTGTTTTTGTCCGCCCCGCAGCTTGTCGCCCGCAAGGACTGTCACATCCCCTATAATCCAATACTAGAATATGCCGTGCTGCCCGATCTCGACGAAGTGATGAATGCGGTACGGCTCACGATGGAGTAGAAACGGCGCGTACCCAACTTAATGACATGGGCTAACC
>Ga0123337_10005404_pt1 | contig 12586 bp, 10 predicted proteins | sample frozenSSSSmetaG_FD_89792 | JGI IMG/M metagenome (GOLD analysis project Ga0123337, IMG submission 89792) | Glacier valley bacterial and archeal communities from Borup Fiord, Nunavut, Canada, to study Microbial Dark Matter (Phase II) -... | ecosystem: Environmental > Aquatic > Freshwater > Ice >...
TGAGCGACATGATGCAGCGTGCTGGACTGGCGGCGGGTGCGACCCGTGAGCCATTTACATTTTATGCGGCCGTGGCGGTGCTTTATTTAATGATCACAACAGTGTCAATTATTTTGCTCAAAGTGCTAGAAAAACGCTATTCAGTAGGCGTCAAGGTAGCTGCATGACGGTCGCTTACTATTTCAGTGTTTTCGAATTGTCATACAAAAAATACCGTACGAGAGCAACACTGTGCTGAATTTTTCGGCCATTGGCGAAAGCTTGCCGCTGTACTTTAGTGGTGTGCTGGTGACGCTGAAACTGCTGTTGATGGCGCTGGTCATTGGCCTCGCGTTTGCTATTCCGCTCGGTGTGCTGAGGGCATCGCGCAACAAATGGCTATCGTCGCCGGTATGGTGTTTCACCTATTTTTTCTGTGGAACCCCGATGTTGGTGCAGCTTTTCCTGATTTATTACGGATTGGCCCAATTTGAATGGATGCGTGAAAGCTTTGTCTGGCCGTGGTTTTCATCCGCCTGGTTTTGTGCGGCGCTTGCATTTGCGGTCAATACCAGCGCCTACACCACCGAAATTATTGCGGGTGCGATTCGCGGCACCAACGTTGGCGAAATTGAGGCTGCCAAGAGCATGGGCATGTCACGCTGGGTCATGGTTCGGCGCATCTTGTTGCCATCGGCTTTAAGGCGTGCGCTGCCCGCCTATAGCAACGAAGTCATTTTCATGCTGCATGGTACGTCGCTTGCCAGCATCGTCACGCTGATGGATTTGACGGGCGCGGCACGCCAAATGAACTCAACTTTTTATCTGCCGTTTGAAGCGTTTTTAACCGCGGGCGGTTTTTATTTGGTCCTGACGTTTATTTTGGTGGGGCTATTTCACTTTGCTGAAAAGCGCTTTTTGGTTCATCTGCGCCCTCGGACAACATAATTATTTCCTAAAATATGCGAATAAAAAAGCATCCATTAGCATCAAGTGCGCTTGGCACTGATCGAGAGCTATTGAGCTTTCATTACGGCACCCCTGGGTCAGGGCAAAAAATTTACATTCAGGCATCGCTTCATGCGGATGAGCTGCCCGGCATGCTGGTCGCCCACCGTTTACGCAGTCGATTTGAAGTCCTTGAGGCAACATCACAATTAGTAGGTGAGGTCGTCATTGTGCCGGTGGCCAATCCTATTGGCCTGGCGCAAATGATGATGCGCACGCATCTGGGGCGTTTCGACCTTGGCACTGGTGAGAATTTTAATCGTCACTATCCGGCATTGTTCGAGGGCGTGGCGTCCAGAGTATCTAATCAGCTGACGAGTGACGAGACCGAAAATATGGCGTTAATTCGTAGCGCCATGCGTGCGGTGTTGGCGGATGAATCGACGCAGCCACCCGTAGCAACGGCAACGGCAGAAATTGCGAGCCTTCGCAGAGCGCTACTATTGCTGGCCTGCGATGCCGACGTGGTGCTCGATCTTCATTGTGACTGTGACGCCGTGCTCCATCTTTACACCGGCACCCCGCTGTGGCCGCAGGCGGATCCGCTGGCTAGATACCTGGGTGCTTCAGCGACGCTGCTGGCGACCGAATCGGGCGACAATCCGTTTGATGAGGCGTGCTCGCAAACCTGGTGGCAGCTCGCCGACCGTTTTCCAAATCATCCCATTCCCTTATCCTGCTTATCGGTAACGGTGGAGCTGCGCGGCCTGACCGACGTGACTCACTCACAAGCCACCCAGGATGCCGATGGCATCATTGCCTTCCTGCAACATCGTGGTGTTGTCGCTGGCATTGCACCGCCGCTGCCTGCACTTAAATACCCCGCCACGCCGCTTGCGGGCGCTGAGTCCATCACGACACCGAGTAGTGGCGTCGTGGTGTTCTTACGCAAGGTGGGCGATTGGATTAAAGCAGGGGAAGCGGTCGCAGAAGTCATCAACCCGCTCACTGGGCAGGTACATACGCTCGTCAGCGCGACCGAAGGCGTGCTCTATGCACAAGAAAACCACCATTTTGCGACAGCAGGCATGTGGCTCGTCAAGGTCGCCGGTGCGACCTCGAATCGAACCGGCAATTTGCTGAGCGCATGATGTCGAATTCTAAAATTGAAAAGCTGCTCGTTGAAAATGTGCATAAGTGTTATGCGAGCAATCAGGTGTTGAAAGGCGTCTCGCTGGCCGCCAACGCAGGGGATGTCACCAGCATTATTGGCTCTTCGGGTTCGGGCAAAAGCACGCTGCTGCGGTGTATCAATCTGCTTGAGCAGCCTGACCAGGGTTTGATCGCGCTAAATGGGGAAACTCTGGAACTGACGCCTGATCGAGACAAAAGCCTGAAAGCGCGCGATCCAAAACAGCTCCAGCGAATGCGCTCTAAATTGGCGATGGTATTCCAGCATTTTAATTTATGGTCACACATGACGGCGCTTGAAAACGTGATGGAAGCGCCGAGACATGTGCTGGGCTTGAGTAAACAAGAAGCGGTAGCACGGGCCGAGAATTATTTGCAACGGGTGGGGGTCGCACATCGTAAAGATATGTACCCGGCACATCTCTCTGGAGGCGAGCAACAGCGCGTCGCGATTGCGCGCGCGCTGGCGATGGAGCCGGAAGTGATGCTGTTTGATGAGCCTACGTCTGCGCTCGATCCCGAACTGGTGGGTGAAGTGCTGAAAGTCATGCGTGATTTGGCGTTCGAAGGGCGCACGATGATTGTAGTCACCCACGAAATGGGCTTCGCGCGCGAAGTATCCAACCGGCTGATTTTTTTGCACAAGGGTGTTGTCGAGGAAACGGGCGATCCGCGCGAGGTGTTGTCGAATCCGCAAAGTGATCGATTGAAGCAGTTTTTATCCGGGAGCTTAAAATAGGTTTTTCTGGCTTTTGAGTAAGGCTCGAATTAATTGCATGTTAGCGCTTTGTTCCTGAACCCACCTAAAAATAAGCACAGCGTTGGTTTTCTGCTGCTGCCACATTTCTCGCTGGTGACCTTGAGTGGTGCTGTCGATGCGCTGCATCAAGCGTTTGCCCAGCCGGGCGAATGTTTATACGATCGGTAGCTTATTGGTGTTGACGCTTTAGTTGTGGACAATGCCGGGTTTGGCGTCGGTGTAGGCGACGTCCGCGTCGACAGCGCTAGCGGCGTGGTGCTCTCTATGAAATCGATGGCGAACGCCTCAGCTGTGCCATTGGTTCTGTTAGTTTTGACATGATCCTGGCCTGGATTGGTGCGGCAGATGGCGAAGAATTGATCGCTGAAGTACTCGATTATTTTGGGCATGAGCGCCAGTGCGGCAACCAAGAGCATCAACGGGTTCCGCTTGCAGCCAGAATTCGTGGCGGGCAGCCAAAATTGACCGAAGTGGTGTCGCTAATGGAGGCCAACTATGAAGCGCCGCTGCCGACCGAGGAAATAGCGCGGTTGGTGGGCGTTTCACGCCGGCAACGGGAGCGCCTTTTCAAACAATATCTGAATAGTCTGCCCTCACGTTATTACCCTGAGCGGCGTCTGATACAGGCGCGACAATTATTGCAGCAAACCAATCAATCAATTTTACAAATTGGTCTATCGTGCGGTTTTTCACCAGATCCGCATTTTTCAAGCGCATATCGCCACCATTTCGGGATTACGCCCTGCGATCAACGCCCCCCAGCGCTTTAGCAACAGCCCCCTAATGACTTATCAAAGGCTCCAACCCCAAGCCAACATATAAGCCAGCGTCGCTTTGTTGATATGTTTATTACAAATATCCAGCCTAAAATAGCAATATTGGAAATATTTAATGGAGGTAATCATGTCCGAGTGTTCAAGTCACCCCTCAAACGCTAATGGCGCCCACGCAACTCATGCAAACAACACGCCGATTACGCGCGCTACTTTTGATGAAGTGATGGTGCCAAATTACGCACCCGCGTCTTTTATTCCGGTACGCGGCAAAGGGTCACGCGTGTGGGATCAGACCGGTCGCGAATACATTGATTTTGCGGGCGGTATTGCGGTCAGCTCAGTCGGACATGCCCACGACAGCGTCGTTGCGGCGCTCGTCAGTCAAGCCCAAAAGTTGTGGCATGTGGCCAACGTGATGACCAACGAGCCGACGCTGGCGCTGGCGCGATCGCTGGTTGAGAAAACATTTGCGGAGCGGGTATTTTTTTGTAATTCAGGGGCCGAGGCAAATGAGGCGGCGCTAAAGCTTGCACGCAAGTGGGCATCAGATAAATTTCCATCCCCCAATGCTACCCACGGCGAAACCGAAAAATTTGAAATTGTTTCATGTCTGAATTCATTTCATGGGCGCACACTGTTTACGGTGAGTGTCGGTGGGCAGCCTAAGTACACGCAAGGCTTTGCACCATTGCCGGGGGGGATCAAACATGTCCCTTACAACGATATCGAGGCGATGCGGGCGGCAGTATCTGACAAAACCTGTTGCGTGATTATCGAGCCAATTCAGGGTGAAGGTGGCGTCACGCCGGCGACCAAGGATTTTCTGCATGCGGTTCGCGAGCTATGTGATCAACACCATGCACTGCTGATTTTTGATGAAGTGCAAAGCGGAGCAGGGCGGACGGGGTCACTTTTTGCTTACATGAATTGTTGCGCAGTACCCGATATTTTGACCTCTGCCAAAGGTCTGGGCGGCGGCTTTCCGATTGGCGCGATGCTGACCACGGCTGCGATTGCGCAGCATCTTGGCGTGGGTTCACATGGCACCACCTATGGCGGGAACCCGCTGGCTTGCGCGGTCAGCATGGCAGTACTAGACATCATCAGTGCGCCCGAGACGCTGGCCAATGTACACGCCCGGCACGATCAATTCTTTGCAGGCTTGAATGAGATTGGTCACAAATATAATATCTTCAAAGAAGTGCGGGGCCAGGGTCTGCTGATTGGATGCGAGCTTGCGGACAAGTGGCAGGGTCGTGCTAAAGATTTTGTAAAAGCCAGCGAGAAGCAATCGCTGATGATCTTGATGGCGGGCCCCAATGTGATTCGTCTGGCACCGTCGCTACTGATTACCGAAGCTGACGTTGCGCAAGGCCTTGAATATTTTGAAGCCGCTGTGGCAGAGTTGGTCGCCATTGAATCTGCGGCGGCCATTGCCGCGCCCGCTGTGAAGCTGGCGGTTGTGCAGCCCGACCCGCAGGCCAGTGTCCGTGCGACGGTTTAAAAAGTAATGCGGAATCCATGCTGATATTGCGTCCCGCGCGACTTCCTGATTTACCGGGGGTAGAGGCCATTGCTTTGGCGAGCGCGGTGGGCATCACCTCGCTGCCGCCTGATCGAGACAAGCTGTACGAAAAAATTCGTGCGTCCACCCAATCGTTTGCGGCGGAAGTGGACGTGAATGGCGAGGAGATTTATTTTTTCGTTTTGGAAGATTCGGCATCAGGCGAAATCGTCGGCACCAGCGGCATCGTTGCCTCGGCTGGATTTCATGATCGCTTTTATAGCTATCGCAATGAAATCATTGTGCACGCGTCGCAAGAGTTGAAAGTGAGCAACAAAATTCACGCGCTGCATTTATGCCATGACCTCACCGGCACCTCGCTGCTCACATCATTTTATATTGACCCCAAATACAACGACACGCATTGGCCGCAGTTGTTGTCGCGTGCACGGCTACTATTCATGGCGGAGAATCCGCATCGATTTGCGGATCGACTTGCTGCCGAGAACCCGGGCTTGTGTGACGACGACGGCAACGCGCCGTTTTGGAACGCAGTCGGGCGTCGCTTCTTCGGCATGGAATATCCGCAAGCCGAACAGCTATCCGGCGGACGCAGCAAGACTTTCATTGCAGAATTAATGCCGCAATATCCGATTTATGTGCCGTTGCTGCCGCCTGATGCGCAGCGGGCGATTGGTCAGCTTCACCCGGTCGCGCAGTTACCGTTTTCGATGTTGCTGGAAGAGGGATTTGAGGCCGACACATACATCGATATCTTCGACGGTGGCCCGACGGTGGAGGCACGCTTGTCGACGCTGCGCAGCATTCGGGAAAACCGCCGTTTGCGCGTTAACCGTTCGCCCGTGATTAACGTGAACATGGACGCCAATAATCAGGTCAGGCGGGTCACCAGTCCGCCCGAGTTGCCCTACATCATCGCCACCACCTCGACCGAGGGCTTTCGCGCCACCATCGCCAACGCCGCCGTGGATGGAGGTGAGCTATTGCTTTCGCCTGAGCTTGCCAACACGCTCCAAGTTGCACATGGCGAGCCGGTTCGTGCACTATTGTTGGGTGGCGGTTGGGGTTCTGCAATATGATGATTGTCCGCCCCATTGCCGCACCTGATTTGGAAGCTTTGTTCACAATGGCCGCTAAAACAGGTGTGGGTATGACCACGCTGCCTGCTGATCGGGAACAGTTGGAGAAGCGTATCGAAGCCTCGCTCGCCTCGTTTGCGGGGTTGGCGGATCGTTCAGCAGAAATTTTTGTTTTTGTGCTGGAAGACGTTGAGAAAAAGAAAATTGTTGGCACGTGCGCGATTGCCGCCGCGGTCGGGTTGCGGCAGCCCTGGTATTCGTATCGGGTGGGCCTGGTGGTGCACGCGTCGCAGGAATTAAATATTTTCACGCAGACGCCGACGCTGTTTTTGTCCAACGATCACACCGGACATAGCGAGCTTTGTTCGTTGTTTTTGGATCCTGAATATCGGGTCGGTAAAAACGGCAGCTTGCTGTCGAAATCACGTTTTTTATTTTTGGCGCACTGTCGAGAACGCTTTTCAAAGCGTATTATTGCCGAGCTCCGCGGTGTGTCCGACGCCAACGGTAAATCGCCATTCTGGGAAAGTCTGGGTCGCCATTTTTTCTCGATGGAATTTTCCGAAGCGGATTATTTGACCGGTATGGGCAAGAAATCTTTTGTGGCCGAATTGATGCCGAAGCATCCGCTGTACAGCTCGTTTCTCACACCAGAAGCGCAGGCAGTGATCGGTAAAACCCACGAGCTCACGGCGCCGGCGCGCGCCATGCTGGAAAGCGAAGGCTTTCGGTATGAGGGCCATGTGGATATTTTTGACGCCGGCCCCGCGGTGGAATGTAATGTGGACGATATTGATGCGGTGGCGGCCAGCGCGATATTTACGGTGCATATTCGTGATCCAGCCGCAGGTGAATCGGCAACCCGGGCGGAAACAATTTATCTGGTCTCCAACGTACCGGCAAAAGACGGTTTGAAGCATTTCCGCGTCGCCCAAATGAGCACAAGTGTGGTTAATGAAATGATCAGCATCAGCACAAATGAGGCGCTTTCGCTGGGCGTTAATGCGGGAGACGTCGTTCGCGCCGTGCCATTGTCGGTGCGTGAGCGTAACCCCATGCAGACTCGGCGTAACGCCGCACATGCGAAAGATTCAATGCATAAACCCTAGCAGGGACGTGCACTTCAGCGCAAAAATACGCTAAAACACCCGCTATTGCTAGGGTTTCAACTTAAACACGGGTAAATACCATGTCTCAACTTTTCATCGACGGCGCGTGGCTTGCCGGAAGCGGCACCCGATTCGAATCGCTTAATCCCGTATCGCAAGAAACGATCTGGAGTGGCCTGGCGGGGAGTGCAGCCGATGTTAATTGTGCGGTACTCGCCGCGCGGCGTGCCTTTCCAGCGTGGGCGGATTTATCGTCGTTGCAACGCGAAAATATCGTCAGGCAATTCGCGCGTTTACTGGGCGAACATAAATCGTCACTCGCCCACACGATTGGTCGCGAGACCGGTAAACCTATGTGGGAAGCGCTGACCGAAGTTGCGACGATGATCGGCAAAATCGACATTTCGATTGCGAGTTACCATGAGCGCACGGGTACTAAATCAACGCCGCAAGCGGAGGGCGCGGCGGTATTGCGCCATCGACCGCATGGCGTGGTGGCCGTATTCGGGCCCTACAATTTTCCGGGACATTTGCCAAATGGACACATCGTGCCAGCGTTGCTTGCAGGCAACACCGTCGTGTTCAAGCCGAGTGAGTTAGCCCCTGCCAGTGCGGCGGCTACGGTGCAAATTTGGGCTGAAGCCGGTTTACCAAAGGGTGTGTTGAATCTGGTGCAAGGCGCACGCGATACCGGCGTGGCGCTGGCGAATCACGCTGAAATTGATGGCCTGTTTTTTACCGGCAGCTCGACTACCGGTAACGCGATTCATCAGCAGTTTGCGGGTCAGCCAAATAAAATTCTGGCGCTGGAAATGGGCGGCAATAATGCGTTGATCGTCGGTGAGGTCGCGAATATCGACGCGGCGGTTCATCATATTGTGCAGTCTGCATTTATTTCAGCGGGCCAGCGCTGCACCTGTGCGCGGCGCTTGTTGGTGAAACGCGGCGATGCAGGCGACAACTTGCTCGGTCGTTTGGTGGACGTGGCATCGCGTTTAAAAGTAGGAGCATTCGATGATGAGCCCGCGCCGTTTATGGGCGCCGTGGTGAGCGTTAATGCCGCCCATAAATTGCTTGCGGCACAAACTGATTTGCTAAATCGCGGCGCTAAACCAATGCTTAAAATGCAGTCGCTCAAGTCGCAAACCGCGCTGTTGTCGGCGGGTATTCTAGACATTACCGGGGTTGATAATATTGCCGATGAAGAACATTTCGGCCCGCTGTTGCAAGTGATTCGCTACGATAGTTTTGATGAAGCGATTCGCCTTGCGAACCGCACCCGCTATGGCTTGGCGGCTGGTTTACTGTCTGACGATAAAGCGCAGTATCATCAATTTGAACGTCATATTCGCGCGGGCATTGTGAACTGGAATCGCCCGCTGACGGGTGCATCCAGCGCCGCTCCATTTGGTGGCGTCGGTGCCAGCGGCAATCACCGCGCCAGTGCTTATTACGCAGCCGATTACTGCTCGTATCCGCAGGCATCGCTGGAAAGTGAAACTATCGTGCTGCCTGAAAAATTAAGTCCGGGGCTCAGTTTATGAATGCGTATGAGTTTAATTTCGATGGGCTGGTCGGTCCGACCCACAATTACAGTGGACTTTCGTTTGGCAATATCGCATCGAAAAATAATTCCGGCGCGATTGCGAATCCAAAATTAGCCGCGCTGCAAGGCCTCGCCAAAATGAAGGCGCTGCATGATCGCGGCTTCAGGCAGGGCGTGTTGGCACCGCACGAGCGCCCCGATGTCGCCGCGCTCCGATCACTCGGTTTTGCGGGCACGGATGTTGCGGTGATTCATGCGGCGGCTGAACATGCACCGATGCTGCTCAGTGGTGCCGCGTCGGCCTCGCCAATGTGGGCGGCGAATGCGGCGACAGTGAGCCCGAGCGCAAATACGCGTGATGGTCGCGTCCATTTCACCGCCGCTAATTTAAATAATAAATTTCATCGCTCCATCGAGCACCCGACCACCAGCCGAATTTTGAAATCTATGTTCTCCCATGACGCGCATTTTGCGCATCACGCGGCACTGCCAAATTGCCCACAAATGGGTGATGAAGGTGCGGCCAATCACACGCGCTTTTGTTCACGTTATGGCGTGGTGGGGGTTGAGCTATTTGTTTACGGCGCTGCTGGATTTGATATGGCCGCGCCTGCACCGCAACGTTTCCCCGCGCGACAAACTCGGGAAGCATCGCTCGCGGTTGCGCGTCTGCATGGTTTGACAGACGCGCGTACCATCTTTGCGCAACAGAATCCTGACGTGATTGATGCCGGAGTTTTTCACAATGACGTGATTGCCGTGGGCAATGGCAAGGTGCTTTTTTGCCATCAGCGTGCCTTCCTGAATCAACAAAATGTCATTACTGAAATTGCGCAAAAATTTGGGCCGGAATTTGTGCCGATTGAAGTCAGCAATGATGATGTTACGGTGTCTGATGCTGTCTCGTCGTACCTTTTTAACAGCCAATTGTTGACCCGTGCGGATGGTGAAATGATGCTGGTGGTCCCGGAGGAGTGCCGCGCCAATGCTGGTGTTTGGGCTTATTTGCAAAAGCTGCTCACGCTCAATACGCCGATCAGAGAGTTGCTCGTTTTTGACCTTCGTGAAAGTATGCGTAACGGTGGCGGCCCCGCCTGCCTGCGTTTGCGGGTTGAGCTAAATGAGGTTGAAGCCGGCGCCGTCAATCCCGGCGTGTTGATGTCCGACGCGTTGTATCCGACCCTGATTGCATGGGTCGAAAAAAATTATCGCGATCAGGTAGGTGAAAAAGATTTGGCTGATCCCGCATTGCTCATCGAATGCCGCACTTCGCTGGATGAGCTGTCGCAAATATTGAGGTTGGGAAACGTGTATCCGTTCCAGATGATCTGAGTGCTGGTGGTGGTTAATCAGAATCTGGCTCCTCCACCACATAACCTTTTGCTTTCAGCTTCGCCAAATATCCATCCGATGCGACGAGTTGCGCCATTGACAAGGTGGCGACGGTGGACATATTTTTGGTCAGCGCCGCTTCCGCCGCATTCAGCCACGCGGCCTGAATTTGTGCAGGCACATTTTGCACGCCTAACGTTTTAACGAAACTGGCATCGCGAATCGCGGCTTCACACGCGGCCCGTTGATCGTTCACCGGCAGGGCGCGGATCGCCCTGATGTCGCCCGTGGCCCATGCATTTGCGCGCGCCCGCATCGCCTGCAAATCAGTTTCAATTCGATCCAGCGTTTTCGTGAAGCAATCGAGGTCTGCCAGTCGCGATTTTTTAAACTCCGTGACGGCGGCGCGAAGATCGCCGATAGGGGGTTCTATGGTGACCGAGGTTATTTTGACGCCGTGTTTTTTCGCCGCTTCGTTTATGACGGCGTTCACCGGGCTGCTGGAAGTCATGCCGGTTTTCTCAATTGCTTTTTGATACAGCTTGCCCGCCGCAAACATCGGCCTTGATCGCTCAAGATCGTTGTCATCGTCCTGATATTCGCCAATATATTTTGACCGCAGCGCCACCCAGCGCGGATAAATGCTGGCAGGCACCACATCACGCAAGGTTGCGCCGTCTGGATTTTTGACCGACTCCATCGCCGAGGGCAGCAAGGTCAGCGCCCGAAAATAGCCAATCTGTTTCATCGTAATACCGGCACCAGGCGGACCGAGTATTTCCTGTGACGTTGCAACAATCGCCGCTACTTTTTTAGCTCGCCACGTCATGTTTTTGGGCACCGGCGTTTGAATCCCGACAATCCACAACACATGATCGCCCTTCGATACCTTCCACATCCCCGGCCCGGGTTGCTCACCGCTGACGAGCACTGTCTCCAGGATTTCAGGGGCAACGCTACTAACCAATGCTGCTGTGGACGCAGGGTCAGTGGCGGTGGCCGCTTGTGTGAGGGTGGTGATTGATGTAAGGGTGCCGATTACGCCGACAAGAATCGTTGAAAATATGTACACCTTAAGTCCTTGGGTTGTATCTATTGTGTTGCTCAGACCTGCGCGCGGACCAATTGGTTCACCGTTATGACTTTACGTGGTCAGCTGACAGCCTCATCGTTTGCTCCACATCGACTTTAATGTATCTGCCGATGTGGGGCTTGATGGACAGCCCACCTCGTAAGGCCAGCCTAATCTAGCCCGCTGCTGGTTTCTCACTTTCGTCCGCGTCTAAGCCAGCCGGGTGCGGATATAGGGTGACGCGCCGATCCATTCCAAGCTGCGATAATTTGGGCGACTGCATTGCTCAAATATCTATTGTAAACGGCGGTACCTGAACGCTGCTTTAAAAGTGAAAGTGAAAAATCCGCTTGTTACAACCCCTGAACAATTTCATGGGTGGGTCGGGAAGGTTGCTTATCGTTTGGACGAGCTCATCCGTGCAAACTTGTGGGCTTTCATTCAAGCCGCCAATTAAGAGCTCGACCGCAATTGAAAAACAGCGTTGAACAGAACAATCGCACAGCTCACAAAATGGGAGGCAAGTAGGGTCAAAGCCTCGTTTGAACGAAGTTCAAGATTTAAATTCAGGACTACTCTTGGTGCAATAAAATTAATTCGATGCACAATTTAAAATGACCGACGAGATACGTCGATGAATGCGTTTACACCACTGTTTCGATCGCTGTAGTTGCGCGTGTGGAAAGTCAATATTACAGACATCAGGGTTTGCCGTGTTTGTGGCCGCACTTCATTCATACCGTATCAAATAAAATCATTGATAAACGTCGTTTGTATGAAATTACTTCGCGACACTGGCGGCGTCTAGTTAATAAACATCCCGCAAATACCGCCCGTCCTGCGCCAATTGTTTCACCCATGCTTTCGCGGCTTCTTGTGACATACCGCCTTCTGAAACGGCCACGCCGGTCAAGGCGTGATCCACGTCCGACGCCATGCGTTTTGCATCGCCGCAGACATAAAAATACGCGCCTTCGTTTAGCCAGGCCCAGAGCTCGGCGGCAAGTTCTGTCATGCGGTGTTGCACATAAATTTTTTCGGATTGGTCGCGCGAGAAAGCGAGCGAGAGCTTGGTGAGGACGCCATCGTCCGCGTATTTTTTCAATTCTTGCTCGTATAAAAAATCTGTTTTAGCATGAGCCGCACCGAAAAATAACCAGTTCTTTCCGCCGTTTTCGGTCAGCGCGCGCTCTTGCAAAAAAGCGCGGAACGGTGCGATGCCGGTGCCCGGGCCGACCATGATGACTGGTGTGGCGGCGAGATTCGGCA
>Ga0123337_10005407_pt1 | contig 12583 bp, 5 predicted proteins | sample frozenSSSSmetaG_FD_89792 | JGI IMG/M metagenome (GOLD analysis project Ga0123337, IMG submission 89792) | Glacier valley bacterial and archeal communities from Borup Fiord, Nunavut, Canada, to study Microbial Dark Matter (Phase II) -... | ecosystem: Environmental > Aquatic > Freshwater > Ice >...
CGAATTCATCTCGCTGATTGGTCCTTCCGGGTGTGGCAAATCGACGCTGCTGCGCCTGATCGGGGACCTGCTCCAGCCGACGACGGGCGAATTGACGGTGAATGGCAAGACGGCGCATCAGGCACGGCTGGATCGCGATTACGGGATGGTATTTCAGGCGGCTACGCTGCTCGATTGGCGAACTGTGCTGCGCAACGTTGAGCTGCCGCTCGAAGTGATGAACAGCCCGCGCGCACAACGCACCGAACGCGCCCGCGAAATGCTCAAGCTGGTCGAACTCGGCGACTTCGAGAATCACTACCCCTGGCAGCTTTCCGGCGGGATGCAACAGCGCGTCGCCATTGCGCGGGCGCTCGCCTTCGAGCCGCCGCTGCTGCTGATGGATGAACCTTTCGGCGCGCTCGACGAGATGACGCGCGACCGCCTGAACAACGAACTGCTTTCGATTTGGGCGCGCACGCACAAGACGGTCGTCTTCGTCACGCACAGCATACAAGAAGCGGTCTACCTCAGTACGCGCGTGGTGGTGATGAGTCCGCGACCGGGACGCATTGCACAGATCATCCCGATTGACCTGCCACAGCCGCGCGGACCGGAAGTGCGCGATACGGAAGCATTCTTCCGGCTCGTCACGCGGGTTCGGGAAGCGTTGCGCGGGACCGGAGCCGCCGAATAGATGGCTGTGCTTGCTCTGCCACGTAACGAAAGCGACATTTCCGAATCGCCGACCAGCCATGCGCGCGATTATGGAGCAGTGATCGCGATTATTCTGACGATCATTTTCTACCACGTCACGGATGCGGCACTGCGCGAAAGTACCCCACTCGGCCTCGCCTTCCGCAATGCGGCCTTGCGGCGCGTGCTGTGGGTACTGTGGGCGGGGACGGCGGCGGCGCTCGTCGCAGCGGTGGTGCAAGGCCGCACGTTGCGCAGCATGACGCGGCAGGTGATCGATGCCACCGCTGCGTTTAGCCTGATGCTGGCTGTACTGAACGCGGGGCTGTTCGTCTTTGCGGGGCGTGGGGTCACGCTGGCGGCTCCATTGACCACCCTGATCGCGATTGCGAGCGTCTGTGCGGCGCTGGTCCTTGCCGCGCCCTGGGAACGCGGGCGGCTGTGGCGCAGGACCGGGCGGCAAACCGCGCCCGCGCTGTTGATCGCGTTCGGGGTGCTGCTCGTGTGGGAATTGATCATCACGGTCTTCAACGTGAAGCAGTTCCTGCTTCCCAGGCCGACTGTGATCTCGCAAACGCTGTTCGAGACGTTCCCGGACCTGATCTCGAAGAGCTGGGTAACGTTCCAGAATGCGCTGTGGGGCTACGCGATTGGGTGCGGCCTGGGCGTGTTGATCGGGGTTGCGTCGGCGCGCTTCAGCGCATTCAGCCGCGCGATATTGCCCTTCGCGATTGCGGCGAATAGTACGCCGATCATCGCCTTTGCGCCGATCATGGGCTTCTGGTTCGGCGTGACGCAGCCCGCCTCGAAGATCGCCGTCGTCGCGATCATGGTCTTTTTCCCGTGCATGATCAACACCGTGCGCGGGCTGCTCGCGGCGGATCGCGGCGCGTTGGAACTGATGCGCTCGTTGGCGACTGGCGAGATCGCGATCTTCCGCAAGGTGCGCTTTCCGGCGGCGCTGCCGTTCATCTTCAATGGCCTCAAGTTCGGCACGACATGGAGCGTAATCGGGGCGGTCGTCGCGGAGTTCTTCGGCGGGACGACGCAGGGAATCGGCTATTACATCCGCAACAAACCGACTGCGTTCGACTTCGCGGCGGCATGGGCAGCTATCGTCATCGTCTCACTGCTCGGCATTCTGTTTTATACTATTGTCTCGCTGGTGGAGCGGATTGTGATGCCCTGGCATGTCTCGTTTCGCGAAAAATCGGCATAGTGGCTCGCGCGCAGCCCTCAATCGGCAGCCTTGTGGGGTTGCGGGGTTGAGGGCTGCGGACGAGCGTCCCGGCGAAGATCGGTCACAAATCAAGAGGATGTTGCTCATGTTTTCCAGACGGCTCAAAATCTCTTTATTGGTGTTGGCGGCGCTTCTGATGAGCGTGGTCGGCGCGGCACACAGTACGCAGGCGCAGACGCTGACGCCCGTGAAGCTGCAACTCAAGTGGGTCGCGCAGGCGCAGTTCGCGGGGTACTACGTCGCGCTCGAAGAAGGATTCTACAAGGAACAGGGACTCGACGTGACGATCCTTCCCGGCGGCCCGGACATCACGCCGTTGCAGGTGTTGGCGGGCGGTGGCGCGGATTTCGCGCTGGCGTGGCTCCCGGATGGTCTCGCAGCGCGTGACAAGGGTGTGGATACGGTAAATATCGCGCAGGTCTACCAGCGTTCCGGGATGCGCGAGGTGATCTGGAAGGACACCGGGTTGAAGAGCGTGAAGGACTTCAAGGGCAAAAAGGTCGGCGTGTGGTGCTGCGGCAACCAGTATGAGCTATACGCGGCGCTTGTGAAGAACGGTATGTCGCCGGAAAACACCGACGATGTGACTATCGTCAACCAGCCGTTCGATATGAACCTGTTCCTGAGCCGCGAAGTCGATGCGGCGGCGGCGATGACCTACAACGAACTGGCGCAGATCCTCGAAACGAAGAACCCGAAGACGGGCAAGCTGTACACGCTCGATGATCTGACCGTCGTCAGCTTCGGCGATGAAGGCACGGCGATGTTGCAGGACAGCATCTATGCGTCGGCAGCGTGGCTCGCCAAGACGGGCAACGCGGATACCGCTGTGAAGTTCCTCGCGGCCAGCTTCAAAGGCTGGGCGTATGCGCGCGACAACTTCAAGGAGAGCGTCGATACCGTCCTCAAGAACGGGACGACGCTTGGGACAGGTCATCAGACTTGGCAGCTCAACGAAGTCAACAAGCTGATTTGGCCGTCGGCGAAGGGCGTGGGCGTGATGGATGCGGATGCGTTCAAGGTGACGGCGGATATTGCGCTCAAGTACAAGCAGATCAGCAAGGCTCCCGATGCGGATGCGTATCGCACCGACCTTGCGGAGAAGGCGAACAAGCTGCTCACTGACCAGAAAGTGGACGTGATCGGCGACAAGTGGAAGGCGGTAGAGGTCGCGATCACTGAGGGCGGGAAGTAAAAGCGCCATCAGCTAAATAATACAGAGACCCGGCGGCACAATGCGTCGGGTCTTTTTTGTGAATATTCATTCCAGCCCGCGCACCGGAACGTTCAGCGTGATCACCTTCCCGGACGCGAACGTTAGCCGCAAGCTGATTGTCTGCCCGGCTTCGAGCAGCTTGCCGGGCGTGCCATTACCCATCAGCATGATGTGATTGCCACCCGGCTTGAGTTCGAGCGTCCCATTCGCGGGCAAGTCGAGCGCGGCCATCTCGCTCATGCTCGCCGTGTCAGCGGAGAGGGTTGTCTGATGCAGCATGGTCATCGAAGCGGCGTCAGTCGTCGCACTGAGCAGCTTATCGGCGGGACCGTCATTTCTGACGGTCATGTAAATCGAGGCGTTGTTACCGCCATCGAGCGGCGGCGCGAGGCGCACATAGGGATCGATAATGGTGATCCCACCCGTGCTTTTCGTGCCGCACGCGGCCAGCAGCACAAGCAGGACACCCAGCAGCCGAACCGTGATTTTCAGGGTCACTGCCTATTTCGTGTCGCTGACCGGCTTCGCATCGATCAGCTTGGGCAGGCGCGCCGGGCGCAACGTGATCATCTGCGAAAGTGCGGGGCGCTTGCCACCCGTGAAGGCATCCAGCGCGACTGCTTTCTTGTCCTTCGCGGAACGCTGGATCGCCTCCAGAATACGGACATCGGCCAGCCCTTCCTGTCCATTCGGGGCAGGTTGGCGGTTCTTGCGAATGCACTCCGCAAAATACTGCGCGGCGGCTCCAATGTGATCGGATTTACCAAATTTCTGGTCGCGCTCCTTCTCCCCGATCTGGACGTGGTGCTTCTTCGCGTCGTTGAGGCCGAATGCCGCATCGAGGCGCAGGCTGCCTTCCGTGCCGACGACGGTATAGGTCGAGGCACGCGCCGCGCCGAAGCTGCATGTAAACATCGCGAGCCGCTCATCCGGGAAGCGCATCATAACGCTGCTCATCTCCGCGACCTCGCCAAAGCGCGGATCGCCGGGGCGTGCGGCATCGACGGCTTCAACTTCGATGGGTTCCGCGCCGAAAATATAGCGCGCGGCATTGATGCAATATACGCCGAGATCGGAGAGCGCCGACCCGCCGAGGTCTTTATCCAGCCGGACATTGCCCGCTTCGACCTGTTGCAGATTGAGTGATGAAAATACGCGCAGCTCGCCGAGTTTGCCAGATTTGGCGAGCGCGACCGCGCGCAGGTTGGCTTCCTCGAAGTGCAGGCGGTAGGCGATCATCAGTTTGACTTTGTTGCGTGCGGCAGCGTCGATCATCTTCTGGCATTCTTCGACGGTATCCGCCATCGGCTTTTCACAGAGGATATGAATGCCCGCGTCGGCAGCGCGCACGGTGTAATCGAGGTGCATCGAATTCGGCAAGCCGATGTAGACCGCATCGACGTTCCCGCTTTTCAGGCAGGCTTCGTACTCGTCGTAGCTGTAGCGCGCCTCGATCCGATATTGATCGCCGAGCGTTTTCAGCTTTTCGGGCGAATCGGAGACGAGCGCGGTCACTTCCGCGTTGTTGGTTTGCCGCACGCCGGGAAGGAAATAGCCCTGTGTGATCCAGCCCAGACCGACTGCGGCATAACGAACCTTGTTTGACTTGCGTGCAGAACGCTTTTTTGTCGCCATAACGATTATCCTCAAGCGATGGTCTGTCAATTGTAGAGATGTTCGGCAGCGGCTCCAAAGGTAGTGGAAAACGAGGGCGGCAAGTGGGCTGTCGGGACGCTAGGAATGGCGTCCGCAACCTCCGAAATTCACTGTGGCAGGATGCTGGTACGGTTGCCCTGCCAAAGGGAAGGCGGCGGTAGCACGACGCCCGACTTTCCGGTACACTATGCTAATTGCTTTGTGTATAGATGCAGTATCGAGGTTTCCTATGGCGCGCGGCAAAATTCTTGTGGTCGAAGATGATCCCGACATCAGCACGATGCTCCAGTTCTATTTCAAGGGACAGGGCTACGATGTACAAGTCGCGATGCGCGGCGCGGATGCAATAGAGCAAACGCGCAAAAATATGCCGCAGCTCATCGTCCTCGATATTATGCTCCCGGACATCGACGGCTACACCGTCTGTCGCGAACTACGCAGCACGACGCGGACCAGCCACATTCCAATCATCTTCCTGACTCAGAAAGACGAACGCAGCGATAAGATTGTCGGGCTGGAACTGGGCGCGGATGATTACATTACCAAGCCCTTCGACATCGACGAACTGCGGCTGCGCGTGCGCAATTCCATTGACCGTGTAGACCGCGAAAAGAGCATGGACCCGCGCTCCGGGCTGCCGAGCAGCAAGCTGATTGAAGAGCAACTGCGTGACCTGATGCGCAAAAAAGAAGTGTGGTCGTACATCGACCTCAAGATCAACGACTTCGAGTCCTTTCAGGAAATCTACGGTTCGGTTGCAGGAACGGAAGTGCTGCGCTTCGTCGCGCTGCTGCTCGGTGAGGTGATCGATGAGATGGGGACGCCGGATGATTTTGTCGGCCATGCCGGGAACGATAACTTCATCCTGATTTCATTCTCGACACGCGCCGAACAAATCAAGGATGAAGTCGTCGCGCGCTTCTCGGAAAAAGTCAAAGGCCATTACTCGTTCATCGACCGCGAGCGCGGCCACGTCACGATGGAGTCCGGCGAAATTCGCCCGCTGATGTCGCTCGCGGCGGGGATGGTCGGCAACGCGCGCCAGCAGTTCGCGGATATTCGCGAAATCACGGAAATGGCGGCGGAAGCGCGGCGGCGTCCGGCGGGCAGTTCTGTCGAATCGGTTGAAACATCCTGGTAGTTGGTCAGGCGTGAGGTAATATGGGTGGCGCACTTCTGCTTCTGGTCCTGGGCTTATCGCTGACGATTGCGGTCCCCGTCATCGCTGCGTTGATCCGCGAGCGCCAGCGCATTCAGGATCGAATGTCGAACAGCACGCTGCCAATCAACCTGGCTGAAAATGAGGATGGCGTGATCGTCGCGGAAGGACGCGGCCATCTGGTCTTCATCAACGCGCAGGCACGCCAGTGGTTCGGCATGAATGGCGGCGAGCCGAGCCTCGAAGCGCTGGCCGATGCAATTCCGCGAATCGAGCAGGAACAGTTTATGGAGCTGTTCGGGCGCGAAGGGCAAGCCTCCTTTCAGGTCGGATCGCGCCGGATCGACGCGGCTTCGCACTTCGTCCCGCATAAGGACTCGACGCAGCTTGTTGTCGTATTGCGCGAACTGCCGACCTTGCAGAGCAGCACGCCCACCGCCAACGGCAATGGCCGCAAGGCTCCGCTGCCGATCCACGCCGGACGCGACCCGCAGCAGGTTGTCGCGCTGATGAACAAAATCACGGACGCGCTCAACGCGGAAATGAAACTTGGCGAGACGCTCAACGCGCTGCTCGAAAGCCTGTACGCAGTGGTCGCCTTCGATCTGGGTGAAGTCACGCTCTGGGAGCCGGATTTGCAGATTTTGCGTCCGGCGGGCTGCGCGGGTGCGAAGGCTGCGGAGTACATCGCGCAATTTGAGAAAACAGATGGCGTCTACCACCTCGACGACAGCTTTTCGGGCTGGCTGGCACGCTATCGGCAGCCGCTCCTGATCGCGAATGTGAGCGCGCGGCCTGATGTGCGCGCCAAGATTGCGAATTCGCAATTCGTCAGCTTCGTGGGTATCCCGCTGCTGCGCGGCGACAAACTGGTCGGTACGCTCGAATTGGCGAGCGCGAAGCGTGGCGGCTTCAACCATGAAGACCTTGCCTTGCTGCAAGCAATTGGCGGGCAAATCGGGATTGCTATCGAAAATTCGCGCCTCTCGCAAACGCAGGCCGAGCGCGTCTCGCAGCTCAGTGGCTTGCAGCAAATCGCGCAGGCGATGGGATCGTTCGCTGTGCCGCGTGAGATGTACGGGCAGCTCACCAGCCGGATCGGTGGGCTGATGAACTCCGACATTGTGGGCGTGCTGGTCCTCGACGCGGAACAGGCGATCCTCGAACCGCAGCTTCCATTCCTGAACGTCCCGGATAGCATCGCGACCTTATTCCGGCTGCCCGTTGGCGAAGACAGCCCGCTCTGGCGGCTATGGAAGCGCCGTGCGTCGTGGTATACCAACGAGGCAAGCGCCGACCCCTCCGTGCGTGAATTTGGCCTGATCGCGCTCGTCGAGCCGCTGGGAATTCAGCGCCTCTCGCTGACGCCGATGCTTTCCGGTGAGCGCGCGGTCGGGCTGCTGCTCGTCGCCAACAAACGCGACGGGTCCGGTTTTACCGAAGACGATATGCGGCTGATGGCCGTCTTCGCCTCGCAAACCGCGATCCTTGTTGAAAATGCACGCCTGTACCAGCGCGAACAGGAACGCAGCGGCGCAGGCAGCGGCCTTGAACAGATTACGCGCGTGCTGGATGTCCTCGAACACCCGGCGACGCTCTACGCGCAGATTACGGATCGCGCCGCGCGCCAGATGCGGGTGCAATACGCGGGTATCCTGCTGCTCGATGGGGCGGGCGTCAAACTCGCTGCGCAGGAACCGCTCTACGGGCTGGAGCGCGCGATTGTTCCTTACTATGAAGTGGCGGCGCAAACGCGCGAGGCACGCGCACGGCTGGAAACGGCATGGTTCATCAACGCGCTGGATAATGATGTGCGAACGCGCGAGATGGGCATCGACGCGCTAGCACGGCTGGTCGATCTGCGGCAGGTCGCGTTTGCGCCACTGTACGCGGGCGGTGAATTCATTGGCGCGCTGCATATCGCCAATAGGCTCAACGGCGGCGCGTTCACCGAGAACGACATGAAAGCGCTCTCCGGCCTCGCGGCGCAGGCTTCCGACCTGATTGCGGACTCGATCACCTTCCGCGAGACGCAACGCCGCGCTCAGGAAGCCGACGGTCTGCGCCAGATTGCCGAAGTCGCTGCGATGAGTCTGCCGCTCGATGAGGCGCTGGGGCGTATCGTCGAAAGCACGCGCGTCCTGCTCGGTGGTCAGGTGGCCTCGCTCGCGTTGCTGGATGAAACGACCGGGCAGCTTGTCGTCCGGCCTGACCTGATGCGCGGCATCGAAAGCTTCACAGAGCCGTTCCTGATCGATATTTACGACTCCGCGATGCAAACCAGCGTAGCCGTCTCGCGGCGGGCATTCCTCAGCAACGATGTCCTGAACGATGGCCGCGTGCTGCCGATCTATCGCGCCTTTGCGGAGCGCTACGGATTATTCAACACGATTCAGGTCCCGATTATCGCGCGCGAGAAGAGCATTGGTGAGTTCAGTGTCGCCAACCGTAAGGGTGATTTCACCGCGAACGACCTCAAGCTGGTACGCGCGATTGCAGTGCAGATTGCCGATACACTGGACCGCGCGCGGCTCTTCGCGACGACGGACGCTGACTTGCGCACGCGCATCGAAGAGCTAGATTCGCTCACGCGCGTAAGTAATGAATTGAACCAGACGGTGCAGCTTGAGCGCGTCCTAGAAGTAATCCGCGTCGAGGCCGCGCGCACCACGCAAGCACGCGAGGCGACCGTCCTGCTCTTGAAAGAGCGCGGCGAGTGGGAGATAGATACCCAACTCCTCGTACAGGAGCGCATCGGCGTTTCGGTCCCGACCGACGGCACGCTGCACAGCGTCGAGCGCAAGGTGATCCTCGAAGGCCGTGCGCTGCGTGTCAACGACTATGCGCAGGACCCGCGCGAAACGCTGATCGGGACCCGACGCAGCGCGGTCGTCGTCCCGATCCGGTACAACGATCAGGTGCGCGGTACGATCCATGTCCTGAGCGATACGCCGTCCGCATTCACCGAACGCACGATCACGTTCATGCAGGCGCTGGCAAATCAGGCGTCGCTGGCGCTCAGTAACGCGATGCGCTACCAGCAGCAGATCGAACGCAACGATCAGCTTACGCAGCGCGCGGACCAGATTTCGCAGATTTTCGAGGTGAGCAATCTGCTCCGCACGGAGACGCGGCTTGAGACAATCCTCGACGCGGTGGCGGTCAGCGTGGTTGAAACGGTCGGCTTCCGCATCGCGCTGATCAGCGTGGTCGATACAGAACGCGACATCCTGCGGCGGGTCGCGCAGTCGGGCATTCCGCTCACACAGTTCGAGGAGATCAACAAGGTCACACCGCCGCTGGCAATGGTCGAGTCGCTCTTTCAGGAGCGCTACCGGATGAGCGCGTCGTACTTCCTGCTTGGTGAACAAGAAGCGCAGTGGATGTCACCGACTCTGGAACGCACCTTGAATTCAAGTGGGTTCACGGGCGAGGGTCCGAACGCCTGGCGTGAAAACGACCTGCTGCTGATCCCATTCCGCAATGTCGCGGGGCAGCTCATCGGCCTGATGAGCGTCGATCAGCCGCGTGACGGCAAACGGCCAACCCGCGCCGTGATCGAAACGCTGGAAATCTTCGCCGCACAAGCCTCGTTTGCGGTCGAGAACTTCGGCATCTTGCAAGCCTTCCGGCGTGAGGCGCAGGAAACGCGCCGCGAACGTGACCGCCTCGCGCAGCTTGCCGCCGTGACGAGCGACATCCAGCGCGCCCCGGATTTGGAGAGCCGCGTACAGATCATCGCGGATGGCATTCGCGCGCAGGGCTGGGGGCGCGTGCTGATCACGTTGCGCACCCCGGATATGGAACCGCAGGAGACGATCAGCAGCGGCTACACCGAGAATGACCGCGCGCGGCTGCGGAGCGTTTTGCTGCCGGGTATCGTCTGGCAACAGCGCCTCAGCGACCCGGAATTCCGCAAATATCGGGTTGGGCAGGGCTATTACATTCGCCACTCCGACCCCTGGATGACGGAAAATAAGCTGCTCGCGGGTGAAACGCTCGCCCCGGAACGCCCCGCGAACGCCGTGCCGGAGGGCTGGGACCCGCTCGACTGCGTGTACCTGCCGATCTATGGCCTCGATCAAAGCCGCGTCGTCGGCATCATTTCGATGGACATGCCGACCGATGGAATGCCGCCGACCGAAGCGAGCCTGCGCCCAATTGAGCTGTTCGCCGCGCAAGCCGCCGCGACCATCGACAATACGCGCCTGATCGAGGAACGCACACGCGCCGCCGAACAGGAAGCGCGCCTGAACGCGGTCATGGAAGCCGTCTCCAGCACGCTCGATCCGTCTGAAATCATGGCCGCCGTTGCGCGCGGCCTGCGCGAAATCGTGCCGTTCAGCAGCATGAACGTCGCGCTGCAAAACTGGTCGGAAGACATGCTGGAGACGCTGCACATCCGGCAGAGTCGCTATGACGCCAGCGACTTCGCGACCGACCCGACGCCCTCCATACCCATCGAAGGGACGGCACTCGGTCGCGCCTATCGCGAGCAGGCCGCGCGTTATTATCGCCTCGCGGATGGCGACCCGAATGCGCGCCTCTCCGATATGAGCGCATGGCAGGCCGAAGGCGAACAATCGGCGCTGGTAGTGCCGCTGATTGCAGGCGGGCGCGCAGTCGGGGCGCTGCACCTCGGCAGCCGCAGCGCAGATGAAGCCGAGTTCCGGCGCTTGCTGCCGCTCGTCGGACGTATGGCGAACTTGACCGGCGTTGCGATTGAAAACGCGCGGCTGTTTCAGGAAGCCATCGACCGCGAACGCTTCTCGGCCTCGCTCAACCGCATCGGGCAATCGATCAACGTGCTGCTCGATCTGCGCAGCATTCTGGATACGCTCTGCTCGGAGATCGTCAACATTCTCGATACGGCGGGCGCGTATGTGTGGCTGGTCCGCGACATGGAACTTGTCGCGGCGGCGGGGCGCGGCGTCGGCGTCGAACAGGTGCTTGACGCAAAAATCGGGTTCGACACGCCCGGCTCGCTGGTCACGGCGGCCTACCACGAGAAAGCGCCGCTCGTCGTCAACGATTACCCGGATCAAACGCGCTTTGTTGCGTTGCTGCAAGATACGCTCGTCGAGGCCGCGCTCGTCGTCCCGCTGATGCGTGACGAGCGCGTGATCGGCGTGCTGGTGCTGATCCATACCGACCCCAACCGCGCCTTCATCCCGCCTGATGTGGAACGCACCAACGCCTACGCGGTGCAGGCCGCCATTGCGATTGAACGCGCCACATTGGAAATGAGCCTGCAAGCACGCGCCAGCGAATTGACCGCGCTCTCGGAAGCCTCCGGCGAACTGACCGCGACGCTGAACGCCGATGAATTGGTGAACCGCGTGGTCGAGCAGTTCAGCCGCATCTTGCGCTACGATACGGTGACGCTCTGGCTGCGCGAAGGCGATGTGCTGATCATTCGTGCGGTGCGCGGTTATGAGAATGGCGAAGAACTGATCGGCGTTCGCGCGGAAATCGCGGATAGTGAACTGTTCGAGCAGATTGCCGCGCGCGGGCAGGTCCTGACGATTGGGGATGTCACGGGCGACCCGCGCTTCCCGCCGCACCCGGAGCGCCCCATGCGCTCGTGGATGGGCGTCGCACTCAATTATAAGGACGCGCTGACGGGGCTGCTCGTCGTTGAAAAGGAAGAAGCGCGCTTCTACGCGGCTCCACAGGAACAGCTCGCGCTCGCCTTCGCGAACCAGGCCGCCGTCGCCATCGAAAACGCGCGCCTGTTCCAGCAGCAGGACGCCGCCGCGCGCGAGAATACGCAGCTTTATCAGGATGCACGCCGCCGCGCCGCTGAACTCAACGCGCAGGCGCAACGACTGGCGCTCGTCAACCGCGTTTCGACCGCGCTGGCCTATTCGCTCGACCTTGAAAATGTATTCGAGGTGGCGTTGCGCGAGCTGGCGGGCGTCCTCGGTCTGGATCGTGGGTCGGCGGTGATCATCGAGCAGCCCGACAAAAAGCGCGGCAGGGTCGTCATGGAATTTCCGCGCGGAGACGCCCCCGCAGATTACTATATCCCGCTCGAAGACAACCAGATTTATGATCTGATCCGGCGCACGCTTCAGCCCGTTTCGATCACGAATATCCACACCGACCCGCGTGCGGAGCGTGTCCGCGAACTGCTCACGCGCTTTGGCGTGTACTCGACAATTACGGTTCCGCTGGTCGTCAGCGGCCAGCTTATTGGCTTCATCAGCATCGACTCGACGCAGGACTACCGCGAATTCAATGCGGACGACATTGAAATCGCACAGATCATCGCGGGGCAAGCAGCGATTGCGGTCCAGAACGCCGACCTGTTCTCGCAGGCGTCGGTGCGTACTCGCGAACTGGAAACGCTCTTCGAGGCAACGCAGGTCACGAGTTCATCCCTCAACTTGCAGGAAGTCACGCGCAGCGCCGCGAACCAGATGCTCCCCGCGCTGGAAGCGGATGCCTGTACGGTGCTGCTGATCGATGAGGTCGATCACTGGCTGGATGTGCGCGCCGATGTCCACAACGCGCCCAATCCGCAGGGCGTCCAACGCGCCGGGCTGCACCTGCCGCTGACGGAGTTCCCGACGCGCGACCGTGCGCTGCATAGCCAGCAGGTGATCGCGCTATATACCAGCGAAGACGAGATCGA
>Ga0123337_10005410_pt1 | contig 12577 bp, 10 predicted proteins | sample frozenSSSSmetaG_FD_89792 | JGI IMG/M metagenome (GOLD analysis project Ga0123337, IMG submission 89792) | Glacier valley bacterial and archeal communities from Borup Fiord, Nunavut, Canada, to study Microbial Dark Matter (Phase II) -... | ecosystem: Environmental > Aquatic > Freshwater > Ice >...
CGCCCCGCTGTGGACGATCGTTTTCGCGGTTTTCGTTTTCCATGAGTCGCCCACCAGCCATCAGTGGTTAGGAACCACGGTGATTCTCGCGGCGTTCTTTGCCTTCACCCTCGTCGGAATGAGGGAAGGCATCCGCTTTCACCGCGACCCGGCGGTATTCTTCATGATGGCGGCGACGTTGCTAGGAGCGGCATCCTCGCTTTACGACAAGTTCCTCCTGCAAAAAGCCGCGATCCCACCCAGCGCCGTGCAGGCATGGTTCAGCATCTATCTGGTAGTCGTGCTCGCACCGGCGGCGTGCTGGTGGCACCGTTCCAAGCAGCGCCTCCCGTTTCACTGGCATTGGGCGATCCCCGCCATCAGCCTCACACTTCTGGCTGCGGACCGGCTCTACTTCACCGCCATCGCCCGCCCGGATGCGCTCATTTCCATGATCTCCCCCGTCCGCAGCTCGTCCGTGATGGTTTCCTTTTTGCCCGGAGTTTCCATTTTCAAGGAGAAGCAGGTCTATTTCAAGGGAGCTTGTATCGTCGGCATCATCGCCGGAGTGGTGATGCTTTCCTAACGAAGCCGCAGCAGGCGCTCCCCCGCCGCTTGCAGCGTGGCGGAGTTTTTTGCGAAGTGAAACCGGATAAGATGGTTCACCGGCTCGCGGAAGAAGCTCGATCCAGCGACCCCGGCCACACCGATGTCGCGGATCAACCACTCCGACGCTTCCGTGTCCGTGGCAAATCCCAGCGAGGAAATATCCAACATCACATAATAGGCCCCCTGCGGCTCGGTGAACGGCAGCCCGGTCTGCCGCAGCAAGCCGAGAAACAGATCACGCTTCTCCGTATAGAGCTCCCGCAAGCCGGCGTAATAACTGTCCGGCAATTCCAGCCCGGCGATCGCCGCTTCCTGCAAGGGAGCCGCAGCACCGACCGTTAGAAAGTCATGCACCTTGCGGGCCTGCGCGATGACCTGCGGCGCCGCCTGCACGTAACCCAGCCTCCAACCGGTGATCGAGTAGGTTTTCGACAATGAATTGCACGTAATCGTCCGCTCGAAGGCCCCAGGCAGCGCGGCGAAATAGACGTGCTCATGGGGAGCGAATACGATGTGCTCGTAGGGCTCATCCGTGATGACGAAGGCGTCATACTTCTCGGCGAGGTTCAGGATCTCCAACAATTCGGCGCGGGTGAAGACCTTGCCCGTCGGATTCGAAGGATTGCAAACCACGATCGCCTTGGGCCGCTGCGCGAACGCCCGCTCAAGCTCCCCGGAGTCAAAGCCAAAACCCGGCGGCCTCAAGGGCACATAGATCGGCTCGGCACCGGAGAGGATCGCATCCGCCGCATAGTTTTCATAAAAGGGCGAAAAGATGATCACCTTGTCGCCCGGATTGCAGGCCGTCATCATCGCGACCATCATCGCCTCGGTGCTGCCACAAGTGACGACCAAGTGCTGGTCCGGATCGATCGGCAGGCCGGTGAAGTGCTGGATCTTCCGGGCCAGCGCCTCGCGGAAGCGAGGAGCCCCCCAGGTCACCGCATATTGATGATGCGGTCCGCGCGTCGCGCGTTCCAAGGCGACCAGTAGCTCCTCGGGTGGATTGAAATCCGGAAACCCTTGGGACAGATTGATCGCACCGTATTGATTCGCCATCCGGGTGGTGCCCCGGATGACGGATTCAGTGAAAACGGAAAGGCGGCTGGCGGTGGCAGGCATGGGTGAATCTGAGCGTTGCCGGATACGCTGACCCATCACGCCTCAGGTGTCGATTCCCGACCTGCGTTCCCGCTCAATAGCGACGATAGCGGTCGTTGTAGTAATGGCGGCGGTGATCGTGACCATAGTAATAACCATGGCGGTGACGGTCATTCCGATTGCTTCCGGCGGCGTATCCGATCAGCCCCGCCGCGGCGGCACCGGCGACGGCCATTCCTGGATCGACCGACTGCACCGGACGTCCCCGTGAGTCGTAGGTGGTCATGCAGCTGATGCTCGAACCGATGCACGCCAACAGCGCGGCCAAGGCGGTTACCCGAATGAATAATTTGTTTTTCATGGTCTAATAACAACGTGCACAAACGTTCCAGTTTCAAATCGTTTTTACAAAATCATCGGTTATTTTACAAACCGAGTCGACGGCAGGGCTGGAACCCATCCCCTCTGCGACGCCAAGGTGCTCGTTGGAAAAATCAGGTTAGGACAACACCGGTCCGATCGCTCGTTTTGAGAATCCTCATGAGCGACCGTCTTCCAGCTAACATGGAAACTGCGGCAGGTTGCCCTGCCGCAGTTTTACACACTAGAAACAGATTTTAGAGGGCATCAAGCTTCCACGAAGTCGGCCATATGAGGCTTCGGCATGGGCTTTTCTTTCTTGCGCAGGGCGCGACGCATCTTGGTGAGCGCCGAGTTCTGCAACTGTCGGATGCGCTCGCGGGTGACTCCGAACTCACGACCGACTTCTTCCAAGGTCATCGCCTGGCGGCCATTGAGGCCGAAGCGCTCATCGATGATCCGGCGCTCGCGCTCATCGAGCACCGAGAGCAGGGCATCAAGCTCGCCGTGGAGATTCTTGTCGGAAAGCATGTCCAGAGGACTCACGGCGCGGTCGTCGCTGATGACCTCGCCGAATTCGGTGGCTTCACCTTCGTTGATAGGAGCATCCAATGACGTCGGCCGATAGGAAGCCTGCCTGAGCAGGGCGAGCTTGCGGTGAGGAAGGCCCACTTCATCGGCGAGTTCTTCGTCGGTCGGCTCGCGGCCGAGGGCTTCGGCGAGAATCACGGCGATGCGGCGCATCTTGGCGATTTTATCCACCATGTGGACAGGGAGACGAATCGTCTTCGACTGGTTCGCCAAGGCGCGCTTGATCGATTGCTTGATCCACCAAGCTGCGTAGGTGGAGAGTTTTCCGCCCTTTTCGGGATCGAAGCGCTCCACGGCCTTCATCAGACCGATGTTGCCTTCGGAAATCAGGTCCGTCACGGGCATGCCGTAGTTGGAGTAGTCCTGGGCGATTTTCACGACCAAGCGCAGGTTCGCACGAATCATGTGGGAACGAGCCTCCGCATCACCGTTTTTGATGCGCTCGGCGAGAACCACTTCCTCTTCAGCGGTGAGAAGAGGAGTTTTGGAGATTTCCCGCAAGTAGAGCTTCAGGCTGCTGTCTGATTCGTAGGCCATATTAGGATTGGGTTGGTTGTCTGTTGAACGTTACCGAAGAGCATTTATTCCTTTTATTTCTAAAAATAGCTTCATGGTGAATACTTTGTCAATACTCTTCATTCTCAGGAAGTGTGATGCAATTCAACGTTTTCTAAGTAGCAATCCGCGTACCCGGGCTATTTGGATCACAAGTGGTTGATTATGAGTGAACCCAAAATCGCATGATGTGACAAAATGCACGATGGTGTCAATTTATGCACCAATTGCGTCATTTTGGCGCATCAGAGATTCGACAAGGGACAGCGCGTGAACCTATTTTTGGCCGTGTTCAACGCATTATATCCCCTTGCCCGCGCCGGATTGTTCCGGCTTGATGCCGAAGTCGCCCACCATGCCAGCATGGCGGCGCTGCGATTGGCGGAGAAGTCCGGCCTGCTGGGGCTGATTTCTCCCAGCGACGAGCTCGTTTCGCCGGTGGAGGTGATGGGCCTGAAATTTCCCAACCGGATCGGCCTGGCGGCGGGCTTGGACAAGGAGGGGAATACCATCGACGCGCTGGGCCGGCTCGGATTCGGCTGCATCGAAATCGGCACGATCACGCCACGGCCTCAAGCTGGAAATCCGAAACCGAGGCTGTTCCGCCTGATCGACCACGAAGCGATCATCAACCGCATGGGCTTCAACAATCCAGGGATCGACGCGGGGGTCAGGAACGTCTGCTCCGCGAAGTCGTTCGGTGGCGTCGTCGGCTTTAACATCGGGAAGAACAAGGATACGCCTAACGAAAATGCGGCGGATGATTATTTGATCTGCCTGCGGAAGGCATATCCGGTGGCGGACTATGTGGCGGTCAATCTATCGTCGCCGAACACCCCCGGCCTGAGGGATTTGCAAGGGGCCGAGGCCAGCGCCCGCCTGCTCGAGGTTCTCAAGAAGGAGCAGGCGAGGCTCGCGGCCGAGCACGGCAAGCAAGTGCCGCTGCTTTTCAAGGTGGCGCCGGATCTCGATGAAGCGCATGTCCGCGATCTTTCGCAGGTGTTCCTTTCCGGGGGGCTCGACGGGCTGATCGCCACGAACACCACACTCGACCGCGACCGCGTGGCGGGCCATCCGCGGGCAGCGGAGGCAGGAGGACTTTCCGGCAGGCCGGTATTTGAAAAAAGCACCGCGACTTTGCAGCAGTTCGCGAGTCATCTCGGCTCCCGGATCCCGATCATCGGCGTGGGGGGAATCTCCTCGCTGGAAGACGCCCGGGAGAAGATCCGAGCGGGCGCCTCGCTGGTGCAGATCTACACCTCGTTCATCTATCAAGGGCCGCGGCTGGTGAAAGAACTCGCCAGGGAGCTTTGACCCGTGAGAACCGCCGCATACATTCCTTCGGAAAGCCTCGACGCGCCTGTCCTGGCCCGCTGAAATCCCCCCTTAGAACCCATGAGTATCCCAGCCACTGCATCCCGTATGGAAAGCGCCGTTTGCTCAGTGGTGCGCGGACAACCCGAAGTGGTCCGCCGGGTGCTGGCGTGCATGATTTCCGGCGGGCATGTGCTGTTGGAAGATTTCCCGGGGACCGGAAAAACCACTTTGGCAAAGGCCATCGCCAAGGCGATCAGCGGGGCCATGTTCAAGCGGGTGCAATTCACCCCGGACTTGCTGCCCTCCGACATCCTCGGCGTCTCGATCCTGGATCCGCGGACTCAGGATTTCAAATTCCACCCGGGTCCGATTTTCACCGACATCCTGCTGGCGGATGAAATCAACCGAGCCTCGCCACGGACCCAGAGCGCTTTGCTAGAAGCAATGGGTGAACGGCAGGCGACGATTGAAGGCCTCAAGCATGAGCTCGACGGGATCTTTTTCGTGATCGCCACTCAGAATCCCGTGGAATTCCGCGGGACCTATCCGCTGCCGGAAGCCCAGATGGACCGCTTCGCGATGCAATGCTCGCTCGGGTATGTGAGTGCTGCGGAAGAGGCCGCGATCCTAGCGGACCAGACCGAGACCCACCCGGTGGACCGACTGGCCCCTGTCGCCACCCGCGAGGACATCCTCGAGCTCATGGCGGCGGCGCGGCACGTGCGCTTCAGCGAAGAACTCCGGCACTACGTCGTCGCGCTGGTCGGGGCGACACGCGGGCACCCGGCGATTCAGCTCGCAGCGAGTCCGCGCGCCTCGCTGGCCTTGATGAAGGTTTCCCAAGCCATGGCGGTATTCCAAGGACTGGACTTCGTTTCCCCCGAGCTGATCCAATCCGTGGCGGCCGACGTGATCGCCCACCGGATGGTGCTGGCGCCCGAGGCGAAATACTCCGGAGCCAATGCCCGCCAAATCGTCGCGGATCTCATTGAACAAACGCCGGTTCCGGTCTAGTTTCCCCAGCCCATGAAAACCCAAGCACCACGGTCTGGCAGCGAGCTGCGGGTCCTGCGGCGCGTGCGCTTGGATCACTGGTTGCACAAAGTCTATTTCCGCGGCGCGGGGATCCATCACTTCCTCGGACGCCGGTGCAGACCTGCCGGGATCGCGCTGGGACTGGTGTTTGTGCTGGCGACTTGCCTCGGGATCGGCCATGACCGCAGCTCCGTCTATCAGTTATTTTCGCTGAGCCTGGGCATGATATTGATCGGGATGCCATGGGCGATGAGCCGCCGGGCGCAGGTGGAGGCCAAGCGGGAGCTACCGCGATTCGGCACGGCGGGCGAGCGACTGCGCTACACGGTGAGTGTCCAGAACCACCGGCAGCGGCGCCTCTGCCGGGCGTGGCTTGTCGATACGCCGCCGGATCCGCGGCCGAGCTTCGCCGACTTTTCAATCCTCCGCGAACCTGAGGAAGAGGAGCGCAACCGCTTCGACCGCAAGTTCGCTTATTTCCGCTGGCAATGGTTGCTGATGGGAAACCGCCTGTTCACCGGCGGTGTCTCTAACGCCGACTTGGATCTCAAGCCCGGCCAGCAGGCGCGCATCGCCATGGAAATCACCCCCCTGCGTCGCGGCGTCATCCGCTTCAACGATCTGCGGGTGCTGCTGCCCGATCCATTCGGACTCTTCCAACGCTGCCGGAAAGTGACAGCCCCTGCGGCCACGCTCACGGTGCTGCCCCACCGTTTTCCGCTACCCCCTATCGAGCTGCCGGGAGGTGCGGCATTCAAAATATCAGGCGAGGCGAATACCAACTCGATCGGCAACTCGGGTGAGTTCGTGGGGCTGCGGGACTACCGCCCGGGCGATCCGCTGCGGCAGATTCATTGGAAAAGCTGGGCGCGGACCGGACGCCCGATCGTCAAAGAACTCGAGGACACTTTTTACCCGCGCTATGGGCTGATCGTGGATACCTTGTCCTGCGCGCGCACCGATCACCAGTTTGAGGAGGCGATCTCCGTGGCCGCTTCATTCGCCGCGTCCATCGACACGAGTGAATCGCTGCTCGACCTGATGTTCATCAAAAACGAGGCACACATGGTGACCGCGGGACGGGGGCTGGAGCGGGCGGAAAAACTGTTGGAGGTTCTGGCAGGAGTCGCACCGGAGCGGACGGAGAATTTCAAGGCCTTGGCGCAGCTGGTGCTGCACCACCGCGACGATCTAACCTCCTGCCTGGTGATTTTCAACGGCTGGGACCCGGCACGCGCGCAGTTTCTCGAGACCCTGATTCAAAATGGCGTCCTTTGCGTGCCCATCATCATCGGCAGCGGTCGGGCTCCGACCGGGACGCCAGGGCATTGGCTCGAGTCCGGTCATATCGCCCGGGACCTCCTACGCCTACCGACCCGCCTGGGCATCCACCCCTAACACCCTCCGCAGCCATCCACCAGGTCAATCCACCACCCCGCTTCATTGTCGGTGCATCGCTGCTCTTCTGGGGCGCGATGACCGATCGGCTGTGGATAGGCATCCTGCTCGCGGTGGTCATCGAGTGCGCCCACTGGACCCGCCTGCGCTGGGACTTCAATGAAGAAACCTGTAGCAGAGCGTGGCAGGTCAATGCCATCCTCATCGGGCTGGTCACGATCCTGATTTTCCTGGATGGACCGCCGCTCATGGCCTTGCCCAACCTCCTGACTTGGCTGCCTGCGCTGCTGCTGCCCATGCAGTTCGTCCAATCCTACGGGATGAAAAACTCCCTGCCGCTCAACACCTTTTCCTTTCTCGCAAAACACCGCCGCAAGCGAAATCTGCGGCTTGGACTCACCGAGGCTGTCATCCAGATCAACTTCGGCAACGTCTACTTCGTGGCGGCGCTGGTGGGATCCACCTTGGGCAACCAGGCCAACTCGTGGCCGTTTCTTCCAGGAATCATCGTGCTCACCGGCTGGATGCTGCTTTCTACCAGCCGCAGCCGGCCACTCTCCATGATCGTGGCGCTGACCATCGCAGGCGGCATCGCCCTTGCGGGACAGGTCGGTCTCGATCAATTAGAAAACTGGTTCTATAACAGCGCCCCCGGCCCATCCCAGTTCAACCCGAATACGGTCTCAACAATGATCGGCAGGCATGGCATCGTCGACCTGCCGCCCGACATCGTCTGGAGACTGCGCCCTCAGGAGAAAACCCCGCCGCCGTCCTTGCTGCGCACCGCCACCTACAACACCTTTCGAGGAGCGACTTGGCAGAACCAGCGAGTGGCGATCATGGATTTCAAGGACCTAACCACCATCGGGTCGGCCAATGGCGAAATCTATCACCTCCTGCGGGAAAACCTGCTTCCCGAGGAGCAGCAGCAGGCGATCCGCCCGGGCCTGCCCCGTTTCAGCCTGCGCGGCGCCGCCTCTGCGGAGACACCGCTGCCGCTGCCGGGTGATGCCGCGAGTCTGCGTGAGTTCGAACTGGATGCCGTGGAGTGCAATTCATTCGGCACCGTGCGGGTATTCCCAAAGCACTCGGTGATCGAAGGGACCGTGCTGTGGAAGGGAGCGACCAATCCGGAAAGCCCGCCCATCTCAAAAGAAGACCTGGAGATTCCGCCGCTCGAGCGCGACACCCTGGAGGCGGTTTCGGCAAGTCTCCACCTTGCCGATAAAGCCTCGCTGCAGGAGAAGCTCGGGACCATCCGCGCGTGGTTTCTGGAGAACTTCCGTTATACCCGGAACCTAACCATTTACAGCTCGCCTTATGTATCCACCTCACCGACGGCGATCACCCGCTTTCTCACCAAATCGCGGGCGGGGCACTGCGAGTATTTCGCGACCGCCACCATCCTGCTCCTTCGCGACGCGGGGATCCCCGCGCGCTACGCGACCGGTTACGCAGTCATCGAGCGCGACGTAAAACACCGGGAGTATGTCATCCGCGGGACCCACGGCCATGCATGGTGCCGCGTGTGGGATGCTGACGCCGGAAAATGGATCGACTTCGACACCACGCCAGGCAGTTGGATGGGCAGCGCATCGCCGCAGGACTCGGCAACGCAACGCTTCAGCGATGCGGTCAAGCGGCTGCGGGAAGACTTCTTCCTCTGGAGAAACCAGCCGACAAACCGATCCGCAGCCACACTCGTCATGTCGTTGATCGGCCTGGGTGTGGGCGGCTTCGTGGCGCAGCGACTGTGGAAATCCAAGCGGCGGCTGGAGGTTTTGAAACGGTCCAACAACTACGGCGGCCCGGTGACCCAGACGCCCCTCAATGCCATCGAAAAAAAGGCGGAACGGCGGCTCGGCACGCGTCCGTCGGGCGAACCGCTTGGCACCTGGTTGCTGCGCCTGCGCCCTTTGCTGCCGGACCATGCCACACTGACGGAAGCCATCGCCCTGCACCAGCGCCTCCGCTTCGATCCTGCCCCCCCGCAGCAGACCGAGCAGGAGCGACTCGCAGACCTCGCCGAGCAGTTGGAAGCCGCCATCAAACGCGGCTGAGTCCCGGCCTAAGGCAGTTGCGTTCCCTCGGGGATTTCGAAGGTCTTGAAGCGCGAGGAGTTTCCTTTTTCCAATGTCACCTGGGATTTGGAGAGTCCTAACGATTTCGCCAGGAAATCGCGCAGCGCTTTGTTCGCCTCGCCATCGACCGGCGCGGCGGCGATTTTCACCCGCAGGATCCGCCCGGCCTGCGGGTCGTCCTCCTAGCCGATGATTTCACTCTGGCGGGAGTTAGGAGTGGCGCGGACGCGGAGTTTCATCGGGAGAAAACAAACGGGGCCCGACCGCTTGGTCGAGCCCCGTCCGAGTGATTGTTAGTCGCTCAAGCTCACTTGGCAGCCGCGATGACGTGGTCCTTGGTCATGCCAAGTTCCTTCATCACCACGTCGCCCGGTGCGCTGATGCCGAAGCGGTCGATGCCGAGGGCCTTGCCTTCGGTGCCGACGTATTTCCACCAGAGGTCGGTCACACCGGCTTCGATGGAAATGCGCTTGGTGCAGGCCTTGGGCAGAACGCTTTCGCGATACTCCGGGCTCTGGCGCTCGAAGCGCTCGAAGCATGGCATCGAGACCACGCGGACGCCGTCACCGAGTTCGGCGGCAGCATCCATCGCGTGTTGAAGCTCGGAGCCGCTTCCCAGAAGGATCGTGGTGAGTGCGCCTGTTTCCTTACGGGCGATGTAGCCACCACGGAGCACGCCGTCGCGGCGGGCATCCACGGAAAGCTCGTTCATCAGCGGAATCGCTTGGCGGGTCAGGATCAGTGCGGTCGGTCCATCGGTGCGGGACATCGCTGCCACGAAGGCACCGGCTGTTTCCTCGGCATCGCCGGGACGGATGACGTCGAGATTCGGGATCACCCGCAGGCCGCTGACGGTTTCCACCGGTTGGTGGGTCGGGCCATCTTCACCGACGCCCACGGAGTCGTGAGTGAACACGTAGGTGACCGGGAGATTGGATAACGAAGCGAGGCGGATCGAGCCGCGCAGGTAGTCGGCGAAGACCAGGAAGGTCGCGCCGCTTGCGCGGAACAGGCCGTCGTAGGCAATGCCATTGCAGATCGCGCCCATCGCGTGTTCGCGGATGCCGAACCAGATGTTCCGGCCCAGTGGATTGGCCGCGGAGAAGTCCCCGCCGTCCTTGAGGTAGTTTTTAGTAGAGCCGAAAAGGTCGGCGCTGCCGGTGAGGAATTGCGGCATCGCCTTGGCCACCGCGTTGATCACCGTGGCACCGGCGGAACGGGTCGCATCCTTGTAGTCGGCAGCGAATGCCGGGATTTGTGCGCTGAGATCCAGCGGCACCGACTGCCCGACGCACACGGACAATTCCGCGGCAAGCTCGGGATTCGCCGCAGACCAGGCATCGTAGGTCGCCTGCCAGGCTTCGAACGTGACCTTGGAGGAAGCCTTCTTTTTGGCGAAAAACGCCTGAGTGGCTTCGGAAACGAAGAAATGCTCATCGGCGGGAAGCCCCAGACCCGCGCGGGCGGTTTCGATGAATTTTGCGCCGCCTTCGCCGTGGCCCTTGGCGGTGCCGGCGACTTCAGGGATGCCTTTGCCGATCAAGGTTTTGGCGATAATCACCTTGGGGCGACCGTTCTTGTTCGCCTTGGCGGTTTCCACGGCCGCAGCGATGGCGGCGATGTTTTGGCCGTCGATGGTGACTGCGTCCCAACGTTGGGAAGTGAAATATTGCTCGGCGTCCTCGCCTTGGGTGAGCACGGCCATGGCGTCGAGCGTCACGTCGTTGGAATCGTAAATCAGCACCAGGTTATCGAGTCCGTTGTGGCCGGCGAAGGCAATGGCCTCCTTGGCGACACCTTCCTGAAGGCAGCCGTCACCGAGAATAGCGAACACATGTTGGTCGAAAATCGTGTGGGCTGCGGTGTTGAAACGGGCGGCCGCGCGTTTTCCGGAAAGGGCATAACCCACGGCATTGCCGACGCCTTGGCCGAGCGGGCCGGTGGTCGCTTCCACGCCTGGAGTCTCGTGAAACTCAGGATGCCCCGGGGTGATCGAGTGCAGCGCGCGGAACTTCTTCACGTCGTCACGGGAAACCGCGTAGCCGGCGAGGTGCAGCCAGCTGTAGAGGAACATCGAGCCATGGCCTGCCGAGAGCACGAACCGGTCGCGGTTGAGCCACTTCGGCGCGTCCGGGTAGTAGCGCATGGATTCGCCGAATAACACCGCTCCGATCTCGGCGCAGCCGAGCGGAAGGCCGAGGTGGCCGGAATTACAGGCATGGACGGCATCCATGGCGAGGCCACGGGCTTCATTGGCGGCTTGTGCAAGCAGGGTCGTGTTCATGAAATCAAAATCCCGCACTGGTTTCACTTGCGGGGCGCAGAGCTTAAAAACCCTCCCCCGCTTGACAAGCCGCATTCGACGAATTGCCGGAACATCCGACAAAAGCGCCTCATTTCCCGCATGAATCCAACACTCTGAAAAAATTTCCCTAAAAAACCTTGCAAGGCCCCGCCCGATCGGTTTCTTTTCCGCCCGCTTCGCGACACACGACCCGTTCGTCTATCGGTTAGGACTCCAGGTTTTCATCCTGGCAAGAAGGGTTCGACTCCCTTACGGGTCGCCATATAATATCAGCCTCCGCCCTGCGGGGGCTTTTTAGTTTCCAGGCCTGTCGCACCTTCATTTTTCCCAAGTGACTGCTCTCGAAAAAGCCCATTCCCTCCGACTGCGCAAAGGCGGCCGCCCGATCGCGGTGCTGACGGCATACGATTACCCGAGCGCCCGCCTGCTTGATGAGACCGGGATCGACGCCCTGCTCGTCGGCGACTCCCTCGGGATGGTGGTTCTCGGCTTCCCGGACACCACCCACGTGACGCTGGACCACATGCTCCACCACGTAGCGGCGGTGGCCCGCGCCAGGCCGCAGGCGCTGGTCATCGGCGATTTACCGATTCACACCTACGACACCCCCGAGCACGCGCTCGCGACCGCCCGCCGCCTCGTGGCCGCCGGCGCGGAAGCCGTGAAGCTCGAAGGCGGACTCCGTCAGGCGGAAAAGGTCTGGGCGATCACCCAAGCGGGCATCCCGGTGATGGGCCACCTCGGCATGCTCCCGCAGCGCGTGGTCCAAGAAGGTGGCTATCGCAAAAAAGGCAAAACCCCCGAACAAACCGAAGCCCTCCGCGAGGGCGCGCAGGCCCTCATTGATGCCGGGGTGTTCGCGATTGTCTTCGAGTCCATCGTCCCGGAGACCGCCCGCCAGCTCTCGGCATCCCTCTCCGTTCCGACCATTGGCATCGGCTGTGGAAATCAGACGTGTGATGGCGAGGTCGCAGTCGTCACCGATTTGCTCGGCTCCTATCCGTGGTTCGTGCCGCCCTTCGCCCGGCCCGAGGCGGATGTCGCCGGGGTGACTCGCGAGGCGGTGGCCCGCTATGTGGCGAGGGTCCAGGGCTCCTGATCGGAATGCTGCTCTACCTCCACATCCCCTTCTGCCACCGCGTTTGCCCCTACTGCTCGTTTTACAAGCACACCCCGGGCGACACCCCCATCGGCAGCTTTGTCGATGCCCTCGCCGCTGAAGCGAAATCCCGGATCACGGAAAACC
>Ga0123337_10005412_pt1 | contig 12575 bp, 12 predicted proteins | sample frozenSSSSmetaG_FD_89792 | JGI IMG/M metagenome (GOLD analysis project Ga0123337, IMG submission 89792) | Glacier valley bacterial and archeal communities from Borup Fiord, Nunavut, Canada, to study Microbial Dark Matter (Phase II) -... | ecosystem: Environmental > Aquatic > Freshwater > Ice >...
ACTTTTAACCCGTGCATGGTCCATCGCTTTTGTTTGCATCTCGAGGAAGCCCTGTATGTTCGCACCTCATCGCTCGAGCACCCCCAATGAGATAGCCAAACCAAACCTTGGGCATTTTAGGAAAGGTAAAAAGAACGCTCTGGACCAAGAAGTGCTCAACTTTTAAAAGCCAGGTCTTCAACTTGGCTGCCTACCAAGTCAATGGCTTGCAGGAAAATCTCGAGTGGTTGCGCCCCCGAGAGCGCGTATTGGCCGCCGAACACGTAAAACGGCACCCCGCTCACGCCCATCTGGGCGGCCTGATTCTGACTCTGGCCCACCTCGAGCCGCAATTCCTGACCCTTTAAGAACTCGAGGGTGCTTTCCTGCTCGAGGCCCACTTCCACCGCTAACTGGGCGAGGGTTTCAAAATCCATCACATCTTGAGCTTCGGAAAAGTAAGCCCTGAATAGGCGGGTGCTCATCTGAACGCCCAGACCCTGCCGCTCGGCCCACAGAATCAGGCGGTGCGCGTCCTCGGTGTTGGGTGCGAACGGCATCTTCTCGAAGTCGAACTGAATCCCTTCGCTCGAGCCTGCCTCGATGACGCGCTCGAAAGCGGCCTGACGGTTTTCGGCACCACCGAATTTCTGGCTCGAGAACTCCTCCCAACGCGTTCCCTTGGGCATTTGCGGTTGAAGCTGAAACGGACGCCACCTGCGCTCCACCTGCACATCCGGGCGCTCGAGCAGGGCGCGCTCGAGCCGACTGTCGCCTACAAAGCACCACGGGCAGGCCACATCGGAAAACACTTCAATCTTCATGGGTCGTCTCCTGATTTGCCGTTTTTAGGGGCATCCACAGCACTTTATGGTCGTGGATGAACTGGCGCAGCGTGGTGGCGGGGCGTTTTAAAAGTTCCCTGATGGTGGGTGTCACCCGACCTGCGCGGCCCAGAGCAGCAACACTGTAAATTCCTACCATCACCCCGATAAAGGGCCACGAAACCCCTCGAGTGCGCTCCTCGAGCGCAAATTTGAGAATGCCAGGATGGCTGTACCCGATGGGCCTTCCCAGTTCCTCGCTCAGAATCTGGGCCACCTTGCCGTAGGTCAGCGCTTCGTCTCCGCTAAGGTCGTAGGCGACGTTTTGATGACCCTCGAGCAGAGCCTTTGAAGCCACCGCGCCGATGTCCCGAGCGTCGATGAAGCTGGTTTTTCCGTTGCCTGCCGGTACGAACACGTCGTCTCGGTCGCGGATGTCCTCGAGGTGGGTGGTGCTGAGGTTTTGCATGAAGAAGCTGGCCCGTAGAAAAACATAGGGAATATCCAGCTCGAGCAGCACCTTTTCAATTTTGTGGTGGGGCACAACTGGGTTGCTTTCCGCACCCAGAAGCGACAGAAAGACCACCTGCTGCACCCCGGCCGCTTTGGCTTCCTCGAGAAAGGGTCTGAAGTACCTATCCACCCGGGCAATCTCAGGGGGCCGCACCAGCAACATCTGTTTGACCCCGGTGAGCGTGCCCGTGTAGGTGCGGGGGTCGGTGAAATCGAAGCGGGTGAGCAGCGCCTTGCCCTCGAGTTTCGCTCGAGCTTTTTGGGGGTCGCGCACGGCGGCCAGCGGCATCACCCCGGCTGAATTCAGAGCTTTGAGGGTCTCCAGCCCCACGTTTCCGGTAGCCCCGGTGATGAGTATTTCGGGTTTCTGCTCGAGCATACATCTCAGTGTACGCCCGTGGTGAACACTATTTTACCCAGGCTCTGTCTGTTCTCGAGCGCCCGCACCTTGGGAGGGCCGTGGCGGTGAACCCGCACGGCGTGCATGGTCTGGGATTGAAGGCAAGTGGACCACTCTGATTCTGCACACGCCGCCCAGCACCTTCAGCGCGACCTCGCTCGAGGGTAGAGCGCCAGACCCGCGCCTACACAGCGATTTTGGGGCTGCGTGGACCGTGGGAAGCCTGCGGGTGCTGGCGCAGGGAGGGGCGGATTCGCTGAGCTACTTCGAGACCGTGGGGCCGCGCGGCCTGCTCGAGGGTGATACGGTTTATCCTGTTTATCAGGTCTTTCACCGTCTAGCGGCGTTTCGGGGAGGACAGGTGCGCCACACCTGCTCGAGCGACCCGCTGGGCGCGGTGGCCCTGTGGCTCGAGCATTCCGGGAAACGTGCGGTACTGCTGACCAATTTGCGAGGTAAACCCACCCTGGTTCAGCTCGAGGGTTAGTTCAAGTCGTCACCGGAGTTTGAATCCACGTTCACTTTGCCCGCTTATGGCGCGCTCTGGCTGGAAGGGTGAAGGTGCTCGTGCTCGAGGGTTATGTGTCCATGCGTATCCGCTCCGCCGTCATGACTGCCTGCCGGGTGCGGAATCCTTATCCCACAGACATGGCCATTGGTGGCCCCATTCTCGAGTCTCCAACTTCTACGCTCCTCACCCCTTCACCGAGCCTGCGGTGAGGCCCTCGACGAGCTGGCGAGAAAACACCGCGAAGAGCAGCAGGAGTGGAATCACCGCCAGGGCGCTTCCGGCGAACAACGCGCCCCAGTCGGTGTTGTAGGCCCCCTTGAGGTTGCCTAAAGCCAGTTGTACCGTGGCGGTATTTTTATCCTGCATCACCACCAGCGCGCCCTGAAAGTTGTTCCAGGCCCCCACGAAGGATACCAGCCCCAGCGTGCCCAGCGCGGGCCTCGAGAGCGGCAAGGCTATTCTCCAGTACAGCCCGAACTCGGTGCAGCCGTCTATGCGGGCGGCCTCGAGCAGCTCTTTAGGCAGGGTCGAGCCGATGTGCTGGCGCATCAGAAAGATGCCGAAGGCGCTGGCCGCCCCTGGCAGCCACAGTGCGAGTGGCTTGTTGAGCCAGCCAAAGGCGTTCATCATCAGGTAAAAGGGCACCAGATTGAGAAAACCGGGGATGAGCATGGTGGCCAGCACCCCCGAGAACAGCGCCTCGCGGAAGCGAAACTCGTACATGGCGAAGGCGAATCCGGCCAGTGAGCAAAAGAACAGCGTGGCGGCGGTGCTGAGCAGCGCGATATACAAACTGTTCCACAGGTTGCGCCAGAAGGGAACCGTCTCGAGCAGGTGCGCTAAATTCTCGCCCAGCGCGGTGCCGATGCCCACCGGACTGGGCACCGAATAGATTTCGGCGGCGGTGTGGGTGGCGTAGACCATCATCAGGTAAAAGGGAGCCAGACAGAACAGCGCACCCAGCGCAATTAGTAAGTAGCCGATGAGCAGGCCGCTCGAGACTCGAGGGGGGCGTGCTCGAGGCGTGGTCCGTGTGGACAGCGTCTTGACCGCCACGCTTCACTCTCCCCTGGCGCGGCCCTGCGCGCCAAAAATTCGGTTGTTGAGTGTACTGAGGGCCAGAATACCCGCGAACAGAATCCAGCCCATCGCCGCCGCCGTGCCCGCGTCTCCGAACTTGAAGGCGGTGGTGTAGAGGTAGGTGGCCACGGTCAGACCCGCCTGCGCCCATCCGCCCTCGCCGCCGACGAGTACGTAGGGTTCGTCGAAGAGTTGCATCTGCCCGATGATGGTCAGGCTGACGGTCAGAAACAGCATCGGCATCAGTTGCGGCAGGGTGACGAAGCGAAACTGCTGCCCGGTGCTGGCCCCGTCTATCTTGGCCGCGTCGTAGAGGTCCTGGGGGATGGCCTGCATCCGGGACAGGTGCAGCAGCACGTTCCAGCCCAAATAGCGCCACAGTACCACCAGCGCGATGGCGGGTTTGACGGTGTTGGGGTCGCCCAGCCAGTCCACCCCACCGTTGGGAAACAGGCCCCCGACCAGGGGAAGACCGTGCAGGGTGCTTAGAAAGGCGTTGAGCAGGCCGGTGTTCTTGGAGTAGACCACCGTGAAAATCAGCGCCACCGCCACGGTGGAGGTGATGTAGGGCAGAAAGTAGAGCGCCGTGACCAGTGAGCGAAAGCGCTTCAGGCCCACCAAAATGGCGAAGGCGAGTACGAGCGCGATGGGTTGAAGCAGCAGCCCGTAAACTCCCAGAATCAGGGTATTGCCCACCGCCTTCCAGAACCACGGGTCGGAAAACAGGGTGAAGTGGTAGTTCTCGAGTCCGCTGAACTTCATCTCCCCCAGGCCCGAGGTTTGCCGCCACTTTTGAAAGGACAGGTAGAAACTAAAGAGCGTGGGAAACAGTGCGAAGACCAGAAAAAAGATGAAAAAGGGGCTGATGAACAGGTAGGGGGCCAGTCTCCGCGCTCGAGTGCTCGAGGACAGAGGGCGCGCCTGGAATTGCACTGGGGCTTGGGTCATGGGGTCCCTCGAGAAGGTTAAGCTGTGTGCGGTGCGAGAAATGAGTGCTCGAGGGCCTGGGAAAGGCCCTCGAGTGTTTATACCAGGGTTCAGCGGCTGGTGCGGCGCTCGATGAGGGCTTTAGCCTCGCTCAGCGCGGTCTTGATGTCCTTGCCCTGCTCGAGCACCTGGGTAAGCTGGTCGCCCACGATGGTTTCGGCCAGGGCGTAGTTCTTGTTGGGCAGCGCCGCCGACATGTTGCGGGCGGCCAGGGCGTAGGTCTGGCGCACCTGCTGACCCCCAAAAAAGGCGCTGGCTTCCTTGAAGATGGGTTCGCGCAGCGCGCTCAGATTGGCCGGAAAGTTGCCCGACTGCTTGAACACCTCAGCCTGGGTTTTGGTGTTGACGGTGAGGTAACGAATCAGGTCCCAGGCTTCGGCTTTGTTCTTGCTGCTGGCCGGAATGGCGAAGAACGCGCCGCCGCCCACGCTGTTGCTCTTCTCGGGGGGCAGCGCCACGCCCCAGTTGCTCGCCCCGTCCTTGTCAATCTGGTCGGTGAGGATGTTCTCGAACCAACTTCCCACCACGATGGTGGCCACCTTCCCCTTCTTGAAGGCGTCGTACCACTCGGGGGTCCAGCCACCGATTTTGCTGTCCAGGCCCGCGTCTCGAGTCTGCTTGGCCAGGGTGAAGGCCCTTACGAAACGGGCGTTGTCCACCAGGGATTTACCGTCCTTGTCGAAGTAGACCCCCTCGCCGCTGGGGATGTTGACGGTCCAGGCGGTGCTGGCCACGTCGGCGGCCCCGTTGGTGATGAACACGCCCTGCGCCTTGAGCTTCTTTCCGGCAGCGATGTAACCCTCCCAGCTCGAGCTGAGCTGCGCGGGGGTCACGCCCGCTTTTTTGAGCACGTCGCGTCGGTAGAACATCACGTTCGGGGGCGCGTCGTTGGGTATAGCGATGAAATTACCCCGCGTTCCCATAGCCACCGCTACCTGCGACTTCACAAACTGCCGCTGAAAGCTCGCTCCGGCGTTGTAGGGCGCTTTGGACAGGTCCTCGAAAAAGTTACCGTTGGCGTAGCCCACCACGAACGGACCGCCCAGTGACACCACGTCCTCGGCGTTGCCGCTTTGCAGGCGGTTGTTGAGCGCTGGGTGATAGTCGCCGTACCCCAGGCCCCCGACCACCTTGACCTCGAGGTCGGGATGGGTCTTGAGAAATCCGGGCAGCACCGACTGAATCAGCTTGTCGTTTCCGGCCCAGGCCGCGATGGTGAGGGTTTTCTTGGTCTGGGCCTGCGAAACGCTGAGCAGAAGGGTGAGGCTGAGACCGAGCGCGCGAGTAGTTTTCATGGCGTCTCCTGTGAGGCCCCACTGGGAGGTTCTGAACCGCTCGAGCACACAAAATCATGTAAAGCTTTGGAGCGCTCGAGCGGCTCGGATGAATTGATGGACTGCACGCATTATGGCCCCGCTTTTGAGCAAAGAGCAATGCAGGAGCTGCCCAGGGGGATGCAAGAAATGCCAGAAGGTAGACGACAGATGGCAGACTTCAGAAAGTGGAGGGCAGAAGGCGAAAAGCAGAAGGCAGAAAAAACCGTATCGAAATCACAGAGCTAAAATCTGACCTCTGAAATCTGATGTCTCGCGTCTGACTACCTTTCCACCCCCGGATGTCTGAAATCTCCCGGCGTTTGCCCGGTGGCCTGCTTGATGTCGCGCCACAGGTGTGAAGCCGAGTCAAAGCCGCTGACCGAAGCCACCTCCTCGAGCGTGAGCGAACTGCTGCCGATGAGTTCCAGGGCGCGGCGCACCCGCACCGTCTTGAGAAAAGTTTTGGGCGAGTAACCGCGCCGTTTTGAAAACTGTTCGCGCAGGCTCGAGTATCCCATTCCCAGTTCTCCGGCCAGGGCGCGAATGCTGGGATTTTCGGCGTAACGTTCCTCGAGCGCCCCCTCAAAGCGGCGCACCATGCGCTCGGCCTGGTCGGGCACCGTCTCGAGTGAAACCCGCTCGAGGGTGATTGTGAGTTGCTCGAGCAGCAGGCGCACCATCGTTTCGCACCCACGCTGCGCGCCGTGCCACTCGGCCACCAAATCGGCCACCAGGCGCTCGAGGCGGTGGTCGGGGGTATCGCGGTAAAGCGCAGGTTCGTTAAATTGCGGAAAGCTGAGCGGCTCGAGCTGAAGGTAGTCGTGCTGATAGGCGCTGCGGGCCACGTCGCCGTGAACCGTGCCAGCGGGCATCACTATGACGCAGCCGGGAAAGGTCTCGAGCTGCTGCTCCTGACCCGACGCGCCCAATACCCGGCACACGATGTGTCCGGCGCGGTACACCACCAGTTCCAGGGAGCGGTGGTAGTGCAGCGGGAAATCCTGGCCCTTGGGGGCGCGGTGCTGTCCGGCGGCCAGCAGCGGTAGGCCGGGAATGACCAGCGGTGCCCACTCGGAACCGGGGTCGTTGAGGGGAGGCGTTGGGGATGATTCTGGCATTTCGTGCAGTTCTTCAGCCATATCTTGAATTGTGTCCTCGAGGGGAGAAGGCTACTTTGGGGTACTCGGCAGTATAAAGCTTTCCCCTGAAGGTTCGGCTTTTTGGACCTTCAGAGTGAGCGGTCTGGCCCGGAAGGTGCCGTTCAGACCAAGACGCGAAGCGAATGGAAACGGGCGTGGGTTCTCGCGGAAATGGAAGCTTTGGAGCTAGCGGAAAAGCTGCAATGTTAGCGGGAACCCACGCAACACCGCTCAAAAGATGCACCCCCTTCTGACTCGCTCGAGGGCGCGACTCACCAAAGGATGGCACATGGCAAACATCAGCATCATCGGGGCCGGGGGCTGGATGTTTCCCCTGCGCCTGATTGGAGACCTGCTCAGCTTTCCCACGCTGCAAAACAGCCGCATCACCCTGATGGATATAGACCCCGAGCGGCTCGAGCGCACCCACCATGCCGCGCTCGAACTTGCGGCGCACCACCGCCTGCCCACCCGATTCAAAGCCACGCTGAGTCGCCGCGAAGCGCTCGAGAATGCCGATTTCGTGATTATCACCTTTCAGGTGGGCGGACTCGAGGCTTACCGCATCGATAAGCAAATCCCGGCCCGCTACGGGGTAGACCAGGCGGTGGGCGACACCCTGGGACCGGGCGGCATCATGCGCTTTTTACGTAGTGCGCCAGAGTATAAAAAAATTACCCAGGACATGCTCGAGCTGTGCCCGGACGCGCTGCTCGTCAACTATGCCAACCCGATGGCCATGAGCTGTTGGTATCTCTCGAGCCTGGGGATTAAAACCGTGGGGCTGTGCCACAGTGTGCAGAACACCACCCACATGCTGGCCCGCGCTCTGGGGATGCCTTATGAGCAAATCGTGTTTCGCTCGGCGGGTCTCAACCATCAGGCGTGGCTGCTCGAGTTCAGGCGGCGTCACCCCGACGGTTCGCTCGAGGACCTCTATCCCCGCCTGCGCCGCGAAATGGTGCAGACCCACCTCGAGGGCAGGGCGCAGGGCTGGACCCTGGCCGACAGCGGTGACCACACCGAGAAAGCGCAGGGCTTCACCGACTACGAGGGCGGTCAGGAGCGGGTGCGAACCTCGCTGATGCACGCTTTCGGGTACTTTCACACCGAGACGAGCCACCACGCCAGCGAGTACCTGCCCTACTTTCGCAAGTCGCCCACCGAAACGCTCGAGTTCATTCCGCAGCGCTGGGACTACCTCGATATTTGCACCCTGCACGAGGGCGACGACCATGCGGCGCTCTTAGGGAGCCTCAAAGCCGAGCTGACCCCCAGCCTCGAGTACGGGGCGCGCATCGTCGTGGCCATGCAGGGCGGCCCTCCCACGGTGATTTATGGCAACGTGCCCAACCGGGGCCTCATCGAGAACCTTCCGTATGAGTGCTGCGTGGAGCTGCCGTGTCTGGTAGACGCCAGCGGGGTGCAGCCCACCCATATCGGCAAGCTGCCACCGCAACTGGCGGCACTCAACCGCAGCAACGCTAGCGTGCAGGAACTGGCGGTTCAGGCGGCCCTGACTGGCAAGCTCGAGCACGTCTACCACGCCCTGATGCTCGACCCGCTCACGGCTGCGCTGCTGAGCCTGGAGAGAATTCGGGCCATGACCGACGAACTTTTACAAGCCCAGGCGCAGTGGCTGCCCCAATTCGCGCTCGAGCGAGGCTTGCAGACAGTGTGATCAATGGTCCGGTAAGTTTTAGGCCGCTTTAAGGCCGAAATCCAGCGGTCCAGAGGGTGTATAGGCAATTTCATCGAAACGGGCTTGCAGGCCCAGATGGCTTAAAAGGTGCTGGGTATACAAGGCGTTATAGGCCCGTCGTTTGGCGTCTTCTATGCCGAACACCAGAGACTGTCCCCGTTCTAACCCCTGCAACGCTTGTGTGTGCACCAGACTCACCGTAAGCAGGGCAACGTTCCTGTGATTATGCAGCGCGCGCGAACTCCGCATTTGGCAGGTGGTCAGCCCCGCATATCGTTTGGCATCGCGGAACACAAATTCCATGTCTTGGACAAAGCGGCACTGTCTTGGCCCAAAAGCATTTCTTGGCGTATTGACCATCGCCTACCACTGCACGCAGGGCGGCTTTAAACTTGGTGGGTAAGTCGGTCAGCACGCTCGAGAGTTGAGCGTTGTACTGCTCGGTGCGGTTCTCGGTGGGGGTCGTGGTGGGCTTGGTTTGCTGCACATGAATAGGGAAGGCTTGACGGTCATGGCCCGATAGGTGCCGCTCATCCCAAGACGTGCCGTTCTCGCCAAGCAGTCAAGCGTCCGGTTGAAAGCTGTTTTGACCAAAAAGACGCGGGCAGGCCCACTGCCTTGCCGTTTTCGCCAAGACAAATACGAGTTTACGGCTCCCGCGAAATTATGACCACTTCAATAGACATGCACACCTGAGTGGCAATGCCGAAACTAACGTCGCCCACCGCCCCAGTGAACGGGGACTGCACAAGCTGCTTTTCTAGCACTCGCTCGAGCAGAAGGTCCACCCCCACCGCCTAGCCCTCGAGCGCTCGAGCACGCTTCTCCAGCACGGTCTGGCTACTCGTGAAGTCCACAACCAGACGGGTCTATTCACCCTAGAGTTCCTTGATCCTGAGCCGCACTTCCTCGAGCCTGACCCTCGGCTCGGCGTCGCGCTCCACCAGAAACTCGGGGGTGCTTACCTTTGCTCGAGCAGCGTTCATTTGGGTCTCGGGTCCCCTTCGCTCGAGGCGAAAGCTCCTCTCTCCTACTCGCGCAGCATCCCCGATTTCTCCAGCACCCTGGCATTTTTGCTTGGCCAGTCGCTCGAGGACATGAAGCTTTGCATCGTCTACATAGCGCGCAATTACCTGACCTACCGTGTGGCCCCCTAAAGCATTTTGCGGAAGTATTGAGCCGATTTTGCTCAATACTTCCGAGCAGAGCGAGTGGCAACAGCAAAGCATTTTTCACGAAAGCGGACAGGCGGTCTGGCCCGAAAGGCGAGCAGGCCCGGAAGGCGGACAGGCCCGATAGGTGCCGCTTTGTCCAAGACAGTGCCGTTCTGCTCAAGACGTGCCGTTCAGACCAAGACGCCCGACAGGTGCGGCGAGGCCCGGAAGGTGCCGTTTTCGCCAAGCGGTCAAGCGTCCTCATAGGCGCTGTTCTGACCAAGAAGACGCCGCTTTGTCCAAGACATGGAGCAACCACAGCGGGCAGGCCCCACGGGGCGGTGAGGCCCGATAGGTGCCGTTCTCACCAAGACAGTGCCGCCTTGCCCAAGACGCGGGCAGGCCCCACGGGGCGGTGAGGCCCGATAGGCGAGCAGGCCCGGTAGGTGCCGTTCTGCTCAAGACAGTGCCGTTCTCACCAAGACAGTGCCGCCTTGCCCAAGACAGCGCAGCGAAGGTGGCGCTTTTGAATAGTGAAAAATGCTTTATATTCACCCGGTACTCGACCTTCTGGATGGCCGCGCCGGATTAGGCCCGGTGCGGTAGGTCACCACCTGCCCGTATGGGCCTGGAACTCGAGCGGGTGGCCGCCCTTCCCCGGTCCGAGCGGTGGGATCAGGTGCCGGGGCTGCGCTTCTTGCTGCGAGGCAAGTTGACCGCTGCCGAGTTGAAAACCCCGGGGCGCGCTCCAGTGACAGATACCTTGAGCCGATCACCCTGTACCGGAGCGGGTAGCCCAGGTGGGCAAACGGTTCATGGAAAGCCACCTTGAGGGCGTTCGCACCCGTCTGCGCGAGGACGTTATGCTTTGAACACTCACCCACAGAATCAGAAAGTACCAGAATACCAAACTCTGTAAGTTGCAGAATCAGTGATTTTCAAAGTTTGTGAACCTCAAAGTTTGTTTCTTTCAAACTTTGTATGTGGTAAGTTGACTTCATGCCCACAGTCAAAAGCGCCGAACACCCTCGAAAACGTTTCCCGAACACGGTCAAGACCGCCTCTACTGGGTTTGGACGAGGGCCTTGTGAAGTTGATCGCGGTGGTCAACGGAAAAGGGGGCGTGGGAAAAACCACCACCTGTGTGAACCTGGCCTCGAGCCTGGCTCGAGCGGGCAAGAAGACCCTGATCGTGGATACCGACCCGCAGGCCAGCGCGACGTGGTGGATGGAGCGTGGCCCACCCCACCTGGCCCTGGAGGTGGTAACGGAGACCGACCCTGCCCTGCTCTCCCGAATGCGCGAGATCGAGGGGTTTGACTGCGCGGTGGTGGACACCCAACCTGCGCTCTCGAGTGAAGCGCTGGCCGCCGTGGTACGGGCGTCTGACTTTGCAGTGATTCCCACGCCTCCCACCGCTCTCGACCTCAGCGTGGTCCTCGAGACGGTCATGAAGGTCATCAAACCTTCTGGAGTGGGGTACCGGGTGCTGCTGACCCGTGTTGACCCCCGCGCCCTGGGCGAAGCGCTCGAGGCCCTCAATACCCTGACCACCCTGGGCGTACCCGCGTTCCACGCCTTTGTGCGGGCTTACAAGGCCCACGAGCGCGCTGCACAGGACGGGATACCGATCCACGCCTCAAGAGATCGCGGCGCTAAGGAGGGGTCACTGGACTATGACCGCATCGCCGAGGAGGTGATGCGCGAGTGGTGAAGCGTCGAAAAGGACTGGGGGACTTTCTGCAAAGCGAGGGGAAGCAGGCGCTCGAGGGGTCAGACCCCACCCCACCCCTTGCAGAGTTACAAAGCCAGCAAGATACAGAGAACCTGACTTCCAGGGATACAAGTTTACAAGGTTTGTTAGATACAAATTTACAGATTAACGTAGAAACAGACTTACAGAGTTTGGAAGATACAGTGTTGCTGGAGTCGGCTTCTCGACCACTTTATGCACAGCTCACCCGCAAGGAGGTGAGGCTGCGTGACGAGCAGTATCAACAGCTCACCGTGCTGGCGAGGGGACTGCAACGGGCCAAGACCCAGACCAAAGAGCGCATCACCGAGAACACGCTGATCCGCGTGGCGATAGACCTGCTGCTCGAGCGTGGCGGGGCACTGATAGGGGAGAGCGAGGCGGAGTTGCTGGGCCACCTTCGCAAAACAGACCTTTCCTGAAAGTTTGTCCTCTCGCACCACAGGGCGCGCTCAGCGCAGGAAGTGCTTACCCCGCTTTTCTTTTGAATCCGGTAGGGACGGGCGCTCGAGCACCCCCTTAATGTCCAGCCTCCCCTTGAACCGCAGCACCGGGCTGGAGTGTGTTTAGGAAAGTTTGCCCTTCCTCTCGAGTTGACAGCGGTCGCTCACGGCGAGACGGTGAGTGAGAAATCCTCTCGGCATACCCGCTATCGGGCCTATCGGGCGTCTTGGGATAAGCGGCACGTCTTGAGCAGAACGGCACCTAACGGACTCTGTTGGCGAAGTCAAAATCCTTTGTTATTGTCCACTCAAGGCGTTTATTTTGGTGATTCGGGCGAGGCAGCGCCCATACACTCCGACTAATTCGGAAGACCGTCCAGTACAAAGAATCTGCTCTCCCCCCGTGGCGGGGGGAGGTGGAGGGGGGTGATTCCAGGCGGAACATTACTCGAGTGGAAAGGCGCTGGGAGGCTTTAGCTTCAAACCCCCTCCCAACCTCCCCCGCCACGGGGGAGGAACGGGGACCATGCGCGTTCTACTGTCTGACACGCAGTTTGATTAAGTCGGAGTGTATGGGCAGCGCCCCGCCCCTACTGGGCCTTTTTGACTTAAATATTAGGTAGGGGGTCGGGCGCTGTCTTGGGATAAGCGGCACCTATCGGGCCTGCCCGCTGCCTGACCCGCGACGACTGGACAGCGCCGCTAGACGAGACTGAAACCGACTTCGCCAACAGAGACCTAACGGGCCTGCTCGCCTATCGGGCCATCACGCCC
>Ga0123337_10005413_pt1 | contig 12575 bp, 17 predicted proteins | sample frozenSSSSmetaG_FD_89792 | JGI IMG/M metagenome (GOLD analysis project Ga0123337, IMG submission 89792) | Glacier valley bacterial and archeal communities from Borup Fiord, Nunavut, Canada, to study Microbial Dark Matter (Phase II) -... | ecosystem: Environmental > Aquatic > Freshwater > Ice >...
CGGGCAGCGAGACGGGCACACGGGCGGACTGTCGGGTGCGTTTCAACTCCGCCTGTATGCCCGAACGAGCTTTGGTATAGGCGGCCAAATGCGCGGACCAGTTGGACGTCCCGTAGCTTTGCAGCAAGGCGAGCGCGTGAGGCTCGATCTGGTAAACCGTATTGCCGCTATTGGTGGGGCGGTCGGGTTGATCGGGGTTGCGCAACAGCAAGCCCACTTCCACGAAAAACTTCACGGCCTCGTCGCGGATGGTTTCACGGGTGTTGGGCGCATACCGGACGCCATAGTGACGGGCGATGCTAGCGATAATAGGAGTGATGCCCAGCATCGGCGAAGTGGCTTCACCCCACGATTGGCGCGGCGCGAGATCGGCGAGCGCGAGCAATACCTGAGCGGCGAGTTCGTTGGTCTGACGCTCTCCAAAATCGAGGGCTCGCAAGAGGGTTTGTGCGGCTTTGATCTTGTCGGCTTTGCCGGGAATAGGTTTGGCGGGCATCAGGATGTGAAGTGGGCGGCAACGAGCGCGTCGAGTTCAGTTTGTGCGGGCAGATGGGGGCGGTCGCCAAAAGCCTCGCCTAACTTGATCAGGGTGGAGACTGCGGGGTAAGGCAGGCTGCGAAGATCGGTGGCGTTGACTTGGGTGTGGCCGTTGAAATGGCGGAAATAGGAATCGACCACGCTCCAGTTCAGATAGGCGAGCAGACCTCGGGCGATTACCAGCGGCAGGCCGCAGCCGGAGGCGTGGAAGTAGTTGAGGTGATTTTCAATCCCCAGCCAAGCGGTGCCAGCGGGAAGACGGGAGGGATCAACTAGGCTGGCGACGATGCGTTTGCGTTCCTCTTTGGATGAAAAGCGCCGCACGACGATGTAGGTGGCAGCAGGCACCAATAAATCGGTGCGCGAGGGAGGGACGGCGAGGCCGTTGGGCTTTTTGCCGGCTGGCTTGGGCCAAGCAAGCGCGCCGTCTTCGAAGTGACAGGGGTAGAGCAGCGGGTAATCGCCGGATGTGAAGGTGGCGCGAAGGTGTTCGCGGGCGCGGAAGTCTACAACCTTGCCGGTGGAAACGGTCAACCCGAGATCGGGCAAGGTGCCGCTGAGCCCGGCGAGACTGGCAATAGCCGCGTGCTCTTGATCGCTGGCGGGAAGGCGAATGAATCTTTGCGCGTCCTGAGGTTGAACAATCTCAGACCACGGGAGAAGGCGGCTCCGAAACGAATCGGCAAAGTCACCGCGACTGGAGGAGACTTCCACCGTGTCAGGGGAACGTGATGTTCGGTCGGCGCGAAGGATGATGTTTTCCTGAAGCACGGCTTCGTTCGCGAAGGCGGCGGTGCGCGATTCGAAGACATGCAACCGGCGCAGGGCCATGCGCGCCAGAAAGTCGCGGCGAAACGGCAGGAAGTAGGGGCCGTTGCAAAAACTGCGTGGGACGATGGCGACCAACTCGGCGTCGGCTTCGAGCAAGCGGGCCAGAAGGGAAAGGAAACCGCTGTAAAGATTGGTGACTTCAATGCCGACGGCGGCGAGTCGTTGATGCGACGGCGAGCCTATCGAAAGCTTACGATAAGGAGGGTTTACAATGGCGGCGTTGAAGGTTCGGAGAGCAGGTGCGAAGAAAGCCTGTTCGAGAGCTGCGGTTGTGTGAGCGATGAAATCTTCGGTGCGCAGTTCGCTGGTGAACGCGATACCGTGTTGCGTGCAAAGATGGTCGCAAGCGGTCAATGTTTTCCGCAGCAAAGCGAGCGCATCGGGATCGACTTCGTAAGCGGTGACATGAAACGAGACTGGTCGTGGTTGCTGCGTTATCACGCGTCGAACCAGCGCGAGGGTAAGCGCACCGCTCCCCGCTCCAGCATCGATTACGCGCCAATCCTGAAGCGGGCGAACGAAAAAGGATGCGATGAAATCAGCGAGCGGCTGCGAGGTAAAAAATTGCCCAAGTTCACGCTTATCCGCTTCTAGCTTTAGCGGAGAGCCGGAGACAGCGAAGTCAGTTGTGGCAAGCGATGGCATTGGCAGACATTTTTGGAACATGGGCCTCCTTAGCAAGGGCGGTGTAGTCGGCCTCGTTGGCAGCAAAGGTTTCGATGAGGGCGACGATTGCGGAGGGCAGAGCCATGGGATTACGAAGTTGTGAAGCTCGCAAACGGCTAGCGCAACGATGGTTTCAGGGATTCGCTTCAGCTATATAATGAGGGCTGCCTCGCGACCGGGGCCGGAGGAGCCCGCCTTGACCCCGCCTAGCGGCCCGACACCTTTGGGGTATCCTGCCGTGAAGCTTGTTCTTCTATTTCTCTGCGCGCTGGCGCTGACATCGTGTTCACGCCGGACATCTGGCCCGGCCATTTCACCCTCGGGCCTCTATTCCGTCGAAACGGACGTGCCGGGTGAATCGGCCGGACCCACCCGCCGCTTTTGCCTTCGTCTTAAGATTCACGATATCCCCTCCCAGAAAACATTCCTGTTTCAGACCGGCGCATCGGATACCCAAAAATGGGCGATTGGCTGGTCCCCAAACAATGTCCTCATTTTGTATTCTTCAGACATAGGCATCTACGCCTACGAAACAAGAGACGGGTTCATTATGGAGCGTCCGGCCACGGAGGATGAAAAGGAAATCGGCCGCGCCGTCTACGAGAAGAAATTCCGCAAACAACCAAGAGCCTGAAAATAACCGCCGGGCCCGCCAACGTGCGCTGTTCTCATACGCCCGCAAATCCAGTCCCGCGACGCGGCCTAGGTGGCGGGAGTTGTCAAGAGCGCGAGGCAGGAGCCAGACCAACGGTCTAGCCTACAGCTCTGCGCCCCGGATTTGGAATCAAGGCAAAGCCATGCGCCCGTCCCGTTCCTGATTTCCCGCTTTCCCGATAGCCCGCAGCCCGAAGGGATCGGGTTACCTGACGATATGCTCAATACCCGCGCAGATCGAGGCGTGGGACTTCGCCGAAGTGCTTGGCGTTGTTGGAAACGAGGGGCAGGCCGTAGGCAAGAGCGGTCGCCGCAATGATGCTGTCGGCCGCACCGATCTTTTTCCCTCGCAAACCGAGGGCCCGGACCACGCGGGAGGCATCCCACCAAATCAGGCTGTCCACTTCAATCACCGTGAACTTATGCAGGTAAGGAAGGGCGGCGGCGGAAGTTTAAAAACCTGCGACGAACTCCATCCACGCGATCCGCGAAATATAAAATGCCGCGTCTTTGGGCTGGGACGCGAGGAACTCATGCGCCCGTTTACGAGTAACGACTTTGGTCCCCCGTTGGTAGGCTATGAGAAAATTCGTATCGAAGAGCATCAAAGATCGCGGGCGGCATGAGCGGTGGCGATGACATCCCAGTCCGCGCCTTTTCCGAAATCGGCGCCCATCCCGAGGACGTCACCCACGGTGCCGACAGCCGGCGGCGGCGTGCGGACAGGAGAAAGTCCCGGTATGCCGGGCGCTGTAGAACGACGGGCGACCTTGCGGGCGGCCTTGGCGCGGGCGGCAGGCTTGGACAACGTCTTCATGGACGCAGACTGTGCAGCGAGCGCGGGGTTTGGCAAGAGCGCGAGGAGAGCCAAGAGCTACCAGCTTAAAGTTAATAGCTCCGTCTCCGGCTCGTTCCTGATTTCCAGCTTTCCAGATAACCGGAAAGCCCGACCCGCGGTCGGGCCTACATGGCCTGAGGCCATCACTTCAACGCCAGCACGACCGCGCCCGCCACGATCAGCCCGCCGCCCAGTCCCGTGCGCCAGGTGATCTGCTCGCCCAGAAACGTCGCCGCAAAGATCAGCACGAACACCACGCTCAGCTTGTCTATCGGCGCGACCTTCGACGCCTCGCCCAGCTTCAACGCGCGGAAATAGCACAGCCACGACAGTCCCGTGGCCAGTCCCGAGAGCACGAGGAACAACCACGTGCGCCGGGAGAACCCCGTCATCGCGTTCGCCGGACCAGTGGCCAGCGCCACGCCCCACGCAAACACCAGCACCACCGACGTGCGCACCGCCATGGCGAGATTCGAGTCCACCCCCGACACGCCGATCTTGGCGAGAATCGCGGTAAGCCCCGCAAACAAGGCGGAAAGAAGCGCCCAAAAAAGCCAGGTCATCGTGAGCCAAGGACACGCCACGCCGCCCGCACTGGCAAGGGCAGTTTCAATGCGATTTGAAAAACGTAGTAGCCGCTGGAAATGCCGTAGCCGCGAGCGCCAGCGAGTGGCAAGCGTCCACTCGCTGGCGCTCGCGGCCACATCTTTTTAAAACGCTTTTAACGCGGCGGATTGAGCGCGACGGCCAGCAGGTGGCCGAGCCACACCGCGACGAGGCAGATGATGACCGAGCCGGCCACGTTGCCCCCCGCGCGCAACCACTCGCCATCACGGGCCAGCGTGAGCGTTTGCAGGCTGAACGACGAGAACGTGGTGAACCCGCCCAGCACACCAGTCATGAAAAACAACCGCCCACCTTCGCCGACCGTCCACCGGCCGTCCGGCCCGGTAAAAGACGAAAAGAAACCGATCACAAACGAGCCGATCACATTCACGATAAGCGTGCCCCAGGGAAAGGTCGAGCCGAGCTGGCTGGCAGCCACGCCCGACAGGGCGAAGCGCGCCACGCTGCCGAGCGCGCCGCCGATTGCGATCAGGATATAGGGTATCGCGTTCACTTTGACTTGTTCGGCGCGGTGGCGGCCGAGTAGTCCTTGATACCGGCCGCGATGCTTTCGGCGATGTCGTCGCGGTAGGCCACCGTGCATATCTTGCGCGCCTCGGCGGTGTTCGATAGGTAGCCGCTTTCCACCAGCACGGCGGGCGCATTGACCAATCTGAGCACCGCGAAACGCGCCCGTTTGAAACCGCGGTCTTCGGTGCCGAGCTTTCCGAGCAGTCTGTTTTGAATGCAGTAGCCCAGCACCGCGTTCCAGGGATCGTTGCGGTTGCCCGGATAGGCCACGCGGGCGCCGGGGTCCTTCTCGCTCGGAGGCGTGGAGGTGGACCGCTGATACTGCGGCGTCATCGCGTAGGTTTCGGTTCCAAGCACGGAGGGTGAATTTTCCACCGAATTGAAATGGATGCTGATGAAAAGATCCGCGCCCGCCTTGTTGGCGATCTCAGCCCGCTCAGGCAGCGGAATGAAACGGTCGTCGGTCCGCGTCATCACGACCTTGTAGCCCTCTTTCTGCAGCAGGGCCCGCAACCGTAGCCCCACGTCGAGGGTGAAGGTTTTTTCGTTAAGCTTAAGCGCCTTGTTCTGGGTGCCGGTGTCCTGCCCGCCGTGGCCCGGATCGATCACAATCACCCGCACCGCTGGAACCGGCGGAGCATAGGCCCCGTCGGGATTGAGCAGGGGTGCGAATAATTTCTCCGCATCAATGCGGCTGATGTAGAGCGATGAGCCGTAAAACACCACCGGGTCACCGAGCAACACACGTCGGCCGTTGAACTCCGCATCGCGCTTGTCGGTCTCGATCTCTATCTTCGCATTAGGCCCCTGTAACCGCATCTGCTCGCCGGTCTTGACCCACGCCGCACTCTTCAAACCGTAGCGGGCCAGAAACACGCGGGCATCAATATAGGCGACGCCCTTGATCGTCAGATTGACCGAATTGGGCGCCGACTGCGTGCGGCCGGGCAGGGCATGCACCTCGGCAACGGCAAACAGTCCCAGCAACGCCAGAACCGCGCCTGCCAGAATTCGACGCCGGTGAATGCCCATGATGCCCGCCTGCTCAGGCCTGGGCCTGAGCTTCGTCTTCCTCCGGTCCCGTGTCGGAACCGGTGTCGTCGATCGCCTGCTCGTCGGCCCCAAGCGTGTATTTGCGCTTCCGCTTGTTCTCGGGCAGCGGGGTCAGCATCACGTTGATCTGTTTGCCCATGAGCTTGGCCTGATTGTCGGGGTGCCCCATGCCTTCGAGTTCGGCGAGCGCCTTCTGCATGAGGGCGAAACCGATCTCGGTGTGGGCCATCTCACGTCCGCGAAATTTGAGACGGAGCTTCACCTTGTTGCCATGGTCGAGGAACTCCTCGGCGTGGCGAATCTTGGTCATGAAGTCGCCGCCTGCGATACGTGGCGTAAATTCGATTTCCTTCAGCTTGGTCGCCGTCGACTTCGCATGGCTGGCCTTCTTCTGCTCCTCGTAGATGTATTTGCCGAAATCCATGATGCGGCAGACGGGAGGCTTGGCGGTCGCGGCCATCTCGACGAGGTCGAGGTTGAACTGCTGCGCCAGTGCGAGCGCGCGCTCGGTCTGCATGATGCCGAGCTGCTTGCCCTCGGGACTGATGACGCGAATTTCAGGCTCCTTGATCCGCGCGTTGCGACGGATGTGTGCGAAAGGGTCGCTGTTGCGACGCTGATAATAACCGGGGCGGTTGCCGCCCGACGAAGAAGACGAATTGGCCATCAATAAGGAGGTTGCAGTGTCAGATCGCCAAAAGGTTTCGCCGAGGCCACGAGGGAAGACAATCACGAAGTGCGCCCGTCGGCGGATCGCCGACGAAAATCCTAAAAAAGACCCCGGCCCTGTCTCCGGGTTGGATTAGGATTTAGCCGCTTAGAATTTAGGATTTGCGTGTGAGACGCGGCGCCTCCGCGCCTCACACGCTAAAACTCTCGCCGCACGAGCAGCTGGCTTTGGCATTGGGATTCGAAAATTTGAAACCGCCCGCAATGAGCTTGTTCGAGTAATCGAGCACCGTGCCTTTAAGATAAAGGGCTGTTTTGGCATCAACCACCACGGGGACGCCCGCCGACTGGACAAGGATGTCCCCCTTGCGCGGCTCGGCCACGAATTTCATCTTGTAGCTCAGACCGTTACAGCCGCCCCCCGTGATGGCGACGCGGAGCAAACCGCCCTGCTGCTCGCGGGCAACCAAGGCGCGCACCTTGACCCCGGCCGGCTCCGTCAGCCGCACGAGATTCTCGTTGCCCGCCCGCACACCCTCAGGAAGGACGGCAGGTTGCGACGAGCTGGCGACGGAAACGGTTTCGGTGGCGACTGACATAACGACACTATTCCCTCAGAAAGCGCGTTTATCAAGCGCGGGGACGCACCGCCTGCTGCTTACTGCCGGCACCGGCCACGATTTCGTAGGAGCGCAGCCGCGCCGCAGGATCAAAAATCATCGCGTTAATCATAATCTCATCGGCTTGGGTTCGCGCCACCAAATCCGCCAGTCCTCGGCTTACCGTTTCGGGTCCGCCGATGATCGAAGCACTCAAGTGATCCGCCACCGCAGCCTCCTCGGCCGGAGACCAGCGGCCGTCCATCGTGTCTAACGGCGGCAGGAGTTGGCTCGGTTTCCCTCGCACCATATTGAGAAATGCCTGCTGATGAGAAGTGGCCAGCCGCCGCGCCTCGTTATCGGTATCCGCCGCGATGATGTTAACGCCCACCATCACATACGGCTCCAGCAGCGCGCCAGATGGACGGAAAACGCTCCGGTAAAGTTCGCACGACGCCACCATGGCCTGAGGTGAAAACTGTCCCGCAAATGCGAATGGCAATCCCAGGTGCCCCGCCAGTTCGGCGCTGAACCCACTCGAACTCAGCAGCCAGATGGGAACGTCCAACCCCGCGCCAGGCACCGCCTTGACCACCTGCCCCGCTGTCACCGGACGGAAATAGCCGCGCAATTCCTCCAGCAACTGCGGGAACTCCTCGCCTCCCCTCGGATGATCTCGACGCAACGCCCGTGCCGTCGGCTGGTCGCCGCCCGGTGCGCGTCCGAGCCCCAGATCGATTCGCCCCGGAAACATCGACTCCAGCGTGCCAAACTGTTCGGCGATCACCAGCGGCGCGTGGTTGGAAAGCATGATGCCACCCGCACCCACTCGAATTGTGGAAGTCGCCGCGGCCAGCCGCCCGATCACCACCGAGGTCGCCGCGCTGGCGACGCCGGGGATATTGTGATGCTCGGCCACCCAGTAGCGATGATACCCAAGTTCCTCCGCTCTCTGCACGAGGGCGACGCTATTACGAAACGCTTCGGCCGCCGATCCACCGGCCACGATGGGCGCGAGGTCGAGCACGGAGAGCGGAATGGTGTTGAGCGTTTTCATGCGTGAAGGATGCCGCCAAATGACACGGGGAACGGATTCCTCCCTTGCAGCCCGTCAACGTCCTCCCGAAACGATCATCGTCAAGCGACGCGCCCGCTTAGTTTGCTTTACGCGCCGAGATCAACCGCCGCGCCACGGTCACGGCGTTGGCAAAGCTCTTGCCGCTCGCGACACCCTTGCCCGCAATGCCAAAAGCCGTCCCGTGATCCGGACTCGTGCGCACAAAGGGCAGACCTAGCGTGACGTTCACCGCCTCGTCAAAATCAATGACCTTCAGCGGCGCCAGTCCCTGATCGTGATAAAGCGCGACCACCACGTCGAACTCGCCTCGCAACGCCCGGCCAAAAAGTGTGTCGCCCGGTTGGCAAAGCGAAACGCCAGGGAAACTCATCCGTAATTTTCCAAGAGCCGGATTGATGAAATCCCTCTCCTCTTCGCCCAGCAGTCCGCCCTCGCCCGCATGCGGATTCAATCCGCACACCCCGATGCGCGGTGCCACGACGCCCTCTGCGCGCGCCAGCTCATCGGCCGCCGCCACGGTGCGGCGCAGCAGCTGCGGCCCGAGCGTCTGCGGCACCTCGGACAACGGGATATGCCACGTCGCCAAAACTACCCTCAGCCGCCCGCCACAAAACGCCATCACCGGCTCGCCGCCCCAGCGCGCCGCAAAAAATTCCGTCTGCCCCGGATACGCGTAACCGACTCGCGCCAGCTCTGCCTTGCTCACCGGCCCCGTGACCACCCCCGCCCACTCACCCGTGCGACAACCCTCGGCCGCCGCCTCCAGCGCCGCGAGCGCGACACGAGCGCCGGCCTCGTTCGGATGTCCTGGGACCGCCACGTAATCCGCCGGACCGACCGCCATGTGCCTCGCCACACCCGCTGGCAAAGTCGCCAGCCAGCGCGCCGGACCGATCACGGTCACCTCGCGCGCCTCATCCGCGTGCGCCGCCAGCCAAGCCTCGATGATCTCCGGCCCCACCCCCGCCGGATCGCCGCAGGTAAAAACAAGTTTAGGCATCGGTTTCATCACTCACAATCACTCGGCTCGCGCGGGCAAAACCGCGTTTCCCTGCTCCAAAAAACTCCAGAAACCGCCGCGCCTCCACCGTCGTATAACCTCCACCCGCCAGCTGCGCCGCCGCGAGCTCGCGGATATTCCCAACGCCAAAATACACCGCGCGAAACGCCGTCTTCAGCTCGCCGATCGCCTCACGCGAAAACCCGCGCCGCTTAAGCCCCACGAGGTTCAACCCCGACACCTCGTCACGCTCCGCCGTAATCGTGAACGGCGCGAGATCCCGCGAAATGCGCGAAAGCCCGCTGATCATCGCACTCTCGCCGATGCGCGCGAACTGATGCACGCCCGCCCCGCCGCCGATGAACGTGAACGCCCCCACCTGCACATGCCCGGCCAGCATCACATTATTCGCCAGCACCACATCGTCGGCCACCGCGCAGTCGTGACCGATATGTGCATTCGCCATCAAAAAACACCGCTCGCCCACCACCGTGTTTGCCCCCGAGCCGACCGCGCGGTTGATCGTGACGTGCTCGCGAACGACCGTTCCGGCCCCGATGCGAACACCCGATACGGTCGCCCGGTCAAACTTGAGATATTGCGGATCGCCACCGACGACCGCGTAAGGATGCACCACGACGCGCTCGCCCAGCACCGAATGACGGCGGATAACCGCGCCCGCCTGGATGTCGCAACCGTCGCCGATCACGACGCCGTCCTCGATGACCGCACTGGGATGGATGGAGACACTCATGGTAAAATCAGGATTTCGCACGCCGCACTGGCACCGCGCGTTCGGTCAGCAGGTCAAGCTGCGCATCCTTCAGCAAGTCGTAGTTTTTCAAAATCCGCATGACCTGCAGCGTGTCGCTCTTCCCGTAGTTGCGGTTGATCTCAACCTTGTCGACCAGATCGAGCAGCATGGACCGGAAGGAAATAATCGCATCTACCCCGCGTTCCTTGAGCAGCTCCACGCTTTGCGAGCGAAACGGCTCCTGCGTCGGCAGGCTCGGCAGCACGAGAATTTTGGTGAGGTCCGCGCTCTCCTCGGAACCGGCGTCCACCGGGAAAAACCGCGTCGCCTCCTTGAGCACATTGTCCTCCAGAAAACGAAAAATCTCCGGTGAACTCTTCAGCATGGTCGGCGTGAACACGCCCGTATGCCAGCCCTTCACCGCAATCATCGCGCGATGCACCAGCGGAAGCTCGTTGGAAAACAGAAAGAAATCCGGTCGCTTCGAGCCCCGCTGCCACGACGGATTATAGACGAGCAGGTCGATCTCCTCATCGCCGGTCTTCTTGCGCGCCGACACCTGATACTTGCGAACCTGGCGCACGAGAAATCCGTTTTGCTCAAAGTATTCCCGAACAATGCCCTCATCGATGGCTGACATGAATATAATGCTATCGTGAAACGCCCCGCAGACGGAAGCGTGGAATCAAACCGCGCCCACCTCGCGAAAACATTGCTCGGCCAGCGCGACGTCTACGCCGCCCTGTGTCACCGCCTCACCCAAGGATTTAAGCACCACAAACCGCAGCGCCCCGGCGCGCACCTTCTTGTCGCGCGCCATCGCCATCATGAGCGCGGCTAACGGCAAAGGCTCACGCAACCGCACCGGCAGGGCATGGGCCCTGACGACCGCCTCGACCCGCGCCGCCGCCTCATCATCAAGATAGCCCAGCTTCTGCGACAGCCGTGCCGCCGCGATCAATCCGATGGCGATTGCCTCTCCATGAAGGTAAGCACCATAACCCGTCACCTGCTCGATCGCGTGACCAAAAGTATGTCCGAGATTAAGCAGCGCGCGCCCGCCCTCCTTCGCCGTCTCGTGCTCGTCGGCCTCGACGACGCGGGCCTTGAGCGCACAGCAACGCCGGATCACCGGAGCCAGCGCCGGACTGTTCACCGTCAACGCCGCGTGCTCGAGCTGCGCAAAAAGATCGGCGTCGCCCAGCAAGCCCGTCTTGATGACCTCCGCCATGCCGGCCGCAAACTCGCGCGGCGGCAATGTCGCCAGCAGCCCCGTGCCAATAAACACCCCGCGCGGCTGGTGAAACGCCCCAACGAGATTCTTGCCTGCATGCAGATTGATGCCGGTCTTGCCGCCCACCGAGCTGTCCACCATCGCAAGCAGCGTCGTGGGCACCTGATAAAATTCGATTCCGCGCAGATAGGAAGCCGCCGCGAAGCCGGCGAGATCCCCGATCACGCCCCCGCCCACCGCAAAGAGCACGCCCCCGCGATCCACCCGATGCTCCGCCAAAAAATCCAGCACCCGCCCGAGCTCCAGCAGCGATTTCGTTTCCTCGCCCGGATCAAGCACGAGCGTCGGCTGCCCGCCAAACATGTCGCGCAACGCATCCAGTTGGAGATGAGCGACATTCCGATCCGTCACGACCATGACCTTGCGCCCCTCGGCGATCAACGCGTCCACCTGCACGCGCACAGAAGACGACACGTCTACGCCGAAATAAATCGGGTAACTGCGTTCGCCGAGATTGACCGTAAGGCTTTCAACCATGAACGGGTTAAATGCTCCTCGTTCCCCCGGGTCAACCTCGCGGCTTAGGTCTTCCGTCTGCCCCGCATTTCTCTATGGCGGTCAACCGTCCGCTTACTACCGTTCCCCCCAATGTCTTCCCCCGCCCTTCGCGCCGACGGCCGCAAACCCGACCAGCTCCGCCCCATCACCTTCGAAGCCAACATCGCCCCGCACGCCACCGGCTCCGTGCTCGTCTCCTACGGCACCACCCGCGTCATCTGCGCCGCCACCATCGAGCCCAAGGTGCCCGCGTGGATGAAACAGCAACGCGTCCCCGGCGGCTGGCTCACTGCCGAATACTCCCTCCTCCCCTACAGCACGCACGAACGCAAACAGCGCGACATTTCCCGTGGCAAACTCGACGGCCGCACCGTCGAAATCCAGCGCCTCATCGGCCGCTCCCTCCGCGCCGTCCTCGACCTCAAAAAACTCGGCGAAAACACCCTCTGGATCGACTGCGATGTCCTCCAGGCCGACGGCGGCACCCGCACCGCCTCCATCACCGGCGCCTACCTCGCCGCCCGCCTCGCCATCCAGACGCTCCTCGACGCCAAGCGCATCCCTGAAAACCCTCTCACCGACTCCGTCGCCGCCGTCAGCGTCGGCCTCTACGATGGCCGCGAACTCCTCGACCTCCCCTACGTCGAAGACAAGGACGCCGAAGTTGATTTCAACGTCGTCATGACCGGTCAGGGCAAATTCGTCGAAGTCCAAGGCAGCGGCGAAGAAGCCACCTTCACCCACGAGCAACTCCTCAGCCTCGTCGCCCTCGCCCAAAAAGGCCTCAAGGAAATCAACGCCCTCCAGACCGCGTTTCTCACCAAGCAACTCCTCAAGTTCTAAGCGACAAACTGGCCCGCCAACTGCTTCCCCTTAAACCATCAAAACCATGCCCACGAAATCCCTTCGCTCTCTCCTCAAAGGCTTCGTTCTCTTGGCAGCCCTCCCCGCCATTGCCAGTGCCCAC
>Ga0123337_10005414_pt1 | contig 12575 bp, 13 predicted proteins | sample frozenSSSSmetaG_FD_89792 | JGI IMG/M metagenome (GOLD analysis project Ga0123337, IMG submission 89792) | Glacier valley bacterial and archeal communities from Borup Fiord, Nunavut, Canada, to study Microbial Dark Matter (Phase II) -... | ecosystem: Environmental > Aquatic > Freshwater > Ice >...
AGCAATAACAAAATCAATGGCATCATCAAAGATTTTCATTGCTTTTTGCCAGGAGTAGTTTTTTGTAACATATTCGTAACCATTAAATCCTTTTTGTACATTTTCTGATCCATCAATTACTTTTTTTAATACTGATAAAAATTCTTCTTCATTGGTGTAAGTCCAGCCGCCGTTGCTGTTTTCGATATGGTCTTTTAATACCCCACATTCTCCATTGGCAATTACCGGAACCTTACACGAAAAGCTTTCTAAAACCACCAGTGAAAGACTTTCATATTTTGAAGGAATAATTAAGGCTTCTGCATGTTTCATTAATTGCTCTTTTTCTTCATCACTAACAAAACCAACGTAAATAATATTTTCATTCACAGTTTCTTCAATCATATTTTTACCGGCTAAAACCAGAGTTATCAAATCTTTATTTTGATGCGCAAATTTCGTAAAGAATTTCAACAATTCATTACAGCCTTTTGCTGCATCAATTCTACCTACGTAAATAATATACTTCCCTTTTATTCCAAATTTTTTAATGACTTCCATGTCTTTAAAATTATCTATGGCTTCAATACCTACAGACATTACATCTTGCCTTATATCAGCTATATCAAACAATTCATTTGAAAATTTCTTTTCAGATTCTGTTAAGAACATTAATGAACGAGGTGAAGCCATTGTTTTTTTAAAAATGGGAAAATAAGCCGGTTGCTCATCATGCATTGTTGGGATAAAAATACTTTTGTGAGGTACAGCTAAAAGCCCTAGCACTGATGGGTAATATAAGTATGTAACAAAAATGAAAGCATCATATTCCTGTTCGTGTTCCTCCAAATATTTTACCAAACCGTACATTGCGGGGCCTTGGTTTTCAACCCATAAAAGACCTTCTTTTTCTCCAACTTCTGCCGATGGAAAAAGTTTTAAATACCATGACGGCTCTCCAATAAATCTGTAAAGTTTTTGGTAGAAAAGTCTGCCTCTGTATTGTCTGTTTAATGTGTGTACTTTTTTTGCAGCGGCCTTTGGCTTGTGATCGAATCTAATAATTTTTACCCCGTTCTCTTCACTTTCTCCTTCTGGCAATTCAGGCTCCCAAAAATGGTAATCCAGTGCTCTGCTTGTTAGTACAGTAATATCATATTTTAAAGCTAATTTTTCAGCCACCATTCTGGCCAAAACCTCAGCTCCGCCATTTACATGCCGGCCATAACGCTGTACAATTAAACCTATTTTTTTCATACCTAAATTATGCACTAACCCTGTTTAAAATTTTTTAAATAGCTGTACAAATTAAATTTTTCCTCCCGCATTTTTACTGTAATATCTTTTTGCAAATCATTTATATCAATATCTTTCATTCTGTTCTTTGTAATTAAGAGATACGCTTTTTGAGCATACAGTCGCACTTTGTTTTGCAAGGAAGATTGGAAGCTGCTGTTCAATTTTATAGCTTCGTATAATGCTGCTATACCTTCATTTTTTGAAGCTGCAGTTTTTAGTACAGGCACTTCCTGCTGCTTTGATGAAAATGCGGGCGCAAGCATATTCCGTAAATATTTTACAAAAGTATCTGCACCGCTTCTGTCGCATTTGTTTACCACAAAAATATCTGCAATTTCCATCAGCCCGGCTTTCATAGTTTGTATTTCATCACCACCTTCGGGCACTAAAACAACAACTGTGGTATCTGCAAGCCCGGCAATTTCAATTTCATTTTGCCCAACACCAATCGTCTCAATAATAACATGGTCAAATGCCGCAGCTTTTAGCAGATCAGTTATTTCAATCACTTTCGGACTTAGTCCACCTAAAGAACCTTTGCCTGCAAGAGACCGTATAAAAACATTTTTATTGTTGTACCAGCGGCTCATTCTTATTCTGTCGCCAAGAATTGCTCCTTTATGAAATGCCGAAGATGGATCGATACATAATACCGCAACTCTTTTGTTGTCATTTATTAATAACTGAATAAGCTGGTCAGTCAGTGTGCTTTTACCCGCACCGGGCGGGCCGGTAATACCTGTAACAGGAACTATAGTAACCGGTAAAGTTTCCAGCATTTTTTCGTAGCCTGTCACTTCATTTTCTATGAAAGAAATACACCTAGCAAGCGCTTTTGTATTACCACTAAGTGCTTCATTTAAAATTGCTGTGTGCATTAAATTGTATGCTTATAGTTGTGATGAAGCAAGTTAAAAATTAATAAAGACTTCTGTACACTTCAAAATATTTTTTTGCAGCATCTTCCCAGGTGAACATTTTTGCCCTTGCTGTAATTTTACTTTCTGCATCAGGATTTTCTTCGTAATTCTTTAAGGCATTTGTTAGTACTGATCTCATATTTTCAGGCTCAAAATCATTAAAATAATAAGCTTCAGTTCCGCCAATTTCGGGCAGTGCTGTTGCGGAAGATAATATAACAGGCCTGCCAAAATACATGGCTTCTATTACCGGCAATCCAAAACCTTCTGCCAAAGAAGGAAATACAAAAGCTTCACAGTTTTTCATGTACCATTGTTTATCGTTCTCATTTACAGGTCCGGTAAAAAACACTTTTTCTGCTACACCATTTTTTTCAGCCTCTTTAATTATAATCTGTTTATAATTTTCATCATCAGTTATGCCCGCTATAAATAATTGTTTGTTGTTACCTACAAGCAAAGAGGGCAATACATGAAAATTTTTCTTTGCATTTATCGTACCAAGTGTAAATAAGAACTCAGCCGTGGGTAGGTTTTGCGGGTCTGTTATATGCTGTATCAGCTTTATGTTACAACCGTTATGTATAACCGTTGCGGGTGTGTTGTTTAATTTTAAATGTTTATTAATATCTGCCAGGGTAAAATGAGAAATAGCAACAATATGGTCTGCAGCATTAATTTTTTTCTGTATATTATTAAGTTCTTTTTGTAATCTTTTTGGGCTCATTTTATTTTCATGAAGCACATTTAAATCATGAATAGTAAATACAACTTTTACTTTTTTTCTGAATGGAAAATAATTGGTAGCCTGGTAAGTTGTGTGCCAAATTGTTGCATTTTTGGTGGGCATAAAAAACTTGTGCAGCCAGTGTTGTTCAATATATAGCGCATTTTCTCCAAATGCCTTTTCATGACCCGGACGTACATAAAATTTTAGTTCTTCTTTTTTTTCATCAACTATTTTTTGCAAAGCCAAACCCAGCTGCAAGCAATAATGATATAAACCTGTGTGGGGATATTTCATTCTTTCAGCATCAAATACCAATTGCTTTTTTTGTATCATACTGATGAAATAATTTGTTTTTGAGCAGCAGCTTTATCTAAGGCTATTTTAATTTCAATTGGCTTGATAGCATTTACACAGGCGCAGAAGTTTTTATTGTTTTTACAATCGTAACAATTTTTATCCAATACAAATACCTGCACTTTTGGCCCAAGCGGCGCCCATCTACAGGGGTGTATTGGTTTTATTGGCGGATAAATACCAAATGCAGTTATTCCCAAAGCAGCACCAACATGCAGTGGACCTGTTGCATTGGCTACAATGCCATCACAATGTTTTAAAAAAGTTATAAACTGACCAAGTGGTAAAATACCTGCAAGGTTAATTACAGGTTTATTGAGCCCATCAATAATCTCCTGAACAAATAGCTTTTCTTTTTCAACACCTGATAAAATAACGTTGTATTTTTCTTCGTCCAGCATATTTATCAATGCCGTAAAATGCTCTATTGGCCACTCTCGTGAGCTGCCCTGAGATTTTGGATGAATAACGATATTGAATTTATTTTTCTTAAGAAGTTGCTGATATTGCTGCTGCAGAGGTTCTAAATTTTGTAGACCAAAAAATGTTTGAAGTTCTGTAATGCTGTATATTTTATTTATGCCAAGCGGTGCAAGTAATTGTATGTTTAGCTGTGCTTCGTGCAGTGCAGAAGTTTTTCTGCGTAACGACACCAGTTTAGTGCAGGTTAGCCAATGATAGATTCTACTCGAAGTACCAATACGCTTTGGTATTTGTAAAGCCTTTGCCCGCTGTGCTACTTTTTTATTGGTGCGTACGTGAATTATTGCCTGGGGCTTTAATCCACTAATTAAAATTTCTCGGGAAAAAAAATCTTCTTCGTCAATAAATTCATCTACATAAATACAGGCATCAACCAAAGCTTTCGTATACTTTTTTCCGAGTACTGCAATTTTAATTTTGGGGAAATTTGCCTTTATTATACCTGCCATTGGCAACATTAAAACCATGTCGCCAATTCCATCATTGCGGCTCAGTATTATGTTTGCAGGTAAATTCATTTTCATAATTATTACAGCGCAAAATAAGATTTTTAAATATGGCGCTTCAAAAATAAGAAAGCGGTTTTCAATTTGCTGTGTAAATGATTGTATTAACTTTGTATTTTAGCTATGACAAATTTCATCCCACTATTCCCCCTCGCATTAGTCGTTTTTCCAGACGAAGAACTAAACCTGCATATTTTTGAGCCACGGTACAAGCAACTTGTAACGGACTGCTATGCCAATAAAAAACCTTTTGGTATACCTTCTGTTATTAATAATGAAGTGAGTGAATATGGCACACTGGTAGAAATAATTGAAATTTCTACTGTGTATGAAAATGGTGAAATGGATATAAAAACCCGTGGCACTGTTGTATTTAAAATTCTGGAAAAAGTTGAGGCATTGCCTGAAAAGCTCTACCGGGGTGCTATTGTAACTTATCCCGCTACAAAGTTTATTGGCAGCCTACAGCTTATGACCAAAATACTGGAAAGTATAAGAAACCTGCATGTTCTGCTAAACGTTACCAAACAGTTTAAAAAAGCCGATGCAGAATTAATCAGTTTTGATGTGGCACATCACGCCGGTATGGCTTTGGAAGATGAGTACCAGTTGCTGCAATATGAACACGAACTTCACCGGCAGGAATACATTAAAAGGCATTTGGTAAAAGTGCTGGAAGTGATGACGCAGATGGACAAACTGAAAGATAAAATTATGCTTAACGGGCATTTTAAAAATCTGGAAGGGTTTGGATTTTGAGAAGCAATGTGCCAATTTGCAAATCTGCTAATGTGCTAATTTATTAAACTCACATCATATTATAAAGTTCCGTAAAAAATATATTCAAGAATTTTACGTCACCATTCACTTTTCACCATTCACCATGACCACCCTTTGCTTCGATTTTGGAAACACCCGATTAAAAGTTGCTGTTTTTAAAGACAACGAAATGCAGGAAGCAATTGTTTTAAAAGACGATTCAAAAGCTACCTTACATGAGCTTTTAGCAATCCATAAACCGGAACACAGTATTTTATCTTCTGTAATAAAACACAATCCACTGACAGAAAATATTCTTGCCTCGCAAAGCACTTTTCATAAATTATCGGCGTCAACTAAAATAAATTTTACTACTCCTGTTGGCAAGCCCGAAACCATTGGTGCAGACAGGCTTGCGTTGGTAGCCGCTGCTGTGCATTTTTATCCTAAAAAAAATAATTTAATCATTGGGTTGGGAAGTTGCATTACGTACAATTTTGTAAACCAGTATCACCAGTTTTTAGGTGGTGGCATTTCGCCGGGAATGGATATGCGTTTTAAAGCCATGCACGATTTTACAGCGCTGTTGCCGCTTGAAAAGGAAACCTGGAATATTCCCTTAATTGGATATGACACGAGAACTAATTTGCAAAGTGGTGTTCTCAATGGAATGGCTGCTGAAATAGAAGGTCTAATACACAAATATGAGCAAAAGTATAGCAACTTTAACGTGGTTTTAACCGGTGGCAATAGTTCGTATTTTGCCGGGCAGCTTAAAACCCGGATATTTGCCGACCATAATTTTTTATTTAAAGGACTGTATGCACTTAGCCAACTCAACAACTGCGGTAATTAAAAGAATTGCCCTGTTCACTTTTGTAAGTTTTATTTACACATTTGCATCAGCCCAGGAAAACTCTCCTTACTCCCGTTACGGAATGGGTGATGTTGTACCAAATCAAAATATTGTTAGTCGCAGTATGGGCGGTATTAGTGCTGCGTTTGTAGATTCGGTAGGTTTTATTCCGTACAATATTTTAAATGGTATTTTATATTTTCCTTCCTCTTCCATTAATTTATCTAACCCTGCATCTTTGGGAAGTTTAAATACAACCATTTTTGATGTTGGTGGCGAAGTTGATGTGCGTACTTTAAAAAACAAAAATTCTCCACAAAAATACAAAGCTACCAATACACTTATTTCTTACCTGCAACTTGGGTTTCCTGTTACTCCTAAAAGAATGCTTGCAAAAGGAAATCATATAAATATTGCTTTTGGTCTTCGCCCTGTTACCCGCATTAACTATAAAATACTGGCAGATAAAAATCTGGTAGGTATTGACAGTGTTAGCACGCTGTATGAAGGTACCGGTGGCATAAGTCAGGCTAATTTTAGCACTGGTGTAAAAATTAAAAATTTTAGTTTTGGTGCAAGCACAGGCTATGCTTTTGGCAACAGGCAAAACAGCACAAAGCTTATTTTAAAAAATAGTGACAGTGTCCGTTATATGAAATCCAATACACAGGCTGATGCCCGTTTTGGCGGTTTTTTTCTAACCCTTGGTGCGCAATATGGTATTCGTTTAAAAAATAAAAATGTTTTACGTCTTGGCGTATCAACCAATCTTCAACAAAATTTAAAAGCCAAAAGAGATAACATAAATGAAACTTTTGTCTATGATAATAATGGCAGCACTATTGGTATTGATACTGTTACCAATGTTCTGAATCAAAAAGGAACAATTACATTACCGGCCACTTACACTGCAGGTTTTACATACACAACAAAACACTGGATATTTGGTGCTGATGTAGATTATGCCCAATGGTCAAAATACAGATATTTTGGTGCGTCGGATGCCGTTCAAAATAACACAACTGTTCATATGGGTGCACAATATTTTCCTGCTGACCCTACTACCCTATCAACCAAATACTGGAGATTTGTAAAATACCGTGCAGGTTTATATTTTGGTAATGATTATGTAAAAATAAACAATGAAAACAGGCCTGATTATGGTTTAACCCTTGGTGCGAGTTTACCGCTAACCTCTTTTCAAAGATTGCGTGTGGGAGAATTTGTTACGTTTAATACCGGTTTAGAAATTGGACAGCACGGTAACAAACAAAGCCAGGGTTTAAGAGAGGGAATATTTAGAGTTCATTTTGGAATATCAATGAGTGCTACATGGTTTCAAAAAAGCAAATACAATTAATTGTATGTAGATTTTTATTAAATGAAAAAAAATAAAACACATAAATATATTTTAGCAGCTCTTTTTACAGGCTGCTTTTTTTTATGCTCCTGCGAAAATGACGTAAATGAAGTTTTCAATCTCAATAAAAAAACCGGCAGTACTGAAGAAGCAACTTTTATAAAAATAAATTATACTATTGGCGGTAAAGCAAAAGCCATACTCACAGCTCCGCTAATGTTGCATGTAGAAGATTCAACCACCTATTATGAATTTCCTAAAACGCTTTATGCAGAATTTTATAACGTTGACGAGATTAAAGAAAGTAAACTAACTGCGTTATATGGTAAATATAAGGATGGTGAAAGTTTGATCTATTTACGAGACAGTGTAAAAATTATTAATTTATTAAAAGGTGATACTATTTATTGTGATGATTTGTATTGGGACAGAAACCGCAAGGGAGTGGAATTTTATACCAATAAAAAAGTCCGCATCCGGCAAAAAGATGGGCAGTACATGAATGGCAGCGGAATGGAAGCTGATCAGGGATTTAAAAATTACCACATGGTGCATCCCAACGGGGTTATTAATTCAAAAGGAGATGGTTTTCCAAAATAGAAAATCTTTAGCAAAGGATATGAAGACCCAATTCAAAAACTGCAAAGAAATAAATATCTTGCACCTCTTTTCCAAAGCATTATAAAATTTTAATTTACAAATTACATTCATTCATAAAATCATATTATGGAATATCGTCGTCTCGGCCGTTCCGGTCTTCAATTAAGCGTTCTTTCTTTTGGGAGTTGGGTTAGTTTCAGCAAACAGATAAATGATAAAACTGCCGATGAATTAATGGGGCTTGCTTACGATAGCGGCATCAATTTTTTTGACAATGCAGAAGCATATGCGCTGGGCGAAAGTGAAAAAATGATGGGACGTATTTTAAAGAAAAAGAAATGGGACCGCACCTCTTTTGTATTATCATCTAAAGCATATTTTGGCTGGCATGGCAATGAAAATAAACCAAACCAAACGGGTAACAGCCGCAAGCATTTAACAGAAGCCTGCAACGAAGCTTTGCAGCGCATGCAGGTAGATTATCTGGATCTTTTTTATTGCCATAGGGCAGATAAATATACGCCTATAGAAGAAACTGTACGTACCATGAATACGCTTATACAGCAAGGTAAAATCCTGTATTGGGGCACAAGCGAATGGACGGGCGTAGAAATTATGGAGGCACACAGAATTGCAGAAAAATACAGTTTAATAGGTCCAACAATGGAGCAAGCGCAATACAATTTATTTGAAAGAAATAAAATTGAAGCCGACTATTCTGAAATCTATAAAAATGTTGGGCTAGGTACAACTATTTGGAGTCCTTTATCTTCAGGCTTGCTTACGGGTAAATACAATGATGGCATTCCAAAAAACAGTCGCTTTGCAATGGCAGATATGAGCGGCATTAAAGCAAATGTTATACAGGATGATAAAATAAAAAAGGTAAAAAAATTAGGAGAGCTTGCTGCAAAAATGGATGTAAATATTGCTGCATTAAGCATTGCATGGTGCATAAAAAACCCAAATGTAACTACAGCAATATTGGGCGCCACAAAAAAACAACAGCTTATTGAAAACCTCTCGGCACTTGAGGTATTGCCATTAATAACTGCAGATGTGCTTGATAAAATTGAAAAAATATTTCAAAATAAACCGATAATACTTTAACAGCATGGTACATGTTTATGGTATACCTAATTGCAGTAGTGTAAAAAATGCATTAACATGGCTCAAAGAAAATAATGTAGCTTTTGAATTTCATGATTTTAAAAAAGAAGGTATAACCGCAATTAAATTAAGAGAGTGGTTAAAAACTTCTTTACTTGAAACAATATTAAATAAAAAAAGTATTGCTTATAAAAATCTGCCGGCATTTGAGCAACAAAAAACAGCTCACAAAAACGAGGCAATAAAACTAATGCAAACCTACACAAACCTTGTAAAAAGGCCTGTAGTGGAAATAAATGGCACAGTTTTGCATGGCTTTAATAAAGAAGAATTTAAAATAGCATTCGGTAAAAAATAATGGCATCAAAAACATTTTTTATATCAACCACTAGGCTTGAAAACTTTAGCGATGGTGTATTTGCCATTGTACTTACACTGCTTGCATTTCAGTTTAAAGTACCAAAATTTAGCAGCGACGTAAATCTGACACAAAATATTTACGAGCTTGTAAAAATTGCTCCTTACCTCCTTGGTTTTATTTTCAGTTTTTTTTTCATTGCAGTGTTTTGGGTAAACCATCATCATTTATACCACGCCGTAAAAGAAACCAACAGCACTTTGTTATGGTATAATATTTACTTTCTTTTCTGGATAACTATGCTCCCGTTTGCTATTGCAATGGTAGGTGATCATCCGCTCGTACCGCTTGCCGCTGTGAGTCTTGGGTTTGTATTGTTAATGGCTTCTATAGCTGCATACCTGCTACTTCGCTATTCATATGTAAAATCAAAACTGGTAGATGAAACACTTTCGAATGATTCTATTGACAGCGGATTGAGTAAAAATATTACAGCCATTATCATTACGTTTTTAGGAATATTGGTAGCCTTTAAATGGGTTTATATTTCTTATTGTATTTACTTTGGAGTCTTAATAATTTTTATAATTCCACTAAAAATGGAAAAGAGGATACGCTCCTCCCGGAACAAAACGGAAAAGGAAAACGATTTAAACAATTTGTAATAATTTAAAATAAAACAGCATGAAAAGAAATGCAACAGCAGTATGGCAAGGTACAGGTAAAGATGGTAAAGGCCATTTAACAACACAGAGTACCACGCTTAATAAAACACAATATTCTTTTAAGAGCCGATTTGAGGATGGCGTAGGTACAAACCCCGAAGAACTTGTAGCGGCAGCCCATGCAGGCTGTTTTACAATGAAATTAAGTTTCGTTTTACAGGAAGCAGGTTTTACAGCAGATAACATTGAAACCAAATGCGATATCGATCTTGTTGATGGTGCTATTACGTCTTCTCACTTAACTGTAAATGCTACCATTCCAAACATTACAAAAGATCAGTTTGATACAGCAGTTGCAGATGCCAAAGAAAATTGTCCGATCTCTAAATTATACAATACCAATATTACCGCAGAAGCTACACTTTCGTAATAATTAGTTAACACAGCCAACAATTATATAAAATTACCAAAACGGGAATTTGTATAATTGTTGGTTTTTTTTATGTCTAATTTTATATTATAAATCAAACTAACACTTACTTACAATGCAGAACCCGTCTATGGTATCGGTAATAATGGCTGTTTATAATACACCGTTTCATCTTGTAAAAAGAGCAATTGATTCTGTTCTAACCCAAAGTTTTCAGGATTTTAAATTAATTATTGTTGATGATGGAAGTGACCATGATCAACACAACCAATTAGTTAATTACGTAGAAAAATTCAGACAAAAAATAACATATCTGCGCCACGAAAATTGTGGACAGGCAGAATCGGTTAATATAGGAATTTTACAGAGCAAAAGTAAATACATTACTATACTCGATTCCGATGATGAATACAAAAAGCATCATTTACAGGCATGCTTAAATGAGATGCCACATGCAGATTTAATAGCCTCTACCACTAAAACCATTGTAGATAATGAAGAGGATTATTATGTACCTGATAAATATGATCGCACAAAAAGTGTACACGTAGATGAATGTATTTTATTCGCAACCCTATTTGGCAAAAAAGAAGTTTTTACTACACTTAAATTTTATAATGCTTATGCCGCTGATGCGGATTTTTATGAAAGAGCAGCCGAGCAGTTTAAAGTAAGGAAAGTAAATTTGCGTACGTATATTTATTACCGCAATAACCCAAACAGCATCTGCGCAAAAATGAAAAGCGAAAACTTAGTTTTGGTAGCGTAATAAAAACATGCGCACAAAAAAAAATTACGAACAGCTTATAATGGGTTGCCTGCTTACTGGCATACACGATGTAAACAGAAATACAGTTTTACAAAATGATGATTACAACCTTATAAAGGAATGGGCTGATTCAATTACTGCATTAAAACTTCAGGGGATAATTTTTCACAATAATTTTTCTTTAGAAACATGTTTAAAATATGAAAATGAAAACATTCATTTTATAAAGGTAAAACATGACTCCAGCTTTAACCCCAATGTATACCGTTACTTTATTTACAAAGATTTTCTAGAAAAAAATAAAGCTAATATCAAGGCCATTTTTTGTACAGACATCAGCGATGTTGTGGTGCTGAAAAATCCTTTTGTACAACCGCTTTTTTTGAGCAATTCCAATAAAATATTTTGTGGAGATGAGCCAAAAAAATTAAATGATGAATGGATGCAGGAACATGCTACACACTTAAGAAACCTGATACCAGATTATGTTGAATACGAAGAAACTTTTAAAGAAGAGCAATTGCTAAACTGTGGTATTATTGGTGGAAATATAAAAATAATGCAGGAATTTATTGTGGCACTTACCAGAATCCACGAACAGTATAATCATGATAATCAAACAGCTTTTACAGGCGATATGGGTGCATTTAATTACCTCGCAAGAACAAAATACAACAACTCAATTTGCCACGGCGAACCTGTAAATACAATATTTAAAACCTTCGAACAAAATAACAGCAACTGTTGGTTTAAACATAAATAATATTTTCATTGAGATTATTTTTACGTTTCAATTGAATATGGTAACTTTTCTTTTTTATAATTAAGAAATTTTACTACATGTCTTTTAAAGGAAAAACTATTTTTATTACAGGCGCAAGCCGTGGCATTGGAAAAGCAATTGCATTGCGCTTTGCAAGAGAAGGTGCAAATATTGTAGTGGCTGCAAAAAGCACAACAGAAGATCCTAAACTTGGTGGTACAATATATTCTGCAGCAAAAGAAATTGAAGAAGCCGGCGGGCAGTCGTTAGCCGTTAAATGCGATATAAGAGATGAGTTGCAAATACAGGAAGCAGTGGATAAAGCTGTAGAAACATTTGGCGGTATAGATGTACTGATAAATAATGCTTCAGCCATTTCATTAACCGGTACAGAAAAAACGGAACCAAAACGTTTTGATTTGATGCACGATATAAATGTACGTGGTACTTTTTTTATAAGCAAAGCCTGCATTCCTCATTTAAAAAAATCTAGCAATGCACATATTCTTACACTTTCGCCGCCGTTGAATATGGATATGAAATGGTTTAAAGACCACCTTGCATATACCCTTGCTAAATATAACATGACGATGATTGCGCTGGGTTTAGCGGCAGAATTAAAACCTTTTGGCAT
>Ga0123337_10005415_pt1 | contig 12574 bp, 12 predicted proteins | sample frozenSSSSmetaG_FD_89792 | JGI IMG/M metagenome (GOLD analysis project Ga0123337, IMG submission 89792) | Glacier valley bacterial and archeal communities from Borup Fiord, Nunavut, Canada, to study Microbial Dark Matter (Phase II) -... | ecosystem: Environmental > Aquatic > Freshwater > Ice >...
CGCCTGAAGAAACTGCCCTTTTTGTACAGGAACTTTTGCAACCATTCCACTTTCGGCAGCTGTTATAATTGTATAAGAAAGATTAAGTTTTGCATTTTCAACATCTACTTCTCTTTGTTTAATCACTGATGCTGCAATACCTCCTTGCTGAGATACGGCGGTGCTTTGCGAAGTTACAACACCTGTTTGTGTTGCTGCCTGGTTGCGTTGATCAATTAAAACCTGCAATTGTTTTTCCGCAGTTTGCTTTGCAGCCAACACCTGCTCGTATTGTTGTTGCGTTACAGAATGATCTTTAATTAGATTTTCGTACCGCTGTAAATCCTGCGAAGTACGGTTTAAATTAACCCTTGCAACTTCTATCTGTGCAGTGGCAGTTTGTAAAGCTGCCTTTGTTGTGTTTATATTTTGACTGGCTGCATTAGCAGTAGCAAGTGCAGCAGTTAAATTACTTTTTGATGTGGCCAATGCAGCCTCTGCCTGTTGTAGCACAATATTTAAGTCACGCTGATCAAGCATAATAAGCGTATCACCTTTTTTTACGAATTGATTGTCTTCTACTCTTACAGCTGCTACATAACCGGATATTTTTGAGATAACAGGACTGATGTTTGCTTCGATTTGTGCATCATCTGTTTCTTCGTGTTTTTGCCCATGAAAATATTTTGTAAGGCCAAACCATAAACCTCCCCCAACAAGAAGTACGAGAACTATAATGAATCCAAAGTTTTTTTTCTTGGGAGCTGTTGTTATTTTTTCTTCTTCAGTTGTGACTGTTGCCATAATATATTTTTTCTTTTTTATTTAGAAAGAGAGCCTGTTGTTGATAAAATTTTATTGTATGCCAATGCTGCATCAGCTTTTGCAACACTAACATTTAATTTGGCTTGCAGTAATGATACATCTGCTTCCAACAAATCAGTTATAGTAACCAAGTTGTTATCGTATTTATTTTTTGTTATTCTGTAATTTTCTATTGCCTGCACAATTGATTTTTCGTAAACATCAATCTTCTTTTGTGCAAAAAGATAATTTTGATAATCCCTGTTTAACTGTAGTTTAATACCATCATTTAATAAAGATTCCGTAGCATTTAATTGTACTTCTTTAGCTCTTGCCTGTGTAAGTTTTGTATTGTTTTTCCACAATGATGCAATGTTGTATTGCACGCCAAGCCCTATGTTTATTGCATTTGTAACAGTAATTAATTTTGGAATATCAGCCGCAATGTAGCCGCCGGTAAGCGCAATTGTAGGGTAGGCTTCTGCCTTTGCAACTTTTACCCCAACTGCTGCTGCCTTTTTTTGAAAAGCAATTGCCTGCACATCTTTTCTGTTTTGAAGCGCCATATTTTCCATTTCCATAAATGGTTTGAGTTGTTGTGTAACATTTACAAAACTGCTGTCAACTTCAATTAAAGTATTTTCCGGCAATCCTAACAATAACGTCATATTAATGTTCGCTATAGTAAAATTATTCTGCGCATCAAGCAGGCTTAATTCAATATTTGAAGTGGTAAGCTGTGCTTTTAATAAATCATTTCTTGCCAAAATACCATTTTGCTCTAGCCTCGAAAACAATGAATCTCTTTGTACAGAAGCGTTTAAATTTTCTTTTATTACCGCTACTGATTTAGAGGATTTATACAGATTTGTGTAAGCCTGTATGGTGTTGTAAACAACAGCTTCTTTATCGTTTTCAACATTCAGTTTAGCAGCTTTTTCAAGATATTCTGCAGATTCAATTCCGTATTTAATTCTGCCCCCTGCATATAATGGCATGTTAACATTTGCTATACCATAAACAGCCTGGTTTATTTTGGGTGAAGGACGATTACTGGTTTGTGAAGATTTTATGTCAACATTTGCACTGCTCAATCTTAAATAACTTGCCGAGACTGATGCGTTCGGCAACTTTCTGTCTTTAGCCTCCTGAACATCTGCACTTGCCAGTAAAACTTTTGAATCTGCAATTTTTAAATTGTTACTGTTTTTTATACTTAAATCTATTGCCTGATGTAGATTAATTTTTTGTATTGTTTGTGCATGTATTGGTAATTCTATAACAGCAAAAACCAAAATATTCAGGAAAATAATTTTTATTTTAAGATTCATAACCAAGAATTGTTTTAAAAATATTTTTTAAATGATCGAATAGTTTGTTGTGTAAAACGTTTTTTAATTCTTCTTCCTGTAGAACCTCAATATTATTAAACTCGCAATAATGTTGTTTGTTAATGATGATCTGTGTTACTGTGCCAGTCATGGTATTAAGAGCTAGTACAACATCAATATTTTTTTTAAAAACCTTTTTCTTTTGACCTTCCTTAACAAGATCTGTAAACATAGCTGCATAGTCCATTTTAAGATCCCTGAGCATTTTTATTATTTCAGGGTTTTTCTTCATCACCTGTTCGCAAAGCAATATTTTGTAGAATGCCTCGTTTTCCAGAACTTTTTTAATATAATCATCGAGCATTATTTCTACTTTTCCAAAAGGGGAGATGTGCTCATTGCTTAAAAGTTGCTGCACTTTTAATTTGGTATTTATCATTCTTTCCTGAAAAAGGCTTTCCATCATTTTCTCTTTGCTTCCAAAATAATAGGAAATCATAGCAAGGTTAACACCTGCCTCATCGGCTATTTCCCTTACGGTGGATGCCTCAAAACCCTTTACAGCAAAGAGTTTTTCCGCAGAGTCTAAAATATGCTTCTTTTTATCTTTTACTTCCATCTTTAGATTAAAGGGCAAAACTAAACAATTGTTTAATAAAATCAAACGTTAGTTTAATAAAAATGAAATTATTTTTTTCGAAAGTAGTTGACATAAAAAAAGGTAAAACATATTTTGCTTTACCTTTTTTTTAAAATCATTTAATTAACCCTCATTCAGTTTTTTTAAAGCTTCAAAGAGTTCAAGTTCTTTTTCACTAAGGCCGGTGGGTAGTTTTACATTATAGGTAACATATAAATCTCCAAATAATTCCTCCTGCTTATATGCAGGAAAACCTTTGCCTTTTACCCGAATCTTGGTTCCGTTTTGTGTTTCAGGTTTTACTTTTAATTTAAGTTTTCCGTGAAGCGTATTCAGGTTAACATCGCCGCCAAGAAGTGCTGTATACAAATCTATTTCCTGTGTTATCTGCAAATCATTTCCAACTCTTTTAAAAAATGTATCGTTGTTTATTTTAAAAGTAAGAAACAAATCGCCTGCGGGACCACCACCTAAGCCTGCCTGCCCATATCCTTTTAACTTTATAACCTGGCCATTCTCAACACCGGCTGGAATTGTTATGCGAATATTTTTTCCATTTACTGTAATCGTTTGCTGGTGCGTTTTAAAAACATCTGTAAGGTTTAGCTGAAATGATGCGTTCATGTCCTGCCCTTTTTGTCTGCCAGTACTTCGTCTGCCATTTCCACCAAACATTGATGAAAAAAAATCTGAAAATCCGCCTTCGTTTTCAAATCCTCCAAACTGTTGCCCATACTGCTGTTGCTGTCTTGCCTGCTGTTCAAAAGCCTCACTGTGTTGCCAGTCTTTACCGTACTTGTCAAATTTTTTTCTGTTTTCAGGGTCACTTAAAACTTCATTTGCCTCGTTAATCTGTTGAAATTTCTTTTTAGCGGTAGCATCATCAGGATTTGCATCCGGATGAAATTGTTTCGCCAATTTGCGATATGCTTTTTTTATTTCGTCTGCATTTGCATTTTTTTGTAAACCTAAAACATGGTAATAATCTATAAATTCCATTAGTTATAATTGAAAGTCAAAAAGAAGGTATCAAATAATCTGCTTAATTATTTTTTAAAATTTCAGTTATCATTGCTCATAAAATGAACGTATCCTAGATATTAGTTTTATTAATTTTCGTACATACCATTTTAGAATAATAGAATATTTAAAACCTATGGTAATTCCACATAAGCTTTTGACTGAAAAAATTTGGATAAAGAATCCTTTACTCTTACAGTATCGTTAAGCGGTTTTATAAAGGGTATACGCAATTTATAAATCACAGAATCTTTAGTTGATAAAATGACCTTGTTTCCATAACTTAAATATCTCTTCAAACTTTTTTCTGCAGTTGGAAAATCTGTGTATTCTTTTATAACTACAAAAAAAGTATTACTGTCTTTTAATGCATTGGTTACAGGAGGGACTGAGACATTTTGCCTTAAAACAGTATCTTTTTTTACCACAGGTAAGGTGTCTGTAACTGCATTTTCTGTTGAGGCTAAGGTCTTTTCATCAGCCTTGTTTTTATTAAAGAAAAATATTGCTGCAACCGTACCTAATACAACAATCAGTGCTAATAATAACCACAATATATTTTTATTACCGGCTCCGTTTTTTTCTTTTTGAGGGGTAGCAAAAGTTATTTTTTCCTTAAGTTTTTCAGTTATTATTTTAGGTAATTCCTCTGTAATAACGTGTGATGTTGCTGCCTGGGTAAACGCATAATCTCCACCCTGCGTTTTTTGCAAAGTTCCCATTCCTTCAAAAACCAATGGCTTACCTATATTTAAAAACTGTTTGTTTAAAATAATAAAAGATTCAAGATCGGAGTAAGCAAGTGGCTTTATTTTACGGGTACTTTCCATTATAAATGCAACCAAACCATCATCAACAGGAGCTTTTGGATCATATACAAACTGTATAGTATCGGCGGGTAAAACAATATCCTTGTCACTTTCCTCAGGTATAATTATTTCAGATGTAATATTAAATACGCCTATATCTTGTAATGTTACTTTTTTGTTGCTGTACAGGTATTGAACTATCAGTTGCTCCGTTTTCATCAATGCTTTATTTTCCTTTTAAAAATATAATTAACAAACCTACAAGTAAATAAGAATATAGCCAAGCAAACGATTAAATTCAATTATTTTTGCAAGATGCTTACCGACGATGAAACCCGATTTTTAGCTTTTTGGGATAAAAATAAAGAACTGCACAGTACATTTAGCAGTAAACTTTTAAGAGGCTTGCCCATGGCCTGTATGTTTGGCCTTCCAATTCTTTTATTGATTGCGTGTGTATACCTTTTTTTACCTGAATGGTATACTAAAATTTCAAAAACTTCTCCTGAAACTTTTTTAATTGTAACCATTGCAGTTTTTATAGCAATATTTTTTTATGCATTTACAAGAATGCATTTTAAATGGGAGATGAATGAACAGCTTTACAAAGAAATAAAATACAAAGAAAAAAAAATGGAACAAATGCAGCCATTACATTCAATTAATATTCCTAATAATAAATAAAATAAAGACAAATGAAAAAATGGTTTTTTGTAAGTGCTTTTTTAGCATTTGGAGCTTTGGGCTGTAAAAAAAATGATAGTTGTAAATCTGTAGCTCCCACCACAACTGCATCAGCATCAGAAAGTGCGTACCTGCAAAATTATTTAACAGCTAATAACATAACTGCAAGCCAAAAAAACGGAATGTATTATGTAATTACTTCTCAGGGTACTGGTTCATCACCTAATTTATGTTCATCTATTTCGGTTGATTACGTTGGTAAACTAATAAACGGAACTTCTGATGGTGCTCAGTTTGATGCATCTAAACCTAATTATCCATTTGTATCGAGTTTAAATAATTTAATAGCAGGTTGGCAATTGGTTTTGCCGCTTGTAAAGGCAGGAGGAACAGTTACTTTGTATATTCCACCATCTTTAGGATATGGTTCCCAGACATCGGGGCCAATACCTGCTAATTCTTATTTAAAGTTTTTAATCACAGTAAAATCAGTTAATTAAATCATTTCTTAAAGTTAATTTGGGTTGTAAAATCCTCATAACTTTTTTATAAATTTTTTTGTGGCACACGAATCTATATCTGTATTTGATATGTTTAAAATTGGCGTAGGGCCAAGTAGTAGTCATACGCTTGGTCCATGGCGTGCAGCTCAATTATTTATAAAACAACTGGAAGAAAAAAATATTTTAAACAGCGTAACAGCTATTGAAGTTTTGTTATACGGATCTCTGGCTAAAACCGGTATTGGGCATGGTACGGCCATAGCTGTGCAGCTTGGCTTAAGCGGCGATGATCCTGTAACATTTGATGTTGAAAATATTGATGCCAAAATTGCAGATATAAAAAGTATGCAGAAACTTTTGCTTGCCGGCAGACATGAAATAGATTTTATTCCATCTGATGATATTGAATTTCTTTTTACCGAATCGTTGCCCTATCATCCAAATGCACTTACTTTTTTAGTATCACTAAATGATGGAAATAATTTTGCAGAAACATATTATTCCATAGGGGGTGGTTTTGTAACACAGGAAAAGAAAGAAAATATAAAAAATAATAATACTCAGGCAGATATTTCTCTTCCTTTTCCCGTTAATACCGCAGATGAATTATTGCACTGGTGCCGCAAAACAGGTATGTCAGTACATGAGGTTGTTATGGAAAATGAACATGCCTGGAGAAGTGAAAAAGATACAAAGAAAGGGTTGCTGGAAATTTGGAGGATAATGAAAGAATGCATGTACAGAGGTTGCCATACACAGGGCTATTTGCCTGGTGGTTTAAACGTAAAGCGCCGTGCTTTTGATGTAAATAAAAGGTTATTGCAAAATAAAACTTATAGCAATTACAATGAATGGCTTGAGAAAATTTTAGCTGGTGGTTATCGTTTTAATTATATATTGGATTGGGTAAGTTGCTTTGCACTTGCCGTTAATGAAGAAAATGCATCTTTCGGTAGGGTGGTAACAGCACCAACAAATGGCGCAGCCGGTGTTATACCTGCAGTACTTCAATATTATATTATTTTCTGCGACGGAAATGATGATGATAAAATTATAAATTTTTTATTGACTGCTTCAGAGATCGGTAGCATTTTCAAAAAAGGTGCAACCATTTCTGCAGCAATGGGAGGTTGCCAGGCGGAAATTGGTGTTAGCAGTGCCATGGCAGCTGCTGCACTAACAGAAAGCCTTGGTGGTACGCAAAGGCAAGTTTTAATGGCCGCAGAAATTGCTATGGAACACCATCTCGGTATGACCTGTGATCCTATAGGTGGATTAGTACAGATACCATGTATAGAAAGAAATACGATGGGTGCAATAAAAGCTATAACTGCCTGTCAGCTTGCTTTACAGAGCACACCTGATTTTGCAAAAGTAAGTTTGGATGGTGTAATAAAAACAATGTGGGATACAGCTTTAGATATGAACAGTAAGTACAAAGAAACTGCCGATGGCGGGCTTGCAGTTAATATTCCTATAAGTTTAAGTGAGTGTTAAGGGAGGGGCGGGGAATTGGGAATTGGTTTTTAGGAATTAGGAATTAGGAATTGGTTATTTGTACTAAGACAAAATAACATCAATTTCTTATGGCCTTAATCTTTTTTCTTTAATCTTTTTCTTTGATCTTTTGTCTAACTTCCTACAGCCCATAATTTCTTTTTAAATCCCTGTCGTTTTCTCTGCTCTTAATGGTTTCTCGTTTATCAAAGTTTTTCTTTCCTTTACCAAGACCAATATCCATTTTGGCAAATCCCTTTTCATTTATAAATATTTTTAAAGGAATAATGCTGTAACCTTTTTCTTTACTTTTTTCTTCCAGTTTTTTAAGTTCTTTTTTGTTAAGCAATAATTTTCTTTCCTGCAGCGGTTCGTGGTTTGCGTACGTACCAAATTTATATTCAGAAATGTGCAGACTTTTTACAAATAATTCACCTCTGTCAAAAATGCAATAGCTGTCATTAAAACTTGCTTTGCCGGTTCGTAAAGATTTTATTTCAGTACCTGCCAACACAATTCCTGCTGTATATGTTGCTTCAAAAAAATATTCGTAGTAAGCTTTTTTATTATTCAGTTCCACTTTGCTGTTTTGTCAAAGATAAAAAACTAACCTTTAAGTTTATTTATTAGAATTTATGAAGCAATAAATTTTATATTTACTGATGAGTAATACATTTCAAAAAGGGAGTTTTTTAATCCGCATGCATCCATTGCAAAGAATAATGCTAAGTTTTTTTTTTTCAGGAATTGTTTTTTTTATAATTGAAACATTTAAGGTTAGTGTTTTATTGTTAATTATTTCAACGTGGTGTGCATTTGCTTTTAGCTACGTTGTCACATCATGGATAGTAATGTTTAACAGGAAAGTTGAACAAATAAAAAAGATGGCAAGGGAAGATGACGGAAGTAGATTATTTGTCGTGTTTTTTACCATAATTGCGTCTTTTGCCGCTATGGTTACCGTGCTCCTTTTAGTGATTTCCTCCACTACGCAGGAAAAGAATGAAATGATTACTGTGTCAATGTGTTTTTTCTCTGTGTTGCTTTCCTGGACGCTAGTCCATACAATTTTTACTTTTCATTACGGACACCTTTATTATGACAATGATGAAACAGGTAAAAAGCAAAACAGAGAGGGTTTAATATTTCCTTCTGAAAATGTTCCTGATTATCTTGATTTCGCCTATTTTTCTTTTGTTATTGGAATGACGTTTCAGGTTTCTGATATTCAAATTACAGACAAAAAAATAAGGAGACTTGTTCTACTGCATGGTTTAATCTCTTTCATCTTAAACACATTTGTAGTTGCTCTTACCGTAAATTTTATTGCAGGTTTAAGTAAATAAATACAATAGAATAAAGTTGGTAAACAAAAAAGCTCCTGTTTATTAATACGGGAGCTTTTTTTAATTTTTAAATATGATCAGCAAATCAGCTAATTTATTTTTTAAGTTATTTCTGTGAATGATAAAATCAAGAAAACCGTGCTCCAATAAAAACTCACTTCTTTGAAATCCTGCAGGTAAATCTTTTTTTATTGTTTCTTTAATAACTCTTGGTCCTGCAAAACCTATTAATGCCTGAGGTTCGCCACAAATAATATCCCCCAACATAGCAAAAGATGCTGTGGTGCCACCAAAAGTTGGGTCTGTGCACAAAGAAATAAAAGGAATTTTTGCTTCTGCAAGCTGATACAGTTTGCCGGATGTTTTGGCAAGTTGCATTAATGAGAATGCGCTCTCCATCATACGTGCACCGCCGCTTTTATTAATAATCATACATGGAATACGGTGTTGCATGCAATAATCACAGGCTCTGCTTATTTTTTCACCCATTACACTGCCCAGGCTTCCACCGATAAATTCAAAATCCATACATGCAATAACAAGTTCATGTTCTTTTACCTTACCATGTGCAACAGTAATTGAATCGTGAATATCTGTTTTTTTGTACGTGTCTTCAAGGCGTTTTCCGTATGGTTTTAGATCAACAAATCCTAAAAGATCTTTTGATTTTATGTTGGCAAAAAGTTCTTCATGCAAACCATCATCAAATATGATATCGAAATATTCTGCACTGCCTATTCTGTGGTGATAATCGCATTTAGGGCAAACATAATTATTTTCTTCAAGGTCAGATACGGTGCAGGTGTATTTACACTCAGGACATTTTTCCCAAAGACCCTCAGGTGCATCCTTTTTATCTTTTGTTGATGTGAGTATACCTTTTTTAATTCTTTTAAACCAGCTGCTTTTATGAATGCCACCTTCTTCTGTATTACCTGAAAGTATGGCATCAAAATCTTCTTCTTTCTTCATTATATTTATTTAAAAGGGATTTTTTCAGCCCGAGAAAAACTTGTTAGATACATTTATACATCTAAATAATTTAAGCGTTTCTATTAATGCAATTCAAATCATCAAAAGCAATTTCCAGTCTTTTAATAAAACTCTCTTCGCCTTTTCTTAACCAAACCCGTGGATCGTAATGTTTTTTATTCGGAGAATCAGCGCTCTCAGGGTTTCCTAACTGACCCTGCAAATAGCCCTCATTTTTTTTATAATTTTCTAAAATTCCATCCCAGAAAGCCCATTGCAAATCTGTATCTATATTCATTTTGATAGCACCGTAACCTATAGCTTCTCTTATTTGATGTTGTGGAGAACCGCTACCACCGTGAAATACAAAGTAAACAGGCTTGGGTCCGGTCTTAAATTCTTTTTCAATATAGTCCTGACTGTTTTTTAAAATTACAGGAGTAAGCTGTACGTTACCGGATTTGTAAACACCGTGTACATTACCAAAAGCTGCCGCAATGGTAAATAAATTTCCAACCTTACTTAATTCTTTGTAAGAGTAAGCAACATGTTCCGGTTGCGTATATAATTTTTCATTATCAACATCGCTGTTGTCAACCCCGTCTTCTTCTCCGCCGGTAACTCCTAATTCAATTTCAATGCTCATACCCAACGGCGCCATACGCTTATAAAATTCTACGGATGTAGCAATGTTTTCTTCAATAGGTTCTTCAGATAAATCGAGCATATGTGAGCTAAAGAGTGGTTTTCCTTTTTCTTTGTAAAACTGCTCACCGGCATCTACCAAACCGCTAATCCATGGAAGCCATTTTTTTGAGGCATGATCTGTATGCAACACAACAGGAACACCATAATATTTAGCAACATTGTGTATGTGCAACGCACCTGATATTCCGCCAGCGATGTTTGCCTGTAAATGATCGTTTTGCATTCCTTTACCTGCTATGAATTGTGCGCCACCGTTTGAAAATTGAATGATAACCGGAGAATTTACTTTTGCAGCGGCTTCCAACGTTGCATTGATGGTGTTTGTACCTATTGTATTTACTGCCGGCAAGGCAAACTGGTTGTCTTTTGCGTCGTTGTATAAAGCTTCTAAAGCTGCGCCGAATAAAACGCCTGAACCATATTTACTCATAAACTGTTTTTTTACAAATGTATGAAAGTACATTCATTAATTACTTTCATCCAACAGCGTGTTTTTCACTGATTTCGGTGAGCAGATTATTAAAATATGCAGGCATATATTTCATCCTGCTACCATACCAGCTAAACATTTCTCCATCTGCCAATAATATTTTAGTATCGGGCAAATACGCCTGTATTTCTGTAATGTGTTTTTGTTTAAAAGGGTAGGGTTCAGATGAGAGTAAAATCAATTGAGGATTAGCTGATATTATATCTTGCAAAGTGACTTGTGGATACCTTTTGTAATGATTAAATATATTTTGCAAACCAAGTCTGCTCATCATATCATTTATAAAAGTATCTCCACCAACAGTCATGTAAGGATCTTTCCAGATAAAATAGGCGGTTTTAATTTGCTGAAATGGTTTTTGAATTAGATTGAAACCTTTTTGAATAGCCTTTGTGAGTTGAATTGCTTCTGTTACTTTTGAAGTAATTTTTCCAACATCTTCAATCATCTTTATTGCTTCTTCATAATTATTAACATCGGTAAGATAAACAGGGAAAAGGCTGGCTAAAATTTCTATCTGTTCTTGCTTATTCTCTTCTTTGTTAGCAATTATTAAATCTGGTTGAAAACGCTTTATTTTTTCTATACGTAGGTTTTTTGTGCCACCAATTTTTTCTTTTGTTTGAAACCACTGAGATGGATGAATACAAAATTTTGTAATTCCAACAGTTTCCTTTGTAAGATTTAGATCATACAAAAGTTCAGAAATGGAAGGGACAAGGGAAATAATTTTTTGTGGATTGTCTGAGGCGGTTTTTGTAAGAAACATCTATAAAAATACACACTGAATTTTAATAAAAAAAACTTCCAACATGCTTTGCATAAACAAAGCACGATGGAAGTAATGTTTTTGTACCAACGATACTCACCCGGTTTTCACGGAGAGATTTTAAATCTGAATTTTTTATTCAGTTAAATAATGTCCCGGTTTCAGTGGTTTGGTTTTTCGCTATTATCGCTGTGGTTAGCAGCATAAGCATTTTTTAGGATTTGCGTTTTTTACAGGATTAAGATTCAATTGGTTTTTTTGCTTTGGTCTGTCGTTGGCAGTTTAAGCAGGTAATGGATTTGGTTTTCAAATTTTGCTATTATCGCTTTTTACAGCATAAGCAGGATATTGTTTGATTGTTTTTACAATTTGCTATCATCGCTTTTTAAGGCATAAGCAGGATATTTGGATAATTGGTTTTGCTATCATCGCTTTTTACAGCATAAGCAGGATATTGTTTTTTGTTTTTCAGTTTGCTATCATCGCTTTTTAAAGCATAAGCAGGATATTTCGGTTTTCATAGGAATAAGAGCTTAAATTATTTTGCTTTAATTAATAAAGCCATTTTTTTGTTTTTCGGAGGTATTCAAAGATCTTAAAATAGAAGTCGATTGATATTGAATTTTAAAGTTTTTCTATTTTGTTAAAAGGATATTAGAAGAACTTATTTGGCTTTTTCATGATTTTTGGATTGTGATTGATAATTTATCTTTATCAATCAACTTCTTTAACAAAGATGTAGTCTTTTACAAGTGTATACAAGAGCAAATCTTCTCTTTTATTAAAATGAAGTAAATACATGCGTACAAGTAGTTACGCAATAATTTACAAGTATTTAATACAATAAAAATTATCGTAAAATTACTTACACAGCTTGTGCAAATAATACAAAATAAAATGCCACACTTATAAAAATGTGGCATTAATACTATAAAAAAACAGTCAAATGGCAAATCGTAAAATACCCAAACTTTATTTGGAAAGACTTTGAATGATATCGTATTTTGTTACAATGTGCAAAG
>Ga0123337_10005417_pt1 | contig 12571 bp, 12 predicted proteins | sample frozenSSSSmetaG_FD_89792 | JGI IMG/M metagenome (GOLD analysis project Ga0123337, IMG submission 89792) | Glacier valley bacterial and archeal communities from Borup Fiord, Nunavut, Canada, to study Microbial Dark Matter (Phase II) -... | ecosystem: Environmental > Aquatic > Freshwater > Ice >...
AAATCCGCGAGATGGTGATCTTCTCGCCGCACAGCCTGATCATGGATCCGCCGTTCACGAAGCTGGATTTCCTGAGCTGCCGGAACCTGCTGATCTATCTGACGCCGGAGATGCAGAAAAAACTTTTCCCGCTATTCCACTACTGCCTGGATCGCGGCGGCATCTTGATATTAGGCAGCGCGGAGACCATCGGCCATTTCACCGACCTGTTCACCACCGTCAGCGGCAAGTCGCGGATCTTCCGCCGCGCCGAGTCCGCCGTGCGACCGGAGCCCATCGAGTTCCCATCCTCCTTCGCTCCACGGCAGGCGGCCGCGCAGGATTCGCGCTCCGCCGCGAAGCCCTATCTCAGCCTCCAGTCCCACGCCGAGCAACTCATCCTCCACCGCTACGCCCCGCCGACGGTGCTCGTCAACGACCAAGGCAACATCCTCTTCATCAGCGGCCGCACCGGCAACTACCTGGAACCCGCCGCCGGCAAGGCGAACTGGAACATCTTCGCCATGGCCCGCGAGGGACTGCGCTACGAGCTGTCCAGCGGCTTCCAGAAAGCCCTCCGCGAGGACGGCCCGCTCACCTTGCACGGCCTGATAATCGGCACCAACGGCAGCAGACAGCACGTCGATGTCACCATCGAAAAGCTCCGCGAGACCGAACCCCTGCGCGGCATGGTCATCATCATTTTCACCGACATCCCGGCCCCACAGGAACTCCAGCCAACTAGAGCTGTCAGCAAATCCACCGTCCGCAACCACCGCATCGCGGAACTCGAGCACGAACTCCAACAGGCCCATGCCGAGCTCCAGAACACCCGCGAGGAAATGCAGACCTCGCAGGAGGAACTCCGCTCCACCAACGAGGAGATCCAGTCCACCAACGAGGAGATGCAATCCACCAACGAGGAACTCACCACCTCCAAAGAAGAGATGCAGTCGCTCAACGAGGAACTCCAGACCGTCAATGCCGAGCTTCAGGGAAAAGTGGACGAATTGTCCCGCTCCAACAACGACATGAAGAACCTGCTCAACAGCACGGACGTCGCCACCCTCTTCCTCGACAATGATCTCAAGGTCCGCCGCTTCACCACCCAGGCCACCAAGATCATCAAGCTCATCCCCGGCGACATCGGCCGCCCCATCACCGACCTCGCCTCCGACCTCATCTATCCGGACCTCCCGGACGACGCCCAGGAGGTTCTGCGCAAGCTCGGCTTTTCGGAAAAACCCATCAGCACCCGCGACAACCGCTGGTTCACCGTCCGCATCATGCCCTATCGCACATTGGACGACCGCATCGACGGCGTTGTCATCACCTTCCTCGACATCAGCGTCGCCAAGACGCTGGAGGGAAAAATGCAGGGCATGCAAAACGTTTTGGAAGAACGCTTCGCCGCGCAGTCTGTGGAAATGGACAAAACCAAGGGAGAGCTCAAGGCCGCCCGCGAGCGACCCCGGAAACCCGGTGGCAAACCACCCGGCCCTTCCAAAACCTGACCCCTCACCATGCCGAAAAAGCCGACATCCCAGGGCAAGCCCACCGAGCTGCGCCGCCGCGCCGAGCGGCAGATGGAGGAAACCCAGGCCACACCGGTCTCCAACACCGAATCCGACAACCGGCGGCTGCTCCACGAACTCGAAGTCCATCAGATCGAACTGGAAATGCAGAACGCCGAGCTGCGCCTCGCCCGCGACCAGGCCGAGTCGATGTTGGAAAAATACACCGATCTCTACGACTTCGCGCCCGTCGGCTACTTCACCCTCGCCGCGAAGGGCAACATCCTGCTCGCCAACCTGACCGGCTCAGTCCTCGTCGGAACCGCACGGAACCGCCTCGTCGGCCGGCCCTTCAGATTGCTGGCCACACCTGAACATCGCCCGGCTTTCGATGCCTTCCTCACCGAGGTTTTCGAAGACCCCGCCAGACGATCCATCGATGTCGAACTGTCGAGCGAAGGCCAGCCGCCGAGGGCCGTCAACATCGAAGCCCAGCGCTCACCTGATGGAGAGGAATGCCGCATGGCGGTGGTGGACATCGCCGAACGCAAACAAGCGGAAGAAATCCTGCGCCGCAACGAAGCGCTTTTTTCCGCTCTCATCGGCCAGGCACCCGTCGGCGTCTATGTGATCGATTCCGCCTTCCGCCTTCATCAGGCGAACCCGACTGCGCTGGCGATTTTCGGACAAATCAACCCGTTGATCGGCCGCGACTTTGCGGAAATCGTCCACATCCTCTGGCCGAAGCGCGTCGCCGGTGAGCTCACCGCCCGTTTCCGTCACACCCTGAAAACCGGCGAGCCCTATCAGTCGCCCGAGTTCTCCGGACGGCGCAGGGACATCCACGCCCAAGAGATTTACGAATGGCAGATCCAGCGCGTCACCCTACCCGCCGGTGAGTTCGGCGTGGTCTGTTTTTTCAGCAACATCACCGCGCGGAAAAAGGCCGAGACCGCCCAGCGCCGCATGGAGGTGCTCACCGCCTCAAACCTGAAGCTCACGAAGGAAATCCTCCACCGCCGCACCGTGGAGGAGGCACTCCACCAGACCGAACAGGAACAGAAAAAACTGTTGCAGCAATCCCACCACCAGCAGGAACAACTGCGCGACATGTCCCATCAGATCCTCCATGCACAGGAGGAGGAGCGGAAACGCATCAGCCGCGAGCTCCACGACGTCATCGCCCAGACACTCGTCGCAATCAATGTGCATCTCGCCGCCCTCGCCCGCGGCAATGCGGCCACCCCGGAGAGACTCCAACAGAAAATCGCCACCACCCACCGGCTGGTGGAGAAATCCGTGGATATCGTCCACCGCTTCGCCATCGAGCTGCGCCCCACCGTGCTCGACGATCTCGGCCTCATCCCCGCGCTGCATGCCCACCTCAAGGGATTCATGGCAAACACCGGCATCCGCGCCAGTCTGAAGGCCTTCGCCGGAATCGAAAAGTCCCCCATCACCGTGCGCACCGCCTTGTTTCGTATCGCTCAGGAATCGCTGACCAATGTCGCCCGCCACGCCGGTGCCAGCCAGGTGACCGTCAGCATCGAAAACCTCAAAGGCCTCATCCGCATGAAAATCACCGACGACGGCCAGGGCTTCGACGTGGACGACACCACCTCCGCCAGCGCAAACAACCGCCTCGGCATGCTCGGCATGCGCGAGCGCATCGAAATGATCGGCGGCTCGTTCTGCGTCGAGTCCGCCCCCGGCCGCTCCACCACCATCCGTGTGGAAATCAAAGCCGCCGCCCCAGCCCCGCGAAAACGGGCGGCGAAACAAACCAACTCCACCACCTTGGAATGCTTATGAAAACCATCACCGTCCTGCTCGCCGAAGATCACCTCATCGTCCGCGAAGGCCTGCGCGCCCTGCTGAAATCGGAAGCCGACATCAGCATCGTCGGCGAGGCGGACAACGGCCGCGAAGCAGTGGAACTCACCCGCACGCTGCGCCCTGACGTGGTCGTCATGGACATCGCCATGCCCCTGCTCAACGGCCTCGAGGCCACCCGCCAGATCCTCCGCGCCCTGCCCGCCACCCGCGTCATCATCCTCTCCGCCCACAGCGATGACGCCTACGTCGATCAGGTCATGGCGCTCGGTGCGTCCGGCTATCTCATCAAACAAACCGCCTTCCACGTCCTCCCCGAAGCCATCCGCCAGGTCCATCAGGGGAAAGCCTGTTTCAGCCCCTCCATCAGCAAGCGCCGCCGCCAGCAGCCAGGGAAACCTAGCAAAAAGGGGGCCGCAGCCACCAAAAAGGAAACCCCGCTGCTCACCTCGCGCGAGACGGAGGTCCTCCAACTCATCGCCGAGGGCAAGGCCAACAAGGAAACCGCCGACGAGCTCCACATCAGCATCAAGACCGTTGAGAAACACCGCCAGACCTTGATGAATAAACTCAACATCCACGACACCGCCAGCCTCACCCGCTACGCCATCGCTAACGGCATCATCGAATGCAGCGTGCAGGTGACCATTCTCTAGTTGAGAGTTGAGAGTTGAGAGTTGATGGAAAGAGAAAGATCTCCTTTCACGGAGCGCGAATCAAAAGTCTGCGATAGCAGACGCCAAAACCGACGCGCAGCGCACCCCGGATGGCCGTAGGCAAATGAATCCCGGCCTTCATTCATTCATTTTTACCACAGAGAGAGGAGGGCAGATGGAGGGATGAGAAAGACTCCGTGGCCTCTTTCTCCTCTCTTCCCTCCGTGGTCATATCTTCACTTTAGGAGAGTTGATGGTTGATAACGATTCATCGTGCTCTTCACGAAAAAAGAAAGCGTCCTCCTTACTCCTTGTCCGAGGCCGTCGCCATGAAACCACACTCTTTGCCGTTCGCATCCACGTAAGTGACTTCCGTGTGGGTGGGTGCATCATTGCGCGCGCGTTTCACCACGACCTTCGAAGTCTTCTTACACGCCGGGCACGTCATCGACGCGCCGTCCTTGCACATTTCCATGGACTGTTCCTTCGATTTTCCCGACACGTCAGAGATGGACTTGCACATGGTGCAGACATAGACTGCGTGGCTCTCCGGCTTCATTTTTGAGAAATCGGATTCATTGCCCATTGTTTTCCAATGCTGCGGGCCGGGACCGGCAGCGGCAAATGAGGCAAGCGTGCCGAGGACTGCTGTTGCTAGAAGAGTGCGGAGGGTGGTGGATGTTGTTTTCATTATTTTGGTTGGTTTGTGTTTAGTGCGGGCGGCACCCATTTGGAAAAACCGCTCCTGTATCAATATGAGGCGAAACCCGCCGGTTTGTTCCCGGCGATTTCATGGTAAGGAGTTTTCCCGATACGCCGGGACCACGGACATTGCCATGGGGTGAAACACTACCGTTGAGAGTTACCACCCGGATCAGCAAGCCTGCCAGGACCATAGAGATCATTCTTTGATGACAGGTGTATCGAGCTTTGCGAATGCCGCCTTCAAGTTGGACGAAACGAACTGATTCGCTTCCTTCGCCTCATCCACCACCGCGCCCATTCCGAAGAATTCGTGGGTGACGCCATCATAATTCTTGTAAGCCACTTCCACCCCATCCGCCTTGAGCTTTTGCGCGAGCGCCTCACCTTCCGATCGAAGTGGATCGATCCGGGCGGTGATGACGGTGGTGGACGGCATCCCTTTCAAGGTCTTCGCTTGAAGCAACGCCACCTTGGGATCGTTCGCATCCTCCTTGTTGGCGAAGGTATGTTCTCCGAACCATTTCATCATGGCGGCGTTCAGGGGTTTCGCGTTCGCATTTTCGACATAGGAAGGGGTATCCATTTTGGTATCGGCGACGGGATAGATCAGCACCTGATGGACCGGTGCCTGGATGCCCTCGGCCTGTGCCATGATACAAACGGCGGCCGCCATGTTGCCACCGGCGCTTTCACCGACCACCGCGACATTCTTCGTATTCCCGCCCCAGCGGTGGCCGTTCTTCAGAACCCACTGATAGGCACCGTAGGAGTCCTCATGAGCCGCAGGAAACTTGTTTTCCGGTGCCTGACGATACTGGATGGAAACCACGATGGCTCCCGCTCCATTTGTCAGAGCTCTCGGAGAGGAATCATAGGTATCGAGATCCGCGATCACCCAGCCGCCGCCGTGGATGTAGAGAATCATTGGAAACGGGCCGTCACCTTCGGGTTTGTAGATCCGCCCCTTGATCTCGCCACTGCTAAGCTCGATGGTGACATTTTCGATCTTGCCCACTTTCTCAGGCGTGTCCTTGTTCTGATCGTGGAGAATTGCCATGACCGCGTCCGCCGGACTCGGCTGCTTTCTGGCCTCCTCAGGCGATAGATCTTCCATGGGTTTTCCTCCAAGCGACGCGAGCTTGTCCAGAACCGCCTGCATCTGGGCATTGGGTTTGGCTGGTTCTGCCGACCGGGCCTGGAGTGGCAGCCATGAAAATGCGGAGGCCGTTAGGAATGGAAGCGTGGTTCTCATGGAATGTATCAATGTTGTTGTCATAATTTTTGAATGCGTGTTTTGGGCTGAGTGAAGCCGCAGCTGGCATTGCACTCTGGCAAATTTATTCCGGAACGGTGGTGGGTGCCATGGGGTTTAACCCGACCGTTCCGCCTGCTGCTCCGCCTGCGAGCCAGTGATTACAAACGGGAGCACATTTGTCATCGGGCGCAGAACGATTGAAATTTCAGGTGGTTTGACGAAAGATGGGTTGGCTGTCCTACGCGCCCGGTCGATGGCCACGGCAAGCCGCCTGCACGCATGGATGAACTGTTCCCCTTGATCACATATCGCAAAGTCCAGCTTGCTTGCGGGTTCTAAATTTCTGTTCATGCGGGAAAACCGGGTTCAACACATTTCGAAAGAACCACCACCATAACCTGAGTTACTTTCATTGCCATGGGTTGTAACCCTACCTTCACACAAAAAAGCTGTGACAACCGCAGTCGATTTTTTATCACCGCAATTGTCACAGCCGATCGACAGGAGCCTCTGTAGTCCTCACGGAGCGGGGGTTCACCGCCCAACCACCACCACCGGATTCTCCCCATGACAGAGGGCCCGCGCCAAAATTGTTAGTTCTTTATGAGTTGCCTTCTCCTCTTCCAACAGGTCGCGCAACAACAGCGCGGCTTTTTTGGACCCGAGCTGCGTGGCCCATTCCTGGAGGCAGCCGTAATTGGCCATCTTGTGATGCCCCACCCGCTGCGCGGTAACGACGAGTGCGGCATTGATGGCCGGTGAGTGTTCGAAGGAAGCCGCCATGCACGCACCCTCCCTCAGCATGCCCATGACCGGCTCGCAGGTCTTCCAGCGGGACTTTCGGTCGAAGCACTCGAACACCTTGCCCACCTTGACCACGTGACATCCGGTTTCATCAAGAAGTTGTAGAAACACCGACTTCAGCTCATCACTGGTGGCGGCCTTCACCATCCCGGGTAATGCTTTGCCAAACCGGCTTTCGGCATCATGGCAGTCCGCAAGTTCATTAAGAAACAGATCCTGGAGGGTGTACATGACCGTGACTAAGGTTCTTTGGCAATGATTAGCCGGGATTTCTGCGGGTGAAACCATTGCTCCTGTCATCCGCCCCGAACATGGATTTAGAATTCCAGATACTATGGTTTCAGGACGACCTTCACACAGCCATCCTCCTTGTTGTTAAAAAGATCATAACCGCGCGCCGCTTCTTCCAGGGGCATTCGATGGGTGATGATGTCATCGAGCCGGATTTCACCCTGCTCCACCCACGTCAGCAGCTCGTCGATGTATTTTTGGACAGGAGACTGGCCGAATCTGAGGGAGATCCCCTTGTCGAAAATCTGCCCCAGCGGGAAATTGTCGTAAGGCATTCCATAGACTCCCACCACAGTGACTACACCACCCCGGCGCACGGCGCTGAGGGCGGTCATCAGCACCTTGATACTGCCTGCCTGGGCGTGAAACACGTTGCTGAGCTTGTCGAGAACGGTCCGGTCAGCCTCCATTCCCACTGCATCCACACAGACATCCGCTCCCCGCCCGGAAGTCAGATCGCGGATGACCTTGACCACATCCACCTCCGCGGCGTTGAAGGTCTCGGCGTTCGCGGTCCGGCGGGCCGCATCGAGCCGATATGCCTTGGTGTCGATGCCGATGACACGTCCCGCTCCCTTGAGCCACGCACATTTCATGGCCATCAAACCGACCGGCCCACAACCGAAGACGGCCACCGTTTCTCCACCCTTCAACTGCGCCCAGTCGATGGCGGTATAGCCGGTCGGGAAAATGTCGGTTAAAAACAACAACTGCTCGTCGGACAGGTCATTCGTCACCTTGCGCGGTCCGAAGTTCGCATAGGGCACCCGGACGAATTCCGCCTGTCCTCCGTCATAACCGCCATAAAGATCGGTGTAGCCGAAAAGGCCTCCGCCCTTCTGATCCGCTGTCCCGCCCTCCGGGCCGTACTTTTCGGGGTTCGAGTGCTCGCAGTGTCCCGGTAGCTCGAGGTCACAGAAAAAACACGCGCCGCATGCCAGGGGAAAGGGCACCACCACGCGGTCTCCGGGCTTCAGCGCGTTGACGCCGCTGCCTGCTTCCTCCACCACGCCCATGAACTCATGCCCCATGACCATCGGCTCCTTTTGCGGGATGAAACCGTTATAGATATGAAGGTCCGACCCGCAGATCGCGGTGGCGGTAACCCGCAGGATCACATCGTCCGGTTTCTCGATTATTGGATCAGGTACAGTGTCCACTGAAACCTTGCCGGGCTGATGAAAAACGAGTGCTTTCATGGTGATGGGCGGCTGGGCGATGTGGCCTCAGGCGGCGTTGGTCTTGCAGCGTTCCAGGATGACAAGATGTTCCCGCTGCGCTGGTAGCAGCGTATCCCGGATCAGGTCCTTGACGGATTCGCTGAGATCGTCGTCGTCAAGGGCCTGCTCGTATTCATTGATCCCATGTTGTTCTCCTTGTTGAAGAATGGTGAGCGCGGGCGATTCGCCCAGCAATGTAGCGACTCCTTCGACGGTGGTGGCGAAGGTTCCCCATGGTCCGGAACTGGTGGCAGGTTCCTCACCGCATTCCCCGACAAGTTTGCGAAGCGAATCCGCATTTTTCATATGGTCGGCGCGGATGGCTTCAAGGGGACTTCCGCCGGCGTCCTGCGCGAACTTTTCAATGGCCTGGGTATAGGTTTCGATGGCGGACAATTCGCCCCGCAACAAGGCGTTGCAGGTATCTGTTATGGATTCGTTGGTTTTCATGAGTTGGTTGCTTGTGGAGCCCCTCCATTTTACAACCATGACGAGCCGCCGCCATGGGGTGTATCCCTACTTCTTTTCTTCAGCAGTTGAGTAATTTCCCCATGCCGGCCGGAATCCACATGGATGTTAGTTTGCCATGGGGGCCGAAGTCATTCGCTCCTCGCCTTCCCCAATCGTGGAATCCAACCCCTCAGGGATTTCGGGCATCCGGGTGCAGGGAATCGCATGATCCCCGTAGTCCTCCGTCTGATGAGCGGGCATGTGGACGCCGTGGTTCCATTCATTGACTGGCAGATCTTCGATGGTCTTCATTTCAAAAGTGAAGGGTTGGTTTTGAAGCGAGAAGTCAGGGGTCATCGTGTCGATGACTTACCAAAGGTGCGGCTTTATTTTCCCTTCGCAGGCTTCATTTTCCAATGGGGTGAAGTACCCATTTTCCGAAGTGTATTCGCGAAAGGAAATCATCGAATCATCGTTAGAGTGATGGCGGAGCTTCTTTTCTTTCGCTCGTAGTCCCGCCTTCAGGCGGTCATGGGAGCGAAGGATCATCTGAAGGAGGGCATAACTGCCCGCTCTTTGAATGCTGCGGGTTGTGAAAGACAGACAGGAATATCTGTGTCACCATTCACCAAAAAAACAGTCCCCGGCGAGCGGGGACTGTATGGATTGGGTTATCGGATTTCCCGACAGATTGTTGTTATCTGGAAATCGGTGTGGCTTCACCGATCGAGGTGACCGAGATGTCTTCCGCGCCGGCATTTTTCAGAATGTCCTTCGCGCGATCTACCTGCTCACCTGATTCGGTATGGACGGAAATGAGGATGTTCCCTTCGGAAATGCGGTTTTCATAACGCTTGGCTTCGATCTCGGGAATGCCGAGACCGATCAGCCCTCCGGCGATACCACCCACGGCGGCACCGGCAGCGGCACCGCTGAGAGCAGCGAGAAGCGGGCCGGCTGCGATCAAGGGGCCCACGCCTGGAATGGCCAGGGCACCGATGCCCGCAAGCAGGCCGAGGGTCCCGCCGACCACACCACCGGTGGTCGCGCCGGTCACCGCGCCTTCGGGGGCCTTGGTGTTTTTCTCGTGGGAGAATTCGTGGGTGGTTCCCTTGTCGGGGAAAAGGACGGAGATGTCGTTCGAGGAAAATCCCGCAGCGGTCAGGTTGTCGACGATCCGGCTGGCTTGGGTTTCTGAGGTGGCGATGGCGTATACTGATTTATGGCTCATTGTTTTTGTTGGTTGGAGTTTCTGATGGGAGATTTTTCGGTTACTTGGACTTCATTTCGAGTTCGTCGGAGATCTTGGCGGAGTTCGCGTGGTTCTTGGCAATTTTAAGGATCGCCTGATGTTCCGCATGGTTTTCCACCACTCCCTTCAAGACCACATTCTCATCCTTGGTGATAATCTTGATGTTCTTGGCGTTGAAGGAAAGGTCCGTGGCCATGACTTCGGCGCGGATGTCCTTGGTGATTTGCACATCCTTTTCGCTGCTGCCTTGGTCGGTCGGGATCATGACCTCCTTATTTTTCGGCTTCTCATTCTGCGCGGTGTTGTCGGGAGCGGTCACATCGCCGCCGACGGCGTCACGATAGGAACGGAGCGTCTCGGTCGAGGTGCCGTCATTGTAGTCCGGCCATGCCGTGGACTTGAACTGCGGAGCTTTGCCTAACTGATCCTTGGTCAGCTTGGTCTTGAATGCCTTGGCGGTGCCGTCGTAGCGGAGAACGGACACCGGCACCGCACTGAGCGTGTCGGCCACGCCGAGGAATCCGCCGGAAGAAATGACGACGGCAAGGACCTCACCGGACTTCATATCAAGGACGAGATCCTGGATTTCGCCGATGGTTTCATCACCGGCATTCTTGACGTTCAGCCCGATCACCTGGGATGCGCGCCATGAAGAGGCGCTGCCCTTGGTGCCCGGGACAGGAGTGACCAGTTCCGCTTGCTTTTCCGCTTCGGCGAAGGCCGTCAGCGGGATGAAAAGGGGAACCAGGGAGATGAGGAGACTTCGTTGTATGGTTTTCATGACTGTTGTCGGTTAGGCCCGCGATGCGGGTTTTCCACCTATCGCAATCACCGTGCCGATCGTGCCAATCCGCCCGCTTCCCAACGTGGACAAAGGATTCCAACGCCCTCCAGTTTCCCCCGCCGGTTCCTGATGGTGCATCTTGCCATATTTTTCCGCAGCAGAGCTTGCAAAATACCCGTCAGCTCCTCCTGCACCCGATCACAACTGGCGCCTCAGTGATGCGGCGATGCCATCCACGATCTTTCCCGCCGCCGAGCGGTCCTTGAACTCGGACCGTGTCATGCGCGCGATTTGCTTTTATCATCATCGAACACCACGGTCTGCCCAGCGGCGAACGCGGCGTCGTAAATGTTCAGATTCGCCTCGTCATTCAGGCGGAATGAGCGGTCGTCGAAATTTGTCGAGCCCACGGACACCCAGACATCATCGACGATGATGACCTTGCAGTGGTACATGACGGGCTGGTATTCGTAAATCTCCACAGCGAGCGCGAGGCACTGCGGACGACCGCGGCATCGGTGTTGGGCCCCGGCACGATGAGCTCGATCCTCACGCCGCGCTTGCGGGCGCTGACAAAGGACTGATCCGCGTCAACGTGTGCCAGGTCACCGGATGATAGCGCTCCACCTCGACGCCGGCTGCTTTCATCTCGTCCAGGTATTTCATCTCGATCTTCCCGCAGCCCACCCAGTCCAGAACGACATGGACCTTTCACGCCCGCCCGCGCCCGTTCGCTCAGGGCGTCCGAGAACTTGCGGCCGATCTCGCCGGACCAGTAGATGTAGGTTTCAAAGGTGATGGTTTCCCTGGCCCCTTTGATCGCCGCCAGCATCGCGGGAAAAATCCGATCCCCATTGTGCAAGGCCGTGATCTTGTTACCAGGAAGGATCGGCGGTCCCAGCAGCTGCCCGATGCTCCGCAGGAACTGCGGGTCCTCGACCGCGAACTCGTGATCGATCTCAAAGCGGATCTGCTTCTCTCCTGATCGCAAGTTGAGAAACAACACGGTGACCAACACCGTGAGGGTGACGGTCATGAACGTGGTCAGCCACTTCCTGGGTTTTCTTTTGAGCTTCCACAGGGGCGGGGCTTATCTAACATTATTGCCGTTTCACTCCTTTTCCGAGGCCATCGCCATGAAGCCGCACTCTTTGCCATCCGCGTCCACATAGGTGACTTCGGTGTGGGTGGGAGCATCATTGCGCGCACGTTTCACCACGACCTTGGATGTCTTCTTGCACGCCGGACACTTCATCATTGCGCCGTCCTTGCACATTTCCATAGCCTGCTCCTTCGACTTCCCGGACATGTCCGAAATGGACTTGCACATGGTGCAGACATAGACGGCGCGGCTCTCCGGCTTCATTTGTGAAAAATCGGATTCCTTGCCCATGGTTTTCCAATGCTGCGGGCCGGGACCGGCAGCAGCAACGGTGGCGAGCGTTCCAAAGACCGCGGTTGCCAGCAGCGTGCGGATGGTGGTGGATAGGGTTTTCATGATGATTTGTTTTTTGTGTGTGTCGTGTGGATTCGGCAGGGCGCGTTGAACAGACGGAGCCCTGTTGGGAGGAAATTGGAGCGCGGCGGTGATTTTACTAGCAGACGCATCTGATGGGACGATGGTTCATTCCCGGGTGACGGGCAGGTTGAGCCTGGAGAAAGTGAATGGATGGCATTCGTTTTCCTGGAATTTTGTTAGCGGGAATCCTAGCAGCCTGTCGGACTTAGCATTCAGATTTCCTGAATAGATCCGCGCGTCTCGGCGTATGGAATAAATGTCCGTCCGCTTAGTCAATATTGACCACGACACGCCGATGCTCCTGCCGCC
>Ga0123337_10005418_pt1 | contig 12571 bp, 8 predicted proteins | sample frozenSSSSmetaG_FD_89792 | JGI IMG/M metagenome (GOLD analysis project Ga0123337, IMG submission 89792) | Glacier valley bacterial and archeal communities from Borup Fiord, Nunavut, Canada, to study Microbial Dark Matter (Phase II) -... | ecosystem: Environmental > Aquatic > Freshwater > Ice >...
CGGCTGGGCCTGGGCCTTCGGGCTCCTGCTCGGTGGGGCCGGCGGCAACCTCACTGACCGGCCCGTGCGCCAGCCCGGGGTCGCTCGGGGTCACGTGGTCCACTTCATCGCCTACAGCACGTGGTTCATCGGCAACGTCGCCGACATCGCCATCGTCTCGGCGGCGTGCCTGATCGCCCTGCTCGCCCTGCGGGGCACCGGCGTCGACGGCCTTCGCGACCGTGGGGCACCCGACGACACCACCCCGCCGAACGCACCACCGCGCGCCGGTGTCTGACGCGCGCGCGGTCCTCGTGCCCGAAGGACTCGAGGGTGAGCGCGTCGATGCCGCGATCGCCCGGCTGTTCGGTCTGTCCCGCACCCGTGCCGCCGAGCTGGCCGCTGCCGGCGAGGTGAGCGTGGGCCACGTCATGGTCGGCAAGTCGCACCGGGTGAGTGCGGGCGACCTGCTCGAGGTGTCCATCCCGTCGGCCCCGGTCAGTCTGCTCGAGGTCGTGGCCGAGCCGGTTCCCGGCCTGCGCATCGTGCACGACGACGACGACATCGTGGTGGTCGACAAGCCGGTCGGTGTCGCCGCCCACCCCTCCGTGGGCTGGACCGGGCCCACCGTCCTCGGTGGCCTCGCTGCGGCCGGCTACCGGATCTCGACCTCGGGGGCCAGCGAGCGACAGGGCGTCGTCAGTCGCCTCGACGTCGGGACCTCCGGCCTCATGGTGGTGTGCAAGAGCGAGCGGGCCTACACCCTCCTGAAGCGGGCCTTCAAGGCGCGCACGGTCGACAAGACGTACCACGCGCTCGTGCAGGGTCTCCCGGATCCTGTGGTCGGTACGGTCGACGCCCCCATCGGGCGCCACCCGGGCCACGACTACAAGTTCGCCGTGATGGAGTCGGGCAAGGCGGCCGTGACGCACTACGAGGTCCTCGAGGCCTTCAGGCGGGCGTCGCTGCTCGAGATCCACCTCGAGACGGGGCGCACCCATCAGATCCGGGTGCACTTCGCCGCCCTGCACCATCCTTGCTGCGGCGACCTGACCTACGGCGCCGACCCCACCCTGGCGGCCCGACTCGGTCTCGACCGCCAGTGGCTGCACGCCATGGGGCTCGGCTTCGAGCACCCCGGCTCCGGCGAGTGGGTCACGTATGAGAGCACCTACCCCGACGACCTCCAGCACGCGCTCGACGTCGTCTCCGCGGGCTGACGACGCCCTGCAGTCCAGCCCGTCGAGGTCGGGAGCGGGACACCCCGAGGCGACACGCCGAGCCACCAGCGGCGGCGTCGCGACACGCGCGGGAGTGTCGGTCGCGCCGCCTAGAATCCATCCCGATGCCTCTTGACCCCTCCCGCTCCACGACCCTCCAGAGCTGCCCCATGACCCGAGCTGCCCGATGACCACAGCGGCCTCCGCCGAGCCCAGCTTCGTCCACCTGCACAACCACACCGAGTACTCCATGCTCGACGGCGCAGCCCGGATCGACGAGCTGATGAGCGCGGCCGTCGAGATGGGCATGCCGGCCGTCGCGATGACCGACCACGGCTACCTCTTCGGTGCCTACGAGTTCTGGTCCAAGGCGCGCAAGCACGGCATCAAGCCGATCATCGGGCTCGAGGCCTACGTCACGCCCGGCACCCACCGCAGCGACAAGACCCGCCAGAAGTGGGGCGACGAGAAGACGCGCCCCGGGGACGACGTCTCCGGTGGTGGGGCGTACACCCACATGACCATCCTGGCCCGCAACAACGAGGGGATGAAGAACCTCTTCCGAATGGGGTCCATCGCCTCGCTCGACCAGGTGTACGCGAAGTGGCCGCGGCTCGACCGCGAGCTGCTGAGCACCTACGGCGACGGTCTCGTCGCGACCACCGGCTGCCCCTCCGGTGAGGTCCAGGTGCGGCTTCGTCTGGGGCAGTACGACAAGGCCCTGGAGGCGGCGGCCGAGTTCCGCGACATCTTCGGTGCCGAGCACTACTTCTGCGAGCTGATGGACCACGGCAACGACATCGAGCGCCGGGTCCGTGACGACCTGCTGCGGCTGGCCAAGGACCTCGGGCTCCCGCTGCTCGCGACCAACGACCTGCACTACACGCGGCAGGAGGACTCCAAGGCGCACGGTGCCCTGCTGTGCGTCCAGTCCGGCTCGACGCTGATGGACCCCAACCGCTTCGCCTTCGACGGTGACGGCTACTACCTGAAGTCGGCCCAGGAGATGCGTCATCTGTGGCGCGAGCTGCCCGAGGCGTGCGACAACACGCTGCTCGTGGCGCAGATGTGCGAGGTCTCCTTCACCGAGGGGGAGGGGCGCTACATGCCGCGCTTCCCGTGCCCCCCGGGCGAGGACGAGACCTCGTGGTTCGTCAAGGAGGTCACCACCGGGCTCGTGCGCCGCTTCCCCGACGGAGTGCCCGACTACGCCACCAGGCAGGCGGCCTACGAGATCGACGTCATCGTCGGCAAGGGCTACCCCGGCTACTTCCTCGTCGTCGCCGACTTCATCAACTGGGCCAAGGACAACGGCATCCGGGTCGGGCCGGGTCGCGGGTCGGGTGCCGGCTCCATGTGCGCCTACGCCATGGGGATCACCGATCTCGACCCCGTGCCCCACGGCCTGATCTTCGAGCGCTTCCTCAACCCCGAGCGGGCCTCCATGCCCGACTTCGACGTCGACTTCGACGAGCGCCGCCGCGGTGAGGTCATCAAGTACGTCACGGAGAAGTACGGCGCGGATCGCGTCGCCCAGATCGTCACCTACGGCACCATCAAGGCCAAACAGGCCGTCAAGGACGCCGGGCGCGTGCTCGGTCACCCGTTCGTCATGGGCGACAAGCTCACCAAGGCGATGCCGGCCGACGTCATGGGCAAGGGGGTGTCGCTCTCGGGCATCTACGACCCGACGCACCCGCGCTACAACGAGGGGGGTGAGTTCCGCCAGCTCGTCGAGGTCGAGCCCGGAGCCCTGGAGGTCGTCGACACGGCCAGGGGCCTCGAGGGGCTCAAGCGCCAGTGGGGGGTGCACGCCGCCGGGGTCATCATGAGCAGCGAGCCCCTCGTCGACGTCATCCCCATCATGCGCCGCCTGCAGGACGGTCAGGTCATCACCCAGTTCGACTACCCGAGCTGCGAGACGCTCGGTCTGGTCAAGATGGACTTCCTCGGCCTGCGCAACCTCACCATCCTCGACGACGCCATCGACAACATCCGCTCGAACCGCGACGAGGAGATCGACCTCGACGTCCTGAGCAAGACGCTCGACGACCGACCCACCTACGAGCTGCTCTGCCGCGGTGACACCCTCGGGATCTTCCAGCTCGACGGTGGTGGCATGCGCACCCTGCTCAGGCTCATGCAGCCCGACAGCTTCGAGGACATCTCGGCCGCGCTCGCGCTCTACCGTCCCGGTCCGATGGGGGTCAACGCCCACACCAACTTCGCCCTGCGCAAGAACGGCAAGCAGGAGCTCGTCCCGCTCGACCCCCAGCTCAAGGGCAAGCTCCAGCCCGAGATGGTGACCGCGCTGGAGCCGATCCTCGGCACGACGTACGGCCTGGTCATCTACCAGGAGCAGGTGATGGAGATCGCCCAGAAGCTCGCGGGCTACACCCTCGGCACCGCCGACCTGCTGCGCCGCGCGATGGGCAAGAAGAAGAAGTCGGTCCTCGACGCCGAGTACGTCCCGTTCTCCGACGGGATGAAGGCGCAGGGTTTCAACGAGGCGTCGGTCGCGGCCCTGTGGGGCGTGCTCGTCCCCTTCTCCGACTACGCGTTCAACAAGGCGCACACCGCGGCCTACGGCCTGGTGTCGTACTGGACGGGCTACCTCAAGGCCAACTACCCCGCGGAGTACATGGCCGCCCTGCTCACGAGCGTGCGCGACGACAAGGACAAGTCCGCGCTCTACCTCAACGAGTGCCGTCGGATGGGCATCAAGGTGCTCCCGCCCGACGTCAACTCCTCGATCGGCAACTTCGCGGCCGTCGGCACCGACATCCGCTTCGGGATGGAGGCCGTGCGCAACGTCGGCGCCAACGTCGTCGAGGCGGTCATCCGCACCCGGGGCGAGAAGGGCACGTACTCCTCCTTCAAGGACTTCCTCGGCAAGGTGCCGGCCGTGGTCTGCAACAAGCGGACGATCGAGTCGCTGATCAAGTCGGGCGCGTTCGACAGCCTCGGCGAGAGCCGTCGCGGCATGCTGGAGGTGCACGAGCGCTACATCGACGCCCTCGTGGAGGTCAAGCGCAACCAGGACCGCGGGCAGGACACCCTCGACATCTTCTCGTTCGGCAGCTTCGGCGACCCGGACGACGACGCCGCCTCGGGGGCGGATGCCTTCGACGGTCTGCCGCCGGTGCCGCTGGCCGAGTGGGAGAAGTCGACGTTGCTGGCCTTCGAGCGCGAGATGCTCGGCCTCTACGTCAGCGACCACCCGCTGCTCGGCATCGAGCACCTGCTGGCCCAGCACGCAGACACCCCGATCGCGGCCCTGACGGGTGACGACCCGCCGGCCGAGGGCGGCATGGTGACCATCGCCGGACTGATCACGGGGCTGCAGATCAAGCGCACCAAGAAGGGCGACCTGTGGGCCATCGCCACGGTCGAGGACCTCGACGGAGCCATCGAGTGCCTCTTCTTCCCCTCGGCCTACCTCAACTTCTCCACCGTCCTCGGCACCGACGTGGTCTGCGTGGTCAAGGGCAAGATCAACGCCCGCGACGACAGCGTCTCGATCTACGCCCAGGACCTGACCCTCCCCGACATCAAGGAGGGTCCGCGTGGGCCTGTCGTGCTCAACCTGCCCCTGGTGCGCGCGACCGACGCGCTGGCCGAGCGGTTGCGCCAGACCCTCCGCGAGCACCCGGGCGTGACCGAGGTGCACCTCAAGCTCACCCAGCCCGGCCGCTCGACCCTGATGCGGCTCGATGACACCCTGAGGGTCAGTGCGGGGCCGGCCCTCTTCGGCGACCTCAAGGCGCTGCTGGGGCCGTCCTGCCTCATGGTCTGACCCGACCCCGGGAGGCGGGGTCGGATGGCTGCTCGTCGACCCCATCGCCGATATCAGGGTCGTCCCGGTGACTCGTGGCCTGAAGGTGTCAGTGGCCGCTTGAGGAATGGCGCACGCTCACGAGCAGGTCCGAGCCGCTACCTACGACGGGCTGTAGTTGATTATTCGATCACTTGTGTGGATCTGCGACCCTGATTCCTGTCACATGATCCGTGGCTCCTGCCCGGTTGGTCCACGCTCCTCGACGTCCTCCGTGAAGGCCGTGGAGGTGCAGAAAGCCGCTGTTAGGGTCGGCGAACGCCAGGACTGACCCCCAGACCCTCGGGACTGTCCGCCGGACCACGCGCGAGCGAGGGGTTCGGTGAAAGGTCAGCGGCTGCGTGTACGAGGGGTGCCGGCCGTGGGGGGCGGCATCCCTCGTGCAGCGGTGCAGCACCCGTGGGGCGGCAGGCCTAGGGCAGGCTGGGTGCATGCCCGCTCCCGCCCTCCGGCTGCGCGACCGCCGCGAGCTGTCGCGGCGCCGGCTCGCGGCGTCCGGCGTCGCCGCGACGGTGACGCGTCGAGGCCAGCGACCCACGGTGGAGGAGCCTGTGGGGGTGGGGGGCCACAGCGTCTCCCCGGGCGCGGTCTCGGCGGTCTCCCGGGTCGTGCGTGAGCACCTCGCCATGCAAGCCCAGGACCTGCCGGGTGCGCTCTGGTCGGTGGGGGTCCGGACGGGTACGACCCGAGCCGAGGTGCTCGCCGCCTGGGCGGCACGGGTGGTGACCCGGACCTGGCCGATGCGGGGCACGCTGCACCTGGTCGAGAGCAGGGACCTCGGGTGGACCTGCGGGCTGCTCGCGACCCGGTCTCTGGCCGCTTCACGCGCCCGGTGCACGCAGCTGGGTCTGGACGACGACGACGTGGCGCGCGTGCGCCGACTGGTGGTCGCTGCCCTCGAGCCCCAGGGGAATCGGGGCTTGCGCCGTTCCGCGGTGCACGACGCGCTCGCGGCAGGGGGGATCGACCCGGCCGGCCAGCGGGGAGTGGTCGTCGTGGCCCGACTGTGTATGGAGGGCCTGGTCTGCCAGGGGCTCCCCGCGGGCAGTGAACCGACCTTCGTCCTGCTTGACGCCTGGGCGCCCGACCCGTGGCGCCCGGGCCGTGAGGAGGCGATGGCCACCGTGGCCGAGCGCTACGTCCGCAGCCACGGCCCGGTCACGGAGAGGGACCTGGCCGGGTGGACCGGCCAGACGCTGGCGTTCACCCGCGAGGCGGTCGCGCTGGCGGGTGACCGCCTCACCACGCAGACGCACGCCGGCACCACGTACCTCGTCCACGTCGACTCCCTGGGTGCGCCGGAGCCCGGGCGCACCGAGGGGGTGCTGCTGCTGCCGGGCTTCGACGAGTACCTGCTGGGCTACAAGGACCGCTCGGCCATGCTCACGTCGGCGGAGGAAGCCCTCGTCGTGCCTGGCGGCAACGGGGTGTTCCTGCCGACCGTCGTGGTCGGCGGCGTCGTCGTCGGCACCTGGGGTCGACGCGAGACCTCGTCTCGGGTCGTCGTCACCGTCAGGCCCTGGCGGACGCTGTCGAGCGCCACTGTCCGGCGCGTCGAGCGGGTGGCCCGTGACTACGGTCGCTTCCTCGACCGCGAGGTCGAGGTCGTCGTCGTCGACCAGGGCGCCGAAGACGGTCCGGGCGCGTGACCCGCCGCCGCCCCCGGGCGACCTCGCCCCTGCCCCAGCGTGAAGGAGTCGACGCGGCCCGCCTCGCGCTGCCGGCCGACGGGCGCTGGCCGACGGTCGGTGAGCACCTGCGCGACCGGCTGACGCCCCTGGGTCACGACGGGGTGGCGGCCCTCCTCGCGTCGGGTCGGGTGATGGACCACGACGGGCGACCGGTGGCCGACGAGACGCCGTACGAGGCGGGGGGTGTGCTCTGGGTCGAGCGCGAGCTCCGCCCGGAGCCGGTGCACCCCGGCCCGTTCACCCTGCTTCACCGCGACTCGCGCCTCGTCGTGGTCGACAAGCCGCCGTTCCTCGCGTCGATGCCGCGGGGTCGACACGTGACCCAGACCGCGCTCGCTCGCGCCCGTCACGAGCTGGGGCTGCCGGCGCTGTCGCTCGCCCACCGGCTCGACCGGCTCACAGCCGGGGTGCTGCTCCTCGTCGCCGACCCCGCCCGCCGGGGCGTCTACCAGGAGCTCTTCGCCCGGCGGCTCGTGAGCAAGACCTACCTCGCCGTGGCGCCGGCCCTGAGCTCGCTGTCGACCCCCACGACGGTGCGGCTGCACCTGCGCAAGGACCGCGACCGCCTGCGCACGCGCGTCGTGGACGGGGAGCCGGCCAACAGCGAGACCAGGGTGCTGCTCGTCGGGCGGCGCGGTGGGCTGGGTCTCTACCGCCTCCAGCCGGTGACCGGGCGCACCCACCAGCTGCGGGCTCACCTCGCGTGGCTCGGTGCACCCGTCGTCGGCGACCCGCTGTACGGCGAGGCCGTTCCGGGTGCCCCCGGCTCACCGGACGACTCCGGGCACCCCCTGCAGCTGCTGGCGGCGAGGCTGGCCTTCACCGACCCGGTGGACGGGTCCGCACGGTCCTTCGCGAGCCGGCAGGGGCTCGCGCACTGGTCGCCCGCCGAGCTGGCGCAGGCGCTCGACGAGGCAGCCGAGCCCACCACCTAGAGTGCTAACCGTGTCGTCCCCCCAGGTGCCCCAGGTGCCGCCGCTGCCCGAGCCGCCCCAGGCGCCCACCCGCCCCCACACCCGCACCTTCCACGGCGACGTCGTCACCGACGAGTACGCGTGGATGGCTGACCGTGACGACCCCGCGCTGCGCGCCTATCTCGAGGCCGAGAACGCCTACGCCGCCGCCCGCACCGAGCACCTGGGCCCGCTCGCCGAGGAGCTCTTCGGCGAGATCCGCGCCCGCACGAAGGAGACCGACCTCAGCGTGCCCGTCCGCCACGGGGGGTGGTGGTACTACTCGCGCACGATCGAGGGGGAGCAGTACGCCGTGCACGGCCGCGTCGCGACGGACGCCCACCCGCAGCGTCCCGAGCTCGAGGGCGACGCCCCTCCTGCCGGTGAGCAGGTCGTCCTCGACGAGAACGCCGAAGCCGCGGGCCACGACTTCTTCTCCGTCGGCGCCAGCGACGTCTCTCCCGACGGGAGGCTGCTGGCCTGGGCCGTCGACGTCGAGGGTGACGAGCGCTTCGCGCTGCGCGTGCGCGACATCGACTCCGGGAGGGTGCAGGGCGAGGCGGTGACCGAGATCGGGTACGGCGTCGCGTGGTCGCTCGACGCGCGCCACCTCTTCTACACCCGCGTCGACGAGGCCTGGCGGCCGTTCCAGGTGTGGCGCCACGAGGTGGGCTCGCCTGCCGACACCGACGTGCTGGTGCTCGAGGAGGCCGACGAGCGGTTCACCCTCGGTGTCGGGGTCTCGCGGGACGACCGGTGGATCGTCATCGGCATCGGCTCGCGCACGACGAGCGAATACCACCTGCTCGATGCTGGCGACCCGCTGGGACCGCTCGTCGTCGTCGCCCCGCGCGTCGAGGGCGTGGAGTACGACGTCGAACCGCTCGGCGACGAGGTGCTGCTCGTGCACAACCGCCGCCGGCGCAACTTCGAGGTCGCCCGAGCCCTCGTGACCGACGGCGAGGTGGGCCCGTGGCACCCCCTGGACGTCACCGCGCAGGACGAGTACGCCCTCGGCGTCGAGGCCTTCCGTGACTTCGCGGTCGTGTCGCTGCGCTCTGACGGCCAGACCGCCGTGCGCATCCTGCCCCGCGACCCGAGCGCACCGACGGGTTTCGGCGCCCCGAGGGAGGTCGCGTTCGACGAGCCCGTGCGCGCCGTCGGGACCGGCGACAACCCGGACCCGGCCACCGGCGTCCTGCAGCTCGGCTTCACCTCGCTCGTCACCCCCTCGAGCGTCTACGACTACGACATCGCGGCCGGCTCCCTCACCCTCGTCAAGCGCAAGGAGGTGCGCGGGGGCTACGACCCCGGCGACTACGTCCAGCGGCGGGAGTGGGCGACCGCCCCCGACGGCACTCGTGTGCCGATGAGCATCGTCCACCGGCGCGACACCGCCCTCGACGGCACGGCGCCGGGGATGCTCTACGGCTACGGCTCCTACGGCATCAGCCTCGACCCATGGTTCTCGGTGGCCCGGCTCTCGCTGCTCGACCGCGGGTTCGTCTTCGTCGTCGCCCACGTGCGCGGTGGCTCCGAGATGGGCCGGGGGTGGTACGACGACGGCAAGATGGAGCACAAGGAGCACACCTTCACCGACTACGTCGCCTGCGCCGACCACCTCCTCGACAACGGGCTCGTCGCTCGTGACCGGCTTGCGGCAGAAGGTGGTTCGGCTGGGGGGCTCCTGATGGGCGTGGTCGCCAACACCGCCCCCGACCGCTTCCGGGTCATCCACCTGCAGGTGCCGTTCGTCGACGCGCTCACGACGATCCTCGACCCGACCCTCCCCCTCACGGTGGGGGAGTGGGAGGAGTGGGGCAACCCCGTCGACGACCCGCAGGTCTACGCCCGGATGCGCGCCTACACGCCGTACGAGAACCTCACCGCCCAGGCCTACCCCAGCGTGCTCGTCACCACGAGCATCAACGACACCCGGGTCTTCGTCACCGAGCCGGCCAAGTGGGTGGCGCGTCTGCGGGAGCGCTCGAGCAGCGACGCTGCACTCGCCCCGGTGCTCTTCCGCACCGAGCTGACGGCGGGCCACGCCGGCCTCTCCGGTCGCTACGACGCCTGGCACCAGCTGGCGTGGGAGTGGGCCGTCGTCATCGACTGCTGCACCGGCTGAGGCGGCGCACGCTGTGACGCCCGCGGTCGCGCCAGGCATCGTCCCCTCCGCGACGCTGGTCGACGTCTCGGGGGTGGCCGGCTACGTGCGGCTGCTGGTCGTCGTGGCGCTGCTCGCCGGCCTCGCTGCGGTCGTCAGCCACGTCGGCCGGCTGCAGCCCGCACGCAAGGACCTCGGCGCGGCCCTGCGAGCGACAGTGCAGCTCGGGGTCGTGGGCCTGCTCATCACCGTGGTCCTGCGCTCGTGGTGGCTGACCGCCGCCTTCGTGGCGCTCATGCTCACCGTCGCCTCCATCACAGCGGGCCGCCGTCTCGTGCCGCGGGGGCGCTGGTGGGTCGCCGCGGTGCCGGTGTGGGCCGCGGCCGTGCCCGTGGGCCTGGCCCTGATGGCGTCCGGCCTCATCCCGCTGGCCGAGGTGTCGGTGGTGCCCGTCCTCGGCATCCTCGTCGGCAACGCGATGACGGCGACGACCCTCGCCGGCCGCCGCACCCTCGACGCCCTCTCCGGTAGGCGCGGCGAGGTGGAGGCTGCCTTGTCCATCGGGCTCGAGACCCGTGACGCCCGGGTGCTGGTCGCCCGTGACGACGCCGGCCTGGCGCTCCTGCCCGGTCTCGACCAGACCCGCACCGTCGGCATCGTGACGCTGCCCGGTGCCTTCGTGGGGGTGCTGCTCGGCGGCGCCAGCCCGCTGCAGGCGGCGGCGGTCCAGCTCGTCGTGCTGGCCGCCCTGCTGCTGGTGCAGTCGGTCGCCGTGCTGCTCACCCTCGAGCTCTGCGCCCGTGACGTCCTGCGCTGAAGGCCGTCGAGGGTCCACCCCCTCGCCGGGTGGTGAGGCCCACGGACGACTTCGCCGCCTGGACACATCGGCCGCTCCACCGTCCGGCCCGGCGCCGGGGTAGCGTTCCGGACCATGAGCCTCTACACCTCCGTCAACCCCGCCACCGGCGAGACCCTCGCCGAGTTCGACACCCTCGACGACAGCGGCCTCGAGCAGGTGCTCGCGTCGGCCCAGAGCGGCTACGAGGCTTGGCGCGACGTGCCGGTCGCCGAGCGGGCAGCCGTCCTGACCCGCATCTCCGCGGCGTACGACGACCGCGCCGAGGAGCTCGCGACCCTGATCTCCCGCGAGATGGGCAAGCCGCTGCGCGAGGCGATGGGCGAGCTCAAGCTGTGCTCGATGATCTGGGCCTGGTACGCCGAGCACGGCCCGGCCCTGCTCGGCGACGAGACCCTGCAGGTGCCCGGCGCCGACAGCACCGTCGTGCGCCGCAGCCCGGTCGGGGCCATCCTCGGCATCATGCCGTGGAACTTCCCGCACTACCAGGTCGCCCGGTTCGCCGCTCCGAACCTCATGCTGGGCAACGCGGTCCTGCTCAAGCACGCCCCGATCTGCCCGCAGTCGGCGCTGGTCATGCAGGAGGTGTTCCGGGCCGCCGGCGTGCCCGACGGCGCCTACCAGAACGTCTTCGCCAGCAACGAGCAGGCGGCCACGATGATCGCCGACCGTCGCGTGCAGGGCGTCTCGCTCACCGGCAGCGAGCGCGCCGGCGCCGCGGTGGCCGAAGTCGCCGGCCGCAACCTCAAGAAGGTCGTCCTCGAGCTCGGGGGCTCCGACGCCTTCATCGTGCTCGACGCGCCCGACCTCGATGCCACGGTCAAGGCCGCCACCCGCGGGCGGATGAGCAACACCGGTCAGGCGTGCAACGCCGCGAAGCGGATCGTCGTCCTCGACGACGTCTACGACGACTTCGTGGCCAGGCTCGCCGCCTCCTTCTCGGCGATCACGCCGGGTGACCCGCTCGTGAAGGGCACCGTCATCGGCCCCCTCTCCTCGCAGGCGGCCGCTGACGGACTCGTCAAGCAGGTCGAGACCGCGGTCGCGCAGGGCGCCACGGTGCTCGCCGGCGGCGAGCGCATCGAGGGTCCCGGCGCCTTCGTGCAGCCCACGGTCCTGGCCGACGTCACCCCGGCGATGGACGCCTACTCCGAGGAGCTCTTCGGTCCCGTCGCCGTCGTCTACCGCGTCAAGGACGCCGACGAGGCCGTCGCCCTGGCCAACAGCTCGCCCTACGGTCTCTCCGGCTCGGTATGGAGCGGCGACGTCGCCAAGGCCCAGCAGGTCGCGGAGCGGCTCGACGTCGGTATGGCCTTCGTCAACGAGCACGGCACGACGCTGCCCGGGCTGCCCTTCGGCGGGGTGAAGCGCTCCGGGTTCGGGCGCGAGCTCGGGGCCTGGGGCATGGACGAGTTCGCGAACAGGAAGCTGGTGCGCGTCTCCGCCCGCTGAGCTGCGCCCCCGGCCGAGTGGGGTGATACCTCGTTCGTCGGCGCGACCGATCACCCCGACGCGGCGTGTGCACCCCCGGTGACCCCGCCTAGACTGGACCCATGATGTCCCGACTCGACCTGCGGGGTGCGCCGCTGACGGTGAGCAGTCTGCGGGCGGCCCTGCCCCGTGCCGAGTTCGACGTCGAGGCCGCCCTGTCGCAGGTGCGCCCTCTCGTCGAGGACGTGCGGCATCGCGGCGCCGACGCGCTGCGCGACCTCGGTGAGCGCTTCGACGGCGTGCGCCCGCAGCACCTGCGGGTGCCCGCTACCGTGTTCCGGGCCGCCTCGAGCAGCTCGACCCCGACCTGCGCGCCGCGCTCGAGGAGTCGATCCGTCGGGCCCGGCTGGTCCACGCCGACCAGTGCCGCACCGACACCACGACCCAGGTCGTCGACGGCGGCACCGTGACCGAGCGGTGGGTGCCGGTGGACCGCGTC
>Ga0123337_10005423_pt1 | contig 12567 bp, 11 predicted proteins | sample frozenSSSSmetaG_FD_89792 | JGI IMG/M metagenome (GOLD analysis project Ga0123337, IMG submission 89792) | Glacier valley bacterial and archeal communities from Borup Fiord, Nunavut, Canada, to study Microbial Dark Matter (Phase II) -... | ecosystem: Environmental > Aquatic > Freshwater > Ice >...
GTCACGCTTCGCGAGTACATCGAACAGCACTACAACGACCACGCTCTCGCCAAACTGAAGAACGGCGCTACGCAGGTAGCGCGTGCGAAGTCGATCTGGAAGCAGCTTCTCAACAAGCGCGTCGCGGACATCACTGACGCCGAAGTCGACCGGGTTCGGAACAAGCGAATCATCGCGGGCCTCGCGCCGGCGACCGTGAACAGAGACGTCACGGTGTTGTCGGGTGTGCTCTCGCATTGGGCGGCCCACAACAAGGGTGCGAAGAACCCGCTGCTCGGGCTGACCAGGCTAGAGGTGCCGGACGACGAAAAGATTCGCTACCTCGAACCGGACGAGAACCAGCGTCTGCGCGCGGCACTCGCCGAGCGCGACCGGCATCACGCGCAGGCGCGCAAACGAGGCAATGCATGGCGGGTGGCTCGCGAGTACGAACCACGGCCAGAGATCGAAGGCTACAGCGACCACATCACGCCCATGGTGCTGCTGACGCTCAACACGGGCATGCGCCAAGGCGAGCTGTTCTCGCTCGCCTGGGAGGCCGTGGACCTGCGGATGAAGACGATCTCGGTACTGGCCAGTCACAGCAAAGGCAATGCGACCAGGACGATCCCGCTGAACACCGAAGCGCAGGCCGTGCTGGTGGCGATTCGCCCCGCCGGAGCGAAGGGGCTGGTCTTCGTGTCGCCAGTCAGCGGCGAGCGATTCAACAACGTGAAGAAGGCTTGGGCAGAAGTGACGAAGGCCGCGAAGGTACCCGACCTGCGCTGGCACGATCTGAGGCACGATTTCGCCTCGCAGCTCGTCATGCGCGGTGTGCCTTTGTTCACCGTGCAGAAGCTGCTCGGGCACAAGAGCCCGCAGATGACGCAGCGCTACGCGAAGCTGGCGCCAGGCACGCTGGCGGATGCAGTCGACCTGCTGAGCGGCCCATGAGAGCCCACCAGGAGGCTGCACATGTCGCTTACATGCTTCGGCAATGGGCAAGCATCAGCGACTCGGACCGCGCGGTTTTTCTCAAGGACCTTCGCGGTGTCGCGATTGCGAGGCTGGAAAAGTTGGCTCGGAAGATGATCTACCGAGACGGTCCGCTCGGGTTGCCGCCCGGCCAGTATGACCTTGGGCCACTGGACGTCATAGATGCAACTTTGAAGCGACAGTTGATGCGCCTGTGGAATCTCGACGACAACGACCAGGGGATTGAGTTCTACGGTGCAGCCCGCATGCCGATTCTCGAAGCTGCGGCGCTCAAATCCAGTAGCAAGCCTTCCTCGACTGAGCGACAGGCCTTGGAACTTCTGAGGGCATGCATCTACGTGCAGGAACAAGGGCTCAGCGACACGATCAAGGATGTGATCATCTTGTCGTACCGCGGCTTGGATGACGACGCCATTGGGCACGGAGATCGATTCACCGGTAGCAAGCCAGGCAGAGGCGGAACGGTCCGCAAGGCCGTGCGGGGAATATTGGCAGCGAGCCCGAGTTCGACAGCGCTCGAGGTTTGGAATGCTTTGCTGCTCAAGACGCCGAAGAACATGTTTCTGCGTGACAGCCCGGCGCTCGGGAAGTACATCGAGGTCGAGTCCAAAAAAACCTCAAAGCGCCCGGCCAGCATGAAGTCAACCGCATACGGACGGTTCGCGAACCTGGTGGCAGAGGAGAGGAAGGCCGCCCGATTGCTCGCCGAGGCCAAGGTCAAATGAACTCGGGCCTCTCGCATCAGGACGTGATTTTCAAGCTCAGGTTCGGAAGCCCGGCACAACAGAGCGATATCGCGCAGCAGCTACGCAGGCTCGCGGTCTGCAGGCTGGAGGGCTTCTGCGCCAAAGTGGGCGTGTTGCCGACTGACCTGATGGAGAGCAACGAATCCGCCTGTGCAATTGCTGCGTATGCACAAATCTTCCCTGGAACTGGCGCTGGGTCGAGTGATCAGCAGGCCGGATTATTGCTCCGATGGGTCGTTTCGTTTCAAGAGGGCTCGATGCCGGAGCTCGCCATCATGCAAATCGCGGGCGCACTGAACGCAGTCGATCTCGCCGACGTTAACCATGGCGCCTCTTTTCGTGGCGGCAGGCTAAAAGGTTCCGTAGGTCCTTTGCGGATGGCCATCCGTGCGGCTTTTGAAGCTCGCGGTGTCATGAACAATCGTGAACTTTGGGCCTACTTGCGAGAGCAACAACCGGCCGGGTTGCAATTTTCGGGCAAGGCAGGTGAGTCACTGGCTGAGGTCTTCATTGACGGCGGAATCGGGTCAAAGGACTGGACCTATTTCGTCAACCGCGCGACAGAAGAGAGAAAGGTACTTTGATGGGTGCTGCGGCTCCCAAAATCACGGGTTAGCGAACCCGTGAATGCATGCCTGTGAAATCCATCCGGCATGCAAAGGAAGCCGCCACGGATTGACCGTAGTAGCCGTTGCATGCAACCAAGGGGCATGCAATGAACGACTTTCCCAAGCTCGACCCGCTGGCTCATTCGCCGGACCGTGCCGCGCAACGCCTGGGCATCAGCACACGCGCGGTGTACGTGCACATCTCGACCGGCGAATTGCGCAGCTTCAAAGACGGTAAGCGCCGGCTGATCCCCGACACAGAGCTTCGTCGGTTCGTCGACCGCAAGATGTCGCAGGCGGCCGCAGCGTGAGGCGCGGCCCAAATGACGAAGGGCCGCTCGTGCAAGGAGCGGCCCTTCCAAGAAAACAACCCACAACCCACACGCGAATTCTGACGGCATCGCCCAGTCTTGGCAAGATGCCAGCCATCGCCATCGAGTACGCGCATGCAGTGTTCGCTGCGCCCTTGTCGCGTGGCCGCCGAGAGGTCTACCTGAGGCTGAGAGGCGCGGCTCAACACAGGGCGGTGCGGCTCATCGCGAGTGTGGCTTCGCCCGCTTCGTCGCGGCGCTGCGGAGGGCTTGCGCGATGACCGACGTAACGAACCGGCTTCGCAAGCTCGAGCTGCTTAGCGTGATACGAAAAGCGCAGCTCTCGAGCAACGAGCCTATGAATCGGCTGCAGCGCCGGCTGTACTCCAAGATCCTGAGACGGCAGCAGCAGGCCCGCGGTGCAGCACATCAGGAAAAGGCGAAGACATGAGCGCCGATCAATTCCTGCAGTTCATGGAGTTGGTCGGCCTGGCGCCCGTCAAGTCGATCGAACTGATCGACGGCAAGCTGGTGCGGTTTCGGGTGCGCGGCGACAAGCCCGGCTCTTCGAACGGATGGGCCGTCTATCACGCGCAACCGTGCCCGGCCGGTGCCTGCGGATCATGGAAATCGAACGAGCGCCACAACTGGCGCGCCAAATCCCTCGAGACGCTGTCGCCGGTCGAGCGCGCCGAAGTCGTGGCCAGGAGCGCGGCCCGGAGGCGATCTCACGACGAGGCGCTGCTGGCCTTGCACGCCGGTGCGCGCGAGAAAGCGGCACGGCTGTGGCAGAAGGCGCATCCGGCCACCAGCTCGCACACTTACCTTCGCGAAAGGCAGGTCCACGCCTACGGCATCCGCCAGCTACGCGACATGCTGGTGATACCCGCCCGCGATGTCTATGGCAGGTTGCACACACTGCAATTCATCGGACCAGACGGATCAAAGCGCTTTCTGACCGGAGGTCGGATCGCGGGGCACTACTTCGGTCTCGGAAAACCGAAGAACAAGCTCTTGCTCGGCGAGGGTTACGCCACTTGCGCAACGCTGCACCATGCGACGGGCGAAGCGGTGGCGGTGTGCTTCAACTGCGTCAACCTGGAGGCGGTGGCGCGGGCGCTGCGCGACAAGTTCCGGTGGCTCACGCTGGTGATCTGTGCGGACGACGATGGCGCCACGGAGGGCAACCCAGGCGTTACCCATGCACTGGCCGCAGCAAGGGCTGTGGGCGGCCTCCTGGCGCTTCCAAAGCGCGGGGGTGAGGCATGACAGGCACCTCGCTCGATTTCAACGACCTCAGCCGGCTGCACGGCTCAGGGGCGGTGCTCGCCAGCGTCAACGCGGCGCAGTCTGTGAGCACGCGGCAACCTGCAGGAGACGGGCCGTCACCGCTGGCGCCGCCGACGATGTCGCCTGAGGGATTCCCTGAACTCTTGCGGGCCATCGTCACGGTGGCCTGCGCCAGCTCGGAGGCGCATCCGGTGGCGGTGGCAGCGAACGTCATCATGATGTTCTGCGCCGCAATCGGACGCAACTCCTACCAACGCATCGGCGATGCGGTGATTCATGCTCGGCCGTTCGCGATGATCGTGGGGAAGAGCTCGAAGGCTCGCAAAGGGACCAGCGAGATCACGGTGCGCAAGATCTTCAAGATCGCAGACGCAGTGCTCCGCGCCCAACGTGGCAATGCCGACAAGCAGCGCGTTCATGAGGGAGGAATGTCTACAGGCGAAGGCATCGCATTCGCCATACGGGATGCTCACGAGCCTGACGAAAAGGGCAAAGGCGGCGACGAAGGCGTCCGAGACAAGCGGCTGCTGGTGATCGAGCCCGAGTTCGCCAACGTCCTTGCACAGGTGAAGCGCGACGGAAACACCTTGTCGGCAGTGGTGCGAAACCTGTTCGACGGCCGCGACATCGAGCCGCTGACGAAGACGAGCCAGACCAAGGCCACACGGCCTCACGTCGTCATCGGCGGCCATATTACGGGCTTCGAACTTCGTGAGAAGGCAACCGAGAACGATGCCGCCAATGGTCTTCTGAACAGATTCCTGATCCTGTACGTGTACCGGCCGAAGCTCGTTCCGCTACCTCGCGCAACACCCGATGACGTGCTGCAACAACTGGCCCGGCAAGTTGCCCAGGCGATCGACTTCGCCTGCTGCAGTGATCCTCACGCAGACAACCAGCATGAGGTGACGCTCACGGGTGAGGCAGAGGACTTCTGGTGCGAGCGCTACCCGGAGATCACCCGCGATCGAGACGGTAAGGGCGGCAACTTGCTGGCCAGGTCGGAGATGTACGCCCGCATGCTCGCGATGATCTTCTGCTTGATGGACCCGCGCAGCCAGATCGAGCCCTGCGACATGCGCGCTGCGCTCGCCTGGCTCGACTACTGGCACCGCTCCATCGTCTATATCTTCGAGTGCGACGATGACGATGCCGAACTCGACGAGTTCACCACTGCGGTGTTGAGGGTGGTGAGTGAGCGCCCGGGCATCTCGCTGAGCCAGGTGCAAGAGGCATGGAGCCGCAAGCGCACAGCGCAAGTCAAGAAGTCGTTGGAGCGGTTGCTGAACCTGGCGCCACCACTTATCCAGTGCAAGCGAGATGACGCGACCGGCGGCAGGGTTGCGCTGCGCTACTTCCCGTGCGCGAGATAGGTGAGCAAAGTGAGAAAGCAGCATTCATGCGGCCCCAGGAACTCATCAAACGTGATGTAAGGGTGAGAGATGGTGAGGTATGTAGCTGTCCGGTTCATCGGTCAAGTCCTTCCTCACTCCTGTCTCACCACCTCAATCACTCGGCAAACCCGCGCCGATCTTCATATGTCACCTTTCTCGCCAATCTCACCACCGTGTGTATGAACGCAGATAAGTGGGATCAGGTTTCAGTGATCTACGCGCTCCACCGCGCAGTTCTCGCAGACCGCCCGGGGGGCGGTCCAATCTCTGGCGCGCCAAAAGACCAGACCGCATTGCAGCCAAATTTTTACGGGCGCGATATTGGTGTGGGGGGGTATGCCAGGGCAGCGCTTGATTGGTGGTCGAGGTGTCGCCCGACACTCGCGGGCCGCGCGGAGGTTTCGAGGGGGGGTCGCGCCGCCTGGGCCGGCCTGGTGATCCGGGCGTGCCCGTTGCGGGGTGCGCCGCATGAGGCGGCCACGTGGGTTCGACGCTGCCGCGGCCGAAGAGCAGCGCCGCATGGAGCGTGCCGAGGAATTGGCTTACCTTGAGGCGATATGCGAGGGGTTGTCCGAAATTCTGTGTGTGAGGCGTTTTACTGAATTGGCTGTTGGTTGAACGCCATCGGGTGAGTAACTGACCGGATTGGAGCAACCAGCCCTCTTGGCGCCCGGTATGACGCTATGCCGCCACCGCCGCCTGCAGCTCAGCCGGAGCCGATTTCCAGGCCGTAGCCAGCTCGAGCAGCTTCGTCACGACGTCGCCGACGAGCGCGGTACCGAGCGACGCATCGCCTGCCTGAGGCCCCAGCCCTGCCAGCTCGTCCGCATGACTTTCCATACCTCTTCAGGCTTTGTAGCGCAGCCGACCGACCTGAGTCCGCCGTGCCGTCGCGAGCGCACCGAAGTCAGTTAGAGAAGGGTACCCCTTGAGGTGAGTGCCCGCGTGTGGGAATCGGCACCCTTGAGGGCTCCGCCTGTCCCAGTAACGAGAAGTTTCCTGTATGGTGAACCTATATACAGAGGCGCTCGCCATGACAGCAGAGAAAACCATCTCGATGAGCTTTCGGGTCTCCCCGAAATTCAAGGCACTGCTGGAGGTCGCAGCGGCCCGTGAGAACCGCAGCTTGACCAACATGCTCGAGACCTTGGTCTTCGCGCAATGTGAGCAAAACGGACTCTCTGTTCCGCAGGCCAAAGTGAGTCAAAGCAAGGGAGCCAAGAAATGACGGAGGGGCTGGCAGCTGGCGCATCCCAAGTGCTGGATTTGCTCAACTACATCGAGCAGGTCGAGAAGCTGAAAACCAAGCCGGCCTTCTCGGTTCCCACCGAGTTCTTTGTGGCTTATCAGCACGAGCTCAAGGGGCTGCCGGAGTTGCAGTTCAACTTGCAGGTCGAGGGCGACGACGTCTGGCTGCGCCTGCCGCGGCTACAGGAGATTGGCGCGCCCGAGCCGGACGAAGTGTTACGGCCTTGGGTGACGCTCCCGAAGAGCGCCGAGAAGACGCCCGAGCTCAGGGGCGAAATCATCATCCTCGAAGGCAAGCGCGAGGTCGCACGCGAACGCGTCGAAGACCACCCGGAGGTTCGAGAGCTCTTCGACTGGTACGTAGAGCACCAGTGGGAGCCTTGGGCCGCGGCGGAGCGACCACGCCGAAAGACCATCGCCCGCTACAACCAGCTCTTCTCTCTGCAGCAGGCCATCTCGTCCGAAGGCGCTGAAACCCCGCTCGAATTGGCTTGGGGCATCGGCTATGCGTCGTGGAAGAAGGAAGGATTCGCCACACCGGTGAAGTACCCGCTACTGGTCCAACCCTGCGAAGTCACGCTCAACGAGAAGACGTTCGACCTCGAGGTTCGCCCGCGCGATGTCGAACCTCGGCTGGAGGCTGATTGCTACGCCGAGATGGAACTGCCCGGCGTGCGCCAGCTGGAGGCGTTCTGGCGCAGCGCGCTGGCCACCGGCGCAAATCGGGTCAACCCGTTCGAGGCAACGACCTTTGACGGAATGTTGAGGTCGGCCGTTGGGCACCTAGACCCATCGGGCGCCTATGAGGTGCGCACCGATGACGTGACACCGCCGGCGCCGAGCGACAAGCTGAAAATTACGAACACCTGGGTGCTGTTCGGCCGCAAACGCTCGGGCGACATCTTCCTGGAGGACATCAGGCGCCTCAAGAAAAAGGTTGAGCAAGCGACCTCGCTGCCGAGCGTCATCCGCAGCTTTGTCGAGCACGGCGACTCGACTGTTCGTGTCCGGCCTGAGCAGCCATTCCGAGGCCTTTCGACCAGCGACGGCGGGTCGGACGCGATGGAGCTGTTCTTCCCGATGGCCTACAACGATGAGCAGGTCTCCATCATCCAGAAACTGCACGCCAACGACGGTGTGGTCGTGCAAGGGCCCCCTGGCACGGGCAAGACCCACACGATTGCCAACGTCATCTGCCACTACCTCGCACAGGGCAAGCGAGTGCTGGTCACGGCCAAGGGTGAGTCTGCTTTGGCGGTACTTCAGGAGAAGCTGCCCGAGGGCGTTCGCCCGCTGAGCGTTGCACTGCTGTCCGACGAGCGCGATGGCATGAAGCAGTTCGAGCACTCCATCCAGACCATCGCATCAAGCGTTGCCTCCATCAACCCGACGCGGGCTGCAGCCAACATTGCCGCAGCAGAGCAGAAGCTCAACCAGCTTCACGCCCAGATTTCACACGTCGACCGCACAGTTGCGGCCTACGCCAGCAAGCACATGCAGCGTTGCCAGTTTCAGGGCCGCGAGGTGATGCCCGAGGAGATGGCGAAGCTTGTGCTCCAGGACGCGCAGGCCCACGAGTGGTTCGAAGACGAACCGCCAGCCACCAAGGATGGCGTGCTCCCATTCGACGACGCTGCGGTTGTCGCACTTAGGCGTGCTCGCATGGCCGTGGGCGCGGACCTGGCATACCTCGGCTGCTCCTTGCCGGCACCAGAGGCCTTTCCTGTATGGGTGGACCTGCTGGGCCTGCACCGCGACCTAGTCAAAGCGAAGTCCATCGAGGCAAGCGTCACCCAGGGTGACATCCTTGCGCTTGTCGACTCCAGGCTGGAGACCTTCGAGAAGGCTCAGGCGTTGGTGAAGTTTCTCGAGGACCGCATGGCCTTGAAAGCCAAACTTGCGGGCGCGCGTCAGCCCTGGCTGGACACCCTGGCCAAGCGGTTTGCCGACATGCAGCCTGGCGACCCGGTGCTGCAGGCGCTGCTGGCCGTAGTCGGCGATGTGCACAAGCTGGAACGCCAACGGCGAGAACTCGTTGCCAAGGCCGTTGATGTCCCGGCCGATACCGAACTCAACGAGGACTTCACAGACGCGCTGACCCGTTTGGTCGGAGGTAAGAGTGCATTCGCGCTTCCTTTCGGAAAAGGCGATGCCCGCAAGCTCATTGCCGCGGTCACTGTCACGGGTGCCGCACCTTCATCCAAGGGTGACTGGGAGCTCGTGCAAGAGACTCTCGCCTGGCGTACTGAGGCTCGAAGGGTCCTTGCGCGCTGGAATTCGTTGTCAGCTGAGTTCGGCCTTGCTGCGCCGGACTCAGGCGTTGATGCCGGCTTCAAGAAGGTCGCGCTGTCGCAGTCCGGTATCGAGGACGTCCGGCTGCTGACCTTCGACTTTGACGCGAAGCTCCACTCCCGTCTCGAAGAGGTCTTCGGCAAACGCACCGCCGACCGCATGTGGGACGGCGGCGAGACGTTCGTGGCCGGCGCCTACTCCAGCCTGCAGGCGCATGTCGACAAGGGTCGCCTGGCCTACGCGATGAAACGGGTGCAAGAGCTGGTCCGAAAGCTCGAAGGCCACAGGGGCGGCATCGTCGGCCAGCTGCGCGTGTTCCTGACCGAATCCCTCGGTCGGCCCGCAGCGGATGAGGCGCAGCTGCAGACAACCTGGCTGGCCCTGCAAGCCGAACTGTCGCGGCTCACCGCATTGCTCCCGTCGCTGCAGGAAATCTCCCGCGTTACCGCCGCAATCGAAGCCGCTGGGGCTTCGAGGTGGGCCAAGCGTCTGCGTACCCAGGAAGCGTCTGCGGACACGGACGCCCTTACGCCGGCCAGCTGGTTAGACGCCTGGAATTGGCGGCAAGCCGTCATGTTTCTGGATGCCATCGACGGCCATCACAAGGTGCGCGAGCTGTTCGAGGAGCGCAAGGCGTTGACGACGGCGCTGGCTCGCACCTATCAGGAGCTCGTTGCCGAGAAGACGTGGCTGGGTGTGTTCCACAACTCCCCGGACTCTGTGCGCCAGGCATTGCAGGCCTACCTGAACGCAGTGCAAGCGATGGGCGCGGGTACCGGCGTACGCGCCGTTCGCCATCGCAAGAGTGCACGCGACGCGATGGTACGGGCGTACCAGGCAGTGCCGTGTTGGGTGCTGCCGCAATGGCGCGTCTCCGAGACCATCCCACCTGATGTGGGGCTGTTCGACCTGGTCGTCATCGACGAGGCCTCGCAATCCGACATCTGGGCGCTTCCTGCCCTGTTGCGTGGCAAGAAGGTTCTGGTGGTCGGGGACCACAAGCAGGTGTCCCCGTCAGCGGTGGGCACTGCCGAAGAAAAAATCAAGGAGCTCGTCAGCCGGTTCCTCGGCAACCAGCCGCACGGTTCCGAGATGACGCCTGACAAGTCCATCTACGACTTGGCCCGCGTTGTCTTCGCTGGCAACTCGGTGATGCTCAAGGAGCATTTCCGCTGCGTGCCCGCCATCATCGAGTTCTCTAATCGGGAGTTCTACCAGGGCGACATCCGGCCGTTGCGACTGCCCAGGGCCAACGAGCGCCTGGACCCGCCGCTAGTCGACGTGTTCGTCAAAGGTGGATATCGCAAGGGCGACGTCAACGACCCCGAGGCGAAGGCCATCGTCGACGAAATCGAAAACATCCTGGCTGACCCGCTGTTTGAGGGGAGGAGCATCGGCGTTGTGACCTTGCTCGGCACATCCCAGGCAGCGCTCGTCCACGAGATGGTGAGCGCGCGGATTTCGCCCATCGACGTCGTGGCCCGAAAGATTGCGATTGGCCCGCCACCCGTCTTCCAGGGCCGGGAGCGCGACATCATGTTGGTGTCGATGGTTCTCGGGCCCGGCGACCGTTCGGCCGCGAACCGTGCCGATATGCACCAACGCTTCAACGTGGCGCTGTCGCGCGCTCGCGACCGCATGTACCTGTTCCGCTCCGTCGGTGAGACGGAGTTCAAAGAGGACTCGCTCAACGGCAAGCTCATCAGCCACTTCAAGCAGCCGTTCCGCCAAGACGCCAAGAAAGTCCAGGCCCTGCGAGAGAGGTGCGAGTCAGGCTTCGAGTTCGAGATGTTCGACGAGCTGGTGAAGCGTGGGTTCCGCGTAGAGCCGCAAGTCGCCTGCGGCGGCTATCGAATTGACTTCGTCGTTGAAGGCAACGAAGGGCGGCGCCTGGCCATCGAGTGCGACGGTGACCGTTACCACGGGCCTGGCCAATGGCAGGACGACATGGTGCGCCAGCGAGTGCTGGAGCGGGCCGGTTGGACGTTTTGGCGCTGCTTCGCGTCGAGCTTCGTCCGCCGTCGAGAAGCTGTGGTGGCCGACCTCATGCAAACGCTGCAGAGGCTGAGCATCGAGCCCCTGGGCGCCGAGTCGGTCGACAACACCGTCTGGGTCCACTACAAGGAAGTCGACCCGTACGGCGTAGAAGCTGAAGAAGAGCAGGAGGTCGCGTAACCATGGCACGTCCGTTGATGCAGCACGGAGTCGGACAGCTCGAGGTGATGTTCGCCAAGGGGAAAGCGGACCCGAAGGTGCTTAAGCAGCTGGAGAACGAGCTCCAGTACCGCCAAGTACCGAGGGCCGTCGCACTGCTGGCGGAGGTTCAAGCGGCAATGTATGGGGGCACCCCCACGGTGTCGCAAGTGGCAACTGTGCCAGCGCCGCCTCCCGCTCTCCAGCTGACACCTGCACCTGTTTCGCAGCAGCCCGACCTGTGGGGACGACCTGCAGCCCCGCCTGTTGTCGCCGCGCCCCCTGCTGCTCCGGTTCGCACGGTCACTCCCGCGGCTAAGCCGCCCGAGGCCGCGTCGGTGGCCAAGGAGTCAGCGTCGCCCCCTGCGATGCCCCTGGAAGACGCCTACAGGGTCCTGAAGGCTTCGCCAGGTGCGACGTGGGAGTCGCTTGAGCAAACGAGACGCACGCTCGTGCAGCAGTCACATCCGACGCGATGGAAGACGATGAGCCCAGAGAAGCGAGCTCAGGCGCTGGCGGAGGCCAAGCGGGTTAACGCCGCATATGCCGCACTGTCGCACGCTCGCTGCGGAGGCCGCTAGACGCCATGACCAGAGACCGAAGCCAAGAACAGCCTGGCCCGCCATCACAACAACTCATCTAAGAGAAATGCACCTATGAAACGTACCGCCGCGTTGTTGATTGCCGTTGCGGTAGCCGTGCTCAGCGGCTGCTCCAAGCCAACCGAGTCCGTCATCCCGTCAGACATGTCCACCTGGGATAAGGAGCTGGCGCCCGTTCTCAAGAAGCTGCCAGACGAAGACCGCGAGAAGGTCGCGGGGTACCTTATGCGCGCCAAGGTGGGCGAGGTGTTCGGTGGCAAGGGCGTGCCGCCTGGCACCACCGTCGGCCAAGCGCTGGAAGCGCAGAAGAAGTGGGAGGCCGAGCAGGCGGCAAAGCGCGCCGAGGAACAGGCACTCAAGAAGAAGCTCGAACAGGAGCGGGCGGTCGCGATGGAGCAGCTGAACAAGGCTATCACCGTCACCCTGATTGCGAAGAAAGAGCTCCCAAAGAACTATGACGCTGGCCGATACAGCGAATACCAGGAGTTTCGCATCGGGGTGCAGAACAACTTGGACAAGCCGGTCGTGGGCGTTGCCGGAGAAATCAAGTTCATCGACGTGTTCGACAAGGAGATTAGTGCGGTCAACTTTCGCATCAGCGAAAACATTGCACCTGGGAAGTCAGCGACCTGGATTGGAGGTCGAGACTACAACCAGTTTGTCGACGCGCATCGTGCCGTCTGGAACCTCGAGGAAGGCAAGTACACAACGAAGTTCGTTCCAGACATGGTCGTCTTCCAGGACGGCACGAGGCTGACTATGCCGAAGTGACCCGTCGGTCCCTCGCCCCTCCTACGGGGCCGTGATGATGTCCACGAACCTCAACTCGCCGCGCCCAGACTTCACCGCCTTGACCAGCACGGTCTAGTTGACCATCGGGCCAATGACATCGTCGACGGCCTGTGACA
>Ga0123337_10005425_pt1 | contig 12566 bp, 12 predicted proteins | sample frozenSSSSmetaG_FD_89792 | JGI IMG/M metagenome (GOLD analysis project Ga0123337, IMG submission 89792) | Glacier valley bacterial and archeal communities from Borup Fiord, Nunavut, Canada, to study Microbial Dark Matter (Phase II) -... | ecosystem: Environmental > Aquatic > Freshwater > Ice >...
CCTGCCGTCCGCAACAACGCCGGTGGCGTGGTCAACCATAATTTCTTCTGGAAAATCATGACGCCAAACGGCGGCGGCGAACCAACCGGCGCGATTGCCTCTGCAATTACCGAAACTTTCGGTTCCTTTGAAGATTTCAAAAAGCAGTTCAACGAAGCGGGCGTCAAGCGTTTCGGCAGCGGCTGGGTTTGGTTGGTTAAATCCGCTGACGGCAAATTGCAGATCGTGAGTACTACCAATCAGGACAACCCGATTTCCGAAGGCCACACGCCGATTCTGGGCAACGATGTCTGGGAACACGCTTATTATTTGAACTACCAAAACCTGCGTCCGAAGTACTTGGAAGCCTGGTGGAACACGGTGAATTGGGACGCGGTCAACGCCAATTTTTCGTAAGACGAAATAAAGCCGGGCACTAAAGTACCCGGCTGGAAATACGAAGTCCACCTTCGTGGACTAACGGCTCTTAACAGCCTTAACCCGCGAAGGCGGGTTTTGTAACTCCAGCCGGGGCCAATTTTAATTTTGGCAATGCCCGGCCTTTAACTTCTGCAACCCGGAGTACTCCGCATGCTCACTTCTTCAGATATTTTCGATTCTCCATTGCCCACGCCGCACGCCGCGCTGGACGAATTGCAAACCACGCGCGAAGCGATTCTCGATTACCAAACGCAAGTCGAAACGCGTTTTGAAGCCGCTGCTGAAGAAGTGGCAAAAGCGCAGGCGCAAACTCACGCCGCGCGCGAGCAGCTTTTGCAGCAGCAAAGCGAATCTGGCCGCTGGAAAGATAACTGCGCCAGTGTGGAAGCGAAAAACGCCGGTTTGCAATTGGAAATTCAAAACTTGCAAGCCCAGCTTGCAAATCAGAAAAAACACAACAAAAACCTCAACGCCGAACTGCTGGAGGTTTACCGCGATTTGCGCGCGGAAGATTTGCCGACTCTGATTTTGCGCATCGGCATGAATTTGGTCGGCGCGGAAAATGGCTTGTTCGTCGGCGCGAACGGTGACGTGACGCTGGCTTCGGTTGGCCTGGACGATTTGCCCGAACCGATTTCACAAGCCTTATATCGCTTCACGCGCGAAGCCGCCGAAAGCGAAGAGCCGGTGATTTGCAACGATTCCGAGAAATTGCCCGATCACTCAGCTTTGGTCAATTTGGCGGCGCTGCCGGTTTCCATCAAGAACGAGTTGAAAGGTGTGATTTTAGTCGCCAATAAACGCGAAGGCGCTTTCGATGACGATGATACCGAACTGCTTCTCGCGATTGGCAAGCACGCGGGAATCGCCTTGGAAAATCGGCGCTTGCACTGCGCGCTGGGCGACGCGTTTATTTCCACAGTCGCGGTTTTGGCCGACGCCGTGGAAGCCAAAGACCCATACACGCGCGGCCATTGCGAAGGCGTTTCCGATCTGGCGGCGCGCGTCGCCGAGCGCATGGATTGGGATAAATCCGAACTCGACCAGATTCGCTACGCCGCGCTATTGCACGATGTCGGCAAACTCGGCATTCCCGATTCGATTTTGATGAAGCCCAGCCATCTTTTGCCCGAAGAATTTACGCTCATCAAAACCCACGTCACCATTGGCCGCGATCTGGTTACACGCGTCCCGGCGCTGGAATTTATCGGGCCGATTGTTTATCACCACCACGAGCGCTGGGACGGCGGCGGCTATCCGTCCGGTCTGAGCGGCGAAGATATTCCGCTCGGCGCGCGCATCGTTGGGGCCGTGGACGCGCTCGACGCCATGATTACCAAGCGCCCATACCGCGACGCGATGACACTTCAGGCTGCGACCAAAGAATTGCAGCATTGCGCCGGAAAACAGTTCGATCCATACGTGATTGAACGCTTGGTCGAAGTTTTGGAAGAACGCGCGCCGTCGGCTTTCGCTTAATGAATAATTTAAATTCCCCAGACTCTCAAAATAGTTCCACCATTCCCGTTGTTTGGACGCGCATTTCCGCTACTGTCGCGCGGGAGTACTCCGATCTGGCTTCGCAAGCGTTTCTGGATGCCGGTTGCAACGGCGTTCAAATCGAAGACACGCGATTGGAAGATCGCGGCGAAGACGCCGCGTTTCTGGAAACCGAGCAAGTCGTCGTGACCAGTTACATCGAGCGCGAAGACCGGGAAATCGAAGCGCGCGTGCAAGCCGCGCTCGCGGAGTACTCTGTTCCCGCCACCACTGAAACCGAAATTATCGACGCGCCCGATTGGAGTACTTCGTGGCGCGAAAACTTCCCGGTTTTGCATATCGGCAAATTTGTCATCGCGCCGACGTGGGAAGAATTTTCCGAAGGCGACGAAATGGTGATTCGCCTCGATCCCGGTTTGGCCTTTGGAACCGGCCAGCATCCCACAACGCAAATGTGTTTGGAGCTTCTCAGCGAACGCGCGAGTACTCTGGCCGGGAAAACTTTGCTGGATGTCGGCTGCGGCAGCGGCGTAATTTCCATCGCCGCCGCCAAAATGGGTGCGCAGGTTTCGGCCAGCGATTACGATCCGCATTGCATCGAAGCCACGCGCGAAAACGCGGCGCTGAATAATGTCGAAATCGAAATCCGCGAAGCCGCCGGATTGGATTGGTTTGAAGGCGATTCCGAAATCGTCATCGCCAATTTGATGAGCGATTTGCTGATTTCTCTCGCTTCAGAACTGGCGCGCGTGACGCGGAGTACTCTGATTGTCTCCGGTATTTCTTCGCCGCGCGCGGACGATGTGCAAGCCGCGCTGGAAAACGCGGGATTTGAAAAACTCGAAAAGCGCGAGCAAGACGGCGAACAGAGAGGAGAAATCCTCGAACGCTGGACGGCATTTGTTTTCGCGCGCGCCGAAGAACCTGAAGCGTGAGCGAGGGAGTTCAAAGACTTCCATAAAATCCCTCGCTCACGCTTCAGGTTCATCGGGCGCATTTGTTTAGACTTCATTTATCCATGACCAGAGTACTCCTGTCTTTCTCCAACCTCGCCGCGATTGAAAACGGCGAGGAATTTGATCTCGATTCCGAAACCGCCAAAAAACTTGTGCGCGTTTTGCGTCTCACTTCGGGCGAAACTTTTGTCGGCTTCGACGGGCGCGGGCGCGAATGGGAATGCGCTTTAACTGAAGTGGAAGCGCAAAAGAAACCAACCGCGCGCGCGATTGCGATTGAAGAAAAAGCCGGTGAAGCTGAATCGAAGTTGCATTTATCGGTGGCGCAGGCGATTCCCAAAGGCGACAAAATGGAGTTCGTGCTGCAAAAAGGAACCGAACTCGGCGTGCGCGAATTCTGGCCGTTTGAAGCCGCGCGCACTGTGGCCCGAGTACTCCTGGAAGAAGATGGCGGCGGCGAACGCGCCACGCATCGCGCCGAACGCTGGCGGCGAATTGTGGAGAGTGCGGTTTCGCAATGCGGTCGCGCCGATGTGCCGATTGTACACGCGATTTCCGATTTCTCGACCGCCGTCAGTTCCGGCACCAATGAAGGCCGTTGCTTAATGCTGGACGAAAGGCCGGACGCGCCGACTTTGCGTGAAGCCTTGAAAAACCAGAGCGTGAGTACTCCTGATGATGAATCGCCCACGAAAATCATGCTTTTAATCGGGCCCGAAGGCGGCTGGACGGATGAAGAGCGCGAATGGGCCGACCGTTACGGAGTGGAGCCGGTGAGTCTGGGGCGGCGAGTACTCCGCACCGAAACCGCGGCTTTGGTCGCGGCCACAATTCTGATGTGGGAAGCGGGCGAGATTTAAGGCCGATATTGCGCGGAATTTGTGACAACATTTGATTGACAACAAAGGGTTGAACGCATAAAATTCTTGCCACGCACCAGTCATATTATTGAAGTCGCATTTTTGTTTGCATACGATTGTTTGAATACGCTGTAGCTTTGGCTGCCTGTTGCTGGTTGCCATTTGTAATCAACACCTGTAATCAACACCCGAAAATTGTTAATGTCCCGGTTGGGAGGAAACGAGTGAAGGAATTAAAAATTGAACAAGCCGATGCCACAGTCGGTGAACGCGCCATCAAGGTTTTGCGTTTGGAAGGTTATGTGGATGCTCACACGTTTACGGAATTTGAAGAAGAATTGACGCGTCTGGTCGAAAGCGGCCAGTACAGTTTGCTTTTGGATTTGGAAAAACTGACCTACATCAACTCGACCGGTTTGGGTTTATTGATGGCAACGTTCCGCCAGGTTCGCCAGCACGGCGGCGATTTGGTTATCGCCAAAATGAGCGATAAGATCACCAACATCTTCAACCTCTTGGGTTTCTCGCGACTTATCAGCACTTACCCCACCGAAGCCGAAGCTTTGCAGAAATTCGTCGTGCCCGTCGAAGGCGAAGCCTCAGCCTAAACGCAACGCGTAAGCTGAGTGTTTTAACGCAAGTTTAACTTTTGCCATAAATGGGTATATTAGTTCCGCATGAAATGAATTTCAGGCGTTACCTTTACAAATTCCAGTTATAAATTTCAGGCGTACGTGATTCCGGCGAAGGATCGGCGCTTTCGACATTTCCTACGTTCTTCCCAATTTCTTAATTGGGTCTGGCCTTCAGCCCGGAGAAGCGAGTGATAGAAAAGTCCTCCCAATTTGGCTCCGAAGGACGCGACGGCAGTTCTTGGCGCGACCATTCCGTGAACGATCAGCATTCTGACGATTATTTGTTCGGCAACACGCCGGGAAGCTGGGGCATTGTCGTGTCCGGTTCGCCCGACGCATTGCCGACAATTCGCGACATGATTACCCGCGCCGCCACGCGTTGCGGTTTCGCGCCCGAAGAAATCGCCAAAATCGAAATGGCCGTCGATGAAGCTTGCACCAACATTATCGAACACGCGTATCACGCTTTGCGCGAACATCATTTGCCCGAAAACCTGGAAATTGAAGTTCACGCTCTGGAACATACTGACCGTTTGGAAATCACAATTCTCGATCATTCGCTGCACGATTTTCCCGTTCTCGATCACGCGCCCGATTGCATGGATGAGTACTTCTCCGAACAAAAAAAGCGCGGCATGGGACTTTTCATCATTCGCTCTTTTGTGGATGACGTGAAGCATCGTTTTATACATGGGCGCGGTAATGAGTTGTTATTAGTGAAGTATTTCGCGTAAGCGGAGTACTCCAACGTCGAATTTTCATTGACAGCGCGCCACGCAGTTTTTATAATTTCCGAGACAAGTTGCATAAAGACCGCGAAGAGGAGTAGTACGCGGGCCGAACATTCAAGAGAGTTCATCGCAGTGCTGCAAGATGAATAATGGATCGCCGCCGAAGTCGCCTTGGAGTTGTATGGATGAAGGCCGGAGTACTCTGCAAAGGGTTAGAAAGTTTCGGTTGCGTAATTCAAAATGGGTGCGCCCATCATAGCGCGAAGTGAGTGTCGCAATTGGAGTACTCCGGTTGCGGAACGTGGGTGGTAACGCGAGAGTTAAGAATCATATTTCAAACTCCCGTCCCGCGAGGCTGCGATAAACTTGATTTTTCAAGATTTATCACAACCCGCGAGGCGGGAGTTTTTTGTTTTGGTATATCGTTTTAGTTTGAAGTTCAGTTTGGGGAAAGCACAATGAATGGAGCAGAAGCACTTTTAGAAGGATTGAAACGCGAAGGCGTGGACGTGTTGTTCGGCATTTCCGGCGGCGCGATTTTGCCGATTTATGATGCCTTGGGCAAGCAGGAAGAAATCTGGAGCATTCTCACGCGTCACGAGCAAGGCGCGGGACACATGGCTGAAGGCTACGCGCGCGCAACCGGCAAAGTCGGTTGCTGCATCGGAACTTCGGGTCCGGGCGCGACCAACCTCGTCACGGCTATTACCGATGCGTTTATGGATTCCACTCCGGTGGTCTTCCTGAGCGGCCAAGTCGCTTCGGCCAACATCGGCAAAGACGCTTTTCAGGAAGCCGACACTTTCGGAATTACGATGCCGATTGTGAAGCATTCCTATTTGGTGAAGAAATCCAGCGATATTCCGCGCATTGTCAAGGAAGCGTTTCATATCGCGCGCACCGGTCGCCCCGGCCCGGTTTTGATTGATATTCCCAAAGACATTTCCGAAGGCGAATTGGGTGAGTATTTCGCGCCGCCTGAAGTGAATTTGCGCGGGTACAATCCCGAACTTCCGCCTGCTCACGAGCAAATCAAAGCGGCGGCGCAGTTAATTGCTTCTGCCAAGCGTCCGGTTTTGTATGTGGGTAACGGCGTGAACCAATCGGACGCTGCCGACGATTTGATGATTCTGGCGGAGAAAATTAATTGTCCGGTCACGACCACGCTTTTGGGCAGAGGTTCGTTTCCTGGCGGCCACGCTTTGGCGCTCGATATGTTGGGAATGCACGGCACCGCTTACGCGAACTGGGCGATTCACGAATGCGATTTGCTGATTGCGCTCGGCGTGCGTTTCGACGACCGCGTGACCGGCAACCCAAAAGAATGGGCGCCGAACGCGAAAGTGATTCACGTTGATATCGACCAGGCCGAATTAGGGAAAATCCGCGCCACGCAAGTGCCGATTTTGGGCGATGTGAAATCCGTTATCAAGCAGATGACCGAAGCCGTCGCGCCCAAAGAACACAATGAATGGTTGCAGCGCATCGACAACTGGAAAAAAGCCGCGCCGCTGCAATACGAAAAAACCGGCAAATTGAAGCCGCAATACGTGATTTCTGAATTGCAAAAAGCGACTGACGGTGAAGCGATTGTCGCCACCGACGTGGGCCAGCATCAAATGTGGGCGGCGCAGTACTACAACCCCAAGCGCACGCGCTCATTTTTGACTTCGGGCGGTTTGGGAACGATGGGTTACGGTTATCCGGCGGCGATTGGCGCGAAAGTCGGCTGCATGGATCGCGAAGTTTGGTGCATCACCGGCGACGGCAGTTTTCAGATGAACATTCAGGAACTGGCGACCGGCGTGATTTACGATATTCCCGTCAAAATCATGGTCTTGAATAATTCCAGCCTCGGCATGGTTCGCCAGTGGCAGAAGTTATTCTACGAGCGTCGCTGGAGCGGCATCGATTTGACCAAATGTCCGGACTTCGCCAAAGTCGCCGAAGCGTATTCCGCGACCGGCGTGACGATTACCGAAGCCGACGAAGTTCCCGACGCGATTCGTGAAGCGCAGAAAAATCCCGGTACGGTGGTTTTGAATTTCCTGACCGATACCGAAGCCGACGTGTATCCGATGATTCCCGGCGGCAAAACGATTCATGATATGGTTTTGGATGAAACCGGCCCGATCAAAGTCCCGAACGCCGAAGGCCACGTTTTCGTGAATGCTGCCAACGGAAAGGAATTCAACGGAACTGCGAACGGAACCGGCAACGGGAGTACTCCGCCTGCCGAAGAAATTGCCGAAGTCGAAAAAGAAACGTATGTTTCCGAATGGACGGACGACTTAAAAGCCGGACAACGCAAAATCTAATTCTGAACCACAGAGACACAGAGGCACAGAGATTTTTAGAGGAAAAACAAAATCCTCTTTTCTCTCCAATTCCTCTGTGTCTCTGTGCCTCTGTGGTGAAATAAAAATGAGCGAACAAGCAATTCAAAGTAATGTCCCGCCGCAAACTGCCGGTTTGGAAATGCAAAATGGTGTGCCGACAATTTTGGCCAGCGGCAAAGAAGGCGGCGCGCCGAGTGTGAATATCGTCAGCGGAAAAGATCAGTTGCACACCATTTCCGTTCTCGTCGAGAACGCGCCGGGAGTACTCGCGCGCGTGGCGCACGTCTTCGCGCGGCGCGGATTTAACATCGAAAGTCTGGCCGTTTCGCGCACCGAAGACCCGACGGTTTCGCGCATGACAATTGTCGTCGCGGGTGACGACGCGGCTTTCACCCAAATGGGCCGGCAGATTTTCAAGCTGATTGACGTGATTAAAGTCATCGACCACACCCGCGACGAACTTGTTGGGCGCGAATTGGCTTTGATTAAAGTGCGTGCGAAAACCTCAGAAGAGCGCAGCGAAATCATGCAGATCGCCAGTGTGTTTCGCGCCAATCTGGTGGACATCAGCGACGAAACGATTATGGTCGAAGTGACCGGAAAGCAGGAAAAAGTGGACGGCATCCAAAAGATGCTGGAAAAATTCGAAATTCTCGAATTAGTGCGAACCGGCAGAATCGTGCTGGTGCGCGGGCCGAAACAAACCTGATATTGCGCTGAAATTCCGATCAAATGCCAACTCTCGAATTCAAAGACGCGACGATTAAATTTGGCGGCCTCACGGCTGTCGCGCCTTTGACGTTCGAAATTCCGCGCGGCCAGATGGCGGCGATCATCGGCCCCAACGGTGCAGGCAAAACTACGGTTTTTAATTTGATTACCGGAGTTTATGCGCCGACCGGCGGCGAGATTTGGTTTGAAGATCAGCGCGTCGCTTCGACCAATAAATCTTTGCGACCGCATCAACTGGCGCGCAAAGGCATCGCGCGCACCTTTCAAAATATCCGCTTGTTCGGTGATTTGAGCGTGGAAGATAACGTGCGCTCGGCGTTTGCTGCGCGGAGTACTCTGAGCGGCAGTTCGCCTTACGGATTGGCCTCGACGTTTTTGTGCAGCGGAAAACAGGCCGCTCAGGAAAATGCCATCGCCGGTGAGACGGAGCAATTGCTGGAGATATTCGGGCTTTCCTCGCGCCGGAGTACTCATGCGCGCAATCTGCCTTACGGCGATCAGCGGCGTTTGGAAATTGCGCGCGCGTTAGCCACGCAGCCGAAAATTCTGTTGCTCGACGAGCCGACTTCGGGCATGAATCCATCCGAAACCGAAACTGTGACGGAAATGATTCAAAAAGTGAGAGCGCAATTCGATCTCACGGTTTTGCTAATCGAGCATCACATGAGCGTCGTGATGGGAATTTGCGAACGCGTGATTGTCCTCGATGGCGGCGTTAAAATCGCCGATGATGTGCCCGAAGCCATTCAAAATAATCCGCATGTCATCGCTGCGTATCTGGGCGAGCCGGATGAAGAAATAGATCGCGCGATTGAAACCGGCTCGGCTGTGGCATAATAGCGTTGGACTGTTTTTGGTGTGAAGTGAGATTTCCTGCGCCAAGCTGCTTTGACGTTATGTACGCCGCCCATTGCAATGAACATCGAATTTTTAGGAACGGCAGGTTATCATCCCTGCGAATTACGCCATACCAGCTGTGCTTACATTCAAGAGGCCGCGCCCGATTGCGCTTTTGTGCTCGACGCGGGAACCGGGTTTTTCCGCCTTATCGGTCGGCCTTTGCCGGCTGAAATTAAGATTTTTCTTTCGCACGCCCATCTCGATCACTGCTTCGGCCTGACCTTTTATCTGGATTTGATTCACTCTTCGCCCACGCCGTGCGAGCTGACAATCTATGGCGCGCGCGAATGTTTGGATGCGGTTTTAGGTCTTTTCGATTCGCCGCTTTTTCCGGTCGCTTATCGAGGCAAAAGCGTTGTCCTCAAGCCGGGCGGAGTACTCGATGTGAGCGGTGTTGGAGTTTCAGTTCATCCTTTGACGCATCCCGGCGGCTCGCTCGCGTATCGTTTCGATTGGCCCCAGAAATCTCTGGCGTATGTCACCGACACTATCGGCGATGGGCGTTATCTGGATTTCATCAAAAATGTGGACTTGCTGATTCACGAGCGAAACTTTTCCAACGACATGCAAGATTTGGCGATTGTGTCGGGGCATTGCACGACCAATGATGTGATTCGCGTTGCGGAAGATTCGCACGCCAAACGCTTAGTGCTCACGCATTTTAATCCTTTGGAGTGCGGCGCAGTTTTGGAAGAAGAGCAATTGCGCCACGTTTCGCCTGACGCTGTTTTTGCCCGCGATGGGCTGGTTTTGGAGTTTTAAGTTTTGAGTGTTAAATTCTTAGCTCCAGAGTTTTGGATTGGAGAATTTTGGATGGCCTATTTCCGCTCAAGCTTTTATGAGAACCGCAATTTATCCCGGCACTTTCGATCCCGTCACCTGCGGGCATCTCGATATTTTCAGAGGCGCTGCCAAACTCTTTGATCGCGTCGTTGGTGCGGTCGGCGTCAATCCCGGCAAAGTCCCTTTGTTTTCCATTGAAGAGCGAGTACTCATGCTGCAACAAGCGCTTGCTTCTGAAAACTTGTGCAATGTCGACGTTGTAGCTTTCGACGGTTTGACTATAGACTGCGCGCGCGATTGCAACGCGGAGTACATCGTGCGCGGGCTGCGCGCCGTTACCGATTTCGAGCACGAGCTTTCCCTTTTGCTGGCCAACGAGCAACTCGATAGCTCCATTCAAACCGTTCTCATCATGCCTTCCATTCGCTATTTGTATCTGAGTTCGAGCGTCGTGCGCCAGGCAGCAGAATTTGGGCGGCGCATCATTGAAGGCTCTGTTCCCCTCTCCGTGGAAAAACAATTGCGAGAAAAATTCGATTTCTGAATTTGCTTCTCCACTAAAATTCGAATGCTGAAAATCCAAAACCTCAATGTTTTCTACGGCGTAATCCAAGCGGTTCACGACGTTTCCCTCGAAGTCAATGCGGGTGAAATCGTCACGCTTATCGGCAGTAACGGCGCGGGCAAAAGCACAACGCTGATGACGCTATCGGGAGTACTCCCGCCTGCTTCGGGGACAATCGAATTTGAAGGCAAAGATTTGGAAGACGTTCCTGCTCACAAGCGCGTCGCGCTGGGCTTGGTTCAATCGCCCGAAGGCCGCCGAGTTTTCGGCGCTTTAACGGTCGCCGAAAACCTCGACATGGGCGCTTACGCTCGCAAAGACAAAGCGCAAATCAAAACTGATCTAATAGAAATTTTTGAAATGTTCCCGCGTTTGCAGGAACGCAAAAATCAGCAGGCGGGAACGATGTCGGGCGGCGAACAGCAAATGCTCGCCATTGGCCGCGCCTTGATGAGCAAACCGAAACTGTTGCTTTTGGATGAGCCGAGCCTGGGCATCGCGCCGATTTTGGTCAAGGAAATTTTCCAGAATTTAAAACGCATCCGCGAGCACGGCGTGACGATTTTGTTAGTCGAGCAAAACGCGCACATGGCTTTGGAAATCGCCGACCGCGCGTATGTTCTCGAAACCGGGCGCGTGATTTTAGAAGGCAACGCCAAAGAAATCGCCGCCAATCCACGCGTGAAAGAAGCGTACTTGGGCGCATGAAATTCATCAGAAAAATTAGCCTGCAAAAAGTGTTGTTCTGTGCCGGAGTAGTAGCGGCGGTAGTTTGTCCTTTTATGACGGTTGAGCCTGGTGCAGCGGCAATTGCCACCGGTTTGGCAGCCGTAGCTTTATTAAAGGCCTCTGAAATATTGAAGCAAGGTTGAATCATTACAATGAAAACCAAAACTGTTGTTCTGGCTGCACTCATTACAGCAATGGGAGTACTCCCACTTCACGCTGATGTCACGCCTGAGCAACTCAATATCATTCGCCCGCATCTCGATAAAGGCGCGCAAATGCTCAAGGCCAAGGCGTGGGTAAATGCCGATCTGGAGTACACGGCTATCGTTGAGCTGAATTTGAAATCGGTTTATGCGATGGAAGCGTTTGTTTCGCGCAGCATTGCCAACCGCCACGAAGGTGACTTTGCGCAAGCGGTAGACGACGCATCAACTGCGATCAAGATGGCGGACAAAATCACCGATGGCGGCGCGAAACTCCAGCCGCTTTTGGTGGAAGCGTATCGCAATCGCGGCCTCGCCTATAATGGCGAGCAGGAATGGAAAAAAGCCGTCGCCGATTTTAATTGGGTGCTGGCTAAAATGCCCAATGATGTCGAAAGCCTGATCGGGCGCGGCGTCGCCGATACGCATTTCGGCGGCTTATTCAATACCATTAAAGAAGAGCCGGAAGTTGATCCGCTCGATGATTTTGCCGCTGCTTTAAAGCTCGATCCCAAATCGGCGCGCGCTTATGTCGAGAGAGGGAAATTCGCTCAGGTCGGTTTCATTATTCTCGAGCATGACAAAAAAGCCTTGCTCGATTACGAAAAAGCCATTGAAGTTGATCCGACATACGCTGAAGGCTGGTATCGGCGCGGCGCGGCGCGCGAGCGTTTATATAAAGATTTCCCCGACGATACTCTGGCGAAAAAAGATTATGACCGCGCCATTGAACTGGAGCCGCGAGCGGAGTACTTTGGGGCACGCGCCAAAATTTTAGAAAAGCAGCCGGTAGATGATTTTGACGCCATCCTTTCCGATTACAGCGAAGCAATCAGGCTTGATCCGTTCAATCCGGAGCGCTATACCGAGCGCGCCGTGGCGCAGGCGAGAAAGCCCGCGCCGGACAAAGCGCAAATGCTCGCCGATTATTCGCAGGCCGTCAAACTTTTCCAAGGCAAATTCGATGTGATGGAAATGCTGGCGGCTTACGGCGGCGAAATGGATTCGATGAGCCGGGCGGCCAATGATTTGAGTAAGGCTTTGGAAACGCGCGGCGAATTGCAGCTCCAAAGCGGCAACATCCGCGAAGCGCTTCTCGATTTCAACGCCGCGCTCGAAAAAGACCGCACGAATTACGATGCCGTCGCCGGACGTGGCGAGATTTTAGTGGGAGCCGACAGGCCGGAAATGGCGATCCAGGAAATTTCCGCGC